>Ga0302324_100001771_pt1 | contig 51476 bp, 48 predicted proteins | sample Palsa_T0_1_FD_201949 | JGI IMG/M metagenome (GOLD analysis project Ga0302324, IMG submission 201949) | Peat permafrost microbial communities from Stordalen Mire near Abisko, Sweden - Palsa_T0_1 | ecosystem: Environmental > Terrestrial > Soil > Palsa > Peat permafrost | place: Sweden: Abisko...
GAAAGATCACGCCCGGCGCCACGCGCTCCAGGGGTGATTTCAGCTTGGCATTGATCGGTCCCTTGCCGTCGATGGGATTGCCGAGCGCATCCACCACCCGGCCAAGCAGCTCCGGACCCACGGGGACCTCGAGGATGCGGCCCGTGGTCTTGACCTCCTGGCCCTCGGAAATGTGCGTGTAGTCGCCGAGCACCACGGCGCCGACGGAGTCCTGCTCGAGGTTCAGCGCCAGACCGAAGGTATTGCCCGAAAACTCCAGCATCTCGCCGTAGCGCGCATCCGCGAGCCCGTGCACGCGCACGATGCCGTCGGTCACGCTCACCACCGTGCCGACATTGCGCGCCTCGGCGGCGGATTGGAACTTCTCGATGCGAGCCTTGATGAGATCGCTGATTTCCGATGCCTTGATGGACATATCGATCCTCTTGCGGCGGCGCCCCGTGCGCCGGCCTACTTTGGTTTAGCTGGTCAGTTCGGTCTTCAGGCGCTCGAGGCGCCCCTTCAAGGAGCCGTCGATCACGAGGTCGCCCGCATGAATGACGGCGCCGCCCAGGAGCGATGCGTCCACGGTGTTGCGCATGTTCACGCGGCGCTTGAGCCTCGCATTGAGGGCAGCCGCCATCTTCTCGGCCTGGCCCGCATCGAGCTTCACGGCGGAAATCACTTCGACGTCCACGGTGTTCTCGACCTGTGCCCGCATGACCTCGTAGTGGGCGAGAATCTCGGGGAGCAGCAGCAGCCGATGATTCTCGGCGAGCACGCGCACGAAGTTCTGCATGCGGGCATCGAGCTTGCCGCCGGCGACGCCGATGATGAAATCCGCGACGTCGGGCGCAGGCACCTCCGGATTCTTGACGAGCGCCGTCACCCGCGGATCGACCACGATCTCGGCGGCGAGCGCGAGTCCGGAAGACCACGGGGCGAAGGCGCGTGCCTCGCGCGCGGCCTCGAACGCCGCTTTCGCATAAGGCCTCGCGATGGTGGCTCGCTCAGCCACGCCCAACCTCGGCGGCGAGCTGGTCGAGCAGCGCCGCGTGAGTCTTGCGATCGATCTCGCGCCCGAGCAGGCGCGAGGCGCCCTCGACCGCGAGCTCGCCCACTTCGCGCCGCAAGGACTCGCGCGCCCGCGTGGTTTCGAGGGTCACCTCCTCGTGCGCGCCGGCAATCAGCCGCTGCGCCTCGGACGAGGCGGTACCCTTGGCCTCCTCGATCATCTCGTTCGAGCGTTTGCTCGCCTGATCGAGAATCTGCGCGGCGCGCTCGCGCGCCGCGCGGATGATCTCCTTCGATCGCGCCTCGGCCTCGTTCAAGTCCTTCTCGCTCTTGGCGGCCGCCGCCAGACCCTCGGCGATCGCCTTCTGTCGGGTCTCGATCTTCACGAGAAGGAACGGCCATATGTACTTCATCACCAGCCAGGCGACGAAGAAAAATACGAACCCTTGAATGACGAGTGTAATGGCTATGTTCATGCCCTGCTCCCGGCGATCGGCGCCCCGCGAGGGCGCCCGATACGACGTGTCAGATTACTTCCCGTTGAAAAGGCTGAGGAACGGGTTGGAATAGAGCAGCAAAAAGCCCACGGCCACGCCGATGATGGGCACCGCGTCCAGAAGACCCGCGACGATGAACATCTTGGTCTGCAGCATGGGGGTGAGTTCCGGCTGCCGCGCGGAGCTCTCCAGAAATTTGCCGCCCAGGAGGCCGAAGCCGATGGCGGCGCCGGCGCCTCCGAGCCCGATCACGAGGCCGGCTGCGATTACGGTGGCGCTCAGGAATTGAGCGGTTTCGGTCAAATGTTCCATTTCTTGTCTCCGTCGGTCTTGGGTGTCTCGAAAACGATTAACTAGTGCTTCTCGGATGCAATGCCCACGTACACGATGGTCAGCACCATGAAGATGAACGCCTGCAGCCAGATGATGAGGTAGTGAAACGCGGTCCAGAGGATGTCGGCGAAGATCTGGGCGAAGCCGAGAACGTAAGTCGACCAGTGATCCAGCGCCGCCCCCAGGGTGAAGCACGCGATCAGCAGAAATATGAGCTCGCCGGCATACATGTTGCCGAACAACCGCAGCGATAAGGACAGAGGCCGCACGGCCTCCTCGATGACGCGCAGAATGAAATTGATGGGTGCGAGCGCGACCGCGCCGATGCCATGCGCATGAAACGGCGCGGTGAACCATTCCTTGAAGAAGAGGCCGACGCCCTTGTGCTTGATGCCCATGTACTGGATGAGCAAGAACACGCCGAGCGCCATGCCGATGGTCGTGTTCACATCCGCGGTCGCCACGGTGCGCAGATGCTCGACCCCGAGTGCGTGCCCGACCGTCGGCAGCGCATCGACCGGCAGAATGTCCATGAAGTTGTCGAGGATGACCAGGCAGAAGATGGTGAGCGCGAGGGGCCCGATGAACTTGCTCTCGCCATGGAAGGCGTCCTTCACCAGGCCATTCACCCAGTCGAGCATGATCTCGGCGAATGCCTGGAACTTGCCCGGCACGCCGCTCGTTGCCCGATGGGCCGCGATATAGGCCACCACGACGAAAATCAAGGCGATGGCGAGGTTGAAAAGGACGCTGTCGAGGTGCAAGGCCCAGAAGCCGCCCGCGGGCTTCAAGTTCACGGTCAGATGCGTGAGGTGGTGCTGGATGTACTCGGTCACCCCCCCGCCCGCAGCTTCCTCGACCGTCATTCCAAAATGCATAGTCACGATTCCCGCTCTCGACCGCCCATCACCTGAGCCGAAACAACGCCGTCCAGTATCCAAATTGGGCCGTAACGAGCCCTATCAATAGCGGCGCCGGCTCGAGCTTCAGGCGACCCAAAGTCACGTAAAGCGCGAGCACATACCAGGCCCATTGCAGCAACTTGCCCGTGTACATGGCGCGATTCAGCACCACGGCGCCGGCGACGCCGGGCGCGAACGCTCGCCAGCCGAACAGCGCGGTGCCGACAGTCACAATCAATCCGCCCGCCAGTGCTGCAAGTCCTGACGAGGGGCCCTTGAAGGCAAAAAACAGAGACGCGACGAGCAGCGTGCATCCTGCCTGCAGGAGCACGACGCGCATGACCAGCCGGTAGCCACGGACCGGCGCGTCACTCATCGCGGAAAGAGCCGGACTGCATCCGGCGAACGACGGCGCTGCTCCACCCCGATTTGCACATATCAGCCGTCGCCCATCAAAAGAGCGGGCGCATTATAGAGACGCCGCCCTACTGCATCAAGGTGAATTCAGGTGATATGCGCCAAAATCCCCTCGAGCTCGTCGAGGCTGTTGTAGGTCACCACCAGCTTGCCCTTGCCGGACGAGGTGTGCTGAAACATAACGCGGGCGCCCAGCTTGTCCGCGAGCTCGAGCTCCAGGCGGTGAATGTCGGGGTCGTGGGCCGGGCTCGGCGGGGACTCGGCCGCCGCCGGGTGGATGAGCCGGCGCACCAGCGCCTCGGTATCCCGCACCGACAGCGCCTTCTTGGCGACCAGGCCGGCCACCTCGACCTGCTGACGGCGCGAGGTCAGGGACAAAAGCGCCCGGGCATGACCCATCTCGATGCTGCGCCGTTCCAACAGCTCCTTGACCTCGTCCGCGAGCTCCATCAGGCGCAGCAAGTTGCTCACGGCCGCACGCGATCGCCCGACCGCTTCGGCGGCCGACTGATGCGTGAGACCGAACTCCTCGATGAGGCGCGTGAGGGCCCGCGCCTCTTCCAGGGGATTCAAATCCTCCCGCTGGATGTTCTCGATGAGGGCCATCGCAACCGCCGCCTCGTCCGGAACGTCCCGCACGATCGCCGGGATGTCGGCCAGCCCCGCCATCTGCGCGGCGCGCCAGCGGCGCTCGCCTGCGATGATCTCATAGCGCTGCGATTCGCCGGGATTGCGGCGGCCGCCCTCCCGGCCCGGCAGGGCGCGCACCACGATGGGCTGCATGACACCCTGCGCCTTGATCGACTGCGCCAGCTCGTTCAAGGTTTCCGGGCGCATGTCGATGCGCGGCTGGTATTTGCCTCGCTGCAGCAAATCCAGCGGAATTTTGTTCAGGCGGTCCCCCGCCGGTTGCGGGACATCTTGCTCGACGGCGGCCGCCTTGCGCGCCATCAAAGGCGAGAGCTCGGCGAGGCCGCGGCCGAGAGACGGCTTCTTGCCGGTCATTCTTGGATTCCAGAGGATGAGACGGCGGATTCTACTTTAGCGGGCGGCAATTCGTCGCGGCGGATCATTTCTCCGGCGAGGGCGAGATAGGCGAGGGCGCCGCGCGATTCCTTGTCGTGGAACAGGGCGGGCTTGCCGAAGCTCGGGGCCTCGGCGAGCCGGATGTTGCGCGGAATCATGGTGCGAAAAACCTTCTCGCCGAAGTGCTCGATGAGCTGCGCCGACACTTCGTTGGAGAGGTTGTTGCGCGGGTCGAACATCGTGCGCAACAGGCCCTCGATCTCGAGGTCGGGATTGATGCTGCCCTTGATCTGATCGATGGTCTGCACGAGAGAGCTCAAGCCCTCGAGCGCGTAGTACTCGCATTGCATCGGCACCATCACCGAATCGGCCGCGACCAGCGCATTCAGCGTCAGCATGTTGAGCGAGGGCGGGCAGTCGATCAGAATAACGTCGTAATCGTCGCGAATGGGCTTCAAGGCATTGCGCAGCTTGAACTCCCGGCCGGCCATCATGGTGAGCAGCCGCACCTCGGCCGCGGTCAAGTCCTGGTTGCCCGGCATGAGCTGAAAGCCGCCGTACTCCACAAGAACCAGCGCCTCCGCCGCGGCACAGTCGCCGAGCAGCACGTCACAGCTCGTGTGCGTCAGCGAGTTCTTCTCGATGCCGCAACCCATCGTGGCGTTGCCCTGCGGATCGAGATCGATGAGCAGCACGCGGCGCTTCGTTGCGTTGAGCGAGGCGGCGAGATTCACGGCGGTCGTGGTCTTGCCGACTCCGCCTTTCTGGTTCGCGACGGCGATGACTCGCTTCATTGGGTGCTCGCCTTTTGCCTCATCGCAGATCCCGGGCCCGCCGGGGAGAGTTCCACAACATGACGCTCGTCGTCCAGCCCCGGCAGCTTGATCCGATGCACCGCTAGGACGCGGAAGGATTTCGGCAGCGCCCAGAGCTCCTCGTCCGGCCGCTTGCCCTTCATGGCGAGCAGCCGTCCCTGCGGGGCGCACAGGTGCCCGGCGTAGGCGACGAAATCCGCGAGCGAGGACAGAGCGCGCGCGACGATGACGTCGAAGGGCTGCAGAGGCCGAAACCGTTCGGCGCGCTCGTTGACGACCTCGACGTTGCGAAGACCCAGCCGCTCTGTCGTGCGCTCGACGAAGCGCGCTTTCTTTCCCGTCGCCTCGATGAGCGAGAAGTGCCGGTTTGGATTGACGATGGCGAGCGGCAGACCGGGGAAACCGGCGCCCGTGCCCACGTCGGCGAGGCGCGTGCCCGAAAGGAGAGGCTGCACGCTCAGGCTGTCGAGCACGTGTTTGCGCAGCATTCCCGGCCGGTCGCGGATGGCGGTCAAGTTGAACTGGGCATTGGCGATCTCCAGCTCGTCGACGAGATGGAGCAGCGTATCGGCGCGCGCTCGATCGATCTTAAGATCGAATTGCGCGGCGCCCGCCGTGAGAAGCTCGCGCTCGGCGTCTCGATTCACGGCGGTGATTTCACGGCGGTGAGACGGACACGAGCGTGATCGACACCGTGGCGGCGTCGGGATCGGGGCCCTCACTGCGGCGCGCGCTGAAGGCGATATCCTGCCGCTGCCCCTCGCATGCGTCGGCCTCGAGCGCGGTCGCCGCAGCGCCTCGCTGCCAGTCCGCGCATGCCGCCGCGAATAGAGCGGGCGCCTCTGCCGCGGGCACCGCGACCGCCGCCTCGATTTTCTCGAGGCGATCGTGATCGAAGCACAGCAGATGATCCGTCGGCGCGCGACCGAGGAACGACACCACCACGTTCGGCCGGAAGCAGTCGCCGTCCTCGCGTGCTTGCCCGCCGTCCGCTTGGTGAAACACCAGCACCTCGGTGAGCGGCACCGAAACGTCCTTGAGCGCAGTACCGAAAGGAGCCAGGACGAGCCCGCTGAAGTCGTGGGTTACGACGGGCGATGCGGGCGGAACCGATGCCGCGGGGGATGACGCAGAGCCGCGCGGGGGTGCGGAAGCCGCGCAGCCCGGAAGCCACGCCGCGCTCGAGACGCTCGCGGCCGCGAGGCCGGCGGCCCCGAGCGCGCGGCTCAAGCGGCGCGCCTGATGCCTCATCTACGCCGGAGCCAGGCGAAGCTCGAGCTCGGACAGCTCCGCTGCGGCGTCCGGATCGTGCGCCCTCGAGGACTCCTCCGCCCTTCGCAAGGCGAGAATGGCGACTTCCTGCATGTGCCGGCAATCTTTGGCGTAGTGCAGCCGCCAGTCGGCGATCAGCTCGGGCTCGAGCGCCGCATAATCCCGGTGATTGACGATGGCATCGAGCACCATGGCGCAAAGCGCCAGCTGCTGGACCCGCGTCCACGACAAGCTCGGTGCGGAGCACCCTTCCGCAAAGCATCGGCGCAGGTACGCTGGGGGATCCGCGCTCGCGATGTCGTCGAGCATATCGCCCACATCACATGAATCGAGTAAGTGCTCGAAGCCGGCCATCTTATCCATTATCCTCGCCGGCCATTATCCTCCCGTTTCGTTTACGGAACATAGGAACATTGACATCCTCCCGGCCCTAAAAAAGGGCGGGGATTCCCTCAGCAGGCGTTCGATAGTCGCGAACGGAAGAGGATATTACGAGCAGAGTTTGCTATCCCGATCATGCGATTCGCGCCGTCCTTGATCTTGCCTTCGGGGTCAAGCGATTCAGATCAAAACCGCTCGGCCAGCGCTTGTTCCACTTCAGTGCCCGAAGTTGAGTATCGTTACAGAAATTCCAGAGGAAATTGCAGGCGCGCGCCTGGCTGTTAAGCAGTCCGGTCAGCGACTTGATGCGGTATCGATACACCAGCAACATCGGCGAAAGTTAATGCCTTCACAATCAGACAAGAGCCTAAAACTGCGGAGTTTTCTGCTGCCGCTGCTTGCGGCGACCTTGCTAGCGGCCGGCGCAGCGCTGTCCGCGCCCCCCGTCGTGCGCGGCAATCTGGTTCTCGACGGCATTCCCGAGGCATCCTCCGAGGCGGGCGACAAGATCGATAAGCTGGATGCCTACCTCGCCGCCCGCCAGGCGCGCCCGCAAGGGTTCACCGCGAAGGGACAAGTCCTCATCGTCACCCGGTTCGGCGAGGTGGACGAGCTGCATTTGGTCGATCAGGCGCTCGGCGCGCGCCGCCAGATGACGTTTGTGCGCGACCCGCTCACGGACGGCGCGTTCTCGCCCGATCCCAGCAAGAACGCGTTCTTCTACTGCGCCGATTCGGCGGACGACGAGAATTCGCAGATCTACTACCAGCATGTCGGCGAGGCGACGGCGCGCCGGCTCAGCGACGGCAAGTCGATCAACGGCGGCGCGCTATGGTCTGGCTCGGGCCGCGACATCGCGTTTTCCACGATGCCGCGCGAGGGGGGATCCCGCGACATCGACATCATCGATCCCGAAAGCGGCGCGCTACCGCGTCTGGCGGCGGGCGGCGACGGCGCGGACTGGTCGCTCTTCGACTGGTCCGCCGACGATCGGAAGCTCCTCCTGCGCAGGCACGTTACAGCGTACGAGGACTACCTCTACGTCTTCGACCTCGCCACGGGACAGAGGCGCGAGGTCGAGCCGTCCGCCGCGAAGGGTGCGATCCCGAGCGCGAAGTTCTCGCGCGACGGCACCGGGGTTTACTTCGTCTCGAACCGTGACGGCGATTACGCGCGGCTGCGTTTCGTGAACCTCTTCACGGCCGACAAGAACGACCTCTCCGGCCGCGGCGACGGTGACGTCGAGCAACTCGCACTCTCGAAGGACGGTCATTACCTGGCGTACGTCAGCGACGAGGGCGGTGCGGACAAACTGAATCTCCTCGATCTGCGAGCTCACCAGGATCTCATCGCGCCGAGCCTGCCGGCGCGCGGCATCGTGGACTCCTTGAGCTTCGATCCCGATGGCAAGCGTCTCTTGTTCGGTCTGACCGCCGCCAACCATCCGCGCGACGCCTACGTGCTCGACGTCGCGGCCAACCGGCTCGAGCCCTGGACCGCGAGCGAAGCCGGCCCGCTCGACCGGACGAGGTTCGCGGTGCCGCGCTTGACGCAGTTCCCGACCTTCGATCGGGTGGACGGTAAACCGCGCGAGCTGCCTCTTTATGTCTACGAGCCGGCGACCCCCGGCCCGCACCCGGTGCTCATCGTGCTGCACGACGGGCCGGATGGACGATTCCGCCCGACTTTCGACCCGTGGATAGAGTACGTCGTGAACGAGCTCGGGTTCGCCGTGCTGGCACCGAATGTGCGCGGGTCGACCGGCTACGGCAAGAGCTTCGGCATGCTCGCCCGGGGCGGCTTGCGCGAGGACGCGATCAAGGATGTCGGGGCGCTGCTCGTGTGGCTCGCGCTCGACAGCCGCTTCGATAAGACTCATGTGGTCGTGTCGGGCGCGGGATACGGCGGCTACATGGCGCTCGCGGCCTTGATGAACTACGGTGAGCGGCTGCGGGGCGCGGTGGCCATGGCGCCCATCACGGACTTCATCGGCTTCGTGAGCGGCACGGCGCCCGAGTCGCGAGGTGCGGCGCGCGAGGAGTTCGGCGATGAGCGCGATACGGAGGCGCGGATGTTTCTGCGGCGCATCTCACCGTTGAGCAACGCGGACCGCATCACCCGCCCCGTGCTGCTCGCGCACGGCAAGAACGACCGCCGCGTGCCCGTCGCGCAGTCGGAGCAGCTCGTGAACCGGCTGCGCGCGCGCAATCAGACGGTGTGGTATCTCAAGGCGCTGGACGAAGGCGGCAGTTTTGCCCGATGGCAGAACCGCGAGGCGTACTACCGAGCGTTCGCGCAGTTCCTGAGCTCGGTGCGCTGAGCCGCCCGCGGCAGTTACTTGCTGTCCGTGGTGGCCGTCTCGAGGGGCGAGGGCTGGTGCGCGAAGTAGTCCGCCACGACCTCGACATCGTGTTCCGTGGTGAGGAGCTGCGCCATGCCGTCCATGACCACGTTCTTGCGGCGCTTGTTTTTATAGGACTTGAGCGCCTCCACGAGATAATCCTCGTGCTGACCCGCGAGTATCGGCGGTTTCGGATCGAGCGGTGCCGGCACGCCGAGCCCATTGACGCCGTGGCAGGCCGCGCACGCAGCCGCTTGCGGCGGCGGGGTGCCGCTCGGTGCGGCGGGCGGCTTCACCGGCTCCGGGCCCTGTAGATAAGCGGCGATGTCCTCGATGTCTTGATCGGAGAGCGAGGAGGCCTGCGCGTGCATGGTCGGATGCGGCCGATCGCCGTTCTTGTATTCATGGAGCGCGGCGATGATGTACGCCGCGTTCTGATGGCGCAGCTCGGGCACGCTGTAGTCCGGATACGCGTTCTTGTAGGTCTCCACCCCGTGGCAGCCGTAGCAGGTGTAGAACTTCTTTTCGCCGTCGGCCGCATTGCCCGCCGCCCGCGCCGCATGCCCCAAGCAAAATCCCAAGGCCGTTGCGCCTGCAACCCACGCCAGAACATTCGGTCGACAAAACATTCAATTCTCCGAGCCGGAGGGCTTCATCGGGAGCGCTGATGTTAAAGATTGAGAGGCGAAAATGCCACTCGGGCGCGGACGCGCTCGGTCACGCGGCGCGATCGCGTTTCTTGAGATGCACCAGAAGCAGCGATACCGCGGCGGGCGTGAGCCCGGGAATGCGCGCCGCCTGTCCGAGCGTCTGCGGTCGCACCGCCTTGAGACACTGGCGCGCCTCGTTCGACAGGCCGCTCACCGCCCCGTAGTCGATATCCGCCGGCAGGGCGAGGTCGTCGTGACGGGTGCGGCGCTCGATCTCCTCGCTCTGCCGCTTGAGATACCCCGAGTACTTCGCCTGCACGTCGACCTGCAACTTCACCTGCTCGGCGAGCCGCTCGTCCCGGCACCAGTCACCCGCGGCAGTGCCGAGCGGCGCGGCGATGCGAAGATCGTCGTACTCGAGCTCGGGGCGGCGCAAGAGCTCCAGGGCATGCGTTTCACGCGACAGCGGTTGCTTAAGCTTCGCAAGGAGCGACGCATCCACATCGCAAGGGCGGACCAGCGCCGTCGACAGGCGGGCAAGCTCGCTTGAGACGGCTTCGCGCTTGCGCGTAAAGAATTCCCACCGCGCAGCGTCGATGAGTCCCATCTCGCGGCCGAGCGCCGTCAGACGCAGGTCCGCGTTGTCCTCGCGCAGCGACAGGCGGTACTCGGCGCGGCTGGTGAACATGCGGTAGGGCTCCGGCGCGCCGCGGGTCACGAGGTCATCGACGAGCACGCCGAGATAGGCGTCACTGCGCTTCGGACACCACGGTTCGCGCGCGGCGCTTGCGAGCGCGGCGTTGATGCCCGCGAGCAGGCCTTGCGCCGCCGCCTCTTCGTAGCCGGTCGTGCCGTTGATCTGGCCGGCGAGAAACAAGCCGCCGATGAACTTGCTCTCGAGGCTCGCCTTCAGACCCCGGGGATCGAAGAAATCGTACTCGATGGCGTAGCCGGGGCGAGTGATGTGCGCGTTCTCGAACCCGCGAATGGTCCGTACGAAATCGATCTGCACGTCGAACGGCAGGCTCGTCGAGATGCCGTTCGGATAAACCTCGCACGTGTCGAGACCCTCAGGCTCGATGAAGATCTGATGCGCGGACCGGTCCGCAAAGCGTGCGACCTTGTCCTCGACCGACGGGCAATACCGCGGTCCCACGCCCTCGATCAGGCCGGTGAACATGGGCGAGCGCGCACTGGCTCCGCGGATGATGTCGTGGGTGCGCTCATTGGTCGCCGTGATGTGGCACGGCACCTGCCGTGGGTGCTGCTCGCGCGCGCCGAGGTAGGAAAATACCGGCCGCGGATCGTCGCTGTGCTGCTCGCGGAGCCCGGCGTAATCGATGCTGCGGCCATCGATGCGCGGTGGCGTGCCCGTCTTCAGCCGGCCGACCTTGAGCGGCAGTTCGCGCAGCCGCGAGGCGAGCGCGAGCGAGGGCGGATCGCCGGCGCGCCCACCGGCGTGGCTTTCGAGTCCCACGTGAATGCGGCCGCCGAGAAACGTGCCTACGGTGAGCACGACGTTTCGCGCGGCAAATTCAATACCGCTCAAGGTGACGCAGCCGACGACTCTGTCCTCGCGCAGCCGCAGGTCGGCGACCTCCTGCTGAAAGAGCCAGAGGTTCGGCTGGGTCTCGAGCCGCCGGCGTACCGCGCGCTTGTAGAGCTGGCGGTCCGCCTGCGCACGCGTCGCGCGCACCGCCGGCCCCTTGCTCGCATTGAGGGTGCGAAACTGAATGCCCGCCGCGTCCGCCGCCGTCGCCATGACACCGCCGAGCGCGTCGATCTCCTTGACCAGGTGTCCCTTGCCGATGCCGCCGATGGCCGGGTTGCAGCTCATCTGACCGAGGGTCTCGATGTTGTGTGTGAGCAGCAGCGTGCGGCTTCCTAAGCGGGCGGCGGCAAGCGCCGCCTCGGTGCCTGCATGCCCGCCTCCCACCACGATCACGTCGAACTCGGCCTGAAAGCGCATCGCTCTGAATCCACAGGGGTTTCTTTCGGAAAGGCGCGTACTCTAAACCGCCGACGGAAAAACCGCCAGAATCGCCAGCGCGGGCGCGTGGCAGATGCGGGTCGGCGAGTGCGGCGGTATATTCGTGACCGTACCGTTCTGGGAACCAACCGGGCTGCGGCCGCACTAATAGCGCATGCATATCTCCATGTACTTAAGGCGAGTGGCGGCGTGGTCTTTCCTGGCCGTGCTGCTTTCGGGCGCGGCTGCGGGGGCCGCGGATGAGCCCAAGGTCGGTCAACCGGCCCCCGACTTCAGCACCCTCGACAGCCAGGGTAACGTGCGTCATCTCGCCGACTTTCGAGGCAAGGTGGTTGTGCTGGAATGGACCAACGCGGACTGTCCCTTCACGCGCAAGCACTATGAGAGCGGCAACATGCAGAGCCTGCAGTCGCTCGCCCGGGATCACGGCGTGGTGTGGCTCTCCGTGATTTCCTCCGCGCCCGGTACGCAGGGCTATGTGGATGGCCGGCACGCCGACGAGCTCACCCGCACCCGCCATGCCGTCCCGGCGGCGGTGCTCTTGGACCCTTCAGGCAGCGTCGGCCGGCTCTACCAGGCCAAAACGACACCCCATATGTACGTGATCGACGTCAAGGGCGAGCTGCGCTACATGGGTGGAATCGACAGCATCGCTACCACCGACGTGTCGGACATTGCCAAGGCGGAGCCGTATTTGAAGGAAGCCATGCTCGCCGTCGTCGATGGCCGGCCGGTCGCGCATCCCGTGACACGACCCTACGGCTGCGGCATCAAATACCACTCAGGCTAGCTTTAGCTTACCTAGAACCTAAACTCCTGCGGCCCCGCCTTTACCGCCCGGCCACGGTGACCGGTATTCCCGCGAATTTCCCCCGAAAGGCCGGCGGACCCGATTCGTGTACCGACTCGCCCTCCGAGCTCACGGCCACCGTCACCGGCATGTCGCTCACGTCGAACTCGTAGACCGCTTCCATGCCGAGCTCGGGAAAGCCGACCACGCGGCTCGCGCGGATCGCCTGTGAGACCAGAAACGCGGCGCCCCCCACGGCGATGAGATAGGCCGAGCGGTGCCTGCGAATGGAGGCAACGGTCTGCGGGCCGCGCTCGGCCTTGCCCACCATGGCGAGCAGACCCGCTTTGCCGAGCATGGTGTCGGTGAAGCGATCCATGCGATTCGCGGTGGTCGGTCCCGCCGGCCCCACCGCCTCCGCGCCCACCGGATCGACCGGCCCGACGTAATAGATGACTCGATTGCGAAAATCGACGCCGTCGGGCAGTGGCTTTCCCGCTTCGAGCAGCGCGCAGATGCGCTTGTGCGCGGCATCGCGGCCGGTCAGGAGCTTGCCCGAGAGCAGCAACCGCTCGCCCGCCTTCCAGGTGGCGATTGCTTCGCGAGTCAAGCTATCGAGCGACACACGCCGCGCCTCTGCATCCGGCCTCCAGGTGACCTTCGGCCATTGCGAAAGATCGGGTGGAACGAGGACCGCGGGTCCGGTGCCGTCGAGCGTGAAATGCGCGTGGCGAGTGGCGGCGCAGTTCGGGATGACGGCCACGGGGAGTGAGGCGGCGTGCGTCGGGTAATCGAGCACTTTCACGTCGAGCACCGTGGTGAGGCCGCCGAGCCCTTGCGCACCGATGCCGAGATCGTTGACGCGCCGATAGATCTCGATGCGCAGCTCCTCGAGGCGGCTCGACGGGCCGCGCGCGAGGAGCTCCGGCATATCGATGGGCTCCATGAGCGACTTCTTGGCGAGCAGCATGGCCTTTTCAGCGCTGCCGCCGATACCGACGCCAAGCATGCCGGGGGGACACCAGCCCGCGCCCATCTCGGGGACGACCTCGACCACCCAGTCGGCCACCGAGTCGGACGGGTTCAGCATGGCGAACATGGACTTGTTCTCGGAACCTCCGCCTTTCGCGGCCACCGTGATCTCGACGCGATCGCCGTGCACGAGCTCCGTGTGAATCACCGCCGGGGTGTTGTCGCGGGTGTTGGTGCGCTTGCCCGCGGGGTCGGCGACGATGGAGGCGCGCAGTTTGTTGTCGGGATCGAGATACGCGCGCCGCACGCCCTCGTTGATCAGGGTCTCGAGGTCGCGCGAGGAGTCCCAGCGCACACCCATGCCCACCTTGACGAACACCACCACGATGCCCGTGTCCTGGCAGATCGGCCGATGACCTTCGGCGCAGAGGCGCGAGTTGGTGAGAATCTGCGCGATCGCATCGCGGGCCGGCGCGCTTTGCTCGAGCTCATACGCACGGCCCATCGCCGCGATGAAATCGGGCGTGTGATAGTAGGAAATGTATTGCAGAGCGTCGGCGACGCTCGCGACGAGGTCATCTTCTCGGACCAGGGACATGGCGGCCTTTTCGTATTGCAAAGACGAACTGGGCCGCAAATCTACCAAGTCGCGGGTGGCCGTGGATAGCGAGTCGCTACACTACTGCAATGCGGCGGCTCGCCTGGACGGCCTTTTTGTTTTGCGCGTTCTCCTCGCTGCGGACGTTTGCCGCGCAGGGCACGCTGCCGCTGCACGAGTGCCGTCTGGAGCATCCCCTGAAGATCACCTCGGTGGCCGCCCGCTGCGGCGTATTGCAAGTCGCGGAGAACCCGGCGGAGCCCTCGGGCCGCACCATCGGATTGCACGTCGCGGTGGTGCCCGCGCTCAACCGCCGGACGCGCTCCGCGCCGCTCTTCTTGCTGGCGGGCGGTCCGGGCCAGGCGGCGAGCGATCTGTACGTGAGCTACGCCGGCGCCTTTGCGCGCGTCAATCGCAACCACGACATCGTGCTTCTCGATCAGCGCGGCACCGGCTCATCCGAGCCGCTCAACTGCGATTATCCGGAGGACTGGCGCGAGACGCGCGATGAGTTGCCGGCGGTGAGACAAGCGACACGCGACTGTCTCGCGCGCTACGGCGAGCGCGTGCGCTACTACACCTCGAGCGTCGCCGTGCAGGACCTCGAGCGGGTGCGCGCGGCGCTCGGCTACCGTGAAATCGATCTCTACGGCGCCTCCTATGGGACGCGCATGGCGGAGCTGTACCTGCGCCGCCACGCCGGCGCCGTGCAGGCCGTGATCCTCGATGGCGTCACCGATCCCGAGCAGCCGATCGGCCTCGCGACTCCGTTCGACGGGGAGCACGCGCTCGATCTCATCCTGGAGCGCTGCCGACGCTCGCCCGATTGCGCCGCCGCCTATCCCGACTTGCGTGGGGATTTCGGGGCGTTGCGCGCGAAGTTCGGGTCGGCCACGGCGTCGCTGACCCTGCCGGATCCCTCGACGGGTGAGCCCCTCGAGCTCGAGTTCAACCGCGGCGTGCTCGCCGCGGCGCTGCGCTTGCTGTCGTACAACTCCACGCAGGCCTCGCTTCTGCCCATCTTGGTCCACCAGGGGTCATCGGGGCGTCTCGCCCCGCTCGCCGCGCAGACCGTGATGATGGCCCGCGAGATCCGCGGCCAGCTCGCGAGCGGCATGCAGAACAGCGTCGTGTGCAGCGAGGACGTGCCCTTCTTCGCATCGAAGGACATCGATCGGCAGCGCATCGATGCCACCTATCAGGGCACCGAGCAACTCGATGCGCTCGGGGAGATCTGCCGGCTCTGGCCGCGTGGTCCGGTGGATGCGGATCTGCACGCCCCCTTGACCAGCGACGTGCCGAGCCTGCTCCTGTCCGGCGAAGCCGACCCGGTCACCCCGCCGGCGGATGCCGACCGGCTCGCGCGCGGGCTCGCGCACCACCGCCACCTGGTGTTGCCCGGCGAGGGTCACGGCCAACTCGCTACGGGCTGCGTGCCCCGGCTCGTGGCTGCCTTCCTGGATACGCCCGATCCGCAAGCGCTCGATGCCGCCTGTCTCGGGGAGCATCGTCCGGCGCCCTTCTTCATCGGCTCGACGGGGCCCGCGCCGTGATCGAAGCGTCCTTCCTCTGCAAGCGGTTCGGCGCCATCGAGGCGGTCCGCGAGGTGTCCTTTCGCGCTGCCGACGGCGAGATCACCGGCGTGCTCGGGCCGAACGGCGCCGGCAAGTCGACCACCCTGCGCATGCTCTACGGCGTGCTCACGCCCGACGGCGGCAGCGCGCGTATCGACGGGATCGACATCCGCGGCGAGGCTTCCGCGGCGCGCGGCCGTCTCGGCGTTCTGCCGCATGCCCCGGGGCTCTACGGCAATCTCAGCGCCCGCGAGAACATCGAGTATTTCGGCGCGCTGCACGGCCTCCCCAAGGAGCGCATCCGTGCGCGCGCGCGGCAGCTCGGCCGCGCGCTGGGCATGGAGAGCTTCATGGATCGTCGCGCGAAAGGGTTCTCGCAGGGCCAGCGCATCAAGGTCGCCGTGGCGCGAGCGCTCATCCACGATCCTTCGAACCTGGTGCTGGACGAGCCGACCAACGGGCTCGACGTGATGGCTATTCGCAACTTGCGCGAGATTCTGCGGGATTTGAAGTCGCAGGGACGCTGCATCCTGTTCTCCTCGCACGTCATGCAGGAGGTCGCGGCACTGTGCGACCGGGTGGTCATCCTCGGCCAGGGACGGGTTCTGGCGGATGGCCCGCTCGAGGCGGTGCGCTCGAGATTCGGCGCGGCCACGCTCGAGGAGGCCTTCCTCAAGGTGCTCGCCGAGGCCGAGGCCCTCTAGCATGCGGGTGCTCCTCACAGTCTTTTGCAAGGAGTTCCTGGAGAACCTGCGCGATCGCCGCACGCTCTTCTCGGCGCTTCTGTTCGGCCCCTTGTTCGGCCCCATCTTGTTCGGCGCGATGGTATCGAGAATGCTCCATCAGAGCGTGCTGGAATCGGACGAGCCGCTACGCGTCGCCGTCTCGGGAGGCGAGCACGCGCCCAATCTCGTGCGCTTCCTGACATCGCAAGGCGTGCAGGTCGCGTTCACGTCCTGGTCGGAGTCCGATGCGCGCGATGCGGTGAAGCGCGGCGCCGCGACGGTAGTTCTGCTCGTGCCGCGCGAATTCGCGCCGCGGTTCACGGCGGCGTTACCGGCGCCCGTCTTCGTGGTCGCCGACAGCTCGGATTCGCAGACTCGCAAGAGCGCGGACCGGCTGCGGGCGTTGGTTGCGGGCTACGGCAACCGCATCGCGCAGCTGCGCTCGCAAATCCGGGGGTTGAGTCCGCTGCTCGCCGTGCCCATCGCCGTCAACGACATCGACGTCACCACCCCCACGGGTCGCGCCGTGGTGGTGCTCGGCTTCATGACCTACTTCGTGCTGTTCTCGGTCCTCGTGGGCGGCCTTTATCTGGCGATCGATTCGACGGCCGGCGAGCGCGAGCGCGGCTCACTCGAGGCTTTATTGAGCCTCCCGGTGGCGCGCAGCGCGCTGGTCGGCGGCAAGCTCCTCGCGACGTGCGCTTACATGTGTCTGTCGCTCGCGATCAATCTCGCCGCGTTCGTGGTGGTGTTCCAGTTCGTGCCGCTCGAGCGCCTCGGCATGAGCGCAAATGTCGGCGCGCTCACGGCGCTCGAGTTCTTCGCCATTTGCTTGCCCTTCGTGCCTCTGGGCGCCGCCTTGATGGTGCTGGTCGCCTCCTTCACGCGCAGCTATCGCGAAGCTCAAACTTACTTGACCAGCGTGCTCCTGGTGCCGACGCTCCCCATCGCATTCGCGAGCATCTACTCCTTGAAGACCCAGAGCTTGTTGATGCTCGTGCCCTCGCTGAGCCAGCACTTGCTGATGACCAGCGTGCTCAAGGACGAGCCGATCGCGGCCTCGGACTTCGCAGTGTCGGCGGCCTCTGCGCTCGGTCTTGCGCTCGTGCTCTGCGCCGCGACCGCGAGGCACTGGCGCCGCGAGACCATGCTCGGCTGAGCGTGCGGCGGGCGCGGCAGCCCGTTTGGCCCCGTGAATCCAGACGAAAATCATGTTTTTGCTTATAGGAGTTTTCCTACTGAACGGGTATAAAGCTATCGGGGAACACCGAACTGATCTTGTCGGGGTAGGTTGGCATGAGAAACTCATCGCAGGGGCACGCGAATATCGCCATTTTCTTGGCGGTTTTGGCGCTGTCCGCCCTCACCATGGTCTGGTTGTTCTGGCATCACCCGATCAAGACCGCGATCGGTACGATCGCGGTCCTGGCTGCGCTCGGCGTATCGGCGCGGCTCGCGCGATTGATCGATGTCGAAGCGGCGACCGCGAGCGATCTCGACCATAGCGAGCGAGGAGTGTAGTCGGCGCCTCGTTCATCGACACCGGGCGCCATCCAATTTTTCGATGAAGCTAGCGAAAAACTAGCTAGCCGGGTGACCGCGCACCGCGGGCCGTGTGCGCACGTGGGGCGCCCGCTACGCGCCGCGCTCATTTGCCGATGCAGAAGCTCGCGAAGATAGCGCCGAGCAAATCCTCGCTCGTCACCTCGCCCGTGATTTCCCCGAGCGCCGCTTGAGCCAGGCGCAGGTCCTCGGCGAACAGCTCGAACCCTCGTGATTCCCCGCTTGCGCGCGCCGCGCTGTCGACCAGCGCCCGCGCCCGCTCGAGGGCGTCGAGGTGACGCCGCCGCGCCGAGAACACTCCCGCTTCCGCGCTGCTATGACCGGCGCGCGTCTTCAGATGCGCGCGCAACAGGTCGATGCCCGCACCGCTGCGGGCGCTCAAGTAGATGCGCGGCGGCGATGCCTCTTCGTCGGCGCGCGCGAAGGCGCCGGTGAGATCGATCTTGTTGTGAATCACGGTCACGGGCACACCGCTCGGCAGCTCGTGCGGCAGAAGCTCATCGCCCGAACCCTCGTCGTGAAGGCTCGCATCGACGACGTAGCAGATCCGGTCCGCGCGCCGCATCTCGCCGCGTGCGCGGCGAATGCCCTCCTCCTCCGCCGCGTCGGCGGCACTGCGCAATCCCGCGGTATCGACCAGGTTCAAGGGCAGACCGTCGAGGTGCAGCTGCTGGCGCAGCACATCGCGCGTCGTGCCCGGCGCCGGCGTGACGATGGCGACGTCCTCACCGGTGAGCGCGTTGAGCAAGCTCGATTTGCCGGCGTTCGGCTTTCCTGCGATCACGACGGTGAGGCCCTCTCGAAGCAGCGCGCCCTGACGCGCCGCCGCCTGGATCGCATCGAACCCGGCGAGCACCTCTGCGAGACGCGAGGTGACGGCCGGGGCGGCGAGGAAATCGATCTCCTCGTCCGGAAAATCGATTGCCGCCTCGACGTGAACGCGCAGATCCGTGATCGACGCGCCGAGCGCGGCAATCCGCGACGAGAACTCGCCCTGCATGGAACGCACCGCGGCGCGGGCGGCCGCCTCCGTGCCGGCCTCGATCAAGTCGGCGACCGCCTCGGCCTGCGCGATATCCATCTTGCCGTTCAAGAAGGCGCGCTCGCTGAACTCGCCCGCGCGCGCCGGGCGCGCGCCCAGTTCGAGAAGCCGGCGCAGCAAGAGGTCCATCACCAGCACGCCGCCGTGGGCCTGCAGCTCGAGGACGTCCTCGCCCGTGAAGGATGCCGGTGCCGGAAAGTAGAGCGCGATACCCTCGTCGATGCTCGCGCCGCGCGCGTCGCGAAAGCACGCGAGATGAGCGCGCCGCGCCGCGGGCAGTGAGCCGAGCACCGCGCGTGCGATGCGCGGCACTTCGGGCCCGGAGACCCGCAGCAAGCCGACAGCGCCCCGGCCGGGAGCGCTCGCGATCGCGGCAATGGTATCGAGGGGACTCACCCCGTTAGTGTACGGGACTCGCGCGGCGGGAAGACCGCGCCAAGAAGACTCAAGGCTTGGCCGCGTCTTCAGGAGCTGGGCTTCGTCGCTCCCTGGATAACCTGGTTGATGCGCCACTGCTGCAGGATGGACAGCACCGTGTTGGTGAGCCAGTAGAGCACGAGGCCCGAGGGAAACCACGCCATCATGCCCGTCATCACCAGCGGCATGAACTGCATGATCTTCGCTTGCATGGGGTCGGGCGGCGCGGGGTTCAGCTTGAACTGCGCGAACATCGCCGCGCCCATGAGCAATGGCAGCACGAAGAACCGATCGTGCGCCGACAGATCGTTGATCCACATCAGGAACGGTGCCTGGCGCATCTCGACGCTCTCGACCAGCACCCAGTAAAACGAGATGAACACCGGGATCTGCACGACCATCGGCAGACAGCCGGCCAGCGGATTGATCTTCTCGCGCTTGTACAGATCCATCATCGCGCGGCCGAGCTTCTCCCGGTCGTCCTTGAAGGTCTCCTGAATCTGCTTCATGCGCGGCGCGACGGCGCGCATTTTCGCCATCGAACGGCCGCTCGCCTGGCTCAAGGGATAGAAGATCAGCTTGATGAGCGCGGTGACGATGATGATCGCCCAGCCCCAGTTGCCGCAGACGCCGTGCACCCAGTTGAGCGCCATGAACAAAGGATGCGCGATGACGGTCAATAAACCGTAATCGGCGGTGAGATCGAGCCTCGGACCGGTGGCGGCGAGCTGCGATTGGAGCTTCGGCCCGATGAAGAGCTTCTCGCTGAACGTCGCCGTGGCCCCCGGGGCGACTTGCGTGAACGGCCCGGTCGCGCTCAGGAGGTACTGATGATCCTCGACCTGCAGCCGATAGTGATAGGGCCGGCCCTCGGGCGGCACGATCGCGGAGACGAAATGGTGCTGCAGGGAGGCGAGCCATCCGTTGGTGATGGTCTCACTGAACTTGCTGTCAGGCTCGCTCTCGACCTTCAGATCGTGCGACTTCGTACCGTCGAACACCGCCGGTCCCTTGAACGAGTAGGTCTCGACGTCGAAGTACGAGCGCGATGCATGCTCCCAGTGACGCAGGATCTGGGCGTAGGAGGCGAGCGAGCGCGGCGCGGAGGACTCGTTGTGCGCATCGTAGAGGATATCGATGCGGTAGAGCCCGCGCTTGAAGACGAAGGTTTTGGTCACGGTCAAGCCGTGGCCGTCGGTCCAGCTCAATGGGACGGAGAGCTCCCCTGCGCCGGCGGCCAGCGTGTAGCTCGTCTGCGTCGCCGTAAAGGTCGCAAGATGCGACGGCGCCGCCTCGTCGGGAGCACCGGTGAGTCCGGTTTGCACGACATATAAAGATGCGGGGTCGTCGTTCTCGAGGCGCACGGGTACGTTGGGCGTGTCCTTGTGCAGCGGATATTGCGAGAGGTCGGCACGGTCGATCTCCCCGCCGCGCAGACTGATGTCCAGATCGAACACGTCGGTGACCACGTGCACCGCGGCCGTGGAGGATTCCGGCGCGGCGCCGAGCGCAGCGGACGGAGCGGCGGGCGTCGCGACGCCCGGCGAGGCTGTCGGCGCAGCGGATTGAGGTTGCGCCTGCACCGCGCTCGCCGTCGTACCTTCGGGCGTCGGCACCGAATTGCCCAGCGCGCCGGGCGCGCCCGCGGTACCGCCCGCGGCTCTCGTCGTCAACTCCGGCGCCTGCCGATAATCCTGCTGCCAGGCCAAGTAGTTGTAGTAGAGGATGGCGCCGAGGACGATCCAGAGCGTGAAGCGAAAATTAGGCATTGCTCAATCTCGCGCGCTCGTGTGGTACGGGATCGTAGCCGCCCGCCGAGAACGGATGACAGCGCGAAAGGCGCTTCGCCGCGAGCCACGTGCCGGTCAGTGCGCCGTGGCGCTCGATGGCCTCGTGCGCATAGCAGGAGCAGCTCGGATAGAAACGGCAGCGCGCGCCGAGCATCGGACTCAACGTCCACTGGTAGACGCGGATGAGGATCATCAACACTTTAGCGCATACCGTTACCATTGCCGTGTAATGCTCTTCCAGTGCTTCTCGAGGCTCGCGCGCAGTGCGCTCGCGGGAGCCTGTCTCGCCGCGTCGCGCGCCGCCACGGTCACATCGACGCTCGGCAGCATGTGCTGGTTGAGGCGAAACGATTCTCGCGTCAGACGCTTCAAGTAATTGCGCGCGACGGCCGTGCCACACGTGCGCGTAGCGATCGCGAGCCCCAAGCGCGCGTGAGTGCGCCCATTGGCCAGCACGGACAAGCTAAAGTACGCGTCCGTCACTCGCTTGCCCTTCTGCCGTACTGCGAGAAATTCGGCCGGCTGGTGCAGACGCTTGCGCGGCTCGAACGTCAATTTGGTTGAACGCGTCGTCGACCCATTGCCTTCAAATAAAAAGGGGCCTTCAAATAAAAAGGGCGCTCAGGGACAGAGGCGCTTGCGGCCCTTCGCACGGCGCCGAGCAAGCACCAGACGACCGCTCTTGGTTGCCATTCGCGCGCGAAATCCATGTGTACGGGCACGATGCAAGTTACTCGGATTGAAGGTACGTTTCATGAGGCACTTTCAGGAAAAACTATTGGGCAAATCAACGAACTGGGAGATTTGCGAGAGGCGGCAAGGGTACTGACCGAGCATGGAAGTGTCAATAGACGCGCTTCCCGGTTGGAGCTAGACTCCGCTCCCCTTTCGTTGATTGTCCCATTGCCGCCATAGGAGAGCGCTCTTGTCGGAGACGCTGTGGAACCGCTGTCTGCGCGTGCTCGAGAGCGAACTGCCGATGCAGCAGTTCAACACTTGGGTACGGCCGCTGCAGGTGGTCGAGCGCGACGGCGAGATCCGGCTCCTCGCTCCCAACCGCTACGTCGTCGAGTGGCTGGGGGACAACTCGCTCCCGCGAATCAAGGAGTTGATCCGCGAGTTCGCCGATGGGGCCACCCCGGACGTGGTGCTCGACGTCGGCACCCGCGCGGGAGCGCTTCCCGAGGCCGCGAACGCGCCGGTGACGAATGGGATGAGCGGCGCGCTCGGCTCGTTGCCGGGCAAGGCTCGCCGCGGCGCGCCGACCGTGATCGGCGGCCGCATCGCGCCGGAATTCACCTTCGACAGCTTCGTCGAGGGCAAGAGCAACCAGCTCGCCAAGGCCGCCGCCATACAGGTGGCCGGCAATCCTGGCCGTTCCTATAACCCGCTGTTCATCTACGGCGGTGTCGGTCTCGGCAAGACGCACCTGATGCATGCGGTTGCGAACAAGATCAAGGAACACAATGCCGATGCGCGCATTGCCTACGTGCACAGTGAGCGCTTCGTGAGCGACATGGTGAAGGCGCTTCAGCACAACACCATCAACGACTTCAAGACTGCGTATCGAACACTCGATGCATTGATGATCGACGATATCCAGTTCTTCGCGAAGAAAGACCGTTCACAGGAAGAATTCTTTCACACCTTCAACGCGCTGCTCGAGAGCCAGCAACAAGTGATCCTGACGTGCGACCGTTACCCCAAGGAAGTGGACGGGCTCGAGGAGCGCTTGAAATCGCGCTTCGGCTGGGGATTGACCGTCGCGATAGAGCCGCCCGAGCTCGAGACCTGCGTCGCGATCCTCATGAGCAAGGCGGCGATCGCCAATGTCGATCTGCCCGAGGAAGTCGCGTTCTTCGTGGCGAAGCGCATCCGCTCGAACGTGCGCGAACTGGAAGGCGCGTTGAAGCGCATGGTCGCGACCTCGCATTTCACGGGCCGCGCCATCACGCTCGAATTCACGAAGGAGGCCCTGCGCGATCTGCTCGCGCTCCAGGAGAAACTCGTGACGGTGGAGAACATCCAGAAGACCGTCGCGGAGTACTACAAGATCCGCATCGCCGATCTGCTCTCCAAGCGCCGCAGCCGCTCCATCGCGCGCCCGCGACAGGTCGCGATGGCGCTCGCCAAGGAGCTCACCAATTACAGCTTGCCCGAAATCGGCGATGCCTTCGGCGGCCGCGACCATACGACGGTTTTGCATGCTTGCCGGCGGGTGAAGGAATTGCGGGAGTTCGAGCGGCGCATCGGGGAGGATTATATGAACCTGTTGAGAACTCTCGCGGGCTGAGCTTCGGATCCTGTGGATGACGTGTGGATGAAAGATATCCACAATGCGGCCACAGGATTACAACGGGTGTCGGACAAGCCCTAGGCCCTGTTGAGGGTCATGAAAGGATTTGATTTAAAACGTGATTTTGGGGTTATCCACGCAGATTCGACGCTTAATAATTACAGTAATAGTCTTTATCAAGAACTAAGAGTTTAAGATTTATCGGACGGGTGATCGCATGAAATTGACGGCTGAACGGGAGAAGTTGCTCGCGCCTTTGCAGGCGGTCATCGGCGTCGTGGAACGCCGCCAGACCATGCCGGTGCTCGCGAACGTGTTGCTCGGAGTGGCGCAAGGCAAGCTATCGATCGCGGCGACGGATCTGGAAGTGGAGCTGGTCGCGGCGACCGAAGTGACCGTTCAGCAAGCCGGCGACATCACGGTCCCCGGCCGCAAGTTTCTCGACATTCTGCGCGCGTTGCCCGAGAAATCCACCGTGTCCATGTCTGCCGAGGGCGAAAAGGTGGTGATTCGCGCCGCCCGCAGCCGCTTCACTTTGTCGACGCTGCCGGCCACGGAGTTCCCGGTCATCGACGACATCAATGCGCAGCAGACCGTGCAGATCCCGCGCAAGGAGCTGGCGCGATTGCTGGAGAAGACGCACTTCTCGATGGCACAGCAAGACGTGCGCTATTACCTGAACGGAATGCTGCTCGAGATCGACGGGGCGATGCTGCGCGCCGTGGCGACGGACGGGCACCGGCTCGCACTCTGCGAAACTGCGCTCGAATCCAAGGCCAAGAGCTCCCAGCAAGTGATCGTGCCGCGCAAGGGCGTTCTCGAACTGCAACGCGTGCTGAACGACGAGGGCATCGCCGCAGTGGCGATCGGCACAAACCATGTGCGCGCCCAGATCGGCGACGTTCGATTCACATCGAAGCTCATTGACGGCCGTTTCCCCGAATATTCCCGGGTCATTCCCGCTGCGCCGAGCGCGGCCATCCGCGCGGACCGTGACATCCTACGTCAGGCGCTGCAGCGGACCGCCATCCTCTCGAACGAGAAGTACCGCGGCATCCGCATCAACGTCAGAAACAACGCCATAACGGTTCAGGCTCACAACCCAGAGCAGGAAGAGGCCGAGGAAGAGATCGAGGTATCCTATACGGGCGACGATCTCGAGGTCGGTTTCAACGTCAACTATTTGCTCGACGCACTCTCGGCCATCGACGGTCAAGAAGTCGAGCTCGGTCTCACCGACAGCAACTCGAGCTGCCTCATCCGGTCTCCGGGTAATTCGAGCGCGCGCTACGTCGTCATGCCCATGAGGCTCTGACGGGATGACCCTGCGGCGGGTGCAAGTGACGGATTTCCGCTGCTTGCATCGAGCCGATCTGGACCTCGATCCCGATTTCACGCTCATCAGCGGCCCGAACGCCTCCGGCAAGACCAGCGTGCTCGAGGCTATCTACGTGCTGGGCCGGGGTCGCTCCTTCCGCACTCGACGTCTCGATCCCCTGATCCGGTCCGGCGCCGAGCGGATGATGATCGTGGGAGAGGCGGAGCTTCCGGAGCGCCACGTCACCCTCGGGGTGGAAGGTACGGCCGAGGGGCTAAGGGCGCGGGTGGGAGGGGAGCGGGTTGCATCGTTGGCGGAACTGGCCTGGGTGCTTCCAGTGCAAATCATCGATCCCGAGATCCACCGATTGATCGAAGAAGGGCCCAATCGGCGGCGTCGCTTCATCGACTGGGGAGTGTTCCACGTGGAACACTCCTTCGTGGAGCATTGGCAGCGATACCAGCAGACGCTGCGCCAGCGAAACGCGGCGCTGAAGTCTCGACAGAGTCGAGCGGTGGTGACCGCCTGGGACGCCGAGCTCGTGCGGTACGGGGAGTTGATCACCGAGGCGCGCCGACGGTACGTCGCCCTGCTGGCGCCCGTTGCCGCGACCGTGGCTCGCCGCCTTCTGGATCTGGAGCTGGTTCTCGCCTATCGACCGGGATGGTCCGCGGAACTCGATCTTCGCAGCGCCTTGGACGGAAGTTTCGGGCGGGACCAGGAGCTGGGAGCCACCCAGCCGGGGCCGCATCGCGCGGATCTTGCGATTCGTCTGGAGGCTGCTGCCGTTCGCGATCGCGTCTCAAGGGGGCAGCAGAAGCTCCTGGCAGCGGTTCTATTGCTGTCGCAGATCAAGCTGTTTCCACAGGACTCGCGGGCCCAGCCGACGCTGCTGCTCGATGACCCGGCGGCCGAGCTCGATAGGGCGCATCTAACCGCTCTACTGGATGAAGTGCGTGCACAGCGGCTGCAACTCGTCGTCACGACGCTTCAAGCGGGAAATTTGGAGGTCGGGGCATTCGGCACCCCGGGGCGCCGGTTTGAAATCGAGGCGGGGCAGGTGCGATCAGCCTGACGATGTTCCACGTGGAACATTCGGGCCGCTAAAGAGGCCTGCCGGGGGGCGAAGCTCGCGCGTCTAACCCTTTGATTACCCTATCCTTATTTCGCCAATCCGACTCGTTATCGGGGCCCAAAACTGTTACAATGCCCGATTGAAATTCAGGACCCCATGATGGCCGATAACGACGTCTACGATTCCAGTAAAATCAAAGTCTTAAGAGGTCTCGACGCCGTTCGTAAGCGTCCCGGAATGTACATCGGAGACACCGATGACGGGAGCGGCTTGCATCACATGGTTTTTGAGGTGGTGGATAACGCGATCGACGAGGCCCTGGCGGGCCATTGTGATCGCGTGGTGGTCACCATTCATGCCGACGAGTCGGTGACCGTGTCCGATAACGGCCGCGGCATCCCCGTCGATCTGCATGCTGAGGAGGGCGTGTCCGCAGCCGAAGTCATCATGACGGTGCTGCATTCGGGCGGAAAATTCGACGACACCTCTTACAAGGTTTCCGGTGGATTGCACGGCGTCGGCGTGTCCGTCGTCAATGCGCTGTCCGATTTCCTCGAGCTCAACATTCGCCGCGAGGGCAAACTCCATCGTCAGGAGTATCGGCTCGGTGAGCCCGTCGCACCGCTCGCCGTCATCGGCGACACGACCGAGCGCGGCACGACGCTCAAGTTCAGGCCGAGCGGGAAAGTGTTCACCAACATCTCGTTCAACTACGACACTCTCGCGAAGCGGCTGCGCGAATTGTCGTTCTTGAATTCCGGAGTGCGCATCGAGCTCGTCGATGAGCGCGACGAGAAATCAGAAGTGTTCCAGCACGAAGGAGGCTTGTCCGCCTTCGTGACTTATTTGAATCGCAGTAAGACAGCGGTGCATCCTTCAGTGTTGTGGTTCCAGACTCGCGATGGCAACACGCAAGTCGAAGTCGCCATGCAATGGAACGACTCGTATCAGGAAAGCATGTACTGCTACACCAACAACATTCCGCAGAAGGATGGCGGCACGCACTTGGCGGGCTATCGCGCGGCGCTCACTCGCACGCTCAACAAGTACATCGAAAAGGAGCTCGCGACCAAGAAAGAAAAAATTCTGACGACGGGTGATGATGCGCGCGAGGGACTCACGGCGATTCTGTCGGTGAAGCTTCCCGATCCGAAGTTCTCCTCGCAAACCAAGGACAAGCTGGTGTCCTCCGAGGTGAAAGGCGTGGTCGAGTCGGCGGTCGCAGAGCGTCTGGAGGAATTTTTGCTCGAGCATCCGCAGGAAGCTCGAGCGATCGTCAACAAGATTCTCGAAGCCGCGTACGCGCGCGAGGCCGCGCGCAAAGCGCGCGAGATGACTCGCCGCAAAGGTGCGCTCGACGTCGCGGGTTTACCGGGCAAGCTTGCCGACTGTCAGGAAAAAGATCCTGCGCTCTCAGAACTCTTCCTCGTCGAGGGTGATTCGGCGGGCGGCTCCGCGAAGCAAGGTCGCGATCGGCGCACGCAGGCAATCTTGCCGTTGAAGGGAAAAATTCTGAATGTCGAGAAAGCGCGCTTCGACAAGATGCTCGCTTCGGTCGAAGTCGGCACGCTCATCACCGCGCTCGGATGCGGGATAGGCCGAGACGATTTCAACGTCGACAAATTGCGTTATCACCGCATCATCATTATGAGCGTGGACGGGGATGAGCATGTATTTGTAAGAGATCGTGGCGGCGTACGGATGACCACCATCGGGGCATTTATCGATGCGGCTCTCATTGGAACGGAACCGGACGAGCATGGAGTCACGCGTCGGGTCCGGGAGCCGTTGGGTGAGGTATTGTGCTTTGGGTTGGACGATCATCTCGTTCGATTCCGCCCGATCAAAGGGGTCATTCGCCATCCCTTGGATGAAACCCTTTACGAGGTAAAAACCGTCTACGGTCGGTCGGTCCGAGTGACCGCCAGCCACAGCGTATTCGTTCACGAGCATGGAGAGGTCCGCACCAAGCTCGGGAGTGAGCTCAACGTTGGTGATAGGCTGGTCGCGCCCAAATCGATTCGATTGCCTGAAGACGCGCCGGACAAGATCGATCTTTTGCGCAGGCTGTACCAAGTTCCTGAAGCGCGCGCTCAAACCTGGCTCCGTGGTCCCGCCGTCGAGGAGTGGTACAAATCACGCGTCCTCAGTGAATACGCGAATCGAGCGGAAATGTCCGCGCCGCGTGTCGAATTATCCGCCGAAGTCGGCCAACAGTTGGCTGCGCTGCGCCGTGCCAGTGGCGTCACGAATGCAGAACTATGTCGCAGGGTAGGCATTCGCCAGCCGGTGACCTTTTACGCGTGGGAGAGAGGGCTTTCTCGTCCTACGCTGCCTAACTGGGAGTCCTATTTGGCGGTCATTGGCGCGAATGCAGCGGAAATGACCCCGCAGGTTACGATAGGACCTAGCCGGCTGGAGCGCGTGTGGGAAACGCAGTATCGGGGTTCGCCGTGCAATCGCGTCAAGAACTACGTTCGCATGTCTGCGTTAGAAGCCGAAGACATCGCTTGGTTCGGCGAGCGCGATGATCTAGAACTTACGCCGGAGCACTACGGCCATAAGGGAACTCGCAGGTTCATCAAAGTTTCCGAGGACCTGATGAAGCTCCTCGGATTCTATCTGGCGGAGGGTTCTTGTTCGGACCGCAATGGCGTCCGGTTGAGTATTGGCAAGGGCAATGTTCGCTTTGCGGAGGAAATGGCTCAAGCATTTGTTCATGTTTTCAACCTGCAGCCCCAGAACTGCGCCTTCAACCGAGGAGCCGGCGAACTCAAGGTGATCAATCGCGTCGCCGCGTTGGCCTGGCAGCACGTGTTTGGGTTTTTTGGTGTTGACTCGATCACTAAAAAAATACCCGATTTAGTGTTCAACGTCAGCGAGCCCTTGCGGCTTGCATTCCTCAGGGGGTATTTCTTGGGTGACGGCTGCGCAACTGTGGGCAGGCTCGTGTTCAGTACGTCCTCGCGAGATATCGCGAGCGGTGTTTCTTACCTACTCTCTACCATGGGCGTTATTTCCCATATCAGCGAAATCGATGCCGAGCGTGTCGCGAAGCGCTGCGGTACCCAAGTGTTCAAATCGACGCATCGTCACTGGCAGATTCTGGTAACCGCGGTTGAGGAATTGCAACGTCTAAGGCCGGTATGGAGCGATCATGCCGGCGCGGCTACTGTCGAGGAGAAGATTGCGAACGCAGACAAGCCCTGCCGCCGGCGCTTCGATGCAATCGATGGAGATCTGATTGCGCTCCCCATCGTGTCGATCGCGTCCGTCCGTCCGTCCAACGGGAACGTCTATGACTTCTCTGTGGAGGACGATGAGAATTTCATCTGCGGCTTCGGCGGCATAGCGGCGAAAAATACAGATGCCGACGTCGACGGAAGTCATATCCGGACTCTCCTGCTCACATTCTTCTACCGTCAAATGCCGATCCTGATCGAGCGCGGCCACGTGTACATCGCCCAGCCTCCGCTCTACAAGATCAAGAAAGGAAAGCAAGAGCACTACGTCAAGGACGACATCGAGCTGAATGCCTTGCTGCTCGGTACGGCGATCGACAACGCCGCCTTGTTCGTCAATTCCGAAGCACCGCCTCTTTCCGGTCTCGGACTCGAGTCGCTTGCGCAGCGCTATCAGGAAGTTCAAGCCATCGCGCGGCGCTGGGCACGGCGCTACGACGAGCGGTTCCTGGATCAATTGTTGTACATGCCCAAGCTCACGACCGGGTCCTTCGACCGGATCGACGAGCTGAGGGACTGGTGCCGCATCCTCGAAACGAAGCTCAATGCGTTGGACGATGTGTCGCGCCGCTACACCGTATCGGTGCAACCGCTTTCGGGCGCCGGACATCGCATCGCCTTGCAAAAGTTCGAGCACGGTCTGACTTCCGAGAAGCACATACCGCGAGAGTTTTTCGCTTCGGCCGAATACGTGCGCATCACCGAGCTCGCGCAGACCCTGAGCGATCTGATCGGGGCGGGTGCCTACATTCAGCGCGGCGAGTCCCGCCAGGAGATCGCGAGCTTCAAGGCCGCGATAAACTGGCTGTTCGATGAGGCGAAGAAAGGTCAGAGCCTGCAGCGCTACAAAGGGCTCGGCGAGATGAACCCCGAACAGCTATGGGACACGACCATCAACCCGGAGACCCGGCGCCTGTTGCAAGTCCGTATCGAGGACGCCGTCGCCGCCGATGACATATTCACCACGCTGATGGGCGATGCGGTGGAACCGCGCCGCGAGTTCATCGAGAAGAACGCGCTGCAGGTTTCGAACCTGGACATCTGATCGTGTCGAGTGACACGATCAGTCTGGCAGAGATAGTGAAGTCCTCGACTTCAACCCAGCCCTTGCTGCGTAGCGACGGCGTTGGCGAGCGCGACTGCTGTCATGTACGTGTTCGGCTGAAGAGCAAAACAGTATGCGACGGCGCCCATCACGAGCGTGTTCATAAATAGTGTCCCGGCGAGAGCGGCGAGTTTGGTTGTTAAAGCGTCCATGTGTGTCTCCTTCCCAGTGTGCTTGTTTCAATTCCTGCGGACAGAACACAGCAAGGGCTGAGAAGTTGCAGAACTGGATGGCGATTAACGTAAGAGTGCTCGACTCCGACGATACGCTTTGGCGCAGGGTCTCCGGATTTCTCGCGGGTAGCGACTCCATCCCTTACGACGGCATCGCAGTGTCCCCAAATCCACCGCGGCGGCCTTGGTTATCCTGGTCGCCGGCGGTGTCGTGACGCTCGTCTATGAGGCATTCCATTCTCGCAATGTAGTTGTAGAGTCGTTTCAGGCCCCGGCTTCGACCGCGGCTCGTGGCCTCACCGGCGAGGTCGCCGCCGGCAGGGTATTGGACGAATTGACGCGGCTGCAGGCGGCCAATCACGCCCACACATATGAACGTGGCGCGAGGAGTGCGTGGTCAGGCGAGGTCAAATTAGCGGTGCCGGAGACGGGATTCTCGTTGAGCGAATTCTCGCGGCTGCTCAAGACTCGCTTCGGCAACGATATACACATCGACGGCGATCTGGTTGAGCGCGATGGCGGCGGTCTCGCCCTCACCGTCCGGGGTGATGGCGTACTGCCGAAGGTGTTCATCGGCGGCGCCGGTGACTTTGACCGGTTGGCAGCGCAGGCAGCCGAGTACGTGTACGCCGAAGCGCTTCCAGGAACGTACGCGTATTACCTCGTGAACGTTTCGCGATTCGATGACGCCATTGCTCTCGCGCAGCAAAAACTTCCCCGTACAGCCGACCCCGTCGAGCGAGCCTGGCTCCTGACCAGCTGGGCGATAGCGCTTTCAGCAAAGACGAGCACTACGAACCCCGAAGTTGAATCGTTGTTTCGCGCCTCGCTTCAAGCCGACCCGGAATTCTGGTGGGCCTACGGCAACGTCAGCTTCGCCCAGGAGCAGCGAGGAGACGAGGAGGCTTCGTGGCGTACGCAGGAAGAGTTTCGAGTCGCCGCGGGGGGACACCCTGGTCGGGCGCCGCCGATCGCCCACAACTATTGGTACGGGCTCACTCGGGATTACGCTACGCTGATGCGCCTGATTGTGGATGACCAGGCGGTGAACGGCAGCGGAATCTGGGCTGATTCCTCTGTGGCCGGCATCTTGATCGCGCAGATCCAGACGGATCTACATGACCCGGACGCCGCCGCACCGGCGCTGCGCACGCTCTCGCCCGATCCGCACCACGAAGCGGCCCTCAGTGCGCTGCCTCACATCATTCGCAGCACGCATGGATGCGGGCGACAAGGAGTCGGCGGCGGCCGAATTCACCGCCATTGGATCGATGGCGCCAGGGTCGCCGGTCGTCGCTGACCTGATCTCGCTGGGGCAAAGTGTTTGGCTTTGTTCGCTCGCATTGTTGGCCGACGCGTCCGGCGAGCCCGCCGAGGCCGATTCGCTGTCGCGGAGCGGCAGGTTCGTGGACTGCCACCGATATCGTGGCGACATCCTCGAGGTGTGGGGCGATGTGTTGGTGAAACAGGGACACCCGCAGGAGGCCCTCGCAAAATACGACGAGGCGCTCATGTACGCGCCGAACTGGAACCAACTCAAGGAAGCGCGCGACGCTGTCGCAAAGCAGAGGAGCTGATTTCGCCGCTCGGAAGCTGCCGTTAGTTCAGCGCCGCCTCGCTCTCAATCCTCTCCAGCCCCCCCTCGATGACCGCGCGGATCTCCCCATTCAAATCGCGCGCATTCTTCCCCTCCGCGCTCACCGGCTCGCCGATGATCATGCGGATGGTGCCCGGCTTCTTCACGATGCCGCGTCTCGGCCAGAAGGTGCCCGCGTTGTGCGACACCGGGACCACCAGGCTCCCCGTGGCCGTCGCGAGCAACGCACCGCTCACCCCGTACTTGCGGTTCTCGCCCGCCGGCACCCGCGTGCCTTCGGGAAAGATCACCACCCACAGTCCTTCCGCGAGCCGCTCCCTGCCTTGCTCGATCACTTGATTCACCGCCCGGTGGCCGGCGCCGCGATCGATCGCGATGGGGTTCAGGCGCTTCAGGCCCCACCCCATGAAGGGTATCCACAAGAGCTCGTGCTTGAGCACCCACACGTGCGACGGGAATATCACGAACAGGGCGATGGTCTCCCAGGCGGAGGTGTGTTTGCACATCACGATGTGATTGCCAGCCGGAATGCGCTCGCGGCCTTCCACGCTGTACTTCAGTCCGCAGATCCGGTCGAGCATCCAGAGCACGCAGCGCGCCCAGGCGCGGCCCATCGCGAACTGCTTGCGCTGGGGCAGGAAAAAGCACAGCCCCATCGTGAAGCCCCACACGCAGGCGGAGAGCATGAGAAAAGCCGTGAACAGTAGCGAGCGTACGGCTTGCATCGGGCTAACCGGGAAGGCGCGACAGATCGGCCACCGCGCCCAGCAGGCGCTGCGCGTCGCGAAGCAGTGCGAGCCGGTTCGTCCGGCGCTCGGCATTCTCGTCCATGACCATGATGCGCTCGAAGAAATCGGCTACCGGCGCGGACAGCGCAATGAGACCCGCGAGGCTCTCGCCGTAACGGCGCTGCGCCGCCGCCTCGTCCACGCGGCGCTCCACCTCGGCGAGCGCACCGTGCAGGCGCCGCTCGGCATCCTCCGTCAAGGCGGCGGGTTCGACTCGGGCATGTGCGGGCAGCTGCGTCTTGCGCAAGATGTTGCCGATGCGCTTGTTGAGCGCCGTGAGCATCGGCGCATCCGGCAAGCGCATGAACTCCTTGAGAGCCTGCAGGCGCTCGTCGGCGTCGAGCGGTGAGGCAGGGCGCGCAGCAAGCACGGCGTCGATCATTTCGGCGGTCGTGCCGTCAGCGCGCTCGGTGAAAAGGCCGCGCAATCGCTCGGTCATGAAATCGAACACTTCCTGCGCGAGGCCGGGCTTTTGCACGGGCTGCGCGGCGGCGGATGTCTCGAGCACCTCGACGAGATCGAGGTCCAAGCGACTCTCGATGAGGATGCGTAGCACGCCGAGCGCGGCGCGGCGCAGGCCGTACGGATCCTTTGCGCCCGTCGGCCGCTCGCCGATGGCGAAGATGCCGACCAGCGTGTCGATCTTGTCTGCGAGCGCGAGCGCTCGCCCCGTCGGGGTGAGGGGTAGCGTATCGCCCGCGAAACGCGGCCGATAATGCTCCTCGATGGCGCGCGACACTTCCTCGGGATAGCCCTCCGCCTCGGCGTAGTAGCGCCCCATGACGCCCTGCAGTTCGGGGAACTCGCCGACCATGGCCGTCAAGAGGTCGGCCTTGGCGAGCTCCGCGGCGGTGGCGATTTCGCAACCGCCCGAGATGCGCTCGCCGATCATCCGCGCCAGAGATTTGACCCGCTGGGATTTATCCGCGTAGCTGCCGAGCTTCGCCTGGTACGTGACGTCGCGCAGCTCCTCGGCCCGCAGCGCAAGGGGCACTCGCCGGTCCTGGTCCCAGAAGAAGGCGGCATCGGAGAGGCGCGGGCGAACCACCCGCTCGTTGCCCTCGCGGATTTTCTTCGGATCGCGGCTTTCGATGTTGCTCACGGTCACGAACCCGCCGGTCAGCCGCCCGTCCGCTCCCTCGATCGCGAAATAGCGCTGGTGGTCCTGAATCGTCGCGATCACCACTTCGCGCGGCAGCTCGAGAAAGCGCGGCTCGAAGCGGCCGGCGATCGGCACGGGCCATTCGACCAGCGCCGTGACTTCATCGAGTAAGCCATCCTCGATCAAGGCGTGTCCGCCGGCCGCCTGGGCCGTCGCGGTTACGCCGGCGCGTACCGCCTCGCGGCGCTTGTCGAAATCGGCAATCACCTTCGCCGCTGCCAGCCGCTTCTCGTAGCTGCGCGCCGATTTGAGCACGATGGGCTTCGGCGCATGGAATCGATGGCCGCGTGTCGTGCGCCCCGCCTCGAGCCCCAGCACCGTCGCCGGCACCACGTCATCGCCGTGCAAGAGCACCACGCCGTGCACCGGCCGCACGAACTCGGCGCTGTGCGCGCCCCAGCGCATGCGCCGTGCGATGGGCAATGCCGCAATGGCCTGGTCGATCAAGCCGGGGAGCAGAGTCGCGGTCGCCGTGCCGCGCTCGATGCCGCGGAATACCAGCCACGCGCCCTTCTCGGTGACGAGCCGCTCGAGCAGCGACACCTCCACACCACAATTGCGGGCGAACGCGAGCGCCGCCTGCGTCGGCGCGCCCGAGGCGTCGAAGGCATTGCTCACGGGCGGCCCGCGGCGCTCGACGTTGCGATCCGGCGTCGCCATGGCACATCCCGCCACGAGCACGCCGAGACGCCGCGGGGTCGCGAAACCGCGCGCCGCGCCGTGTGCGATGCCGGCCGCATCCAATCCTTTGACGAGCCCATCGGTGAGCGCCGCCGAGAGGCCCGCGAGCGTGCGGGGCGGCAATTCCTCCGTCGAAAGCTCAAAGAGTAAATCGCGTCCGCTCATCGGCTCGCCGCAAGCGGCGCCGCGTCGCCCTTGAGCAGCGGAAAGCCGAGAGCCTCGCGGCTCGCGCGATACGCCAGCGCGACGCCCCGTGCCAAGGCGCGCACCCGCAGGATGAAGCGCTGGCGCTCGGTGACCGACACCGCCCGCCGGGAGTCGAGGAGATTGAACGCGTGCGATGCTTTGACCATTTGCTCGTAGGCGGGCAACACCAGCTTGTCCTCGAGCAGTTTTTGGCAGGCCGCCTCGTGCGTGTCGAACTCCTTGAGGAGCACCGCCGTGTCGGCCTTCTCGAAGTTGTAGGCCGACTGCTCAACCTCGTTCTGGTGAAACACATCGCCGTAAGTGACGACGCCGGAGGGGCCCTCTGTCCAGACGATATCGAAGATGCTTTCCTTGCCCTGGATGTACATGCCCAGCCGCTCGAGACCATAGGTGATCTCGCCCATCACCGGCCGGCAGTCGAGCCCGCCCACCTGCTGGAAGTAGGTGAACTGCGAGACCTCCATGCCGTTCAGCCAGACCTCCCAACCGAGTCCCCACGCACCCAAGGTGGGGGATTCCCAGTTGTCTTCGACGAAGCGGATGTCGTGCACCAGGAGATCGAAACCGAGCGCACGGAGCGAGCCGAGATACAGTTCCTGGAAATCGTCGGGCGAGGGTTTGATGGCGACCTGAAACTGGTAGTAGTGCTGCAGGCGAAACGGATTTTCGCCATAGCGGCCGTCGGTGGGGCGGCGCGAGGGCTGCACATACGCGGCGCGCCACGGCTCAGGTCCCACGGCACGTAGAAAGGTGGCCGTGTGAAAGGTGCCGGCGCCCATCTCCATGTCATAGGGCTGCAGAATCACGCAGCCCTGGTTCGACCAGTACGACTGCAGCTGGAATATCAGGTCTTGGAAAGTGCGCGGCGGCGCGTTACTCATGCGGGGCTCGTATCAGCAACCGGCGAGTATACGACGGCGCTCGCGGCATGGGGGGCTGCCGACGGCGTGCTGGTAACGCAGTCGTCGTGATCGCCCGCTCGGCCTCTCTGCACCGCTTTTGCTCGTCGCGGATCAAAACCCGCTCAAACCGCGCGCTACCAGGTGGCGCGGACCCGGCGCACGCACCAAAATGGTACAAGAGCGCGAGCAAATGCTTTATCTTCGAGCAGACCGTTGCATCTTCGTTCGCAAGTTCTTGATCCGCTTATGCACGGCTTTGGCACACAAACTGCACCTGCCCGGGAACCCGGCGCTGGCCGGGACTAGCCATCCACTTTGAGAGGCCGCAAATGACTCCCGCCGATGTTATTAAACTAATCAACGAAAAAGAAGCGAAATTCGCCGATCTCCGCTTTACCGACACGCTGGGCAAGGAACAACACGTCACCATCCCGACGCGTCTCGTGGATCAAGGGTTCTTCAGCGACGGCAAGATGTTCGACGGCTCGTCGATCGCCGGCTGGAAGGGGATCAACGAGTCCGACATGATTCTGATGCCGGATCCCGCGACCGCCGTGATCGATCCTTTCTATGAGGAGACGACGGTGAGTCTGCGCTGCGACGTGATCGAGCCCATGACCATGCAAGGCTACGAGCGTGACCCGCGCTCGCTCGCGAAGCGTGCCGAGGCCTACCTCAAATCCTCCGGCATTGCCGATTCGGCCCTGTTCGGTCCGGAGAACGAGTTCTTCATTTTCGACGACGTCAAGGTGAGCGTCGCCATGAACGGCTGCTCCTATGAGGTGGACGCCTACGAGGGCGCGTGGAACTCCGGCAAGGCCTATGAGGACGGGAACAAGGGCCACCGCCCGGGCGTCAAGGGAGGCTATTTCCCGGTGCCGCCCGTGGACTCGCAACAGGACATCCGCACGGCGATGTCGCTCGCCTGCGAGGAGATGGGTCTCAAGTTCGAGGTGCACCATCACGAGGTCGCGACCGCCGGCCAGGGCGAGATCAACGTCGCCGCGAACACGCTCACCAAGAAGGCCGACGAGGTGCAGATCCTCAAGTACGCGCTGCAGAACGTCGCGCACGGCTATGGCAAGACCCTTACCTTCATGCCGAAGCCCATCGTAGGCGACAACGGCAGCGGCATGCACGTGCATCAATCGCTGCAGAAAGAAGGCAAGGCGCTGTTCGCGGGCGACAAGTACGGCGGCCTGTCGGAGACGGCGCTCTATTACATCGGCGGCATCATCAAGCACGCCCGCGCCATCAACGCGTTCACCAATGCGAGCACCAACAGCTACAAGCGGCTCGTGCCGGGCTTCGAGGCGCCGGTGAAACTCGCGTACTCCGCGCGCAACCGCTCGGCCTCCATCCGTATTCCCTGGGTGTCGAACCCGAAGGGGCGGCGCATCGAGGTGCGCTTCCCGGACGCGACCGCAAATCCTTACTTTGCGTTCGCCTCGATGCTGCTCGCGGGGCTGGACGGCATCCAGAACAAGATCCATCCGGGCGATCCCGCCGACAAGGATCTCTACGATCTCGAGCCCGAGGAAGACAAGAAGATTCCGACGGTGTGTCACTCGCTCGACATGGCGCTCGACTACCTCGATCGCGATCGGGCCTTTCTCAAGGCGGGCGGTGTTTTCACCGACGACCTGATCGATGCCTACATCGAGCTCAAGATGAAGGAAGTCACGCGATTACGCATGACGACCCATCCCATCGAGATCGAGATGTATTACAGCCTGTAGGGCGCATCCGGCCGAAAGGTGACGGCGGTCACGCCGCCGTCACCCCGTTTTGAGGCCGGGAGGGGATGGGACTATGCTGTCGAATCATGCACCTTTGCCGCTCATGGATACTCGTCGGTGCTTGGGGCTCGGGGCTCGTACCGCTCGCGGCGAGCGCCCTGGTCGTCTACAAGTGGACCGACGCGCAGGGCGTGGTGCACTACTCCGACCAGCCCACCCCGGGTGCGGAAAAGGTGTTCACCTCGAGCGCCCCCGAGCACGCCGGCATCCTCGGCCAGACGGCGGCGGGGCCGAGCTCGGCACCCACCCCGCAGAAGCCCCCGACAGCGCTCTCTTCGGCAAAGGTTGCCATCTCCTCGCCGGCTCCGCAGCAGACCTTCAGCGGCGGGGAGTCGGTGCCGGTGGCCTTGTCGATCACGCCGGATATCAAGCCGAGCTGGACCGTCGCGTGGAGCTTGAACGGCGCTCAGGTGCCAAATCAGGCGCAGGACGCGACGCAGTTCACACTCACGGACCTCGCGCGCGGCGTGTACACCATCGAGGCGACCGTGACCGACCCCGGCACCGGGGAGTCGAAGGCTGCGGAAGCCGTCACCTTCAACGTCATACGCCCGAGCGTTCTGTCGCCGCAACACAAGTAGCTGCTCTCGCGGACCTCGCGCATGGCCGCTGAGCTCAGGATGGATCCGCAACCGGTCGCGGCCCTCGAGCTGCTCGACTCCCTGGTCACGAGCGTCTTCTTGCTCGACCGCGAGCTGCACATCACTTACTTGAACGCGGCCGCGCAGACGCTCCTCGGCCTCTCGCCCAATCAGGCTCTCGGGCGCCGCATCACCGACGCGGTGCGCGGGGCCGAATCGCTCCTGCCCCTGTTCGAGCGCGCGCGTCAGGGCGGCGAGGGCGTGCTGCAGCGGGAGCTGGCGTGGCCCGCGCCGGGCGGCGTCGACCGCATCCTCGATTGCGCGGTCACCGAGGTCGCGCTCGGCGGCGACGCCAACGGACTCTTGCTCGAGATCGAAGATATCACCCAGCATCGGCGGCTCACGCGCGAGAACGCGCTGCTCGCGCAGCTCGGCGGCAGCCGTCTGATGGTTCGCCAGCTCGCGCACGAGATCAAGAACCCGCTGGGCGGCTTGCGCGGCGCCGCGCAGCTGCTCGAGCGCGAGCTGCTCGATCCGGCGCTGCGCGAGTACACGCGCGTCATCATCAGCGAGGCCGACCGGCTCACCAACTTGCTCGATTGCATGCTCGGGCCCGGGCGTCCGCCCGCGAAACAGCTTGTCAACGTGCACGAGCTTCTGGAGCGGGTTTATCGGTTGCTACGCGGCGAGGCGGCCGACGAGGTCACGATCGAGCGCGACTACGACCCGAGCCTCCCCGCCATCGAGGTCGATCCGAACCACATCATCCAGGCCATGCTGAATCTCGGCCGCAACGCCATCCAGGCGCTGTCGGGCGGCCGCGAGGGATCGCCCGCCCGCGTGCTATCGCCACGCCTGACCCTGCGCACCCGCGTGGCGAGCAACGTCGGCATCGGTGGGCAGCGCCATCGGCTGGTCGCCTCGATTCAGTTCGAGGACAACGGCCCGGGCGTGCCCGCGGATATTCGCGACACCATCTTCTATCCGCTCGTCTCGGGCCGCTCCGACGGTTCGGGCCTCGGGCTCGGCATCGCGCAGGACCTCGTGAGCCGTCACGGCGGACTGATCGAGTTCGACAGCGCGCCCGGTCGAACCATCTTCGTGATTTATCTGCCCATGGACCGCGTATGAATGCCAAGCCCCTGCAGGTGTGGTTGGTCGATGACGATGCGTCCATACGCTGGGTGCTCGAGAAGGCGCTGAAAGGCAGCGGCATGGCCGCGCGCTGCTTCGATCAAGCGGACAGTGCTTTGACGGCGCTGCGCGCGGACGCACCCGATGTGCTGATGACGGACATCCGCATGCCCGGACGCAGCGGCCTCGATCTGCTCAAGGATATCCAGGGATCGCGGCCCGGCCTGCCGGTGATCGTGATGACGGCGCACTCGGACCTCGACGCCGCGGTTGCCGCCTACCAGGGCGGCGCATTCGAGTACTTGCCCAAGCCCTTCGACATCGACAAGGCCGTGGACCTCGTGCGCCGCGCCGCCCAGCAAGCGACCGTTCCCATCGACGCCGAGGCCGCGCGCCGCAGTATCCCGGAGCTGCTCGGCCAGGCGGCGGCGATGCAACAGGTGTTCCGCGACGTGGGGCGCTTGTCGCGCTCGAGCATGACGGTGCTCATCACCGGCGAATCGGGCACCGGCAAGGAACTCGTCGCGCGCGCGTTGCATCGGCACAGTCCTCGCTCGAGCAAGGCGTTCGTCGCGCTCAACACCGCGGCGTTCACCGCTGACCTGCTCGAGTCCGAGCTTTTCGGCCACGAGAAGGGCGCATTCACCGGCGCGGACTCGCTGCGGCGCGGGCGATTCGAGCAGGCCGACGGCGGCACGTTGTTTCTGGACGAGATCGGCGACATGTCGCCGGCGCTGCAGACGCGGCTCCTGCGTGTGCTCGCGGAGGGCGAGTTCTATCGGGTGGGCGGCCAGACACCGGTCCGGGTGGACGTGCGGGTGATCGCCGCGACTCACCAGGATCTCGAGATGCGCGTGAAGTCGGGGCACTTTCGCGAGGATCTGCTGCATCGGCTGAATGTCATCCGCATCGAGATTCCGCCGCTGCGCGATCGCCGCGAGGACGTCCCGGAGCTCCTCTATCATTACCTGAGCGTGGCGGGACAGGAGCTGGGCGTCGAACCCAAACTGCTCACGCCCCCCGCGGAGAGCGCGCTCGTCACCTTCGATTGGCCGGGCAACGTGCGGCAGCTGGTGAATGCCTGCCGCCGCCTCACCGTCACGGCTCCGGGCCGCGAGATTCGTCCCGAGGATATTCCGGCCGATCTCGGCGGCGCTCCCGCGGGGCGTTCCGCCAACCACGACTGGATGGCGAAGCTCTCGCACTGGGCCGAGCGCGAGCTCGATGCCGGCACGCGGCGCCTGCTCGACCAGGCGGTGCCCGAGGTCGAGCGCATCCTGATCCGCGTGGCGCTGCGCAAGGCCGAGGGCCTCAAGCAAGATGCCGCGAAGCTCCTCGGCTGGGGCCGCAACACCCTGTCGCGGAAAATGAAGGAGCTCGGCATGGAGGACGTGGTCTAGCGGCGCGCGGCTGGCGGCGCGCGGCTGGCACGGCGCCGGAAGACTCGCGGCCCCCGGCGGCTATAATCCGCGGCGTCATGGCCGACTTTCTGCGACATAGCTTGGGTCTCTCCGTGCAGGTGTTCTACGGCAACTCCATCGCGGACTGGGCCGTGGCGGGCTTCGTGGCCGTTTCCGTCTGGCTGGGCCTCTCGGTCGTGCGGCGCCTCATCGTGGCGCGCTCCAAGCATTCGAAGGTCTCGGGCCGCCCGGCCCCGGTGCGCCTCATCTTCCATCTGCTCGCCCACACCAAGCAGTTTCTCATCGTCGCGCTCGCGATCTACGTCGGGCAGGAAGACCTCGTCTTCCCGCCGAAGCTGGAGCACGTCGTCGACAGCGCCGTGGTGATGGCGATCCTTTTGCAGATGGGATTGTGGGCGGTGCGCGCGCTCAAGTTCTATCTGCAGCTCAAGGAGCTCGAGCGCGGGCCGGACCGCGGTTTCGCGGGCTCGCTTGACATCATCAACTTCGTCGCGCAGATGTTGATCTGGTCGTTGCTCGGCCTCGTGGCGCTCGACAACGTCGGCATCAACATCACCGCGCTGCTCGCGGGCTTAGGGGTCGGCGGCGTCGCCGTCGCGCTCGCGTTGCAGAACGTACTGGGCGATTTATTCGCCTCCTTGTCCATTGCACTGGACAAGCCGTTCGTGGTCGGTGACCGGCTCAACATCGATGCCTTCTCGGGCGTGGTCGAGCGCATCGGCATCAAGACGACGCGCCTGCGCAGCGATACGGGCGAGCAGATCATCCTGTCGAACGCCGACATCCTGAAGAGCCGGGTGCGCAACTACGGCCGTGCGCCCGAGCAGCGCGCTCTCGCCACCATCAGAGTGCCTTACGGCACCGCGCGCGAGACTCTGTACGCCATTCCGAAGCTCATGGAGGGCATCGTGCGCGAGCAGGCGAATGCGCGCTTCGAGCGCTGCCATCTGAAGGGCCTCGAGAGCGCCTGGCTCGAGTTCGAGCTGTCCTTCTTCGTGCAGCAGCCGCGGATCAATTCCTTGCTGGACCTGCAGCAGGCCGTGAATTTCCGCATCATCGACGAGTTCCGCCGTCTCGGGGTGGAGTTCGCCTATCCGACGCAGCGCGTGGTGGTCGATGCGGCGGGATTTCCGGGTGCCTCCGCCGAATCGACCGCTGTCGCGAGCTGCAACACCGGCTCCTGAGCGCGAGCGCCCTCGCGCATGTTCCACCTGGTGCTGTTCGAGCCGGAGATCCCGCCGAATACCGGCAACGTCATCCGTTTGTGCGCCAATACTGGCGCGCGCCTGCATCTGATCAAGCCGCTCGGCTTTCGGCTGGACGACAGGAGCCTCAAGCGCTCGGGTCTCGATTACCACGATCTAGCGCGCGTGGCGGTGCATGCGAATCTCGAGGCCTGCATGAGCGCGCTCGCCGCTGCGCGCTGGGTGGCCGTGGAGACCTCGGGCAGACACCGTTACGCGGATTTTCGCTTCCGCGAAACCGATGCGCTCTTGTTCGGGCCGGAGACCCGCGGCTTGCCGCCCGCGGTGCGCGAGCGGATCGGTGAGGAGAATTCGGTCTTTCTGCCGATGCGCGCCGGCAGCCGCAGTCTCAATCTCTCGAACGCGGTGGCCATCGTCGCCTACGAAGCGTGGCGTCAGCTCGGCTTCATTCCGTCTCCGAGCGAACCTCCCGCCCCATGAGCGCGTGCAACGCCGCGCGCACAGGACGGTCCTCGTGCATGACGCGATACACCTCCAAGCAGATCGGCATTTCGACGCCGACGCGCTCGGCGACCTTGCGCACGGCGGAGGCGGCGGTGACGCCTTCGACCACCTGTCCGATCTGGCGCAGCGCCTCCTCGGGCGATGAGCCTCGGCCGAGCGCGAGTCCCAGGCGCCGATTGCGCGATTGATCGTCGGTACAGGTCAAGACGAGATCGCCGAGTGCCGCGAGACCCATGAACGTCTCGCGCTGCGCGCCGAGGCGCAACCCCAGACGCGTCATCTCGGCGAGGCCGCGGGTAATGAGCGCGACACGCGTGTTGGCGCCGAAGCCCATGCCGTCGGCTATCCCTGAGCCGATGGCGATCACGTTCTTGACGGCGCCCCCCACTTCCACCCCGATGATGTCCGATTGCGTGTAGGCGCGGAACTCGGGTCCGGACAGTCGCAGCGCCAGCTCCTTGGCGAAGACCGCATCGCGCGAGGCTACGGTCATCGCGGTGGGAAGTCCCGCGCCGACCTCGCGCGCGAACGTGGGTCCCGACAGCACCGCGCCCGGGCGCGAGCCGAGCACCTCGCGCGCGACCTCATGCGGCAGAAGGCCGCTCGTCAACTCGAAGCCTTTGCTGGCCCAGGCGATGCGCGCGCCGTCGTCGATCAGCGGCTCGATCCCTAAGAGCGTTGAGCGAAAAGCATGCGAGGGCACGGCCACGAGTACATCGCGCACGCCCGCGAGCGTCTCGGAGAGGTCCGCCACCGGCGCAAGGCTCGGGGGGAACTCGGCATCGGGCAGATAACGCGCATTGCGCCGGGCGCGTCGCATCGATTCGACGAGCGCGGCGTCGCGCCCCCACAGACGCGTGGGGTGACCCGCGCGGGCACACTGGATGGCGAGCGCCGTGCCCCAGGAGCCGGCGCCGATGACCGCCATCGGCGTGAGCAATTGCACGGCGCGCCCGGCGCTAGTTGATCAGCCCGGGTTGCGCCGACTCCGAGGCCTGCGCGAACAGCGCATCGAAGTTGACCAACGGGAGCAAGAAGTTCGGAAAGCCGCCCTTCACGACCAGGGTCGAAATCACCTCGCGCGCGAACGGAAAGAGCACGTTCGGACAGAAGCTGCCGATCAAGCGCTTGAGGTCCTCCGCCGACGCCCCCGAGATGGAGAAGAGGCCCGCCTGCTTGACCTCGACAAGGTACAGGGTGGTATCTCCCTGCTTTGCCTCGAGCGTGATGGTGAGCAGCACCTCGCGCGTGTCGGGACCGACCTCCTCGGCGGTCGTGTTCATGTTGAGCTGAAATTTCGGCTCGTACGCCTGGCTGTTGGGCAGCCGCGGCCCGTTCGGCGACTCGTACGAGCTGTCCTTGAGATACACGCTCTGCAGCGTCACTTGCACGCCCCCGACTTCGGCGCCGGACGGCTCGGATCTGGTTTCGTTCATCAACCCCCCTGGAGTAAACGGTCGAGCTCGCCGCTTGCGTCGAGCGCAAGCAAATCGTCACAGCCGCCGACATGCTTTTCGCCGATGAAGATCTGCGGCACGGTGCGCCGGCCGCTGCGCGCGATCATCTCCTCGCGCAGCTTCGGACCATCGTTTACGTCGATCTCGCGAAACGCGAGGCTTTTCTTCGACAGCAAGGCGCGCGCTCGCTCACAGTACGGACACCACCCGGTCAGGTAGATGACGATGTCGGGCGGGCTCATTTCGAGCCGGGCTTCGAATTCGATCCCTTGGCCAGCGGCAGGTTGTCCTTGATCCAGGAGTTCAATCCCCCGTCGAGGTTGAACACTTTGGTGAAGCCGAGCTTGGTCAAGGTGCGCGCGGCCGTGGCGCCGCTCACGCCGCTGTCGCAGTAGGTGATCACGGCCCGCTCGCGCCATTTCTTCAGCGTGTCGGTGGATCCGGCGAGTTCCGCTGCCGGGACGTTGCGCGCATCGGCGATGTGTCCTGCCTCGAAGGATTCCTTCGGCCGCAGATCGAGCACCAGAGCCCCCTGATTCATGAGCCGTACCGCCTGCATGGAGGACAGCGCGGCGAACCCGGACATGCGCTCTCTGATCTCCGCCACAAGCACGGCGATGGCCGCGATCACCGCCGCGCCCGCGAGGTAGGGGTGATGGCCGATGTATTCCAACAGTCGTTGCATGCGAGAAATCAGGGTTTTTCGGGCGGGCAAGTATAGCAGCGGGCACAACGCTTGTATGCTTGCGGCGGGTAAGCGATCCTTGGAGTCCGCGACCATCGAACCACGGCAGAGCGCCAGGAAACACCGGCGATTATTGGCCCTGCTGACACTCTGTGTTTGCACTGCGGCGGCCGGTGCGCCCGCGGAAGTCCCCGACGCCGCGCAGGCGAAGGCCAAGCTCGCCGCCGTGCGCCAGCGGATTGCCGAGCTCACCGGCCGGCTCGGGGCCGAGCTCAAGCAACGCGATGCCTTGAGCGCGCGCCTGCGCGATGCGGATCTCGCCATCACGGCAGAGCGCCGTCGGCTCGAGTCGCTCACCACGGCGGAAGCGGCGGTCGAGCGCCGGCGCAACGAGCTCAACGCCGAGGAAGCCCGTAATCGTGCGGCCCTCGAGGCCGAGCGCGGCTCGCTCGCCGCACAAGTGCGCGCGCAGTACATGATCGGGCGCGCCGACGAGATGCGTTTGTTATTGAGTCAGACCGATCCGGCCGAGGCCGGCCGGATGGTGACTTATTACGGATATTTTGCGCGCCTGCGCGCGGCAAAGATCGAGGAGATCGACGCGCGCGAGACGCGCGTCGCGGCACTTCAGGCGGACGATGAGCGCACGAGCGCGAATCTCAAGTCCTTGCAGGACGAGGCGAGCCGCGAGGTCGCGGGCCTGGTGCGCGCGCGGCAGGAGCGCACGGGCGCCATCCAGGCGCTCAGCGAGCAGGTGCAGAGCGGCAACGAGCAGCTCGCGCGCCTGAAGCAAGAGGAGCAAGCCATCGAATCGCTGGTCGCCGATCTCGAACGCGTGCTCAAGGATTTTCCCGTGGATTCGGCGCAGAGCTTCGGAGAGCTGCGCGGCAAGCTGCCCTGGCCCGTGAGCGGCAAGATGACCGTGCGTTATCAGGAGACGCGCGACCACGGCGCTCCCAGCGCGGTGCGACTGAATGGCGTGATGATCGAGACCACGCGCGGCGCCAAGGTGCACGCGCCCTGCGCCGGACGCGTCGTGTACGCCGACTGGCTGCAGGGCATGGGGTTGCTCATGATCATCGCGCACAGCGGGAATTACATGACCCTCTACGGCCATGCCGAGGTGCTCTATAAATCGGTCGGCGACTGGGTAGCGCCCGGCGATGTGATCGGCGCCGTGAGCGATGCCGGCGGAACGGTGCCGCAGCTCTACTTCGAGATCCGCGAGGGGCGCAAGCCCGTCGATCCGAAGGCCTGGCTGAAATCCAGCCAGTGAGGTGGACGCTTCGGCCGAAAGCACGAAACTGGCGGCCAAACCCCGCCGCACGTATGCTGCCCCCGATGAGCACGAAATGGCGCAATGCTGCGCTCGTGGCGGCAGGTATCGTGATCGGCCTATCGCTGTCGCTCGCGCGCGGAGTGCTTGCGGATAAGCCCGCGGTGCTGGGGCAGAACGTCCCCTGGCAGGATGCCCAGCTGCTCGCGGAGGTGATGAGTCACGTCGAACGCGAGTACGTCGAGCCCGTGGACGATCATCGCCTGCTGCAGGCCGCCGTGCGCGGCATGGTGTCCTCGCTGGATCCCTATTCGGCCTATCTCGACGGCGACGAGTACGACGACATCAAGATCTCGAGCTCGGGTGAGTACTCCGGCGTCGGCATCGAGGTGTCGATGGAGGACGGCCAAGTGGTCGTCGTCGCGCCGCTGGACGGCTCGCCGGCGGCCCTTGCGGGCATTCGCGCGGGCGATGTGATTACGACCATCGACAACGTCCCCGTGAACTCAACCACCCTGGCCGACACCATCGGACGCATGCGCGGCAAGGAGGGCACGACGGTCAAGGTCGGGATTCTGCGCGAGGGCAGCCCTGAGCCCTTGCAGTTCACCTTGAAGCGCTCGCGCGTGCAGTTGCACAGCGTCGCCTCCCAGCTGGCCGAGCCCGGCTTCGGTTACGTGCGCATCGCCGAGTTCAGCGAGACGACCGGGCAGGAGCTCGACGCCGCACTCGCCGACATGCGCAAGAAGAACCGGGCGCCGCTCAAGGGACTGGTGCTCGACCTGCGCAACAACCCGGGCGGCGTGCTGGAAGCCGCCGTGGCGGTGGCGGATGTGTTTCTCGATTCGGGCGTGATCGTGAGCGCCAAGGGCCGCACGCCGCAATCGAAGTTCGAGATGAGCGCGACGCCGGGTGATGCGTTGAAGGGCGCGCCCATCGTCGTGCTCGTGGACGGCGGCTCCGCCTCGGCCGCCGAGATCGTCGCCGGCGCCCTCAAGGACAATCACCGGGCCACCCTCATGGGCCGCACCACGTTCGGCAAGGGCTCGGTCCAGACCGTGCTGCCGCTCGGCGACGACCGCGCCTTGAAGCTCACGACTTCGCTTTACTACACGCCCTCCGGCGCATCCATCAACCATCGCGGCATCGCCCCCGACATCGAGCTCGAGCGCGATGCCAACCCGGGGGCGCCACCCGCGCCCGATGCGCCACTCACCGAGCGCGATCCGGAGGTGAAGCGGGCCATCCAGGAGCTCAAGGTGCCGACGGTGAACGGTCGCGGCTCTCTGTCTGCCGCGCGGGGCTGAAGCTTGCGCAGCACGCAGTCCATCGAGATCCTATGCCTGCTGCTCGCCGCCCTGGTGCTGGTCTGGTCGCGAACGCTGGTGGCGCAGCCTTGGGCCGTGGTGCCGCTGCTCGCCTTCGCGGCGGCCATCGCCACTTTCCGGGCTCGCCGCTTCTTCCCCGGCCACGCGCGCACGCGGCTCTCGATCGAGTCCTGGTCCATGGTGGCTTTCGTCACCGCGGTGCTCTGGTTCACGGACAAGAGCTCGAGCCCTTTATTCAACCTCTATCTGTTGCCCATCATCCTGAGCGCCTTCACCCTGGGGCGCCTGGTGACTCTTTCGCAGGTCGGGATCATCGCGTTATGTCACTTGGGTCTGGCCTCCGCCTCTCACATCGACGTGCTGTCGCTCCCCTATGCGAGCCAGGTGGTGGGCCAGATTGCGCCGTTCCTGCTGGTGGCCTTTCTGACCACCACCCTGTCCGCGGACATCACCGAGGCGCGTGAGCGCATCGAGAACCTGGCGCAGACGGACTCTCTCACCGGTCTCTACAACCCCCGTACCTTCAGCGAGATCTGGCAGCGCGAGCACGACAGCTGCGCGGGCGGCCGCGGCACTTATTCCTTGCTCATGGTCGACATCGACCGGCTCAAGGACATCAACGAGACCTTCGGCCACGAGGCGGGCAACAGCGCCATCACCCTCGTTGCGGAGTGTCTGCAGCGGAGCATACGGGCCTCGGACAGCGCCGCCCGGTTCGGCGGCGACGAGTTCGCGGTGCTGTTGCCCGGCGCCACTCCGGAGATCGCCGACTCGGTGGTGAAGCGTGTGCGACATAACGTCTACAAGACCACGCTCGACCTGCGCTCACGCATGATCCGCTGCACCGTGAGCATCGGCGTGGTGTGTTACCCGAAGGACGGCCGCGACGTGCGCGACCTCATGAGCGCCGTCGAGGACAAGGTGCACCGGGACAAGGAGTTGCGGCGCGCACCGGGATCCGAGACCAACGCCTGAGCAACTGTCGAAAATCCGCGCGCTCCCGAGGGAGCGCTTGCACGCGATTACGCGAAACCGTTTGGACTTTTGAAAGAATGGTGGCAAAGTTAGGGCTGGATCACGCCCCCGCGTGATTTACATATGTTTACCTTCACAACTTGAAGTAAAAGCCGATCAGGAACGCAATGGATTTGATCAACAGCGGCCGGGCTGCAAAGATTGCAGCGCTCGCCGGAGTGCTCTTCTGCGCATTGACCGCCACTGCCGGTGCCAAGGCGGGTTTGATTCCCAAGCTCAAGTCGGGCTCGGTGCTGATCGTCGATCAAAGCGACTCCTCGGTCCTCTACTCACGCAATTCGGACGTCGCGGCACCCATTGCCTCGATCACCAAGCTCATGACCGCGCTCGTTGTGCTGGACGCGAGACAGCCGATGGATGAGCCGCTCGAGATCACCGAGGCCGAGCTCGACCTGCCCAAGCAGAACTTTTCGCGGCTCGCCGTGGGCACCGTGCTCACGCGCGGCGATCTCATGCATCTTGCGCTGATGTCCTCGGAGAATCGGGCGGCGCACGCGCTCGGCGCCAACTATCCGGGCGGCCTCTCCGCCTGCGTCGCGGCAATGAACGCCAAGGCAGCCTCGCTCGGCATGCGCAACGCCCATTTCGCGGATCCGACCGGCTTGTCGAGCGAGAACGTCGCGAGCCCCGAAGATCTGTCGAAGCTCGTGATCGCGGCCTCCCGAAACGCCGTGATCCGCGACTATTCCACCGACCCGAGCTACACCGTGCGGGTACACCGTCATCTGGTGGAATTCCGCAACACCGACAAGCTGGTCAAGAATCCGGCCTGGAACATCATCGTGCAGAAGACCGGTTACATCGCCGAGGCCGGCAAGTGCCTGGTACTGGAAGCCGTGATCCAGGGGCGCAACGTCGTGATCGTGCTGCTCGACTCGTTCGGCAAGTACACGCGCGTCGCCGACGCTCAGCGGGTGAAGAGCTGGATGGAGTCCTTGTCCGCGCGGCGCGTGGTGTCGATGCGCTGACCGCGCAGCCGACGCTCAAGAAAGGGCTCGTCCAACTCACCGTCCCAGAAGTGCTTCCGAAATCTCGGTCAACGGCCTTCCCGGCCGAAGTTGACCGAGACTCCGGCAACCCACGTGCGTGGATCGCCCAGCTGAATATAGACCTCGTTGGGGAAATTCGGCGGAACATCACCGAAATAGAACCCCCGTACCGGGTAGCGCTTGTTCAACAGATTGCGGCCTGACAGGTAAGCGGACCACCGCGCCGTCTCCCAACCGATCTTCCCGTTCAGAAGCCCATACGGCTTCGAGGTCGTCTCGTTCGGCGGCAGATCGAAGTAATACCCACCCATGCCGGTCGCATCGATGCGCGCAAAGGGTCCACGCGGGTCCCGATACGTCACACTGACTGCTGCCTGCCAGTGCGGCGCGTTCGGGAGATCCCGAGAAACCGAGAGGAGGGTCGCGCCGCTCGGACCCTGCTGGACGAAGTCCTCGAAATAGGTCTGCAAGAGTCCGAGGTCCGCGCTTAACCTTACCCGCTCGGTCGCCCGCCACTCGACGTCGCTCTCGAGGCCGTAGTTGCGCCCGCTCGCCGCATTACCCGTGTAATAGATGAAATCATCGGGATTCGCCGGATTGCTTTGAAAGCTCGTGACGATTTGCGCATCGTGCCGCCAGAGATAGAACACGTCGGCGTTGACCTTGAGCCGGTGTTCCACAAGGTCGGCCTTGTATCCGACTTCGAGATTTACGTCCGATTCCGGATTGAACGACAGCTGATTCGGCAACAGCCCCTGGCTCAAGTTGAAGCCGCCCGCTTTGTAGCCGCGCGATGCCGTGGCATAGATCGACTGGCCGGGATCGAGCTTATAGGTCAGCGAGGCGTGACCGCCCCACAGATTATTGGTGGGGCTCAACATGGCCGGAGTCGCCGACAGGATCTGCGTCGCCGTCACCGGGCCGTAGGTATAGCCCGTGTTCGTACCCAGGAAATCGGTGGTAGTCCCCTGATATTTCGCGCTCCATTGCTCGCCGCGCAGGCCCACCGACCATCGCAGATCCGACCCAAGATCCCCGTCCAGTTCACCGTATGCGGCGAGATTACGCGCCCGATACCCGCTATCGATCACATCGTCGCTCTGGTCGTTCGACGGATCCGCAGGCGTACCCAGCGGCTGGTAGTCTCCGAGACTCAAATCGCTCAAGGTCTCATCGAGCAGATTGCCATAGATACCCACCAGCCACCCGAATCCTTGATTCGACACGGTGCCCAGCCGGAACTCCAACGTTCTTGTCGATCGGTCCCGATTCTGGATCTCCGAGTATTGATCCACGGTCACCACCGGCGCCCACAACATCGGATTACCCCAGTCCCCGTCATAGCTGTATTTGATGATCGACTTGGCATACGTCGCGATCGCGGTGAAGCCCAGGTTCTCCTCGAGCAGGTAGTGCGCCCGCAGCGACACCCCCGTCGAGTGCTGCGAGTCGACGCCCGGCTGGTCGGATTCCGTATCGCGGGAATTATCGATCGTAAACGCGTCGTAGCCGTTGTCGATATTGACTTGCATAGCCGTCAACTCGACCCGCAATCGATCCGATGGCGTGTACAGCCACTTGGCTCGGTAGGTGTATTCATCCTCGCGGTTCGTGTCATCCCGATTCAAATACACATTGTTGAAATACCCGTTTGTGTAGTAGCGCTGAGCGGCCAGGCGGAAGCTCGAATCGAGCGAATCCACCGGGCCGCTGATCACCGCGCCTTCCGACCGGCTGCCGTAATCGCCGCCTTGCAAATCCACCCGGCTGTAAAACCTGTCGGAGGGCTCTGCGCTTTTCAGGTAGATGAGCCCCGCGAGCGCATTGGCTCCATAGCGCGTCGCCTGCGGACCTCGCAGCACCTCTGCCTGATCGAGATCATAGAGCGTGCCCGCGGTACCGAGCCCGCTGAAATCGATATCGTCGATCAAGAATCCGACCGACGGATTCGGCGCCCCCTGATATTGCTGAAGCTCCCCGATTCCTCGCAGCTGAAAGTAGCGGGGGAGCGAGGTGTCCCCCGCCCAGTTCAGATTTGGAATGAGCCCAAGCACGTCCTCGAAGTTCGCGCGCCCCGCATCACGCAAGGTTTGTCGATCCAGCACCGTGACGCTCGCCGGAACCTCGCCGGCCGGTGCGCTCCGCAGGGTTGCGGTGACGATGATTTCATCGAGTTGAGAATTGTTGTCGGGATCGTTGGCGCCCACCTTCGTGGAAACGGCGATGGCCGCGCACAAAAGACTCGAGGAGAATAATTTTCCCACGCTCCCTCCGCCGGTACTAACCGGATCAGGTTCAATGGGTTCGCCGGTGCGCGTCCTTTAGGATAAGGACGCAGCCGGCGTCTCAGGCCCTCTAGGCCACCCCAGCAAGTGTTTGGAATCGATACTTTAAGCGCTTAGCGCGCCAAATCAATGCCCCCGAACGG
>Ga0302324_100001773_pt1 | contig 51465 bp, 48 predicted proteins | sample Palsa_T0_1_FD_201949 | JGI IMG/M metagenome (GOLD analysis project Ga0302324, IMG submission 201949) | Peat permafrost microbial communities from Stordalen Mire near Abisko, Sweden - Palsa_T0_1 | ecosystem: Environmental > Terrestrial > Soil > Palsa > Peat permafrost | place: Sweden: Abisko...
CCGGTCGACCGCCAGCGGACGGCTGCTGTGCTCGCAGCGCCGCCAGGCGGTGTCGGCGTCGACGTCGATCCAGATCACCAGGTGCTCCTGCAGCGCACGACGGATCGCCTCAGACCCGAGCGCGCCGCCGCCGAGCGCTACGAACGTCGGGCCGGCGCCAGGCCCGCGATCCAACAGCTCGAGCGTCACCCGTTCCTCGGCCGCGCGGAACGCGCGCTCGCCATCGGCCGCGAAGATCTCCGCGATCGGCTTGCCGACGCGGCGCTCGATCTCGCTGTCGGCGTCGACCGCGACCCCGCCCGACGCCTGCGCGAACGCTCGCGCCGCGGTCGTCTTGCCCGCGCCCATGAAACCGACAACCGCGACGGTCCGATCGGTCAGGCCGGGGACCACCCGATCCGCTCCTGATACGTCGCGATGGCAGCGTGCACGTCGTCGATGTGGTCGCCGCCGAACTTGCGCCGGTAGGCATCGGCGAGCACGAACGCGACCATCGCCTCGCCGATCACGCCCGCGGCCGGAACCGTGCACGAGTCGGTCCGCTCCCGCAGCGCCTCGGCCGGCTCGTGGGTCGCGATGTCGACCGACCGCAACGGCTTGGTCAGCGTCGGCAGCGGCTTCATGTAACCGCGCACGATCAGCGGATCGCCGGTCGTCATCCCACCCTCCAGCCCGCCCGCGCGGTTGGTGTGACGGTGATAGCCGCGCTCGTCGTCGTAGAAGATCTCGTCGTGCGCGAGTGAACCCGGCAGACCGGCGACCTCGATCCCGTCGCCGATCGCGACGCCCTTGACCGCTTGAATCGAGCCGACCGCCTGCGCGAGTACGCCGTCGAGGCGCTCGCGCCACGAGACGTGCGAGCCCAGACCCGGGACCAGTCCGAACGCACGCACCTCGAACACCCCGCCGAGCGACTCGTTGGCCTTGCGTAGGCGGTTGATCTCGGCGACCATCGCGGCGCTCGCCTCGGCGTCGAGGCAGCGCACCGGCGACTCGTCGACGTGCTCGAAGTCGGCGGCCGTGAGGTCGTCCCGGCGCGGTGCGCCGACGCCCGTGATCTGGGTCACGTGCGAGAACACCTGGACGCCGATGGCCGCCAGGAACGCCTTGCAGACCGCGCCGCCGGCGACCCGTGCGGCCGTCTCACGGGCTGACGCCCGCTCGAGGATGTCGCGTACGTCGGTCAACCCGTACTTCTGGGTGCCGACCAGGTCGGCGTGGCCTGGGCGCGGCAGGTGGACCTCGGCGATCTCCGCGTCGACCGGCCACGGACTCATCCGCTCTTCCCAGTTGGCGTAATCGCGGTTGGCGACCTGCAGGCAGATCGGCCCGCCGAGCGTGCGCCCGTGGCGGACGCCCGCGGTGACCGTCGCGCGGTCGGATTCGATCTTCATCCGGCCGCCGCGCCCGTGGCCGAGCTGGCGGCGCGCCAGATCGCGATCGAGCGCGTCGCGATCCAGCGCCAGGCCGGCCGGCATGCCCTGGACGATGCAGGTGAGGCCGGGACCGTGGGATTCCCCGGCTGTGGTCAGCTCGAGCGCCATCGCGAGTTGCTCAGCCTAGTGGCCGCTCACGAGGAGCCGTCGGCCCCGGAAGCCGTCTCGGGCGGAGGGTCGCCGCCCTCGGCGGGATGCTCCTGAGCATCGATCCCCGGGATCCGGTGCCCGGACCCCTCACACCAGGGGCAGACGACCTCGTGCGGGGTGCCACCGAGACTGGACAGGACCTTGCCGGTGCCTCGGCAGGCCGTGCACATCGTCGGGTCGCCGGTGCTCATCGCCGCCCACGATAGCTGTGGGTCGATCCCGTGGCTTCGCGGCGCGTCAGCCGCGCGCCGCGGCTCGCATCACGTCCAGCGGCGCGGCGCGGCCGGTGAACCGCTCGAAGCTGAGCGCCCCCTGCCCGACGAGGATCTCGAGGCCATCGACCGTCGCGGCGCCGGCGTCGGCGGCCGCCTCGATCAACCGCGACCCGAACGGCGTGTAGACGAGGTCGACGACGCATCGATAGTTCGACATGCTCGCCGCGACCAGCGGCAGCGACCCGAACGGATCACCGCCGTCGAGCCCGACCGAGGTGCAGTTGACCAGCAGGTCGGCGTCGCCCATCGCCTCCCCCGGGCCCCACGGCGTCGCGCCGAACGCATCCGCCAGCGCTCGGGCTCGCTCCGGTGAGCGGTTCCAGATCAGGACGCGGCGCGCGCCGGCGCCGATCAGTGCCCAGACGACCGCGCGGGCGCTGCCGCCCGCGCCGAGCACGTGCGCGGTCGCGCCGCGGATGTCGAACGGCAGCGCCGCGACCAGCGCCGGCGCGTCGGTGTTGTCGGCGACGATCTCGCCGCACGGCCCGAACGTGAGCGTGTTGGCAGCCCCGATCGCAGCCGCCCGCTCGGTCGGGTCGGTCGCCAGCGCCAACGCGGCCGCCTTGTGCGGGATCGTCACGTTCGCCCCGCGGAACCCGGCCCGTCCGAGCGACGGCACGATCTCATCCAGCAGCTCCGCTGCAACGGGCAGCAGCTGGTAGCGCCAGCCGTGCAGACCGACCGCGCGCAGCGCCGCGTTGTGCATCGCCGGCGAGCGGCTGTGCGCCACTGGCCACCCGAGCACCCCGAGCCGCACGCGCCCCTACTTGTGGCAGGCGGTCGCGGCGTCCGCGTTGACCGCGTTCTGGAACTGCGTGTAGTTGGTGAAGAACACGGTCTTGTCCGTGCAGTGCTTGGCGAAGAAGTACAGGTCGTCGGTGACCGTCGGGTGCGCGGCCGCCTGCAGCGCCGACAGCCCGGGGCTGTTGATCGGGGTCGGCGGCAGCCCGGCGTGGTTCCGGGTGTTGTACGGCGAGCTCGAGTTCAGCTGGGCGTCGGTCAGGGGCTTTGAGTAGTTCCCGGTCGCGTAGCGCGTGGTCGCGTCCAGCTGCAAAGGCATGTGGTCGCGTAGACGGTTGTAGATCACCGACGCGACCTTGTCGCGATCGGACTGCGTGGCCGCCTCGCCCTCGATCAGCGATGCGACGATCAGCAGCTGATACGCGGTCAGATGCTCCTTGTGCTCGGCCTGCGTGAGCTGCAGCTGCCCGAAGCGGTGTTTGAAGTCCGTCAGCTGGGCGGCGACCAGCGTGGTCAGCTTGACCGGCTTGCGCAGCCTGAACGTGTCGGGGAACAGGAAGCCCTCGAGGTCCGGCGTGCTCTTGGGCGCCCCGTAACGGGTGGGGTTCAGCAGCTTTGAGTGACGGGTCAGCGCGACATAGTTGCCCTTGATCCCCTGCTGCTTGAGCAGCGCCGCGACCTGCGAGCGGCTGTGCCCGTCCTCGATCGTCACCTTGGTCGTCGGCACGGGCGGCGGCACCGTCGTCAATTTCTTGAGGACCGAGCCGTAGCTCATCCCCTCCTGCAGGTGATACGTCCCGGACCGCAGATCGCTGCGATCACCGGCGAGGGTCGCGCGCAGCTCAAAGAAGAAGCTCGAGGAGATCACATGGTCTGAGTGCAGCAGCTTGGCGACGTCGCTGGAGCTCGACTTCGGCGGGATCACGACCTTGACGCGTCCGTGCGGCGAGACCCCGAAAGGCTGGAACAGCTCGATCAGGAACCACGCCAGTGCCGCCGCCAGCACGATCGCCAGCAGCGAGACGATCCGCACCAGCCAGGGCCGCCGCCGTGTCGGCGCGTTGCGCGTGCGCGGCTTGACCTGGCGCCGGCGCCGGGACGGTCGGGGTCGGACCGGCCGCTGGCGGTTGCCCAGCCGGCTGACGCGCTTGGTCCCCGACGGCATCTCGAGCTCGCCCTCGGGCAGGTAGAAGTCGGGATCCGGCGGCGATGGGAACGACTTGATCGACGGGCCGCCGTGCCGGTCCCCGTTCTCGGCGATCCGCTCCTGTTGCAGCGGCTCGAGCTCGTGGCCATCGTGGCCGTCGTGGCCGTCGTGGCCGTCGTGGCCGTCGTCAGCGAGCGCGTCAGCGTCATCGCGGCGCTGGACGAGCGGCTCGTCGATCCCGGCCGCAGCGTCGTCGGCCTCGCCGTCGTCCTCGTAGCCGCCAGGCTCCGATGCCTCGCGCGCCGCCCGAGCGGCCTCGCGCTCGCGGCGCGCCTCCTCGCGCTCCTGCGCCGTGCGCCGTGCGCCGTCAGCCATCGGCCACCGCCGGCACCGCCCGCGTCAGCCAGCCTTCCAGCAAGTGTGCAGCCGCGCGGGAATCCTCATCAGCTGATCCGCCGTCCCGTCGTGCCATGACCGTCGTGAAACGCTCGTCGTAGAGCTCGACCGGGACCTCGACAGCACGCTGGAGCCTGTCGGCGAACGCCCGCGTCTCCGTCGTCTGGGTCGAGTCGCCACCCGACAGCGACAGCGGCAGCCCGACGACGATCTGCTGCACGCCCAGCTCGGAGACGAGCGCGCGCAGCCGCGCGCGACCGCGTCGGGAGTCCGGCGCGGCGATCGCCGCCAGCGGCGTCGCCAGCACGCCGGTCGGGTCGCTGATCGCACACCCGCAACGCGCGCGTCCGTAATCGAGCGCGAGCACTCGCATCACCCGTGATCCTACGCAGCCACTCGGCGGCATGCCGATTGCCGTCGACCAACGGTGGCCGGCGTCGAGCCCGCTCAGCCGGCCAGTGCGGACTCGATCGCCCGCTGCGCGGCGGTGATCGCGTCGTCGAGGCGTTCGGGATCGCGCCCGCCGGCGCGGGCCATCGTGTCGCGACCGCCACCGCCGCCACCGACCTCGGCCGCCGCCAGCTTGATGATCTCGCCCGCCTTGACGCCGCGTCTGACCAGTGATGGCGAGACCGACGCGATCAGATCCACGCGCCCGTCACCGGCACGCCCGAGCACGATCGCCGCGTCGCCGAGCTTGGCCTTGAGCCGGTCGGCGAGCGCCAGCAGCGCGTCGCCGTCGGCGACGTTGACCGCCGCCGTCAGGATTGTCGCGCCGGCGATCTCGGCCGCCTGCGCCGCCAGTTGGTCGATGTCGAGCCCCGCTGACCCGTTGGCGCCGGCCCTGGCGGCGCGCTCGAGCTCTCGCAGCTGCTCACGCAGCGCTCGGACCGAATCGGCGACGCGCTCGGGGGGCACCCGCAGCACACCCGCGGCGTCCTGCAGCCGACGGTCGTGGTCACGCATGTACGCAACCGCCTCGGGCCCCGTGATCGCTTCGATCCGCCGCACGTTAGCGGCGCTCGAGGTCTCGTTCAGCAGGCGGAACAGGCCGATCTCGGCGGTCGAGCGCACGTGCGTGCCGCCGCACAGCTCGCGTGAGACGAGGGGGTCCCACCCCCCAACCCCAACACCGCCGACCTCGACCATCCGCACGATCTCGCCGTACTTCTCGTTGAACAGCGCCATCGCGCCGAGCGCCTTGGCCTCGTCGAGCGTGGTCTGCAGCGCCCGCACCGGGTGGCTCTCAACGATCCAGGCGTTGACGTCGTCCTCGACCGCGCGCAGCTGATCGACCGACAGCCCGCCGCCATGGGTGAAGTCGAAGCGCAGCTTGTCGGGCCCGACGTAGGAGCCCGCCTGACGGACGTGGTCACCGAGGTGCCGTCGCAGCGCCGCGTGCAGCAGATGGGTGGCGGTGTGGTTGCACGCGGTCGCGTGCCGGGCCGCGCGGTCGACGTGCGCGTACACGCGCTCGCCCGGCTCGAACGCTCCGTGCTCGGGCGCGAGCGCGACGATCTGATCGGTGCCGAGCCGAATCACGTCGGTCACACGGGCGCGGCAGCCACCGCCCTCGCATTCGAGCACGCCGGTATCGGCGACCTGGCCGCCGCCGGTGGCATAGAACGGGGACTCGTGCAGCTTGATCAACAGCTCGCCGTCGTCGCTCGCTTCGACCGCGCCGATCGTCGTCGTCGCCTCGGTCGTCTCGTAGCCGACGAACTCGGTGGCAAAGCCCGCCGCGCCCGACAGCGCCACCGCGCGATCGCGCACCCCCGAGGGGGCGCGGCTGCCCCGGGAGCCCTTTCGCGCGCGTGTCCGCTGCTCGTCCATCAGCGCTTCGAAGCCGGCCTCATCGACCCCGAGACCGTGCTCGGTGACGATCTCAAGCGTCATGTCGATCGGGAACCCGTACGTGTCGTGCAGCAGGAATGCGTCTTCGCCGGCGATCCCCTCGTCGCCGTTCTCGCGGGCACGCGCGATCAGCTCGTCGACCCGCTTGAGGCCCAACTCGAGGGTGTGACCGAACGACTCCTCCTCGGAGCGCATCCAGCGGCGGATCTGATCGTGCTGCTCGTGCAGGCGAGGGTAGAAGGCGTTCATCAGCTCGGTGACGACGTCGGCGTAGCGCGGCAGGAAGCCCGGTTCCAGGCCGATCGAGCGGCCGTGCTGGATCGCGCGGCGCATGATCCGCCGCAACACGTAGCCACGGTCCTCGTTCGACGGGACGACGCCGTCCGACAGCAGGAACGTGATCGCGCGGCCGTGGTCGGCCAGCACCCGCAACGCCTTGTCGGTCGCGAACGTCTCGCCGTAGCGCCGACCGGAGAGCTGCTCGCCGAGCTCGATCAGCGGCGCGAACTGGTCGGTCTCGAACACCGTCTCCTTGTTCTGGAGCACCGCCGCCATCCGGTTCAGCCCCATCCCGGTGTCGATGTTGTTGGCCGGCAGCGGCGTCACCACGTTGACCGGGTTCTGGTCGAGCTGCATGAACACGAGGTTCCAGTACTCCAGGAACCGTTCGTTGTCGCCGCCGGGCAGGTCGTCGAGACTGCCGTGCTCGACGCCGCGGTCCAGATACAGCTCCGAGCAGGGGCCGCACGGCCCGGTCGCGCCGGCCTGCCAGAAGTTCTCCTCGCGGTTGCACTCGACGATCCGTTCACGCGGCACGCCGATCTCCAGCCAGGCGTCGATCGCCTCCTGGTCGGGTCCGAGGCCGAGCTCGTCGTCGCCGCCGAACACCGTGATCCAGATGTCGTCGGCGCGGAAGCCGAAACCGTCGGTCGACAGCTCCCAGGCGAACCGCGCGGCCTCGCGTTTGAAGTAGTCGCCGAACGAGAAGTTGCCGAGCATCTCGAACAGCGTCAGATGCCGGGTGGTGGTGCCGATGATCTCGATGTCCGGCGTCCGGAATGACATCTGGCAGGTCGTCACGCGGTTGCGCGGCGGCTGCTCGACGCCCTGGAAGTAGGGCTTGAGCGGATGCATACCCGCTACGGTGAACAGCGCCGATGGATCGAAGTCGGCGGGAACCAGCGAGGCCGACGGCAGCCGCAGATGCCCGCGGGACTCGAAGAACTCCAGGAACGTACGGCGGATCTCGTCGGAGCTGGTCATGTCGATCGTGAGTGTATGCGCGTGACAGCATCGAACAGACGCGGAATTGCGGCCGCAGCGACTCGCTCATCGTCGTCTACGGGCCGGTGCACCGGATGATGGATCGGGGCAAGCTGATGATCGCGACGTTCGTCGTCCTGCTCGCATCGTCGCTCGCGCCGGCGCTGGCGTCGGAGCGGGTGCGACAGAACCCAAACGGCTTTCGCCTGACGACATCGACGCTGACCGTCCCCGCGGTCGCGCCGATCGCGGGCAATCCGCTGGCGCTGGCGGTCACGCCGCCGGCCACCGACCCGTTGACGGGTGCCCAGGCGTTCGTCGACCGCCAGGACGGGCTCGCCGCGGTCGCCGCCCGGCGGCTCAAACATCGCCATCCGCGCGAGGCAGGGATGCTCGACGTGATCGCCCGCGAGCCCGATACCGGTCGCTGGGGCAATTGGACGAAGGTCTCGCAGGTCGGACTCCAGGTTTCGAACTACCTCGCGCGCGCGGCCGCCGAGTCGCCCGGGTCGGTTCCCGAACTTTCGACCTACTGGATCGTCGACGCGCGCAAGACCCATCCTGACTGCGGCCACTACTCCGACACGGCGGCGCGCGAGCGCACGTACAAGCGCTGGGTGACGAACTTCGCCCGCGGGATCGGCGACTACCGGGCGATCGTGTTCCTCGAGGTCGACTCGCTGATCACCGTCAACTGCCTCAGCCACCACGGCCTCCAGGTCCGGCTGCAAGAGCTGCACGACGCCTTCGACGCGCTCTCGCAGGACCCGCGGGTGGTCGTCTACACCGACGCGGGCGCGGCCGACGCGCTCAACGCCGCGCGCGCCGCGCGGCTGCTGCGCCGTGCAGGAATCGGCGAGATCCAGGGCTTTTTCCTGAACGCGACCCACTTCGACTGGACCCGCAAGGAGATCCGCTACGGCGAGCAGATCTCGCGCATGACCGGCGGCAAGCACTTCGTCGTCAACACCGCAATGAACGGCCGCGGGCCGCTGATTCCCCGGGATCGCGTTCGTGACGGCAACGAGGACCTGTGCAGCCCGCCGGGACGCGGGCTTGGGCCGCTGCCGACGTTCGACACCGGCTTTCCGCGGGTCGATGCGTTCGCCTGGATCGCCTACCCCGGCCGCTCAGGAGGCTGCGGCAAGGGCGCGCCGCCGACCGGTCGATTCTGGGTCGCACGGGCGTTGTCGCTCGTGCGCCACGCGGACTTCGCGGTCCGCTGACCCGCGGGGCGCCGATCAGCCGCGCGGGCGCGTGATCGTGCCCCAGCCGACGACCAGGTCGCCGTCCATCAGGCACGCCAGCTGTCCGGGGGCGGCGCCGTCGACCGGCTCGGCCAGCTGCAACGACAGCTCGCGGTAGCGTCCGGCCCCGGGCTCCCCGGCGACGGTCGCACGCAGGGGCGCTGACCGGTACCGGAGCTTGACGCTGTCGACGCGGGCCCCGGGCCGGTGCAACCGGGCCGAGCGAACGTCCACCCGCGTGGTCGCCAGTTCACGTCTGCGCCCGACCGTGACCCGTCCGGTGGCGGCGTCCTTGTCGAGCACGTACAGCGGCTCGGGCGTCTGGGACTGGATCGCACCGAGCCCGCGGCGCTGGCCGACTGTGAACCGGTGCTGCCCGAGGTGCTCGCCGAGCACGGTCCCGTCGGTCGTGACGATCTGTCCCGGCTGATCCTGGATCCCGCCGTGGCGGGCCAGGAAGCGTGCCCGGTCGGTCCCCGCCAGGAAGCAGAGATCCTGCGAGTCGGCCTTGGACGCGACCGGCAACCCGGCCTGCGCAGCGAGCGCCCGGACCTCGGGCTTGCGCAGCTCGCCGAGCGGGAACCGCAGCCGCTCCAGGGAGGCGGGATCGAGCGCCGCCAGCATGTAGGTCTGGTCCTTGGCGGGGTCAACGGCAGCGCGCAGCAGCGGCCCGCCGGGGTCGCCGGGCTCGGCTGTCCGGGCATAGTGGCCGGTCGCGAGCGTCGCGCACCCGAGCCGGTCGGCGAGCTCGAGCATCCCGTCGAGGCGCACGTGGCCGTTGCAGCCGACACAGGGGTTCGGGGTCTCGCCTGCCACGTAGCCGTCGATGAACGGCTGCACAACCCCCGCGCGGAACTCATCACGGAGGTCGATCGTGAAATGCGCAAGCTTCATCGCGTGGGCGAGCGCGCGGGCCTGCGCGACCGCGGTCGCCGAACAGCAGCTGCGCTCGGCGTCGTTCTCACGGTCGGCCCACAGCTCCAGCGTGACCGCGGCCGTAGGCCCCGCGGCCGCACACAGCTGCGCCGCGACGGCGCTGTCGACGCCGCCGCTCATCGCCACCAGCGTCCGTGCCGGAGCGCCGGTTGGCGCCGGCACCGCGCCGCGTTCCTTGACCGCCCGTCCGAGCGCCCGGGCGAGCGCATCGGCGGCCAACTCGGCAGCGTGCAGCTTGCCGGGGCTCAGGCCGCCGAGCTCGTCGGCGATCTCGGTGGTCCCGATCCGAGCCGCGTCGAGGATCGGCGCGCCGCGAACGAGCGTCACCGCGGCGCTGCCGGCCGCGTGTGCCGAGCCGCAGCCGTGCGCATCAAACCCCGCGTCGGTGACCGTGGCGCCGTCGATCTGGACGCTGAACGTGATCTTGTCGCAGCACGCGCCGCCGCCGCTGGTGACGGTGAACCCGTCGGCCGGGACGTGTCGCTTGCCCTGCGGCGAGGTGAGGTGATGCTCGAACGCGAAGCGATCCATCGTGGTTGCTCAGCTTACGGCGGCCGGAGTGTCACCAAACACAGGTAGAGGTGCTGCGAGGTAACAACCGGGCGGGGGCGGGGGCCGATTGGGCGAAATGTCCGGTATGGACGTACAAATCGACCACTCGACGCACCGCTCCGGGTCGGCTGCCGCTGCGGACCTGCGGTGGCGCGGGTCAGCCCCGCAGTCGCAGCCCGAGCTCGCGCAGCTGCAGGTCGTCGACCGGCGCCGGCGCACCGGTCAGCGGGTCGCCGCCGCTGGTCGCCTTCGGGAACGCGATCACCTCGCGGATGTTGTCGCGCCCGGCCAGCAGCGACACGATCCGGTCGATCCCGAACGCGATCCCGCCGTGCGGCGGCGCGCCGTAGCGCAGCGCATCGAGTAGGAACCCGAACCGCGCCTGCGCGTCGGCCTCGTCGATCCCGATCAGCTCGAACACCTTCTGCTGGACGTCGATCCGGTGGTTACGGATCGAGCCGCCGCCGATCTCTGAGCCGTCGAGCACGAGGTCGTAGGAGCGCGACAGCAGCGTCGCCGGGTCGTCCATGTCGGCCGCGGTGGCCGGCTCGCCGGCGGCCGTCGAGGGCGCCGTGAACGGATGGTGCTCGGCGTCCCAGCGGCCCTCCTCGGGCTTGTAGGAGAACATCGGGAAGCGCACGATCCAACGGATCTCATGCGCGCCGGCCGGCACGAGCTCGAGACGCCGCGCGAGCTCGAGCCGCAGCGCACCCAGCACCTGGGCGGCGACGGGCGCGGCGTCGGCGATGATCAGCAGCAGATCGCCGGGCTTGGCGGCCAGCGCGCGGTCGATCGCGTTGGTTTCACGCGGAGTCAGGAACTTCGCGATCGGCGAGCGCCACGCGGGCGCCGCCGGATCGCCGTCCTCCACGAACGCCCAGACGAGCCCCTTGGCGCCGTACTGCTTGGCCAGCTCGGTCAGCGCGTCGAGATCCGAGCGGGCCAACGCGCGGGGGCCGGCGTTGATCCCGCGGACGACCCCACCCGACGCAAGCGTCCCGGAGAACACCTTGAAGGCCGTCTCGGCGACGGCGGCGCCGAGATCGCGCAGCTCCAGGCCGAAGCGCGTGTCGGGACGGTCGGAGCCGAACCGGCTGACGGCCTCGGCGTGGGTCATCCGCGGCCACGGCGGTGCCGGCACGTCGAACCCGGCGCGCCGGAAGACCTCGCCGAGCGTCGCCTCGGTCGTCTCCAGCACGTCGTCTTCCTCGACGAACGCCATCTCGACGTCGAGCTGGGTGAACTCGGTCATCCGGTCGGCGCGCGCGTCCTCGTCACGAAAGCAACGGACGATCTGGTAGTAGCGCTCAAAGCCGCCGATCATCAGCAGTTGCTTGAACAGCTGCGGCGACTGCGGCAGCGCGTAGAACGAGCCCGGGGCGATTCGCGCGGGCACCAGGAAGTCACGTGCGCCCTCGGGCGTCGAGCGCGTCAGAAACGGCGTCTCGATCTCCAGGAAGTCACGGGCGTCGAGCACCTCGCGGATCGTGCGCACGACCTGGTGGCGGAGCGCGATCGCCTCCTGCATCGGCGCCCGGCGCAGGTCCAGCGAGCGGTGGCGCAGTCGCAGGTCCTCGTTGACCGCCGAGTCGTCGTCGATCGGAAACGGCGGCGTGTCGGCGTCGGCGAGGATCTCCAGCGTCGTCACGGCGAGCTCGATCTGCCCCGTGGGGAGGTTCGGGTTGATGTTCTCGGGCTCGCGACGGCGGATCGTGCCGGTGACCGTGATCACGTCCTCGGAGCGCAGCCGGTGGGCCTCGGCGTGGGCCGCCGGCGCGGTCTCGGGGTGGAACACGAGCTGCAGCAGCCCCGACCGCTCGCGCAGGTCGATGAAGATCAGGCCGCCATGGTCACGGCGGCGGTGCACCCAGCCGGAGACGCGGGCCTCCTCGTCGGCGCGGGCGGCGTCCAGCATTCCGGCCCACGCGTCGCGGAACCGATTCGGGCGCGGCTGGGTCGTCATCGCGCCGGCGCGCTCAGTGGTCGTGTCAGCGCTCATAGCCGTTCTCCTCGAAGCACCGCGGCGACCACGGCGCCCCGCTCGATCTCGTTCTGGTCCCCGGACTCCATGTTCCTCAGACTCGCGTGCTCGTCGTCGAAGACGATCGCAACGTAGCGCGCGCCGAGCCGGTCGGCGTGCTTGAGCTGGCCCTTGAGCGACCGGCCCGCCAGCTCGAGCTGCGCGCTCAGCCCGGCGCGGCGGGCCTCGTTGGCGATATCGAACGCGGCGCGGCTGGCGACGGCGCGGGGATCACGGTCCAGCCCGCCCGCCTCGCCCTCAGAGCCGCTACCGCCGACCGCGACGAACAGGTCGCACACGTCCGCCGCGACCGGGACCTCGCCGGCCGACAGCAAGATCCGCTCGACGCCGGCCGCCCAGCCCGCCCCCGGGGTCGGCCGTCCGCCGAGCTGCTGCACCAGCCCGTCGTAACGACCGCCGCCGCCGACGCCCGACTGGGCGCCGAGCGCATTGGAGGTGAACTCGAACACGGTCCGCGTGTAGTAGTCAAGGCCCCGGACGAGCGTCGGATCGAGCTCGTAGCCGATTCCCGCATCGTCGAGCAGTTCACGCACACGCGCGAAGTGCTCGGCATCGTCGTCGGCGAGGCGGTCGAGCAGCAACGGCGCATCGCGCATCGTCCGCCGCGTGCGCTCGTCGCTCGCGTCGAACGCGCGCAGCGGGTTCAGCTCGATCCGCTCGACCACGTCCGGGGAGAGCTCGTGCTCGTGCGCGCGCAGGAACGCGGTCAGCGCCTCGCGATACTCGGCGCGCGTCGCGGGCGTGCCGAGGCTGGAGAGCCGCAGCCGGACGCCGCGGGCGCCGAGCGCGTGCAGCAGGTCCGACAGCAACACGATCAGCTCGGCGTCGGTCTCAGGCCCGGCCGCACCGATCGCCTCGGCGCCGACCTGCCAGAACTGGCGGTAACGGCCCTTCTGCGGCGCCTCGGCACGGAAGTACGTGCACAGGTACCACAGCTTCACGGGCTGCGGCAGCTTGTGCATCCCGTGCTCCAGGTAGGCGCGGACCACCGGCGCGGTGCCTTCGGGCCGCAGCGTCAGCGAACGACCGCCACCGTCGTCGAACGAATACATCTCCTTGCGGACGATGTCGGTCGCGCCGCCGACGCCGCGGGCGAACAGCTCGGTCGCCTCGAACGTCGGTGTCTCGATCCGCCCGTAGCCCGCGCCACCCAGGATCCGCTTGGCGTGGGACTCGAGCACGGCGCGCCGCTCCGCGTCGGCGGGCAGCACGTCGAACGTTCCCCTGGGGGCCTGGATCGAGCTCATCGGCCGGAGCTCTGAGTTAGCTGTTGTGCGCGAGCTCGCGCAAAAACGGATTGGTGTCACGCTCGACGGCGAGCGTGGTCAGGCCCATGTGGCCGGGATGCACCGTCGTCTCAGGCGCGTACTTGCCGAGCAGGCGCTCGATCGACGCCAGCAGCGTCGGCCAATCGCCGCCGGGCAGGTCGACCCGGCCGACCGAGCCCTGGAACAGGACGTCGCCGGAGAACAGCGCCTGGTGCTCGGGCAGCGCGTAGCTGACGTGTCCCGGGCTGTGGCCGGGAACGAAGTCGACCTCGAACTGCAGCCCCGCCAGCTCAAGCGTCTCGCCGCCCCCGATCGTGTGGTCGGCCTCGTAGCTCTCGAACGGGCCGAACCCGGGATACGGCACGTAGGCCATGATGTCGGCCAGCACCTCGGTCTCCAGTTGCGGGCAGTAGACGGGCGCCCCGGTCGCCCTGGCCACGGGCGCGACCGCGCCGATGTGGTCGAAGTGGCAGTGGGTCAACAGGATCGCCTCGACCGTCTCGATCTCCAGCGCCCGCAGCGCCTCGAGGATCCGGTCGGGCTCGTCGCCGGGATCGACCACGACGGCGTTCGACGCGCTCGGGCGCCGGACGACGTAGCAGTTCTCCTGCACCGGCCCGACCGTGAACATCCGCGCGTCGATCACGTCGTCGGCCGTCCCTGTTTGCGCATCCGCCGGCGCCATAGGAACGTCTCGACGTAGAAGCCCGAGGGGATGTAGATCAGCGCTGCGATCACGGCGAACAGGACCGACGTGGCCGGCTTGTGCGTCGTCACCAGCAGGAAGATGCAGATGAAGACCGCCGCCAGCGAGGACCGCAGCGCAGCCGAGCGCCAGGTCGGCTTCTTCGTCAGCCGCGTGACCCGCGCCTGATCCCGCTTCTGCTTCTTGACCTCGTCGGCGCTCGGCGGCTTACTCGTGCGCCCGCGGTTGGTGACCTGTCCGGCGGCCGTGCCGCGGTGCTTGGTCTGGCGCTTGCGCTTGGTCTGGGCCATCTGCGTCCTTGAGCTTACGCGTTGACGGAGCGTCGGGCCAGTGCGTCTTCGATCGTCTCCAGCCCGATCAGCGGGACGTCGGACGGGAAGTCCTCGAACGCCGCACGCGGCGCCAGGCCGACGAGCTCGGCGTTGCGGATCGCGCCGCGGCCGGCGAGCGCCGCGATCGTCTCGACGACGTCCGCCGGCGAGGCGGATCGGTGGTCCTCGATGTTGGTCGAGACCTGCGCATGGCCGGCGCTGCCCAGCCACAGCCCGATCGCGCGTACGCCCGGCAGGCCGTGGCTTCCGCCCTCGCGGATCTCGGCGGCCAGCGCGCGCGCCTGCTCGAGCGTCCGGTCGGCGGCGAGCTCGACGTTGAACGCGACCAGCGGCGGGCGGGCGGCGACCAGCACCGCGCCCGCGGTCGGATGCAGCCGCAGCGGGCCGAAGTCGGGCCTGAGCTCATCGGCCGCGATCCGCCGGGCCAGTCCGGCCGGGCCGCCGCGCCGCAACTGCGCGCGCGTGCGCCCGCCGCCGAGCGTCCCGTACAGGAACACCGGCAGGCCGAGCTCCTCCCCGAGCCGATCGGCGAGCACCAGCGCCTCGGCCGCCGCGGCGCCGCGATCGTCGGGGCTGATGTGGACGATCGGCGCGACGTCGACGGCGCCGACCCGCGGGTGCACGCCGTCGTGCACGTCAATCTGGATCCTGTCGATCGCCGCGCGCGCTCCGTCGAACACCTGGCCGGCGAGTCGGCCGGGGCCGCCGGCGAGCGTGAACGCCGAGCGGTTGTGGTCGGGGTCGGTGTGGACGTCAAGCAGGCCCTCGCCGAACGCCGTTGTGACCGCCTCGATCGTGGCCGCGTCGCGTCCCTCCGACACGTTCGGGTAGGCCAGCAGCGTCGTCTCCACCGCCGAGCGGAGGTCGGGCATCTCGCGGTCAAGCATGCCACGCGGCCGACGGCCGCGGGCAGCTGACGCGCCACCGGGACGCCGATAGACTCCGCGGCCCCGGCCGGAGTAGCTCAGTCGGTTAGAGCAGCGGAATCATAATCCGCGTGTCGGGGGTTCGAGTCCCTCCTCCGGCATCCCAGGATTTGCAGGGAAGCTGTCTGTTTGCAGGGAGTTTCACGGGTTTGGCGCTGCGGCTGGCGACCGCTACGAACCGCTCGAAACCGCTGGCTGGCTGACAAAACAGTCCAATGAGCAGTCCAACGCGCGAACGACGACTTCGATCCTGAGGGCGCTCGGCGCCTGGTAGACCTTTACTTTGGTACTGATACAGTAAAGGTATGTCTCGCGTGTCCTCCAAGAACCAGGTCACACTTCCGGTTGACGCGATGCGCGAAGCCGGGCTCCGTCCCGGCGACGAGGTCACGATCCGGTCGATCGGAGACGGCGAGGTCATCGTTGCGCTGCGTGACTCCCGAGTCCGCCGGCACGCCGGCATCGCCACCGGCATCTACCCGGCCGGCGAGCTTGACCGTCTGCGCAACGAGTGGCAGCACTGATCCTCGATGCCAGCGTCCTGATCGGACTGCTGGACACCGCCGACGCCCACCACGAGCAAGCCGTCAGTGACGTCGATCAGGCCGACACCGCCGGTACCGCCCTGCTTGCGCCGGCGAGTGCCTACAGCGAAGCGCTGGTGGCCTTTGCCCGCGCCGGTCGCACCGCCGATGCGCGGTACGCGATCAGCGCGATGGGAATCACGGTCGTGGCCATGAGCCAAGCGATCGCCGAGCGCGCGGCCGAAATCCGAGCCCAGCACGAACGGCTTCGACTACCCGACGCGATCGTGCTCGCCACCGCACGGGAGCTCGGCGCCGAGCTGCTCACCTACGACGACGGCCTGGACAAGGTCGCACGGCAGACCTGAGCGGCTCCCCGGCGGTCGAAGTGCGCGGTCAGGCGCGGCCATCTCGACTGGCCCGGAATCTCTCGTTCGCAGCGGCGACGCGAGACCGGACCGTGTCGAGCAACTCGGTACGCAGGTCTCCTCCGGGCCCGGTGAGCAAACCTGCGCTACGACCGATGCGTGTCACCCGCTCGCTCGCGCGCTGGTTCTCACAGATGTAGATCACGCCTCGGCTCTGTCCTATCCAACGCCAGCCTTCGTGCTGCTGCATGATCGCCTCGAGGCGCTTGGTCGGTGTTGCGGGAACCCCGACCTCGATGCAGATGTATCCGTCCTTGACCTTCGCCACGAAATCGGGATGGTGCTCGGCCTGCTTGTCGCCCTGACTGTCGCAGTAGAGGAGCTCAGCGGACCATCGGCTGTTCCCGACCAGCTCGCGCGGCCCGAGCAGCTCCAGGCCGCGATGCTTGACCCACGCCGCCGTCCACGCGACCGCCCGGTGCCGGCTCTGGAACGCTTGAGAGGGCGCCCGCAACGGCTTGGCCTGAACCCCGGCGGCGGTCACACCGCGACGTGTGACGACAAACAGACTGCCCTCGCCCCGCAACATCGGACACCGCTCAAGCCAGCCTTCACGTTCAAGTCGCCGAGCATGACCTCTTGCTGCCACCTCACTCCAGCCCATCGCACAACACCAGGCATCCAACGGACACGGCCCGATCCTCGCCAGCCACCGCAACCCATTCATCGAACCCGGCCCCACCCCCAGAACCCGAGTCATGACATTCCACCCGACACTTTCCTGCACTCTCTCCTGGCCCGCCTGCGCCCCGACAACCCAATTCCAGCGAAGTGTGCACGACTAACGGCGCTGCCTCGTCAGCATTCCCGCGGTCGCGATCGCGACGCTCCTGCGCAGCGCGCCGCAGCCGGTCAGCGATCGATGAAGCCTGGGTACAGCGGTCCCCATTTGTTGGCCGCCTCGTCGGTGGGGTCCCATACTTGCGGCCGTTGTGGGCGGGTCTCGTGCCATGGCCGCGGCTCGAACTCGTCGGTGCGCTCATCGCGGATGACGTCGATCTCGGTGAAGAGCTCGACGATGTTGCCGTCGGGGTCGCGGTGGTAGGTGAAGATGTTGTGCCCCGGGCCGTGGCGGCCCGGTCCCCAGTCCAGGCGGATTCCGTTGGCGGCGAGGACGTCGAGCTCGTCCTTGAGGTGGACGATGTCACGCATCTCGAAGGCGACGTGGAAGAGTCCGGTGCGTTTGTCGCTCTGCAGAAGGTTGATTGCGTGGTGATCGGCGTTGCAGCGCAGGAACACGAAGAAGTCGCCGACCATGTCCGACCAGCGGAAGCCGAGCAGTTCCTCGTAGAAGCTTCGTACCGTCGCCAGGTCCTTGACGTAGCCGGCGAGATGGCCGAGCTTCGTGGGCCGGGTGACGGGCGTCGCTGAGGGCGCATCGGTCGGAGCCTGTCGCTCGTAGAGCACGATCGGCGTGCCCGTCACCGGCTCGGTCAGCTCGAGCGCGTCGGCGATCCCCGGCTCGGCGTCCGTTCGCCGCGAGTTGGCGACGCCGGCGGTGCTGAGCCGGCTGGCCGCTTCGTCGAGGCCGCAGGTCAGCTCGAACCCGAGACGGGCTCGTCCGTCTGGCGCTCCTGTGGCAACGACGACGCAGTGGTGATCAGGCCCGGTCGCGAGATAGGCGGTCGATGGCGAGCGCTCGGTCACCGCCAGACCCAGCGCCTGCTCGTAGTAGGTCGCGACCCGCTCGATGTCACGGGTGCGCAGCTCGAAGAAACCGAGCTTGGAAACGGGTGCTGCGCTCATACGGTCACCTCGTGTGCGGGAGATCGAGCACGGTATGTCAAACCGGGATTTTTCTCCGTCTGGCTTGCGTCGTGGAATCATACATGCTTATCATGTTGATATGGCTTATTCCTTTTATTCGAGTGACTCCCGGTGAAGCTCGCCTCGATTGACCTCGGCGCCGGCGCGGCACTGGCGGCGCTCGCCGACGGTGGCAGCTTGGTGGACCTGCGCGCGATCGACCCCGACCTGCCCACCGACATGCGGGCGCTGCTCGAGCTCGGCCCCTCTGTGCTCGCCGAGATCGATGCCCGGATCGCGCGGACGACACGGCGAATCGATCCAGATTCGATTCGGTTCCTGCCGGTCGTGCCCCGCCCGCACGCGATCTGGTGCGTGGCCTTGAACTATCGTCTGCACATCGAAGAGGGAGACTGGGAGACCCCGGCGCAGCCGCCGTTGTTCCTCCGCGTTGCCGAGAGCCTCTGCGGTCACGGGCAGCCGATGATTCAGCCGGTCGTGTCCGATCGTCTGGACTACGAAGGCGAGCTGGCGGTAATCGTCGGAACACGGGCTCGCCACGTCCCCGAGACGGCCGCGTATGACGTGATCGCGGGATATTCGTGCTTCAACGACGGCTCGGTGCGCGACTGGCAGCGGCACACCAAGCAGATCACCGCCGGCAAGAACTTCTCCGCCACGGGCGGCTTCGGACCGTGGCTGACCACCCGAGATGAGCTTCCCGACATCGAAAGCGCCGAGCTCACCACGGCGCTGAACGGCGCTGTGATGCAGCGAGCAAAGATTGGCGAGCTGATCTTCGGGATCCCGCAGCTGATCAGCTACGTGAGCACGATGTGCGAGCTGCTGCCCGGCGATGTGATCGTGACCGGAACCCCCGGCGGCGTCGGCGCGCGTCAGGACCCGCCCGTGTTCATGCGGAGCGGTGACACCGTCGACGTCGTGATCGAGGGCGTCGGTGTGCTCAGCAATCCGATCGTGCGCGAGGCCGACCCGGTGATCGAGCGCACGTCCGCGGTCGGGGTGCCGGGTTGAGCCGGATGCGTGGATTGTGGTCATGAGCGCGCTCGGGAGAGAGCACCGGTTCGCCGATGCGGTCGACGAACTGATCGCGCGCAACGAGATCGAGCAGCTGCTGACACGGCGCGGCCGGGCGGCCGATGCCAAGGATCCGGTTGCGATCGCGCGTGAGCACGTGCCCGGCTCGCGTGATGCTCACGGCATCTTCGACGGAACGATCGAGGAGTTCGTCGAGCATCTCCGCACCCATAACTACAGCGATCCGCGCTATGGCCCGCAGCGCCATACGGTGACCAACGTGGGGATCGAGTTCAGCTCACGGTCGGCCGCCAAGGTCGAGTCCTATCACCTCGCCTACCACCGCATCGAGTTGGCCTCAGGGTCGTTTCACGTGTACGTAGGCGGGCGCTATCTCGACCGCTGTGAGCGCGTGACCGACAGGTGGCAGTTGGCCAGCCGCGCGGTCGTCTATGACTGGTCTCGCTCCAGGCGGGCCGTCGATCTCACGACCGAGAGGAATGCATGAGCGAGACGATGCGCAAGTCAATCGAGGCCGATGACGCGGTGGCGGCGCTGGTCGCCAAGCAGGAGATCACCGAGCTGCTCTACCGGCGCGCCCGCGCGGGCGACCGGAAAGACGTCGCACTCGCCCTGTCCTGCTATCACGACGGCGCGACCGAGCAGCATGAGGGCTTCAGCGGTTCGGCGGCGGACTTCATCGAGCAGGTCTCGATGATCTCTCCGAACTCACGCGCGCCCGTCACCGGGCTGTGGCATCTGATCTCGAACATTCTGATCGAGCTCGACGGCGATTCGGCGGCGGTCGAGAGCTACCACATCGCGCTGGTCAGCCGGGACGAGGGGGACGGGGAGATTCAGTCGTTCATCGGCGGTCGTTACCTCGACAGGTTCGGCCGCAAAGACGGTCGTTGGGCGATCACCCATCGAGACGTGGTGTTTGACTGGAGCCTGGTCGGCGAGGCGACCGCCACGTACTGGGACCTCGTCGGGCTCGATGCCACGAAGCTGCTGCGGGGAGTGTTCGGCGAGGCCGACCCGCTTTACACCTGCCTCGGCGTCGAGCGCGGGGCCGCGGCCACGCGTGTATGACCTGCTGATCGTCGGCTGCGGCCCGGTCGGCGCGGTAGCGGCGAACCTGGCCGGCGCCGCCGGGCTGTCAACGTGCGTGGTCGAACGCGCGGAGGGCGTGTTCGATCTGCCTCGCGCGATCCACTTCGACGCGCACGTGATGCGCATCCTGCAACAGGCGGGCGTGGCCGACGAGGTGCTGCCCGCCACGCGGGTGTGGAAACGGAGCACCTTCTACGGCGCTGACGGCGAGCCGATCCGGGTCCACGATTGGGCGCAGCGGCGCTTGCTCGGATGGGACGCGCACTACCTCTTCTACCAGCCGGAGCTGGAGACCACGTTGCGTCAGCGGCTCGCCCGTCGCGACGATGTCGACGTTCGGCTCGCCACCGAGGTGATCGCCGTCCAGCAGGACGAGGACTCCGTCTCGGCCCGTATCCGCGACCGCGCCACCGGAACCGGCGATCAGCTGCACGCGCGGTATCTCCTGGCGACCGACGGCGCCGCGAGCTTCGTCCGTGCGCAGCAGGGAATTGCGCTGATCGACCTCGGCTTCGATCAGCCATGGATGGTGATCGACCTCCTGACCGAGCGTGAGCTCGGCCGACCCGACGAGTCTGAGATGTTCTGCGACCCGCGTCGACCCGCCACCAGGATCCCCGGCCCCGGGCGCCATCACCGGTGGGAGTTCATGTTGCTGCCGTGCGAGAGCCCGGAGGAGATCCAGCGCCCCGCGTCGATCGAGGCGCTCCTGCGGCCGTGGGTCACGATCGACGAGGTTCAGATCCTGCGCGCGGCGGTCTATCGCTTCCACGCGCTCGTGGCCGACCGCTGGCGAGACGGACGCGTGTTCCTCGCCGGCGACGCTGCTCACCAGACGCCGGTGTTCCTCGGACAGGGCCTGTGCCACGGCATTCGTGACGTGCAAAACCTGATCTGGAAGCTCGCCGCGGTCCTCCGCGGCGGTCCCGGGGACGTGCTGCTCGACAGCTTTGAGGCGGAGCGACGCCCGCACGTGGAGACGATCATCGCGATGGCCGTGGCGGCCGGCCGCGACATCTGCATGCTTGACCCGGCGGCCGCGGGCGAGCGCGACGCTCGGATGCGCCGGGAGGCGGCAGCGGGACGACTGCCGCGCACGACGTTTCAGGGCATGCCGCCGTTGCAGGGCGGCCTATTCGCCCGCCACGGCGCGGGCGAGCTGTTTCCGCAGCCGCGGGTGCGGACGAGCGACGGGCGCACGGCGCTGATGGACGACGTCGTTGGAACCGCCCCGGCCCTCGTGGGCGGTCCGGGCTCGGCCGGCGAGCTGGCTCGCCTGGCGGCGCGACTCGGCGCCGCGATGGTGACGTTGGCCGGCGAAGGCTCGGGATTTCAAGCGACGGAGCCGGCGGCCGTCGAGCGCTGGATCGGCGAGCGAGGTGGGACGATCGCCATCCTGCGCCCGGATCGCTACGTCCACGCGATCGTCGACGACCACGCCGAGGCTGGCGACGCGGTGCGCGAGTTGTGCGCGCTCGCGCCCGTGGCCTGAGCAGGCCGACGCGTCAGCCGTCGGACTCAGATCACGCGGCCGGGGCAGGTCACGCGTCGACGCCGGTTGCGGCCGGATCGTGCAGCGAGTGCGCCGCTGCGGCCGTACGCGCGGCCTCGACATCACCAGCCTCGATCGCATCGGCGATCGCCTGGTGCACCTCGAGGCGTGAGGCGTGCACGGCGTCCTCATCCTGTCCCGGCAGCAATCGGAGGCGCGGCTCCTGGGAGCGCACGAGCTCGAGCACGCTGCGATAGATCGCGCCGAGCACCCGGTTGTCGCAAAGGTCGGCGATCGCCGCGTGGAAGTCGAGGTTGTGTCGGTAGAACTCAGCCGTCTCGGTGGCACGATCCATCGCCCGCAGCGCCCGGAGCATCGGACCGAGCGTCCGTCGACCGTGCCCTCGCTGCGCGGCACCGGCGATCACTGCCTCCTCAAGCAGTTCTCTCACCGCGAGCGCCTCCGCTACCTCGTCCTCGGATCCGGTGACTGACATCATCGTGCGGGCCAGCCGCAGCCGCATGCCGGGCTCGGCGACGAACACGCCGCCGCCGGGACCGGTTCGGGTGACGACGCGGCCGCGTGACTCCAGCAGCTTGATCGCTTCGCTGACCGTCGACGGGGCGACTGCGAGCATCGTCCCCAGCTCGCTACGGCTTCCCAGCCTCGTGCCGGGCGCGAGCTTCTGATCGACGATCCGGTCCTCGACCGCCTCGGCCACCATCTCGGCACGTGAGGCACGCCGGGGGACTGTGAGCGACTCAAAGCCCTCACCGTTCTCGCGCGCCGGACGCGCTGATGCCTCAGCCATGGTCCTCAACGCTCCTGTCGTGGCAGTCGGATGTTCGAAAGCTCCGTCTCGGTTTCAAGGTTACCCGCCGGTCTGGGCCGTTGCCCGGCGGCGAGCGTAGGCACACGGTACCACGTCTCACCGAGAATTATGCCCTCCAAACACATTTAACACGTTTAATCTCTTGACAGCGGTTCGGCGCGCAATTACGATCGCGGTCAGCGGGGCCCGTTCGAAGCGATGACATCGGTCCCACTTACGCCAGAGGAGAGAAGCCAGCCTGGCCCGGGACGGGCGCGCGTCGCAGCGACGCGCGCCGCCGGGCAGCGCCGGTCCAAACCAACCGAGGATGGCCCACATGTCCCAACCAGCTCATCCGCACCGTCTGGCCGCGCGATGCGCCGCCACCGCGGCGGTCGCGCTCAGCGCGCTCGCCGTGGCCGCATGCGGAAGCAGCTCGAGCTCGTCTGCCGATGGCAGCTCGAACAGCTCGGCCGCGGGGACCCCCGCCGCCAGCACCAGCAGCGGCGACCTTGCCGCGCTCCGCGCCGACCTGAAAGCGCACTCCGGCCTGGTGAGCTCGTATCCGAAAGTGAGTCCGATCCCCCACGGAGTGTCTTCGCTGAAGGGCAAGACGGTGTGGTGGGTTCCGATCGGAGCGTCGATTCCCACCCTTGCAGCGATGGGCAACGCGATGCAGTCCGCGCTGGCGCGCGTCGGCATCAAGCTCCAGACCTGCGATGGAAAGCTGTTGCCGACGGCGATCGCCGCCTGCCTATCGCAAGCCGCCTCCGAAGGCGCGGCCGGCGTGGTGACGGGCTTCGTCGACTACGCGTCGATGCCGAACTCGTTCAACAACCTCGTCGCCCACCACATTCCGGTGCTGGTCGCCGGCGAGCAGCCCGACGGCGGCAAGACATCGACCACGCAGCTGGCGTTCTACACGACCCGGGTTGCGGACGACGAAATGCAGCGGCTCGACCTGGAGAGCACGATCACCAACAGCGACGGCAAGGCCAAGATCCTCTACATCGGGGTCACCGACTCCCCGGAGACCAAGCATCAGGCGGCGTACGCGAAGGCGTTCACCGCGCAGCACTGCCCGGGATGCTCGTTCACCGAGATCGACTACGACACGGCGGCGATCAACAAGCTCGCCTCAGCCGTCAGCGCGGCGCTGCTGTCCAATCCAGACACCACCGATGTGGTGTGTGAAGTCGACGCCTGCGAGCCGTTCGCGACCCAGGGGATTCAGACGGCCGGGTACACCAACAAGGTGAAGCTGTTCTCGGCCAACGGCAACCTCTCATCGCTGCAGGAGCTCAAAAGCGGCAGTCTGCTCACCGCCGACGTCGGCATCAGCGCGACCTACTACGGCTGGCTGTTCTCAGACGGCATCCTGCGGCTCATGACCGGCTCACTTCCGACGCCCACCACGACGGTCGAGCGGGTCTTCACCAAGAGCAACGTCGCCGGGCTGACACTCACCCCGGCCGCCTACGCCACCGAGGCGTGGTATGGCTCCAACGCCTTTGAGCCACAGTTCCTGAACGCCTGGGCGGGCAAGTAGTGACGCGGCCGCACGCCGGCGCTCCGCGGCTCGCAGACCGTACCTGCGTGATCACGGGCGCCGGCGGCGGTATCGGCCGAGCGATCGCCGGCCGGCTGGTCGACGAGGGCGCACGGGTCGTCCTCTGCGATCTGGCCGGCGATCGCATCCAGGAGCTGGCCCGAGCTAGGAGCACGGGCCGTCGCGGTCACCGCAGACAGCGAGTTCGACCGGCTGATGGCGGTCAACGTCTATGGCGTGATCGTCGGCAGCAAGGTGGCCGCAGCCGCGATGCGGGCGACGGGCCACGGCGGGAAGATCGTGAACACGTGCTCGATCGCGGGCAAGCGAGCGGGAGCGCGGGCTGCCCTCTACGCCGGCTCGAAGTTCGCGGTGCGTGGCATCACCCAGTCGCTGGCCCAAGAGCTCGCCCCCGACGGCATCACCGTCAACGCCATCTGCCCGGGGATCGTCGATACGCCGCTGTGGCAGCCGATGGCGGCCGCGTACGTCGCCCGTGGCCTGCTCGACGACTCAGCCGGCGTGCTCGAGATGATGAGCGCCAGAGCCGCGCTCAAGTGCCCTTCCACGCCTGACGACGTTGCTGGGCTGGCCGCGTTCCTGGCCTCCCCGGATTCCGATTACATGACCGGGCAGCGCATCAACGTCGACGGCGGGATGGTATTTGACTGATGGACACCAAGCCGTGAGGATCATCGACCTGTCCGCGCCGATCGTGCCCGGCCCGCAGGACGCTCCCGACATCTTGCGCACGGAGATCGAGTTCGTCGATCACGCGGGCGGTGCGGCACAGATCGAGGCGATGTTCGGCGTCGGCCGCGACCTGCTGCGCGACCACGAGGGTTGGGCGATCGAAACGTTCACGCGCTTCGGGACGCACAACTCAACGCATGTCGACGCGCCGTACCACTACAACTCGACCGTCGCGGGGCGGCCCGCGCAGACGATCGATCAGTTGCCACTGGAATGGTTCTTCGGACCCGGCGTCGTGCTCGACTTCCACGATCGCGCTGACGGCGAGACGATCGAGGCTTCGGATCTGCAGACCGCGCTCCAGACCACTGGGCACGAGCTGGCCGAGCGAGACATCGTCCTGATCCGGAGCGGACGCGACGCCCACTACGGCGAGTGTGACTACGCGAGCCGTGGGCCGGGCGTGAGCGCGTCGGCGACGCACTGGCTGTATGACCGGGGCGTGCGGGTGATGGGGATCGACGCGTGGGGCTGGGACCGGCCGCTGCCGATGCAGGCCGCGGAAGCGATCGCGGCCGCGCGGCCCGGGATCTTCTGGGCCGCGCACCAGGCGGACCTGCCCTACTCGCAGATCGAGCGGCTGGTCAACCTCGATCAGCTGCCCTCACGTGGGTTCACCGTGGCGTGCTTTCCGCTGAGGCTGGTCGGCGGCAGTGCCGCGCCTGCGCGCGTCGTCGCGATCCTCGACGGCTAATCGCAGGCCCTTCGCCCCCCTTTTTGCCAACGCTCCGTCAGATCGCTCCGGGGTCAAGCGCCGGTCAGCAAGCGCAGGCCCGGCCACGCGCCGCGGGCCGGTGACTCGATCCGCGCCCGGATCGCGCCGAGCCGTTCGATCGACAGCGACACCTCGTCGCCGGACGCCAGCCACGGGTACTCATCGGCCCCGTGACGGAGCGACAGCTCAAGGATGCAGCCACCTTGGCAAGTCCCGCTTCCGATCAGCGAACCGGCCTCCACGCAGGTGTTCCACGACGAGTAGGAGATCAGCTCCTCGAAGGACCAGTACGCCGACGACCAGATGTCGGTGCCGTACACCCGACCGTTGACCTGCGAGGTCATCTGCAGGTCATAGCCGGTGCCCGATCTGCAGTCGGCGAGCTCGTCCGGGGTGATGAACACGGCACCGAGCGACGAGGCGAAGTCCTTGCCCTTGAACGGGCCGAGCTTGCCGTCCATCTCCCGGAACTGCAGGTCACGGGCCGACCAGTCGCACAGGACGACAAAGCCGGCGATGCAGCCGTCCGCCTGATCAGGGCTCAGCGATCGTGCAGCGCGGCCGAGGATCGCCCCCACCTCGAGCTCGAAATCGAGCTGCTCTGAGCCGCCGGGGATCTGGACGGCGTCGTGCGGACCGAGGATGCTGGCGACGTTTGAGAGATAGCCGATCGGCCGCTCGTACCAAACGTCGGGCCCGCGGGTCAGCCCGAGGTTTCGCCAGGCCGGCAGCACGTGCTCCTCGAACACCATGAAGTCACGCATCGCGACGGGGTCGACGGGCCGCGTCAGCGCCAACGCGTTCAATGGCGTCTCGCCGGCCGGTGCCGCGTGGATGTCGGCAGCCAGGCGCTGCAGCAGCTCCCCGTCATCGCCGAAATGATCCTCGAGCCGGCTTTCGCGCGGCGACAGCTCGACGAGATCGTCGTCGCGCAGCACGCCCAGACGCGGTCCTTCCGGGGTCGCGGCCTTGATGAAACGCATCGCATCTCCTTACTGGTGGTATGAACGACGGCAACCAGCAGCCAGCCGGCGTGCGCGTCTGCCGGTCAGGCGTGGCTGGTACGGCGGCGCACGAGGGTCGCGACGGTGACAGCGATAACCAGCCCGGCCCCGTAGAAGGCGTCCTGCACCCAGCCGGTGCCGCCCAGCAACTGCAGGCCGAGGATGCCCGTCTCCAGGAAGTAGATCCCGAAGAACGTTCCCATCGGGTTGAACTGCCCCGGCGTCACCATCGCGGTCCCGAGGAACACGGCGGCCAGCGCCGGCAGCAGATATGTCGAGGCTCCGGTCGGATCAAAGCCGCCGACGCTGGCCACCAGCAGAATTCCCGCCAGCCCCGCGACCGTTGCGGCCGCGATGTAGCTGCCCGCCCTGATCAGGTTGACGGGAATCCCCGCCAGCCGCGCGACCTCGCGATTGGCGCCCACGAACACGATGTGTCGCCCGACCGGTGTCCAGGTGATCACGTACGCGAACGCCAAACACAGGCCCAGGCCGTAATAGAACGACAGCGGGAGTCCCACGACGTTGTTCAACGCCAGATCGGAGAAGCTCTTACTCGTGACCGAGATCGTGTTCGAGGCGGAGATGAGCTCGGATATCCCCAGGAACAGACTCGCCGAGCCGAGCGTCACGATCAGCGACGGCACACCGAGGCCAACGACGAACAGCGCGTTCAGGCACCCACACCCGATGCACGCCCCCAGTGCGATCGCGCACGACAGCGCGATGCTCACGTGGTGCAGCGAGCTGAGCACCGGGACGATCGTTGCCGACAATCCCATCACGCTCGCGAACGAGAGGTCGAACTCACCGACCACGAACGTGCACAACGCCGCCAGCGCCAACAGCAGCAATGACGACTGCGACCCGAACACCGTCTGCAGCGTGGAGACCTGCAGAAACTTGCCCGGCATGACACCGCCATAGACCGCGGCCATGATCGCCCACACACCGAGCAGGGCATACCGCGAGGAGACTGAGCGAACATGGTCGGACGTCGTGAGCCGTGGCCGGCGCGGCGGTACGGGGGCGGGTGCGCTCGCCTCGACGAGCACGTCCGGTGCCCGGTGCGCGACAGAGGTTCCTGCGCCCTGCTCGAATTCAGTCATGCTGCGCTCCTTGAGGCGGACTCGGTGTAGGCGTAGACCTGCTCGAGAAGGGGGGTCGCGGTGCCCGTTTCGGCCTGCCTGAGCTCCCCTCCATGCGTGTGCATCAGGATCCGATCGCACACCGCGCTCAGGTCTTCGGCTTCGCTGGAAACGATCACGACGGCGACGCCGGAGTCGGCGGCCGACTGAAGCGCGCGGAGAATGTCCTGACGCGCTCCGACATCGACGGCCTGGGTCGGCTCGTGCAGGATCATCACGGTCGGGCCGAGGTGCAGCCATTTCGCGAGCAGCACCTTCTGCTGGTTGCCGCCGCTGAGCTGCTTGACCAGCAGCGACGGTGTCCGCGGCCGAATGTCAAGACGATCGGCCGCCAGCTCGGCTTCATCGTCCTGCCAGCGGCGCCCGACGAACCACGGCCGACCACGGCGACGCAAGGCCAGCAAGCTGATGTTGTCGCGGACGGTGAGCTCGAAGGCGAGGCCGTCACGGTCCCGGCGCTCAGGAACCAGGACGACGCCCAGACGGATACAGCTGACGATCGACGAGCGGCTGAGCTCGAGGGCTCCGGTCGGCGTTCGCAGAACGCCCGCGCGCGCCCGTCTGGCGCCGCTCAGCAGATACGGCAGGTGCTCGTAGCCGCCGCCCGGCACCCCGATAATGCCGAGCACCTCGCCCCGGCCGACGCCGAAGCTGACGTTCTCCAGGCCATCCCCCGCCAGACCGGACACCGTCATCACCTCGTCGCGCTCCGCCGGAGAGGGCTGCGCGTCGTACCGCGGCGTGACGGTGTCCACGGTGCCACCCAGCATCCGGCGGGCAATCTCTGGTTCGTCAAGGTCGACGGTGGCGAGCCCGCGCCCGACCACGTAACCGTCACGCAGGATCGTGATCCGGTCGGTGACCGACATCAGCTCGCCGAGGTTGTGGCTGATCACCACGGCGGAGGAGCCAGCGGCGGCAAGCCGGCGGAGCATCGCGTGCACTCGCTCGAGATCCTCGCCCGTGAGCGCGCGGGTCGACTCGTCAAGGATGATGACACCGCGGCCATCGGTCTGATCGCGCATCGCCCGCGCGATCGCCACCTCCGCCCGCTGTGCGGCGGTCAACGTCTCGACGGGCACCGTCGGATCGATCGCCACTCCGAGCCGCGCTAACGTCCGCTCCGCCAGCGCATCGCGGCGTCGGCGGTTGATCCGGCCGAACACCGTCGGGAAGCCACCCACGCAGATGTTCTCGGCGACGGTCAGCGCGTCGAGCAACCCCAGATCCTGGTGCACAACCGACACTCCGGCGGCGTGCACCTCCGGCCAACGGACCGGCAGGCGCATGGGCGCGCCGTCCACGTAGTACTCCGCGCCCGAGTCGGGTCGGTGGACGCCGGTCAACAGCTTGATGACTGTCGATTTACCCGAACCGTTCTGACCAGCGAGGCCATGGACCTCGCCCGGCAGGACGGTCATCTCGGCGCCGTGCAGGACGGTCGTGGTCCCGAACGTCTTCGATAGCCCACGAACTTCAAGCCGAGGCGTCACCGCCATGGTCTCAAGACACCCCCCAGGTTTTAAGCAAGCTCTGCGCGGACACGCCCGAGCCGTACGAGTCGTTGGTCGGTGAGGCGCACGGAGCGCTGGACGTGTCTGTAACGGCCGTACCAGCGTGAGCCATGGTCGACGGGCTGTGCGTGCTTGACCCGGGCGCGCAGAGGCTCGCCGCGACGCCGATCGTCGTCAGCACGCCCGGGTGAGCGCCTCGGAACCGTCGGAAGTGAGAGTGGTGCGGCATCGCTCGTGCCTCCCCGTGTCGGAGCTGCGAGAGGACCCGGGCCGACGGCAACCCGCACGCACCCAAACGCGTCCGGTCGCCGGCCTCTGGTCATCCCTCTCCTGGTTGCCTCGCAATCAGTGTTGCAATATTTCTCGGGCTCTGTCAAGGTCTTCGGGACAGAAAAACCTTTTATGACCCTAAAAAAGATTTCAGACGGTCGGCTAGCCTTATACCCCGTAAGTCGTCCCGAGCTGCAGATGAGCAAGATCGCGTCGCCGAGAACTCTCAGCAGGGCCGTTTTCGCCGCCGTCCGCGGCGAGGTGCTGTCGGGCCGGCTCGACCCTGGCTCCCGGTTGCTTCCGCGCGAGCTCGCCGCCAAGTACGACGTCAGCGTGTCCGTCGTGCGCGAAGCCCTAACACGGCTTTCTGAGCAGGGGCTAGTCGTCGCCGAACCGCAGCTCGGCTTCTCGGTCGTCAGCCTCGACCTGGACGACATGCGCGACCTGTACCGGCTACGGGTGCTGATCGAGGGAACCGCCCTTCGTGACGCGATCGAGCACGGCGACATCGAGTACGAGTCGCGGGTCATCGCCAGCCACCACCGCTTGGAGCGAACGCCCCAGATGGTCGACGACGGCTCCGGCCAAATCACCGAGGAGTGGGCCGCCGCCCACGGCGAGTTTCACCACCAGCTACTCAGCGCATCGACCAGCCCGCGCCTACGTGACCTCGCCGATCGGCTGCGCGACACCTCCGAGCTGTACCGACGCTGGTCGACGCTCACCAAGAACCTCCCCCGGCGCGACATCCCCGACGAACACCGGGCGTTGATGCAGGCCGTGCTTGACCATGACGCCGACGGCGCCGTCGTGCTCATCACCGACCACATCAACCGCACGGCGTCGGTGCTCGCGAACTACGCGGCGCACTCTCCCGAGACCACCGAGCCGGCGGTACGGGCGGCCGAGGGCCAACACTGAGCAAAGAAGACCCGGATGCCCACCGACGTTATGCGGTGGTGGCGTAGGTCTGACGAACCAGCGGATGAACCCGAGGGTGTCGCCCACTGCTGCACGATCCGTGCGTGGATCGTCTAGCGCTGGCGGCTGTCTGACAGCAGCAACTCCGCAGAACAGCTTCCTGGCGCGATGCCGTAGGCATGTCTGCTGATCAGCGGAGGTAGACAGACCCCGGTTCCGACTCCGGCCGGCTCGCCACCCAGAACGCCGGTCTCTTCAAGAGCCCCACCGGTCAGCTCCTCGCGTATTTGGCAGCGAGTGTTCGGACCTCTGGGAATCACCGCTCGCACGTTCCAGGATCCCCAAGGCTCAAAGCGCGTTGGGATGATCGTCGAGATCCCGACTTTGCGGCGTTTCAAGAGTTCATGCAGACCGAGCCGGCGGCCGAAGCAATGAAGCAGGACGGGGTCCACCCCGACACCCTCGTGATTCTCGCCGAGGGCTAGGACTTCGCACATCCTTCGCGGTGCCGGTCGCTCCCGGCCACGCGTCCGCGGGAGGCGCCTGAAATACTGAGAGGGATGGGGAGCCGCATGGTGTCTGCTCGATTGAACATCTACTGGACCAACAAGTTCACAGGGACGATCGGACGAGCTCGGCTCGACGGCACGGGTATCGACGAGAGTTTCATCACCGGCGCGGAGAACCTGATTGCGGTTAAGGTCCATGGTGATCACATCTACTGGTCCAACGTCGGACCAGGCGGGCTGGGAGACGGCCCGATTGGCCGCGCAAGGCTCGATGGCACGAAAGTTGAACAGGACTGGATCATCGCCGGCGGCCCAGCCGGAGTCGTAGTTGAGGGCGAGCACATCTATTGGACCAACGACGGGGGAGCCGGCGCACTCGGCGGTGGGCAGTCAGTTGGACGCGCGAGGCTCGACGGCACCCACGTGGAGCAGAGCTTTATCACCGGCGCGAGCAATCCGAATGGGATAGCTGCGACCCGGACGCACGTGTACTGGGCGAACGCGGGTAGCGGGACCGTCGGGCGAGCTAAGGTCGATCGCACTGAGGTCAACCAGAGCTTCATCACTGAGGGTTTTATTGTCAGTGCCCCGGGTGACCCGATTGACGCGATTGGTCCGGTCGGGCTGGCGATCGACGGCGACCACCTTTACTGGACGACCGACGGGGCGATTGGGCGGGCAAGGCTGGATGGCACCCACGTTGATCAAGGCTTCATCGCGTCGGCGGGCGAGCCAAGGGCTTTGGCGGTCGATCGCTCGCATGTCTTTTGGGCCAACGGCAATAGTGCGATCGGGCGGGCAAGGCTGGGTGGCACCCACGTTGACCCGAGCTTTATCACCGGCGCGAATGGCCCGCAGGGTGTGGCCGTCACGGCCGTTAGCTGACGGCACCGCAGCGGACGCTCGATAGCTGACCCGACTGTTCCGGAACGCTGACTGGTCCCGAAAGCCCGCTTGAGCTCCCGGACCCCGGGGACGCTTCTCGCGACGAGATGCCTCGCGGCCCAGATGACCGCGACAGTTCTGACGCCGCAAGGTGAAGACCTGCATCCGCGGCTGCCACCCCAAAGTCATCGGTGCCCGGTCAACTGGTCGGTTGCGGCGGTCAGGCGACCGGGGTGTCTACTCGGCGCGGTCAGCTCGTCGAGCTCGCGTGCGTGGGATCACCGGCCGGCCGCCCCGCCCCGTCGCCGCGTTTGTTCACCAGTACCGCGCGGGGTTCCTCTGACCCAGCGCGGCCCGCGAAAGGAGTGGCCGTGGCACGCGAACCGCGTTTCTGTTCGACACGAGTGAACGCGGCACCCGTGGCGGTCGTCAGGATATGGGCATGCCTGACGAAGACCAACCGATGATCGCTGAACGGACCGGCGTGTCGCTGGTCACGGATCCGGAACCGCTCGCCAACGATGTCTCGCCGCACCGACTGAGACGGGGCCTTGTCCGGCTGGGTGGGTTGGTCGCCATCGTGGTGGTGGTGGTGACGCTCGCGCCGGGCCTGGGGGAATTGCGGCGCCGGTTCGCCCAGGCCCAACCGGGCTGGATCGTGATCGGCTGTGCGTTCGAGGTGTTGTCGGTGCTGTCCTACGTTCCGGCTTTCCGGTCGGTGTTCTGCAAGCGGATGAGCTGGGGCACGAGCTACAAGATCGGGGTCGCCGAGGAAGGCGCCGGCGCGCTGTTCCCGCTCGGTGGCGCAGGCAGCCTCGCGCTCGGGGTCTGGGCGCTTCGCCGCGGCGGGATGCCCACTGACGAGATCGCCCGCAAGACGGTGGCGTTCTTCTTGCTGACCAGCGCTCCCTCGGTCGTGATGCTCTTCCTGTTGGGCGCCGGCCTGGCGATCGGCATCCTCCCCGGTGAGGGTGGGCTGGTGCTGACCGTGGTCCCCGCGGTTGTCGCCGCGGGTGCAATCGTGGCGACGCTCGCCCTGCGCCGACTGGCCCGCGCAGCCGAGGCGCGGGTACGTCGCCGGGGTGAGGGGTCGAGATGGTTTCGACTGGCTCCCGCTCTGTTAGCAATGGCCGATGGGGTCGAGGAGGCGCTTCACCAACTCAGGGAGGCTGACCCGCTCCTGCTCTTCGGGCTCGTCGGGTTCTTGGTCTTCGACCAGCTGGCTTTCTGGGCGAGCTTCCGGGCGGTGGGAGCCTCGCCGGACGTGGCTGTCATCTGGCTGGCCTACCTGATCGGCCAGCTCGGGAACTGGCTTCCGGTTCCCGGCGGGATCGGCGGGGTCGAGCTCGGGCTCGTGGGAGCGCTCGTCGTTTTCGGGTTGCCCGCCGTCACCGCAACCGCAGCCGTCCTGCTCTATCGCGTGATCGAACTATGGATTCCCGCGGTCATGGGCATCGCCGCGTTCGCGCAACTGCGCCGGCTGCTGAAGCGAGAGACCGAGGCCATCAACATGTGCCAACCGGGCGAGATCGTCGAGATCGTCGGCCTTGGCCCGGCGACGGTCGATCGGGAGTGAGTCGACCGTGAGCCTCGTGCGCGCCGCCCTGGAGTTGAGCAAGCGCCGGCGAACTCTCCTCGCCCGTGAATTGGCGGTTTCGTCGCGCCGCCCGATTTGAGCTCCGTGATCGTCCACAGCGACCACGAGATCTGCTACCTAGCCGACTATCGCCGGCGCGGGGGGAACCAGATGCCGACCGGCGGCTTCGGCGATCGGGTTCAGGACGCACTCGAGCCAGTCGCTGCGAGCGCGACGCGCGGTCAACGAGACGCGGACCTGCGGGAAGAGGGCGTCGAGTCCGTGGAAACCCCCTGCCGAGACGTGCAGCTCGGCCTGGCCGCCGGTGGCCCAGATGCGGGTGGCGTACGTGACGGCTTCGTCGCGGAAGACCTCAGCGGTACCTGCATCGACGTACGTGGTCGGTACTCCGGAGAGGTCGTCGGCGAGAGCCGGCGACATGTAGGCGGGGACGTCCGTGTCGGCCATCTCCTTCAGTACCGAACGCCAGCCGAAGGCGTTGGCGTCCCTCGACCAGACGGCCGGGCCGTTGAACTGGTGGCTTGACGTCGTGTCGTTGCGGTGGTCGAGCATCGGGCAGATCAGCACCTGAGCGGCGATCGCCGGGCCGCTTCGGTCACGGGCCAGCAGCGCGGTGCCTGCCGCGAGGCCGCCTCCAGCGCTCGTGCCGGCAACGACCAGCTGGGCTGCGGCAAAGCCGATCTCCTCCGCGTGCTCGGCGGTCCAAACGAGGCCGGCATAGGAGTCCTCGACGAGGGTCATACCGCTGACATCATGGGCGAGGCGGTAGTCGACGGTGACCACGACAGCACCAAGCCGCGTCAGCCAGTCGAGGGGGATGTCGATCTGCGAGGAGCGGTCTCCCATCACCATCCCGCCACCGTGTAGCCAGTAGACGCACGCGGCGGTCTGGCTCGTCAGGTCGACGCCGGCGGGCTTCAGGATGGTAAGGGAGACCTGCCCTCCGTCAGAACCGCCTAGCTGCGGAGCATCAAGGGAGGTCTCGACGATGAGCAAGCAGATCGCGGTTCGGCTCTCCGCCGAGCTGGTTGCTTTCGTCGACACGATCGTGGAGAACGGCGACGAGCACCCGTGCCGCGGTCTCCGTGAATCGATCGCTCGCTACTTCTGGCCGGTCGGCGACTCGCGGGATTGGGCCGGGTCCCCCAAACGGCGGAGGAGCGTGAGGAGTTGTGCTCGTTCCGACGTGGACAGCGGCTCTATCACGCGCTCTTGAGCTTCGTTGACGACGCGATCGAGCGCTTTGAGCTGCTTCGTGCCGGCTCGGGTCAGGGTCACGATGTTGCGTCGGCGGTTGGCTGGGTCGACGGTGCGTTGGATCAGGCCGGCGTGCTCCAGATCTCCGAGAACGCTGACGACGTCGCTGCGGTCCACGCTGGTGCCGCGTGCCAGGTCCGCCTGGCTGGAGGGGCCTGATTCGTCGAGTGCGGCGAGGAGTCGGTAATGGTAGCTGCGCAGTCCGGAGCCCGACTGGGCGAAGGCTTCGTTGAGGATCCGGTGCGAGCGCGCGTATGCGCGGCTGATCAGGAATGTAGGCCGGTCGCGAATCCGGGCCGGGGCAGCGCCAACGTCTCGCTCGTTCTGCATCAGTCACGAGGCTACCAGTGATGGTGTGACCAACTATTGCTGGGCCCGCGGCCAGTGCGTGTGCACAGCGTACTGTCCGAACGTTGCCGGAGCCTGGTTAGCTGGTGGCCGGGTAGAGCCGGAAGGACCACGATGCGCCGTCGGCCCGTACGGTGGCGAACGCGGCATTGAGCACGACCGAGTCGGGGATTGGGAAGATGTGCTCTCCCGGGGCCAGAGGGCCTTCGGCCAGCACCGCGGCTTCGCTTTTGGGGTCCGGCGGGACCATGGCCGTAGCCCGGTACACCGTGACCTTGACCTCGAGCGGCGCAAACAGACTCAGCCCGATCACGCGCTTGTCGGCGTCGTAGGTGGGGGCTTGGCCGGGGATGAGCACGTCGTTGGCCACCGCGGCTTCGACCTGATCAACGATCAGCCCGGGTATGCCGGCAAGCCCCTGCAGGAACGTGAGGTCAGGGTTCGCCGCGAGGAGTGCGTCGCGGATCTCGGTCTTCTGGTCGGGCGCTACCTGGCCGCCGAACACAACGATGTCCAGCTCGCGAGCGTCGAACTGGCCAGTGATGTTGTCGAACTCGCGAGTTGCTTGAGCGCGGTAGCCGCGCTCGGAGAGCAGCTCGACGCTGGTGTCGAGGACCAATTGGCTGCGTCCCACGATCAAGACGTTCTTGGGTGTGGTCGTCATCGTGGCCTCCTGGGGCCGTACGTCATTTGCATGTTGGTTTGACCAACATAGCAGGATCGTAGGTCACTCCAACGTTTGCTATGTTGGTAGCTCCTACATTGGCGGTCCCAACATAAGGGGTTGAAATCGCATGACGACTCACTCTGCTCCTCTCTTGAAGACGGCGCGCGGCAAGCGAGTGCTTGTCGTGCTCTGCGCTGTTGCCTTTCTGGATTTCGTGGACGCGTCGATCACCAACGTGGCGCTGCCGCATATCCGCGTGGCGCTCGGGTTCTCACAGCAGACGCTTCAGTGGGTGCCGTCGGCCTATCTCCTGACCTACGGCGGGCTCATGCTGTTCGGCGGCAGGCTTGCTGACCTGCTCGGCCGCCGTCGGGTCATGCCGACGGGCACTTCTCTGGTCGCCACCGGCTCTCTGGTCGCTGGGCTGGCCGGCAGTTCCGGCTTGTTCGTGGCGGCCCGGCTCGTGCAGGGCAGCGGCGCAGCTCTGATGCTGCCTGCCGCCCTGTCGACCCTCACGACGACCTTCACACACGATGTAGACCGGCATAAGGCGCTGGGTGCGTGGGGTGCCGTTGCGGGCCTGTCCTCGGCAATCGGCATTCTGGCGGGCGGCCTGCTTGTCGAGGGGCCGGGATGGCGCTGGGTCATGTTCGTGAACCCGATCGCGTGCCTGCTCATCGCGCCTGCGGTCCTGACGACGTTTCCCGATGACCGTCGGAGCGGCTCCCGAACTGGCTTTGACCCGGTCGGCAGTCTGCTCGTGACGGGCGGGATGCTGCTCTTCGTTTTCGCACTGATCAAGGCGCCGATCCAGGGTTGGGGAGCCACCGCGACATTGCTCGAATTCGCGGGCGCTGCGGTGCTGATCGCGCTGTTTCTGTTGGTCGAGCGCGTGGTCGCGGACCCGATCCTTCCACCGCAGGGGTTCGGTGTTCGAGGTCTGGTGGCCGCGAACCTGACGGGGCTCGTGGGCTTCGCTGGGATGTTGTCGCTCTTCTTCTTCCTCACGCTCTACATGCAGACGGTTCTGGGGTACTCACCTTTCCGGGCCGGCGCCGCCTATCTCCCGCTGACGTTCGGCGTTGGGATCTCCGCGGGTATCGGCGCCAAGCTGCTGGCCAGGCTCGGCAGTCGCGTGGTCATCGCCACCGGCGCATTGATCGCTGCCGCTGGCCTGCTGCTGCTGCTGCACCACGTTCCGGTGCATGGCAGCTATGTCGGTGACATCCTCCCCGGCTTGATGCTGATGGCGCTGGGGGTTGGCCCGGTGTTTGTCGGCGTCACCTCGGCAGCCAATGCCGGCGTGAGCGCCGACAGCGCGGGCACCGTAGCGGCGCTGCTCAACTCCGCTCAACAGGTCGGCGGTGCACTCGGCCTCGCAGTCCTGTCCGCGCTCGCCACCGCCCGCACCGACCACCTGCTCGCCACCGGCCACAGCGCCGCGACGGCCGCTGCTGCAGGCTTTGACCGGGCATTCCTAGCCGGTGCCGCCCTCACAGCGGCAGCGGCGTTGATCGCCCTGCGCACCGCCAACACGCGGGAGGCCTCGATGGCAGTAGACGCGCCGACCCCGTCCGAGCTGCCCTCACCGGACCCAGCCTGATGGACAACTACATGAGCCGAACGTTCAAGCACCAGGTTCCCGCTGGACCGGGCTGATCACCCGAGCCGCCGCAAGCAGTGATCCCTTGCGATAGTCGCTGGCATGTTGCTCTTGATAACCGGCGCGAGCGGTGTCGGGAAATCCACTGTGCGCGCGGTGATCGAGCCGGCGCTGCCGCCGACGGTTGAGTGCGTCGAGCTCTCCCAACTCGTGCCATTGCCTGCCGTGCCGACGCGGGTTTGGCGCCAGCAGGCGACCGAGGCAGTTGTGCGCCGAGCAGTTGACCTGCAGGCGGGCGGGCGGCACCTGCTGCTCTCAGGTGATCCGGTCGCCGCTGCCGAGGTTGCCGCGGTGCCATCGGCGACGCGTCTCGACGCGATCGCGATCTGCCTGCTCGATCTTGCTCCGGAGGCGCAGGCAGAGCGCCTGCAAGCACGAGGAGACGACCCGACGCTGCTGCCACATCACCGGGCATTTGCCGAGTGGATGCGCAACCAGACGACCGATCCTCTGCACATGACTGACGTCCTCTCCGAGGGAGGCTGGGAAGAGATGCGCTGGGAGCGCTTGGAGGAGTTGGCTCCTGACTGGCACATGCACACCATCGACGCGACGCACATGACCAGGAGGGATGTCGCTGACCAAGTCCTCGACTGGTGCCGACGCGCGCTCGAAGGCGATGCCCCAGCGCTACGAGTCAAAGGCGTTTGAGGAGACCGGGGACTCAATCTCCCGGACTCCAACCGAGGCGCTTCTGCTCCGACCGATCCGAATCCTCAAGCGGGAGCCGAGACGACACGACTCGATCGGCGGCCATTTGTCGCGCCTCGCGTGCCTGTCAGGGGGTTGTCGTGCGCAGGAAACCACGCTCCGCGAGTTACGTTCGAGCTCACGCGGCGATCTGCTGCTCGACATGGGCCATGTCAACGCGACGGGTGGTCCAGAGCCGCCCTGCGTGCGGTCCGGAGTAGGTGCCGGAGACGGGCGCAACGTCGCCGTAGTCGCGGCCAACGGCGACGGTGAGGTAGCGGAAGTCCGCCGGCCGGTCATGGGTCGGGTCCCACGCGAGGATCTCGACCGCCGGCCCGGATGTGGGTTCGAGCACCTCGACCCACGCGTGGGTGCCGCCTTCGCCGACGAGATGGCCGGAGACGTAACGAGCGGGAAGGCCGAGCAGCCGGCACAGCGTGAGCATCAGATGCGCGTAGTCCTGGCACACACCGCGTCTGGCGGCGAGTGCCTGGCCTGCTGTTGTCCGCACGCCGGTGCAGTCAAAGCCGTAGCTCATGTGCTGATACACCCAGCCGCCGACGGCTCGGGCGAGGTCGGCCCGACACTCGACGCTGCACGCCAGCTCGCCGGCGACGGCGCGCAACGCAGCGTCCGGCCGGGTGAGAGCCGACGGTAGGAGATAGCTGTTCAGCGCTTGGGTGGTGGCCGCCTCGAGGTGTGGCCCGCGCCCGGTCAACCGCTCCACGGTCAGCGACACGTCGAAATCGACGACCTCCACGACCTTGGGGATGCTGACCTGATGGATGACGTTGCCGAACGCATCGTGGCGGATCGGTTCGCGTGAGTGTGGCTGGCTGACCTGCAGGCTATGTCTGAGTACCCGTTGGTCGCCGTGGACTGGGCGGGGCACGACGACCAGTCGCTGCCTGAGGTCGCGGATCGGCGCCGTGTAGCAGTAGCGGAAGTGCTGCCGCACTTCGTACACGGTTCGTTGGATGCGGCTGGGGTCGGTGGGGTCGTGGAGACCGTCGACTGGCACGATGGCCGCCTCGGGTCGCCCGCTCGACTCGTGCCGCGAGGTCAGGTGCACACGCGGCGCCTACCGCAGCCGATCGTCGCTGCTGGTGGTGGACGGGATGACCTCATCGGCCCATACGGTCATCTGCTCGAGCTGCAGCTGGCCGTAGGAGGTCACCATCGCGACATCCATAGCGTCGCGCCCTCGCGCGATGACGACGCGCCCGGCACGGCTTGCGTTGTTGCGGGGGTCAAACGTCCACCACCGTCCGCCGAGGTAGACCTCCATCCACGCGCAAAAGTCCATCACCCCTGGCGGGGGCTCGATGTCGATGTCGGGGAGATAGCCGAACACGTAGCGCGCCGGGATGTTCAGCGCTCGGCAGAACGAGATTGCGAGGTGGGCGAAGTCGCGGCATACCCCCTCCCCGCCCTCGAAGATATCGACCGAGGTCGCCTTGGGGTTGCTGGCGGCGTAGTCAAAACGGATGTTGTTGTGAGTCCAGTCGGAGATGGCCTGCACGCGTTCCCACCCCAATGGGGTCGTTCCGAACAGGGTGACGGCCTGGTCGGACAGCATGTCGGAGAGGCAGTAGCGGCTGGCGAGTGTGTAGATGAGGATCTCGCCGGGCAGATCCTCGACCCGGTGCTGCACCGCTGTCGGGCTGAACTCATCCAGCGCGGCTGACGTCGTGACCTCGGCGTCGTAGCGTAGGCTCGCCGCTCCCGCTCCGATCACGACCCGCCTGGCGTGATTGCCGTAGGTGTCGAGAAGATCGGAGAAGGACGCGTTGGGCTGCACGTCCCAGGTCTCGCGTTCGACCGTCACGCCGCCGTCCGAGCGGGCGCGCAACAGCACCACGGCCGGTACCGCAGCCGGCGCCTGGAAGCGAAACTCGCACCCCACCCTGATCCGTACCAGTCTTCGCTCCTCGGGCCTCATCGAGGAAGAGCCGGAGCTCCCAGCGGCGCTTGTCCTCGCTCGGGGCGAGTGGCGCTCCACGCGCGTGCCGCGAAAGACGGGCGCGGCGGGTCGCGATCACATCTACAAGCTTCGATCCGCGAGCTGTTCGATTCCATACGTCGTCAGGTCCCTGGGTCACGAGCACCGTGACGCGGCGCGCCACCGTCGATACGGTAGAAGCTCGTCACGCCGTGACGTTGGCCGCCGGTCCAAGGCCGCGGCCCGTCCGTTTGGCCGCCAGGCCAGGACGAGTCGCACAGGGCACGCGCCTGCCGCGCGGTCTGAAGCCATCCGTCGTCGCGGGAGGCGGCCGGCCGCGACGGTGTGCGAGTCGCAACCGAAGCGGTGGGAGTTCGACAGGAGTCACGCGACAAGTGCCGCTTCGCTCGCCGGCAGCGCGTGGTGAATCCAGGCTCGACCGGACTGCCTCAGCAGCGCCGAGGTCGAGGCACAGCGCGGGTAGTCGCGCGACGGTGGTTTTGACTGTCAGAAGTCGTGGTCGGCGAGCCGCAGCCCGCCGTGCGTCTCGGTGTCACTGATCGCGGTCACGGCGGGCACCATCTCACTGGTCACCAGGCCGTGCTCGGACGTGATCTCGTCGATGACCTTGAACGATTCGGCGGTGCGTTGTGGCGTATCGATCGTAATCGTGCAGACCGGGACATGGCGTCGGATCTGAAAGAACGTGTCGCCGTGTGGAGGATCGTCGCCGTGAAATCCCCAGATCCCCCGAAGGCAGGTTGCGCCAGCCGCGTCGGCTTCGCGAAGGCGGCGGATGAGTGCCAGGTGCAAGGGGCGCCCGCCGTAGGTGGCGCGGTGAGAGGTGTAGATCATCAGCTTCTGCCACATCGCCAGACCGCGCTCGTCGGTGCCGGGCAGCTCCTGCGGTGCCGCGAGCAGCTCGCCGTCGCGCTTGCAGACGCGGACCCGTTCAAGCGTGATCAGTGGCTCGCGCAGTAGTCCACCGAGCTCGGGGAGCACGCTCGAGATCTTTGCTCCTGACCCGATGGCGATGATCATCATCGGAACGTCGGCGTTGCGACCGACGAATCTGGCCCGGAACCGGCGTCCGCGACGAGTGCCGTCGACGCCGAGGAGGACGCTGGCGCCGTCGATTCCGCGGCGGTAGAGCAGGTCGCAGACCGCCATGTAGGCGGGGGTGCGGTAGACCCGCTCCTGGCGGCCGACGTAGAGCGTGAGCTTGGTCGCTTCATCAAGCTGTTCGGGCAGCTGCACCGAGCCGATCTCGCCGGAGAGAAGCCGTGCGCGTTCGAGGGTGATCAGGCCACGCCGCTGGAGTTCGAGCACACGCCCGAGCATCGCCTCGATCCGGTGGCGCTCATCGATCGCGATCGACACGACCGGTAGGTCCTCAGACAGTGACAACAGCCGGTCGGTGTGCAGGTGGTGCAGACGTCCAAACCCTTCAGCGCCGCGTAGCAGGATGCTTGTCTGCAGCCGATGGGCGCCGTAGATGTTCACCAGCTGATCTGACAGCAGTCCATCGGCGGTGCGGTCGCGCTCACCGAAATAGGTGGTGAGCTTCAGGCAGTCCTCGTTCATGTGTGCAGTCCGATCGTGCGGCCCAGGAGCGCCGCGCCGAATCCGAACCCGAGACTCGCGAGCGCGTTGATCGGGGCGGGTGTTCGTTGGGTGTCTTCGGCGAGTCGGTGGCTCTCAAGCATCAAGGGTCCCGTTGCTGACGACCAACACGGGGGTGGGCCCATCGATCAGCTGCTCGGCGACGTCGTGCAGTAACAGCCGCCCGACGCGGCGGGTCGGGTGATGGCCGCAGACGATCAGGTCGATACCGTGCTCGTGGGCATAGCCGAGCAGTGCGTCGACCGGGGATTCGCCCTCGATGATCTCGTGCGTCACCTCGACGCCAGCGCGTTGTGCCCGGTCGACCACCTGGTCGAAGGTTTCGCCCAGGTATTGGTGGGCGCCGTCGATCGTCTGTTGACGGTCGGCCGCGGTTTCGGCGTGGGCCGGCGTGTATGCGATCGAGACGGCGACCAGTTCGGCGTCGTAGCGGCGGGTGATGTCGATGGCGACGTCGAAGCCGCGCAGCGCGGTTTCTGAGCCGTCCCAGGCGACGAGGATTCGTTGGAACATCAGCGCAGGACAGGGACGAGGGACAGGGCGACGATCAGGGCGATGAGCATGTACAACAGATAAGCCGACAGGCGCCCGGATTGAAAGAAGCGAACGCCGGTGGCGATCCACAGCGCCGCCTTGGTGACGGGCGCGTAGACGAAGCGATCGACGGCGAGCACGACGCGGGTGTCGAGCGTGAACCGTGCGGCGCCGTCCGCGGCGGCGGTGGGCAGCAGGCGGCTGCGGCAGCCGAGTGGGCCGCGCAGGATCACGCGCATCGGATTGGAGTACGCGCCGGGGCGGTATTGGACGGCCGGCAGCTCGGCGCCTGAGCCGGTGACCCAGACCGGCTCGCGGCGGGTCCGTCGCCGGCGGTCAGCACCAAATCCGATCAGGTACGCGATCAGGGCGTAGGCCGGGAGCACGATGCACAGCCAGGTTGGAGCGAGCACTGAGAAGCCCTTGAACACTGGTCCGAGGACGAGCGGGTAGCTGAGCGTGGTGGTGGCGAGGTTGAACCCGAGCTGGGGTTCAAGCGCCGAGCCGATCGCGTGGATCTCCCATGGGGCGACCGTGCCCAGGAACAGGATCACGATCGCCAGCAGGCCGGCGCTGACCGGCCAGGACGAGGGTTCGCGCAGTGCGCCGAGCGTCTGCCGGGCCTGGCCGAGGAAGATGAAGCTGTAGTACTTGGCAAACGCGAGCAGCCCGAGCCCCGCGGTCAGCGCCAGCGCCGCCGCTGCCAGCGCACATAGCAGCCGCGAGAGCAGCGTCGGCATCCGGAATCCCTGCAGCAGCGCCTCGAACGTGAACCATTCAGAGACGAACCCGCCAAGCGGCGGGATCGCCGCGAGCGTCAGCGACGCGATCCCGAGCATGGTTGCGCTGGCGGGCATCGATCGCGATAGTCCGCCGAGCGGGTCGAGCGTGCGCTTGCCGGTGGCCAGCTGCACCCGGTCGACGGTGATCAGCGCCAGCGTCTTTGCGAGGTTGTGCGCGCACACGTGCAGGGTGGCCGCCAGCAGGCCGGCGGCGGCCAGAACCGGCATGTGCGCGCTGTGGCCCAGCAGCGCGACGGCGAAGCCGACGAGCGCGACACCCGCGTGCTCGACGGTCGAGTAGCCCAGAAACCGCCGCAGGTCGTCCTGGGTCAACGCATAGGTGATGCCGGTCAACGCGGTCGCCGCGGCGATGATCAGCAGCGCGTCACCGCACCAGGTCGGCAGCGGGCCGAGCACGCCGAACTCAAACCGCCACAGCCCGTAGAAGCCGGCGCATAGCGCCACCGACAGTGACGCCGCTCCGAGCCGGGGCGCTGAGCCGTACCCCGCTGGAAGACCGCCCTGCACCGGTAGCAGGCCGACCTTGGTGGCGAAGCACAGCAAAAACAGGGCGAACAGGACGCCGCGGGTCCCGGCCGGCAGCGGGGCGTGCGACCACACCTGCAGCGAGAAGCTGTGCGTGTGGGCATACAGCAGCGCGAACGCGGCCAGCAGTGCCGCGCCGCCGATCTTCGCCAGACCGCCGGTCAGATACCCGGCGACGAGGTCGCGGCGATCGCGTCCGGCGTTGGCGATCAGGTACACGCAGACCGTGATCGCCTCCCACGCCAGCAGGAAGAGGAAGCCGTTGTCTGAGCCGATCGCGACAGCGACGAACAACAACAGCGTGGCAGCGAGGGTCGTCAGCCATCGCCCGGCGGGCAGTTCGGCGTATGCCAGCGACACGGCCGCACCGGTCAGGCCGGTGAGCGCGAGGAAGATGCCGGCGAGCCCGTCGGCGCGCAGCGCGCTGTGGCCGAACCCGAGCCAGCCGCCGAGCGCCACGACGGGTGTCGCGTCTCCGATCGCGGCCGCGACCCCGACGATCACCAGCAGCACCGAACCGGCCGCCGAGCAGACGCACGCGATCCGTTGCGCAGTCGCCCGCGGGACGGCGAGCGCGATCGACGGCGCGAACGCCAGCGCGGCCATCGCGACCGCGTAGATGGTGCTCATGCGACCACCTGCTCGGGGGTCAGCAGGCCGATCGCGAGCAGCAGCCCGTGCATGATCGCGATCGGGGCCGGCGGGGAGCCGGGAATGTAGACATCAACGGGTAACACCTGGTCAACCCCTCCGGCGGTGACCCGCTCGGCGCGATGCAGGCCACCGCCGCACGCGTCGGTGCCGACCGCGACCAACGCCTTGGGCTCTGGCATGACCTGCCAGGTGCGTCGCAGCGGTTCGCGCATCGGATCTGTAACCGGACCGGTGACCAGCAGCAGATCGGCATGCCGCGGCGAGTTGGTCAAAAAGAACCCGAGCCGCTGGATGTCGTAGTAAGGGTTCCAGAGCGCCTGGATCTCCCACTCCTCGCAACCGTCAGAGCCGCAGTCGATGTGGCGCACGTGAATCGAGCGACGAAGCCCCGACGCCAGCCGTCCGAGCGCCTCGCGCGTCGACTCAAGCGCATGCTCGTCGTCGGTGACCCCGGCGATCAGCGCCGCGCGCGAGTCGGCCGCGGTCTCATAGTGTGACTGAAACGTGAAGCGGTCAGGGCGCGCGCGCACGCAATCGCCGCAGAGGATGCAACGACCGCGATCAAGCCGGATCCGGCCACGCGCGTCGACCGTGATCGCGCCGGTGGGGCACACCTCGGCGAGCGACGCGTCGGCCGCCGTTTCGTTGCGCACCTCGACGTGGCCACGGAACCCGTCGGGCGACGGCTCGGGACAGTTCGGGTATCGGGTCGTGACGCGCCCTTTGTGCAAGCCTCTGAGGATCCACTCGAGCATCAGCGATCCGCTCCCGCCGGGGTCAGCCCGAAGCTGTGCTCGATGAACGCGAAGTCGGTCAGCACGTCCTTGGGGAAGGCGTGATCAAACAGCGCCCAGTTGCGCAGCGACGGCGAAGCGATGTGCACGTGGCCAACGATCCCGTCGAGGATCTCGACCCAGATCAGCAGCTCGCCTTGCGGGGCCTCGGTCCAGCCGCAGGCGGCGCCGGTACCGAACTCGGGCAGCGGTGTGTGCAGCTCGCCGCCCCGGCGGCGCAGGTGGTCGATCGCCTGCCGCAGCAGCCGCAGCGACTCCGACAGCTCCCCGAAGCGGACGTTGATCCGGGCCATCGCGTCGCCCTCGCGCCGGACAACCACGCGGACCCCAAGTCGGTCGTAGTCGCCATACGGGCGCTCGTGCCGCCCATCGGTGGAGACGCCCGACCCGCGCGCCACCGGTCCGACTGCTCCGTAATCCTCGACCAGCCCGCGGGCTAGGTGCCCACCGCCGATCAGCCGGTCGGTCATCGACGCGGTGCCGAGGAACAGCCGGCGGTCGCGCACCAGGTCACGTTCGAGCTCGTCGAGCTCTGAGCAGATCTCGTCAAGCCCGACGCCACCGTCGGCGCGAACACCGCCCGGGACGATCACGCCACGGCCGAAGCGGCTGCCGGTCAGGCGAGCTCGCAGGCGCTGCACGCGCTCCTTCAGGATCTGGAAGCGGGCTTGGCCGACGTACAGGGCGGTGGTCTCGGCCTCCTTGGCGATCACGTCGAGATGACACGCCATCCGCTCAAGCTCACAATGCACTGCTCGCCAGGCGCGCGCGCGCGGCGGCGGCTGGATTCCGAGGGCGCGCTCGACCGCCTGCGAGAACGCGGCCGCGTGGGCGCACGACGCGATTCCCGCGACCCGCTCGGCGACGTGCACGGCGACGTCGGGACGCAGGCCGGCGAACCTCGCCTCGATGCCGCGGTGTTTGAAGAACGGCCGCGTCTGGAGTCGGGGAACGTCCTCGCCGCCGGTCTCGATCTGAAATTGGATCGCCTCGAAGATCCCTGAGCGGACCGGGCCGTAGGGGATCGTGAACACATCCAGCCCGGCCACGGTCGGGCGCAGCAGGTCGGCGTCGGGCTTGGTCAACCGCGGCGTTGGCGAGGCGTTGCCGAGCTCGGATTCGAGCAGCTCCTTGGCGGCCCAACGTGCCGCCGGCCACCAGCCGCCGAGCTCCGCGGCCTGGAACGGGAGGCCGGCGGTCAGCGGCGCGCGCAGCAGCACCAGTCGTCCGCTGAGCGCGAGCACCGCGGTGAGGGTGCGCGCCGGCGTATGGGCGAGAAAGATCGTGATGAATCGGGCGCCGGCGTTCCGGAGCTCGCGGGCGGCGGTGTCGAATTGATCGTGGGAGATGACGAGCCGGACCTCTGGCGCGCACGCGGGCTCGGGTGCCGGGGCGAGGCGGGCGGACAGGTACTCGTTGCCGAGCTCGATACCGGGTCCGATCGTCACCGCGTCGGCTCCCTCAACCGGGCACCGGCATTGTTGAGCAGCGCCGACAGGTCGCCTGGCAGATGGACTCCGAGCGCGATCACGACGAACAGGCAGCCGATCATTCCGGCCACCATCCAGGCGCTGCGCTCGCGCACGACTGTCGCCCCGGCCGTGGCCTGACCTGCAACGCGTGGCCCGAGCACCATCGAGCCGGTGTGCCAGATGATCCCGAAGAACGCGAGGTTGACGAACACGAGCAGGATCGTCACCCCGACGTACTGCGGCTCCGAGAACCCACCCGCCACGATCTCGAACTCCGAGCGAAACACCCCTGAGAGCGGCAACCCCGACAGCGCCAGCGCCGCGGCGAGGAACATCGGACCGGTCCACGGCATCGTCCGGCCGGCGTCGGTGACCCCGTCGACCTGCTTGGTGTCATAGCCGCGCAGCAGCGACCCGGCTCCGAAGAACGCGAGCCCCTTCGCCGAGGCGTGGGTGATCACGTGCAGCAGCGCTCCGGCGACCGCCAGCGGCGCGCCGAACCCGATCCCGAGCGCGATGATCCCCATGTGCTCGATTGACGAGTACGCCAGCAGCCGCTTGTAGTTGTCCTGGCGCAGCACGAAGAAGCTCGCTGCGACCAGCGAGATCACTCCGAACACGATCAGCGCGTGCTCGGCGAACGCTCGGTCACCGTTGGCGACGGCGACCTGGAAGAACCGCAGGATCGCGTAGAACGCCGCCGCCAGCAGCGATCCCGATAGCAGCGCCGAGACTGGGGCGGGCGCCTCGGAGTGCGCGTCGGGTAGCCAGGTGTGCATCGGTACGAACCCGACCTTGGTGCCGAATCCGACCAGCGAGAGCACGAACGCCAGCCGCACCGCGTCCGGCGACAGGCTGTGGGCGTGCAGCAGGAATCGCGTGAACCGGGGGATGTACTCGTTGCCGAGCACGTGGGTGCCGGTCGCGTACATGACGATGATCGACAGCAGCGCGATGCCGAGGCCGCTGGACGCGATCAGCACGTATTTCCATGCGGCCTCGAGCGCCGCGTCGGTGCGATCGATCGCGACCAGCAGCGCGGAGATGATCGTCGTCAGCTCGACCGCCACCCACAACGTCCCGAAATCGGCGGCGAGCGGGACCAGCAGCATCGAGGCACCGAACAGGTTCAGCAGCGCGTAATAGCGCTTGACGAAACCCGCGAACCCGGGATCGTCGCGCTCGACGCCGAGATATCCGATCGAGAACACGCCGGCCATCGCGTACAGCAACCCCGTCGCCAGCAGGAACACAGCGCTGAGCGAGTCGACCCGCAGCCAGCCGCCGGCCGTGTCGAGCACCCGTCCGTCGCGGACCGTGATCGCGATCGCGATCGCCAGGCCGAGCGCGACGAGCCCGGCGACGAGCGTCGCCGCGCGAGCCCATCGCCAGCCGTCGACGAGCGTGAGCGCCGCCGCCGCCAGCGGCACCGCGAGGATCGCGAACAGCGCCCAGTTCATCCGGTCAGCCGGTTCAGGTCGTCGGTGCGGACCGCGGTGCGCTGCACCGCCAGGTACTGGACCAGCACGACGAACACGAGCACGCCGATCAGCACATCGAACAGCAGCAGCAGCGCAAGGATCAGCGGCAGCCCCGGGGCGATCACAAGGCTGGCGATCGACACCGCGTTCTCAAGCGCCAGGAATCCCAGCAGCTGCGATGGCGCGTACGGACGCAGGACCATCAACAGAAACGCGACCAGCACGCCGCCGACCGCGACCGGCAATGCCGACAGCGGCAATGCGGCTTCGGCGCCGAGGTGGATCGGCCGCAGGGCGATGAACGCAAAGCAGCACAACACGACCGCGAGCAGGATCGCCGAGGCGACGCCGATCATCGACGGTACCCGTGGCTCGGCGTCCAGCCGGCGCAGCACGAACCGGATCCCGAACGGGAACAGCAGCGCCTTGAGGCCGATCGTGACCGCCCCGAGCGCGTACAGAGCGCTACCGCCGTGACCGGTCGCCGCGGTCGTGAACGCCAGCGCCGCGACCACCGCCGAGCCGAGCGCGTACAGCCGCAGCTGCTCCCACACCTCCTGAGAGCGCAACAGCCCGAACTCCAGCAACAGCGCGACGACCGTCGTGATCGTCGCTGCAGCGCCGAACACGCTCAGGTGCACGTCGCCGTAGCCGGGCTCAAACAGGAAGATCACCACCGCCAGCACCGCCAGCATGAAGCTCGCGACCGTGAACTCGGGGATCTTGTACAGCCGCAGCTTGGCGAAGCTCGACTCGACCACCACCACCGCCGCGCCGACGGCCACCGCTTTGCAGAACAGCAATCCGATCGCCGCCAACACCACGCCGAGGTGGCCGCTGGAGGCCATTCCCCAGGGCGCTACCAGCACGTTCATCAGGATCGTGAACAGCAGCAGCTGCTTGACGCTCGAGCCCCAGCGCAAAAACGCCAGCCCGGGCCCGGAGTGCTCGGCGACCCGCGCCTCTTCGATCTGGCCGAACTCAAGCGTACCGCCGTGATTCTCGACCGGAATCCGGCCGGTCTCCGCGAGCACGAGCATGAAGAACGCCGCGATCATCAGCAGGTGGCTGGGACGCACCACCTCCACCGTCGAGGACCGGATCGTCGCCCCGAACGCGTACGGGAGATCGGTGTGGGTCGTGAGCGCCAGCACGAACGTCACGAAGATCACCGTCGGCTCGTTGAACGCGCCAAAGGACCGCAGCCGGCTTGACCCCAGCTGCGCATACGGGCTACCTGAGTCGACCGCCGCGATCGACACGACGAAGCTCGCCAGCGCGAGGATCAGCCCAACCCCGAAGAAGTCGGCCATGTATCCCAGCGGCAGCCCGAACGTGGTCAGCGCCGGGATCAGCAGCGGCACCGTCGCATACGCGGCGAAGCTCAGGTACGGCGCGGCGCGGAACAGAGGCCCCGCCGGCGCCGGGAGCACCGTCTCCTTCTGCAACAGCTTGGCGATGTCGTAGTAGGGCTGCAGCAGGCGGGGCCCCCGGCGCTGCTGGATGATCGCCTCGAGACGCGCGATGATCCCTGTGATCAGGGGCGCCAGCGCCAGGATCACGACCACCTGCAGGGCCTGGATCGCCCAATCGGGAAGCACCGGCACGGCTTCTACGGCTCCTCTCGCGTTGTATTGAAGGCTTCGCGAAAGGAGCCATCAGCCCTAGTGCAACCGGGCGGTTCGGGACTCGTCGTCGGCTTGGTGACCGCGCCGGCGAACCCTCATCAGGACTCCATCTGACTGCCGGCAGCATACCGCAGCCCGCCCGCCATTTCGGGTGCAACGTTTGCGGGACGCCCACGCGTGTCCCGGGCGCTGGACGGTGGCGATCCTGTGATCGTCGCTTGCCAGGCCGGAAATCGCGCGATACGTTGCATGAGAACCTTTGACCCCCGGAGGTCGCGGTGGTGCGTCGCTGGACTGAGGTACACAGAGCCAGGCGGGCCGGAATCACATGCGTGTGTGCGCTGGCGCTGCTGACGAGCGCGTTTGTGCCGACGGCGTCCGCTCATGGGCGAGCGCGGAGTCTGGCCGTGACTCAGAGTCACGCGATTGGCGGCGGCCCCGTGCCCGCGTCGGCGCTGCGCGTCGCGGTTATCGTGCGCACGGGTGCGTTGTCCGCCACGGCGCCGCCGGCGACGATCTTCCGGCCGGCCAGCGGCAGCTACAACATTCCCGCGCCGCCGAAGTCGACCGGCAAGGTGATCGCCCAGGCGGTTGGCACGATCATCCAGAACGCCGGCAACGCGACGATGGGGTTCGGCATCTCCGGGTTGATCGCGAACGGCCTCGCCAGCCTCGGCGTGATCGACCTTCCGGCCACCGTTCCCGGCGCACTGATCAGTGGTGCGATTGCCGCCGGTGGCGCCGCGATCAGCCTGCTCGGGTACACGATCGTGCAGCTGTCCAAGGATCCTCCGCGCTTCGATTTCACGGTGATCGCGAAGGTGCGCAAGCTCAAGATCTCAGCGCTCACGAGCTCGAACAAGAAGGTCGAAGAGATCTATCGAGCGCAGAACGCGCTGACGCAGGCGGTGGTCGACGGCTACCTGCTGGAGCGCGCGTTCACCGTGAGCGTCGACCGGGCCGCTGGGGCGATCAAGCGCCATAGCAGCGTCTGGGCGGACCGGCAGATCGCCGCGGCGGTCGGCTTCGCTCACCACGAAGGCAAGCTGATCGCCAGCCTGCCCGGATTGCAACGAGCGCTGCGGGACAGCTACCAGCGGGTCGGCTTCCGCGCGGTGGTCGGGCAGCAGAAGCTCGCCAAGCAGCTCAAGCGACTGCACACGGCGCGCGCTCATGCCAAGCTCAAGGCGGAGCTCGCCAAACAGGGACTGAGCAGCCTCTACGGGCCGATCAGCTCGGCGATCGCAGCAGCCAAGCCGCCGACGTACGGCCTGAAGTTCCCGAAGGTCATCACCGACCCGAACCTGCTGGCGTCCGAGCAGCAGGCCGCGACCAAACTGGCCGCCTACAACGCGGCTACGGTGCGGCTGCTGATCGCCAAGGCCGGGTGACGCGCCGCGAGTCTGCCAAGAAACCGGCGGCGCGGAGGAGGGTGCCGCGGCGGTGGTCATGATCGTCAGTCGCCCGGGAAGCGCTGTTCCTTCCACGGCTCATCGGTCGCACACGATCATCACCCCTGCTGCGCGCGGGCGCGGATCGGCCCAAGGCGCCGCCGCAGGATCGCATACGCGATCGCACCGCCCACGAGCGGCACGAGCAGCCCGATCGCCTGGTGGAGCAGGACGGCGGCGACCGCCGGGTTGGGCGCTACGCCGTAGACGATCAGCATTGCCGAGATGCCGCCGATCGTGCCTGCCGACGCGGGCAGTGGAATCGATCCGCCAAGCGCTCCGATGATGTACGCGACGGTGACGACGGCGAAACCCGGAATCGGATGGGCGTGGACCGCGAAGAATGCGCTCCAGAGGACCAGCACGTCGAACCCGAGGTAGGCGACGATCCCGAGCACGCTGCTCCACGCGCCACGGTGAAACAGGAGCCGCTCGGTGTCCTCGACGGCGTCCGTGAGGGTCGCGATCGCGCGAGCGATCTTCGGACGCCGTGCCTGGAGGCGCTTGGCATAGCCGCCAGAGCGGCGAGCGATCAGTACCACGGCGGCCATCCCGGCCGCCGCCAGCGCCGGCGGCAGCAGCGTCAGCAGGAGGTTCCGTTCGCCACTGAAGGCGCCGACAGCGAGACCAACGCCGAAGATGACCA
>Ga0302324_100001780_pt1 | contig 51348 bp, 38 predicted proteins | sample Palsa_T0_1_FD_201949 | JGI IMG/M metagenome (GOLD analysis project Ga0302324, IMG submission 201949) | Peat permafrost microbial communities from Stordalen Mire near Abisko, Sweden - Palsa_T0_1 | ecosystem: Environmental > Terrestrial > Soil > Palsa > Peat permafrost | place: Sweden: Abisko...
TCCCACCACACGGTCCCCTGCGGGGCCCAGCCCAGGCTCAGCTCTATCGTCGCGGACGCGGCCAGCGGCGGGGCCGGCACGCTCATCGTCACCCGCGTCCATTCCCCGTCGACCGAGGTCTCGTACGCGTAGTCGGGCTGGGTGGTGCGCTTTCCCGCCGCGTCCAGCCAGTCGAGCCGCGCCACAACCTGCCTTCGCTCGTCGGGAACCGACTGGGCGCGGTAGTAGGCCGTCAGTCGGTAGTACCGGCCGGGCTTGATGCCGCTGACGGGGTAGGCCCATCCCCCGTATTCGGAGGCATTGCCGTTTCCCGAGATGGCCAGCGCGTCGGGCGCCGACCGAAAATGAACGGAATCAACAAAGCACCTCGGCTGGACCTCCTCCCTCGCGGCCCACGTCGACCAGCCGGGCGCGGTGCGGCCCTCCTTGGCGAAGTCCTTCAGTTCTATCCGCATCCCGGCCCCTTGCTGGGCAGCGCAGGGGCCGGCCAGCGTTGCCAGCAGGCATCCGACGAGGACGTGGCGGGAAACGAGCACCATGGGGCGAGGCGTAATCATGCCGGCGGCAGGTAGGCCTGCCCGTTGATGGTGACGGCCGAACCCTCCAGCGCGATGCTGGCGCCGTCCCCGTTGCTGATGAAGATGCCCTTGCTGTTGACGATGATCGTGGAGCCGCCGGCACCCTTCAGCATGATCCCGCCCGAGGCCGGCGTCGGCGACGAGTCGCTCAGCATGAGCATGTTTCCCAGCGTGGTCTGCATCACGATATTCTGGCCGGGGGGAATGGGTTGCAGCGCCGTCGCCAGGACCGGGACCTCGGGGACGGACGTCCAAAAGCCGCCGGTCCAGATCGGGTATTTGGGGTCGCCCATCTCGAATTCCACCCACACGGACGAACCGACGGGCGGCAAGATGAACATTCCCGACTGGTAGCCGGCCGCCGGCACGCAGGGCATCGCCCAGAGGTTGGTCGACTCGCCCAGGACGTCCGGCACCCGGGCCTGGATGCGCCCCAACCGCTGCGGATCGATGTTGCCGACCACGCTGCCGCGGTACTTCCCGAAAAAGCTGGCCGGTTTGAAGGCCGAATCCAGGCCGATGGGTTTCATGGCGGCGTCGCCGGAGGGGGGTTCCGCCGGCGTCCCGCGGGACCCCGGGCAGCCTTTGTGTTCACGGGCATAGGATGCGGAGTAGCGCGGCCGGGCGATCCGCTCAAATCCAAAATGAGGGGGCACGGGACCATTCCCGCCGCATGTTGTCTATTGCCGGATCGCGGGTCCGGCCTAATATCCCGCGATTACCCCATGTTGCAACATTCCATGCCCCACCTCGGCGTTCGCCTCGCAATCGCAGCAGCCTTCTGTGGCGTCGCCACGGCGGCGCTTGCCAAGTCCCAGGAGTGGAAGAAGGCGAACGGCGAGGTTTTTGAGGCCGAGGCGTCCGACGTTGTGGGTCCGTGGGCCCTGTTCGACGACGGCACGCTGGTGCCGCTGAACGTCCTTTCAGAGAAGGATTGCGTCCGGTTCCACGACCAGCTGAAGGAGAAGCCGGCGCGGGCGACCGACTGGAAGAAGGCGACAAGCGCGATCAGCGCCGAACTCTATGGCCGGCTTCTGCATTACAAGGGCAACGACCTGGTCCGCGACATCGAGGACGGCAGGATGGAGCCCGAGTTCTACATGATGTTCTACACCACCAGCGACAGGAACCAGTCATGGAACCTGCTCAGCGGGGCCAATCCGGGGCGCTACGCCAAGATCATCAACGACCATCCGGACCTGATCCAGGGAGTCGTCTATGGCGTTTCGGAGGATCCGCAGGACTACTTTGACGTGGAGGCCAACACAAAGGGCGACTGGCTGTTCGCGCAGTTCGACAACGAGACGTTGATGCGGCGGATCCAGAAGATGACGCCGACCAATAGGTACGGCCTCCTGGTCGTGACCCGCGACGGCGTTCCCCTCTTCGGCCCGGACGCGGCGACGGACGACCAGATCAAGGCGACCTTCGACAAGTTCAGCGCGATGCTCGACCACATGCGGCCGGACGATCCCGTGGTCTGGCTGGCCCGGGCCCATTACCTGCGGGCGGTTCAGCCGGTGGAATACGCCAGCGGGCGCTGCGATCCCCTCCTCATGGGAAACCCGCTTGTCGAGGCCAAGCTGCGGCAGCTCAAGATCTACCAGGTCGACGCCACGTTTCACGTCGCGGCGGACGGAAAGATAACAAGCGTCGACATCAAGCCGGGCGAGATGTCCCCGGAGATGGCAAAGATGTTCAGCGGCGGCTTCCAGCGGGGGTGCCTGCTCGTCCCGGCGGTGGACCATGGGAAGTTCGTCGACGGCACCTACCATTACCACATGGATGTTTCGCATTAACGTGGCGCCGCAGGCGCGGCCCGTGATCGAGCCTCCTTTCTGGCGCCTCGCCTGCCTCCGCCCGGGATGCGTTGTCGTCGCGCACCGACGCCCGGGCGGCTCCCCGGATCGGGGGAGCCTGCCGCGGGTGCCGGCGAGCGGGAGATCAGTTGATTGAATTCTTGAGGTCCTGCGCCATCATCAGATGGTGCTGCAGCGTGGGCAGCGTCTTCTGCGCGAAGGCCGCGACATCCGGGTCGCTGCTCTTGGTCGCCTTCTCGAACAGCTTAACGGCCTCCTCGTGGTCCGAGACCATCTCCTTCACATACTTGCGGTCGATGTCGTCCGTCTTCTTGGACCAGTCGTCGGAGAGCGACGATTCATCCTTGGCCGCAAGCTCGACGCCCTTCTGCGAGGCCAGGGCCATCAGCTCGGCGTTCGCAGCCGTGTGGTCCGTGACCATCTGCTGGGCGAAGGCCTTGAGCTGCGCATTCGACAGGTTGCCCATGACGGCCTGGGACACGGTGATCTCCTTCATGCCGGCCTTTGCCGCCTTCTTCATGAAGGCGCGGTCGGAATGGGAGACGGTGCTTTCGGTCGTTGCGCTGGGCGTCGGCGTGGCAGTCGGCGTCGGAGTCGGCGTCGGATCCATCTGGGCCAGGAGCGCCGACGAGAGGGAGGCTGCAACGACAAGCGCTGCGCAGCCCCGTGAGAATCTGCAGGGATTTGGTTGTTTCATGCCGTACCATTGTCGCTCCCTTCAGGGAACGGTTCCTTCAGATGGGGCAAAGACCTGACCGGCCCCGACGATCGACCGGCAAAGCCGCGAGGAAAGCTTCCTAAAAGCTTACATAGTATCCGGTTAGAAATTCCTCGGCATGGCGAATCCTGCGAAATCCCCCGCCGAACGGCCTCTCCTTCTCCGTCTTCCTCGGCAAAGTCGGAACCCATTGTAATGTAAGAAATTAAACCCCGCTTCCATGGCAGGAAGCGGGGGTTGTGATTGCCCTCGATGCGGGATCCCCGGTGCCTATCGGTCGGACCGAATCGGGGTCCGGGAATTCCGTATCGGCGTGGCAAGAAAGGCGTGCCAGATTTCATCCGAGTCCTGGTATTCGCCGGAGATGAGCCCGGAGATGTCCACGCCGTCGAGGTAGGTCAGGACGGCGCCCGTATAGTCGAGGATGGACATGTCGCCGTCCACATCGATGAAGCCGTGCCCGGTCGCCTGCGTCGGATCGTCGGTCGTGAAGCCGACGATCACCCCGGTGTCGCTGATGCCATACGCCTGGGTGACCACGTTCCCGTGATAGTTGAACTGGGAGATCACGCCGGTGCGGCTGTTGAACTCGAACCCCTGCACCGCGAGCGGGCTGGACGGATCGCCGAAATAGCCCACGACCTCGCCCGAGTTGTTGATGCTCATCGGGTCCGTCGTCGGGCCGGGCGTGCCGACCGTGGTGCTGGTCGCCAGCACGTCGATGAGCTTGAAGGTGCGGCCGGTTCGAATGTAGCCCTGATCGCCGGTCCCGGTGTTGTTCACGCCGACGACCACCCCTTCATCGTTGATGGCGGTGGCCTCCGACACGAAGGCATCGGGCGTCGGGGGCATGTAGTTGTCAAAGGAGTCGCCCTTGCTGGAATACACGAAGGATTGATACGGAGCCCAGCCCGCCGTCACCGCCCAAGGCGGTATGGTGTGCGTCGTCGACAATTCCAGGCCCGCAAACTGGCCCAGGTCGTTGAGGCCGTTGTAGATGGTGTTGATGCCCGCCGCGGCGTCCGGATCCTGGGGCAGCAGCGTGTATTTCTGCGTGCCGGAATCGTAGACGCAAAAGCCGTCATTTAGGCCCGTCACCGGATTCCAGAAGACGATCAGGACCTGGCCCGAATTATTGATTCCCAGGGCGCCCGAATAGTCGCCGGCCGGCATCTGCGGCGGGACGAGCGTCTCGAGGCGGTATTCCGCCCGCGCGGTCGCGCAGCCGATCGACAGGGCGATTATGGCGGCCGCCAGGGTGGCGGGCCTGAAGGATGGAGAGGATAGGTTCATGATGGGTGGGTGGCTGATGTTTTCTCTGGTGAACGGGATTCCCGTGGTGGGTTGGCGAGTTTCAATGTTTCAGGTCTCGGCCCGAGGAGGGCCTTGATCCCCCTGTAAACGCGGCACCCCATCCCGATCTTTCATCAAAGTCGCGGCGCCTGCCGGGAATGCGCGGGGCCCGCGGGCATCGGCGGGAGGACTGCACCCAAACAAGGGCGAATTACGCGGATCTCGCCGGGGGATTGGGATCCCTGCGCCCGAAAGCCGCCCCTTTACGCCAGCCCGGCCGCCACGGCGGCCTTTCTGCACCCTTGGAGCCAATCAGGATCGGGACCCGATGCCCGGCCCGCCCAATCGAAATAGGGGCCCTCCCGCGGACGGGGCCAAACAAGAATCGCGCGTGGCCTGTGATATCGCGCGGGGGAAACGGTAGTAAGCAGTGACGGCATCGGTTCCCGCCACACTCCGCCACCCATGGAGCGAGGCGGACGACCGCGGCCGTTCTAGCAGCAACCATCAACTCCCATCAAAATGAATACTCGCATTGCATCTGCCCTGATCCTCGCCGCTGTCCTCAGCGTCTCCTCGTCAACCACGTCGTTCGCATCCTCGAAGAGCGACTCCCCGATCGGCTATCCCGTGAACACCGTCACAGCGTCGTCCAATGGCGACATCAAGATTGTGCGCGGCATGTCCCGGGGAGACGTATCGTGGGCCATGAAGTACAAGTCCCACGAGGAGCTCTCGCCCGACGTCTGGGTCTTTTCGGGATTCCATGCGAATCTTGACCAGGCCAACGACCAGGAATGCGGGACGCTGGTCATCACGTTTGCCAACGACCGGGTGGTCAACCTGCAGCTTGTGAACAAGCCTGCGGTCAGCGCGATCGCCGCAAACCTGAGGGTCGGATCCCCGGCGAAGAACATCGCCAGCCGGTAACAGCCCGGACGGCCAGGCATCGCACGGTGCCTGGTCGTTCCGCGTTTGCAGGATGGCACTCATTTCCGCAGGGAGCCACGGCCACGGGGCCCGTGGCTCCCTGCCGCGTCGGTCAATTGCTTCTTGTTGCCCCGGAACCCTTCCGATAGCACAGCGCCGACCCGCCCACCTTGTGACCCCGTCCAGCTCCGATGAATCGTTGATTGAGCGGCTGCTCGCCCTTCCGGCGGCCGAACGCGGGAACGCCCTGGAGCGGGCATGTGCCGGGGACCCGTCGTTGAGGGACCGGGTGCAGGAAATCATGGAGGCGCTTGCCAAGTCGGAGGACCTGTCGCGGACACCAAGCGGCGGCCGGCCCTCGCCCGACTCGGTGGTGCAGGCCTTCAACCTGGCGCTGGAGGCCGCGCCGAGCGAGGCCGCCGGCGCGCGGATCGGGCCCTACAAGCTGCTGCAGGAGATCGGACGGGGCGGCTTCGGCGTGGTGTGGATGGCCGAGCAGGAGGGACCGCTCAGGCGCCGGGTGGCCCTGAAGATCATCAAGGCGGGCATGGACACGAAGGAGGTGATCGCGCGGTTCGAGGCCGAGCGGCAGGCGCTGGCGCTGATGGATCACACCAACATCGCGCGCGTGTTCGACGCCGGCGCGACGGAGGCCGGCCGCCCGTACTTCGTGATGGAGCTGGTGCGCGGCGTGGCGATCACCCATTACTGCGACGAGAACCGGCTGCCCGTCGAGGCGCGCCTGCGGCTCTTCATGACGGTCTGCCAGGCGGTGCAGCATGCGCACCAGAAGGGCGTGATCCACCGCGACCTCAAGCCGACGAACATCCTGGTGACGCTCCACGACGGCGTGCCCGTGCCGAAGGTCATCGATTTCGGAATCGCGAAGGCCACCATATCGCAGCTGACGGAGAAGACGCTCTTCACGCAGTTCCACGCCTTCATAGGCACGCCGGCCTACACGAGCCCGGAGCAGATGGAGATGAGCGGGCTGGACGTCGACACACGCAGCGACATCTACAGCCTCGGCGTGCTGCTCTACGAATTGCTCGCGGGCCGCCCTCCCTTCGACTCCGGGGAGCTCATCAAGTCCGGCCTCGAGGCGATGCGGCGCACGCTCCGGGAAGTCGATCCGCCGCGCCCATCGCAACGGCTGGCCACGCTGGCGAGGGAGGAGCGCGTTTCGGTCGCGCAGCAGCGCGGCACCGATGCGGCCAGGCTGCCGCTTCTCATAAGCGGCGACCTCGACTGGATCGTCATGCGTTGCCTGGAGAAGGACCGCACGCGGCGCTACGAGACCGCGACCGGCCTGGCGGCTGACGTCCAGCGGTACCTTGAAAACCAGCCGGTCGCCGCGCGGCCGCCGACCAACGCGTACCGGCTGCGGAAGTTCATCCGGCGCCACCGGCTCGGCTTCGCCGCCGCGACGGCGATCGCCGCCTCGCTCGTGGCGGGGCTGATCGCCTCGTCGGCGCTCCTTGTGCGCGAACGCGCCGCGCACGCGCGCGCGGTCGAGAACCTCCGGCGGGCGCAGGCTGCGGAGGCCGCGGCGCTCGATGCCAAGTCGGACGCCCAGCGGAGCCGCGAGCAGGCCGACACCGCGCGGCGGGAGGCGGAGCAGCTGCTGACCTACCTGCTCGGCGAATTCCAAGGCAAGCTGCTCGACACCGGGCAGATCGAACTGCTCGAGCAGCTGGCACGCCGCACCGTCGGCTATTACGAGCGCCTCCCGGCCGAGCTCATCACCGACTCGACGGATCGCAATCATGCGCTCGCGCTGGCATCGCTGGGGTCGGTGCTCAACCGTGAGAACCGTCTGGACGAGGCCGCGAAGCTGGATGCCGAGTCGGTCGCCGTTTTCCGCCGGCGCATCGGTGCCGGCGACCGCTCCATCGAAACGGCGGAGGGATTGTCACTCGCGCTGGAAACCGAGGCCGCCCTGTACGACAGCAGGGCCCAGGGGCAGAAGGCCCTGCCGTTGATGCGGGAGGCCGTCGCGGTTTTGCGCCCCTTCATGGCGGATCCGAGGGCGCGCGAGGCGTTGCAGCCCATCCTTGCAAGGCGCCTGCTTTCGCTCGGCTACATGCAGCGGAATTCAGAGGGCATGGGGCCGATGGAGCGGACCATGATGGAGGCGGCCGAGATGCTGGAGGCGTCCGGCGGGGCCGATGCCGAGGATGAGGATGTCGCGTCGGACTACAGCGCCGTGCTCCTGGGGCTTTCCTATGCGGCCGTGGCGCGGCACGATCTCACAAGGGCGACGCAATGCGCCGAGCAGGCGATTGCGGTCCAGAATGCAATTCTGAAGAAATCCCCCTCAAGGGTGCAGATGTTTCAACAGCGGGCGGGCGCCTACTCCGCGCTTGGCTACACCTTGTATTTCGATGGAAAGCTCAGCGAATCCGTGGCGGCGTTCGAGCAGGCGATTCGTGACGATGACTTCTACCTTCACCTGAACCCGGAGGACGCCAAGGTCAGGCAGGTCACCATCCAGAACAAGACCGCGCTGGCCACCGAGTTTCGTGAATTGGGCCGGCTTGCCGATGCGCGGGCAATAGAGCGGGCAAGTCTGGCTGGGAGCAGCGCGCGGAATAATTCAGGCGCGATATCCATCCTGCTGGCGTTGGGATATCGTTTTCTCGCATGGGATGCCGCCGAAATGGGCGATCGCAAGGGCGCTGAGGACGGCCTGGCCGAGATGACGCATTATTTCGGATTGTTTGGCAAGGACGCCCCGGCGGCTGGATTTCCCGCGATGGTCGCAACCGAGAACCCCCGTATTTCAAGGCTGGTCGCGGACTATGCCCTGGGCGAGCCACCCAAAGCCATCCAAGACGAGGCGCGCGCGATCGCCGCCGAACTCCAAGGCGTGAAATCCGAAAGTTGGGGCGGTCGCGATCGACTCGTGCTGCGATCCATGCTGGAACGAGCAGACGATGCCATTGCCCAGACAGCCCTTGACCTCGGCCAATTTGCGGATGCCGAAGCGGCGGCCAAGGAGGCAGGTGACCTCGGTCGTTCGGTCCTAGGGGAATTGCCCCCTGATATCGGCGGACCCGACTTGGCCGGATCCGAGCGGCGCCAGGCCGAGGCAGTCGCCAGGCAGGGACGGTGCGCGGAAGCCCGTGCGATCATCGATCCCCTGGTCGCCGCCGCCCGCAAGGGGGCGGAGGCGGAGCCTGAAAACGTGTCCAGGCGTCAGGACCTGGCAGACCTTCTCATGACGCAGGAGATTGCGCAGGACCCCGCCTCCCGCGCGGCGCGCCGCAGCTTGCTCGACGAGGCGCAGGTGCTGATCGCCGGCATGCCGGGCGAGGTGGCTGGCACCGCATCGTTCCGCCGCGCCGAGGCCCGATTGGACGCGGAGCGCGCGAAGGTCGACCGGGGGCCCTGAAAGGGATCGAACGCAGCGGCTCATCTCGCGGGAAGCGCGATGAGCCTCCCGTCAAATCCGGCGGCGATGACCTTGTCGCCGGCGAGGGCGAGCGAGCCGGCGTAGCCGCCAAACCCGTTTTCCGGCGGAACGGCGGCGAGCAGCTGCCACCTGGGCGCGCCGGTGGAGCGGTCAAGGGCCATGATGCCGCCCACATGCGCGATCACGGTGCCCTTGATGTTCTGCGAGGCGGTGCCGGTGAACACGCTGTCCGCCGTCACCAGGGGCGTGCCCCAGTTCATGCCATGCACGGGCGTGGCCCAGCGTGCCCTGCCGGTCGCCGGGTCGAGGGCCGTCACCCGGCTGAAATCGGATGCGCCGACGTAGACAAGGCCGTCCACGAGCACGGGCGTCGACTCGATCCACGAGAACCAATAGGAATATCGCCATGCCGGCGCCCCGTCCGCGAGATTGAAGCCGTAGAGCAGGTAGTCGCGGCTGCCGACGATGAGCCTGCCCCCAGCGACGATGGGCGTCGTCACGACGCCCCCACCGGTCCCCACCCGCAGGGTCTCCCGGCGCGTGAGGCGATCAAGCATGACGACGGAGCCGTCCATGGTGCCAAACATGAGCGTGTCGTCGCCCAGGAGGCCGATTCCAGAGAACACCGGCGCCTTTGCGTCATGCCGCCAGAGCTTGGCGCCGGTGGCCGCGTCGATCGCATAGAGGCCGCCGTCGCTTGAGCCGCAGTAGATCACGTCGCCCACCAGGAGCGGCGTGGCGGCGCGATGGTTGAAGGTCGGGTTGTCGGGCGGCTTCGTGCCGGCGATCCGTTGGTCGTGAAGGGGAGCGATCCATCGCAGCGAGCCCCGGGCCCGGTCCAGGGCGACGAGGTTTGTCCCCGTGTCGACCACGTACACCGTGTCGTTTCCCACGACGGCTCGGGCGTCGATGCCATTCTCTCCCTTCCAGCTCCACACGGCTGCGCCGTCGCTGGCGCGCACCGCATGGAACAGCCCCGCGCTTGTCCCCACGAAGACGACTCCTTCGGCAACCACGGGGGGGGCCCAGGTGCCTCCGCCCATGTCGTATTGCCAGAGCAGGGCGGGGGCCGCGGGTAGGCGTTCCTCGACCGGCCTTGGCGGGAACTCGCCTCCACGCTGAAACCTGACGGGAAGCTTGCCCTTCCCGAAGGTGCCGGTGAGCCGGTTGTCCGCGAACCGCAGGTCGAGGTCGAGGGCCGGGGTGATGACGTAATGGCCGCGGCCATCCGCGACGACGGGGATCCCGAACGCCACGGCGTAGGTGAACATCGCCGGGAAGTTCAGCTTGAACGTGAGGGTGCCCTTCGTGTCGCGAAAAAACTCCAGGCCGATGTCGGCGACCGAACCCTGCGGCGCCACGATCGTCCCGAGCCAAACGCCCTCGATGGGGTCCGCGTTTCCCGGAGCGGGCGGGGTTCCCGCGCGCACGGCCATTCCGAGGCACGGCGCCGATAGGCAGATCGCCGCGACGAGCAGCCACGCGTTGCCGCTCCCGGGAACGCGTCGATGGATCGCGCGGCCAGCGTTCGAGGCACCTGGGGGAAAGCGCATTATCGGGACCGTGTGACAATCCTGCCGGTCGGACATCTGCGTTGCGACGAACGTCGTGCGGCACGCGGCCGGATGCCGCTGGCGGAGGATGAAGCGCCTGCCGGGCGATCCGGGAATTGAAGGGCAAGAGCTGGGTCGGTGATCACCGGCTATTCCGTTCGTTTGCGGAATTCACCGGCAAACTGCTCCAGTTCGGCGGCGGGAATCTCGGACACCGCCAGGAAATTGAGCCCCCCGTGCGTCCAACCCTGCGCGCTGAAGCCGCTCTCGGTTGCGCTGCGGGGCGGGGAGATCGCCCCGCGGGCGGGCCAGACGAAGACATTGATGGCGTGAAGCCGCCTGCGAAACACGAGCGCTGCCGCCGTATGACCGTCGATTTGATCCAACCGACCCCCAACCAGCGGAAAGCCTAGGTCCGCCAGGTCGACCACCGGCGGCGAGAAATCCAGCTTCCCGGCAAACCAGGGCTTCACGGTGTGCCTGTCCGTGGAGGTCACGTCGGTCAGATGGCTGGCCTGCAAGGAACGCATGTGTCCGGCAAACGCCTCGTCCGCCAGGGAGGTGGAGCGAGCGTGGTGGCTTCCCCAGGAATACCCTGCCAATAGGGCGACCGTCACGGAGGCTGCGAGGCCCGCGAGGTTCCAGCGCCGCCATGCGACCGGAAAGGGGAGGGGCCCTTGCCGCGCGGCCCCTCTGGCCTCGGCCCGCAGCGAGGCATGGATCCTTCCCCTGAGCTCTTGCGAGGCGGGGAAGCGGGGCAAGGAGTCACGGATCCGGATCCGGCGCGCGGCGATGGCCTCGGAGCGGCGCAGGCAGGTGGGGCACGCCTTCAAGTGCGCTTCGAGCTCGATGTGGCGGACGAGGTCGAGCTCGCCGTCGGCGTAGGCATCCAGCAGGAGCCGGCTTTCGTCGCAGTTCATGGGCTCGTGTTCTGGCTCAGGCTCGCCAATTCCGCCTGAAGCTTTCCGCGTCCCCTTGCCAATCGGGACATCACGGTGCCGAGCGGGATCTCGGCGACGCCGGCAATCTCGCGGTAGGAAAGCCCCTCGACGTCGTGGAGCACGATCACCTCGCGGTATTCCGGGGGCAGGCGTTCAAGGGCCTGGCGGAGCAGCTCGCCCTTCACCTCGAGCCAGGACTGGGCATTCGCCTCGCCCGAGTCCTCGGGGGAGCCGTGGAGGTCCTCCTCAAAGGCTACCTTCAGGGACTCCCGCTTTCCTTGGCGCAGGTGCGAATAGCATACGTTCCGGACGATCGTCAGGAACCAGGCACGGCCATCGGCCCCGCGAAACCCTCCGAAGGCGCGAAATGCCCGCAGGCAGGCGTCCTGCACCGCGTCCTCGGCGTCGTGCGGGTCCCTAAGCAGCCAGCGGGAAAGATTATAGGCGGAATCCAGATGGGGCAGCATCAGCTGCTCGAAAGTCGACGTCTCTGTGGGAACGGAGGCTTCCATTAGGATGATAACGCCAGGAGGGGTGGGATTATTCCCGGTTTGGCCGGGAAAGTTCTTATTCGCCTTCGGCGGAATAATTCCGAGCGGCCCGCAGTATACAACGGCAAAGGCGAATTGCGCCCCTTCCCCGGAACCCATCAACACGAAATCAACGCCACCATGAACGATCACATCCTGCACGACCACAACCGCGACGGAATCGACCGCAAGGGATTCCTCAAGTGCATGGCATGGGCCGGCACGGGCGTCCTCTGGACCCTGAGCGGCGGCGTCCTTACGTCGCGGGTCCTCGGCCAGACACCCCCGCCCGACCTGCCGGCCAAGCCGGTGGGCACCCTCAACTTCGTGCAGATCAGCGACAGCCACATCGGCTTCAGCAAGCCGGCCAACAAGGACGTGGCCGCGACGTTTCGCGAGGCGATTTCACGGATCAACGCGATGCTTGTGGCGCCCGAATTCCTGATCCACACCGGGGACCTCACCCATCTGGCCGAGGACGATGAGTTCGACGGCCTCGAGCAGATGCTGAAGGACTGCCGGACGAGACAGGTGTTTTACGTTCCCGGTGAGCACGACATCCTGAACGACAATGGTGCGGCCTACCGCGCGCGCTTCGGCAAGGGAAGCCTTGGCTCGGGTTGGTACAGCTTTGACCAGAAGGGCGTGCATTTTGTCGGGCTGGTCAACGTGGACGGGGTCACCGAGGGAGGCCTGGGCATCATGGGAGAACAGCAGCTTGCATGGCTCGCCACGGACCTTTCCTCGATCTCGGCGGAGACTCCCGTGGTCGTCTTTGCCCATGTGCCGCTTTGGGAGGTCTATCCGAAGTGGGGGTGGGGTACCGCCGACGGCTCCCGGGCCCTGGCCCTCCTCAAGAGGTTTGGATCGGTCACCGTCCTGAACGGCCACATCCACCAGGTCATCCAGAAGATCGAGGGGAACATCACGTTCCACACCGCCCGCTCGACGGCATTTCCCCAGCCCGAGCCTGGAACGGCGCCCAAGCCGGGCCCGATGCTCGTCGACGCCCCGAGGCTCCGGTCCTTCCTGGGCCTCGCCAGCGTCTCCTATGTCGAGAGCCACCCCACGCTCGCGATCGTCGATTCAACGCTTGCCTCCGCTTGAGCGATGAACTCCGAGAACTGGGCGAAGATGCATGGGGCGACCGTGCATTTTCCGATAGCGCTGATCCTGTGTTCTGGAGCGCTGGACGCGTTAGGATTCTTCTCTCCCGTCCCTGCGATCCGTCGAGGGCTTCACGCGGCGGGCTACTGGACGATGATTCTAGGCGCTGCCGGGACTGTGCCTGCTGTCGTCTCCGGGCTCGTCATGAGCAAGGGAGTCATGCTCGGCCATGACACCCTGAGGCTTCATCACCTGTTTGCGTGGCCAGCCTTCGCGCTGATCATCGGGCTCGCGACCTGGCGGGTGCTCGCAAGCGACTTCACGGCGCGGAAGGCTCCCGGCGGCTATCTGGTGGCGGCGGCCTTTGCCGCGGTCCTGGTGACGGCCGCCGGCTACTACGGCGGCGAGATGATGCTCGGGCATTAGCAACATGGAGGATTCCGCCAAACCATCGCCCGGAATCGGCGCAGGCGCGGGGAACTCCCTTGCCGTTCTCGCCGCGGCCATCGCGCTGGCCTCAGCCTACGGGCTCTCATTGGGCCTGCGTCACCTCGAATCGAAGGCCTCGCATCAGCAGCCGACGCCGGAGACCTGGTTCGAGACGCCCACGCCGAGCTCGCCAGCCCTCCTTTCGCAGGGACGCGCCTTGTTTCTCTCAAGCTGCGCGCATTGTCACGGGGCTGACGCCACGGGCGACGAGGGACCCGATCTCCATGATGTCGGGGTGAGCGACCGCTACATCTCGAATATCATCACCCACGGGATCAAGGGCGAGATGCCGTCCTTCAGGAAGAAGCTGGGGCATGACGAAATCGCGAGGCTAACGGCCTACGTCCGTTCCCTTGAATGATCCGGCGCATCCAAGGGCGCGCGGTGGTCACGGGACAAGGACGGGTTTCCCCTTGATGGCCGACGACGCGATGCCGCGATAGATCTCAGGCGCCTGAACGAGAGGGTACGTCTCCACCTTGGGCAGCGGCAAGTCCCCGCTCTCGATGGCGGGCGTCAACGAGCGGAGGATCTCGGCCGTCTCTTCGAAATCCAACTTGAGGGAGTCCACGCCGAGCAGGCGCGATTCGTTGTGATAGAAGTCGACCAGGTTGAAACTCACGCGCGGGTCAGGGTTGGAGGCGATCACCACCTGTCGTCCGCGCCAGGCGAGCGACTGCAGGCATTTCTCAAACATCGCTCCCCCGACGACGTCAAAGACGACATCGACTCCTCTTCCCGCGGTCGCGGCCCTGACTCCGTCGGCGAGTTCCGTGGCCTGCAGGTCGATCCACGCCTCGACGGGCAGGTCGCCCACCTTGGCGAGATCGGCCGTGGACCGCACCGTGCCGAGGACCTTCGCTCCCAATCGATGGGCTATCCGGGTCGCGATGCTGCCGACGTTGCCCGTGGTTCCGGTGACAAGGACGGTTTCCCCTTTCCGGATGCGGGCCGCATTCACCAAGGCGGCCCAAGCAGTCATGTAGGAGACGCCGATGCCTGCGCCTTGTTCAAGGGTTGCGTTCTGCGGCAGGGGCAGGACCGCACGCGCGGGCACGGTGAGAAACTCCGCATGGCTCCCGTCGCGTCCGAAGCCGAGGTTTCCCCCCGACCCGAAGACGGATTTGCCCATCAACTCCTTGGGACCCTCAACCACGATGCCCGCAAAATCGCGGCCCGGCGTCCGCGGAACGGTCGTCCCGCGTATCTTTCCCTGCACATTCTTGATGTCGCTTGGGTTGATCGCGGCAGCCTTCACCTGGACAAGCACTTCGCCCGCCGCCGGCCTGGGCATGGGAATGTCCCGAATGCCCAGTTCGTCCAAAGATCCTGTTTTTTCGAATCTCAGAGCATGCATGGCTTTAATCGGGCAAGTGACCCAAACAGTATTTTGGCCCGGGCGGCGAATGAGAAGGACGGCGGTATGGACCTTGGTGGCCGCCGAGATCCGCGGGCCCCTCCCATGGGGCGCGCCCGCCTATCTCGGCAGGGTTTTCTCATAGTCGGCCCAGCCGCGCGTAATCTCGTGGACCACGCGGCTGCCCACCCGATAGGCCGCCTCGAGCGACGGGAGGTAGGCCGAGTAACCCTTGTCGAGGCTTTCCCCGGAGAGGCTCTGCGCGGCGCTCACCCCCGGCCACTGCATGTCATAGTTGGATGCCGTTCTGAGGACGAGCGCCCGCCGGACGTCGACCCGGCCCGCCCGGGAGAGCCACGTCAGCGCCTGCATTGTCCCCGTGTCCTCCATGGCGCTCGTGGCAAAGGTCCCCTTTCCCCCTGTGTAGTAGGCCACCCAGGCCTCCGCCCATTCATTCATCAGTTTGCCGTGCCAGTAATTCATCGAGGCCAGGTTGTCGCCCTTCAGGACGAACGGGGGCCTGAGCGCGTTGGGGTAGCCCGCATAGAGCGCGCGGTGCCTGCGCAGCGGCTCGCCGTCCGGCAGAGGTGTGTCCCGGGTCAGGCGGTAGGCCCAGTCGACGAGCGCCGGGTCCAGATGGAACACCTGCCCCTCGGGCGGGACCACCGGCTGCTCGTAGGGGGATTTCTTCCGCAGCGGGATGTGGCCCGTCGGCCAGCCGGCGGGCGCCTCCCGGGCGTCGATTTCGTGCCCCAGGTCGCCGTCGACCACCCACTCGGCCCAGGCGGCCGAGCCGAGCGACATGACGTCGGGATTGGCCCCGGCGATCCCCGCCACCACCCAATAGGCCTTTGTCAGGTCGAAGCGCGGATCCAGCCCGAGGGCCATGATCGTGGCAGCGCTGTGGATCGTGCCGACCCCCGTCACGACTCCGAGCACGCTCCCGTCCGGCGTGGAGCGGAGCTTCCGCTCGCCTTGGGGAAAGTCCCAGGTGCGGTCCAGCCTTTCCCGCTCGACCCAGTATTGGAATTCGCCCGGAACGTCGCCCGTATCCTCGCCGACCTCGAACATGGCCACCACCACAACCTTGACCTTGACCGGGAGGTCGGCGGCCCTGGCACCGCCGGCAAGGAGAAGCAGGGAGAGGGCGATTCGTCGGCTCATGTCCGCGGAACAGCAGCTTCCGCACCTGCCGCGGAAAATGCGGCTGCGGGTCATGCGGGGCGATGGGAAACCCGCTTCAATTCGCGAATTTCAGGCTCCTCGCCTAGAATAAAGGATGCAGATAGGCATAGACAGCTTCGCCGCCTCGATCCCGGACCCCGTGACGGGCGTCACGACCAGCCATGTCGAGCGCATGAAGGACCTCCTTGCGGAGATCGAGCTGGCCGACCAGGTGGGACTCGACGTGTTCGGGATCGGCGAGCACCACAGGCGCGAGTTCCTTGACGCCGCCCCGGCGGTCATCCTTTCCGCGGCGGCGGCCCGGACGAGCCGGATCCGGCTGACCAGCGCCGTCAAGGTGCTGAGCGCGGACGATCCGGTGCGGGTGTTCCAGGACTTTGCGACGCTTGACCTGATTTCCCAGGGCAGGGCCGAGATCGTCGTCGGTCGCGGCTCATTCACGGAATCGTTTCCTCTCTTTGGGCTACGGCTTGACGACTACGACGAGCTCTTTGCCGAGAAGCTCGATCTCCTCCTGAAGATCCGCGCCAACGAGCAGGTTCGCTGGTCCGGCCATCACCGGGCGCCGTTGACGGGGCAGGGCGTCTATCCGCGGCCCGTGCAGAATCCGCTTCCCATCTGGATCGGGGTGGGCGGGACTCCGCAGTCCTTCATCCGCGCGGGCGAGCTTGGGTTGCCGCTCATGGTGGCGATCATTGGCGGCGAACCGCACCGGTTCCGGCCGCTGGTCGACCTCTACCGGGAGGCCGGACGCCAGGCGGGCCATTCCGAGCAGCAGCTGACGGTCGGGGTGCACGCCATCGGGTTTCTCGGGGATACCACGCGCGGGGCGGCGGATGACTTCTATCCCGGCTTCGCCCAGACGTTCACGAAGATCGGCAGGGAGCGCGGATGGCCTCCCGCGACCCGCGCCGGGTTCGACGCGACACGGGGCCCGACCGGCGCCTACCTGATCGGCGACGCGGAGACGGTCGCGGAGAAGATACTGCATGTGAACAAGTCCCTCGGCGGAATCTCGAGGATCACCTTCCAGATGAGCGTATCGGCGATGCCGCACGCAAAGGTGGCGCGCTCGATCGAAATTCTCGGAAGAGACGTCGTCCCGCTCGTTTCGAAGGCGCTGCGCACCTGAGGCGGCCGAACGCGCCGTCGGTCAGGTTGGCGGAGGTGCCGGGATTTGAACCCGGTGCCCCTCCGGGTTGGGATTCGCCAGATTTGGCCATTTTACGCTCTGGATTGTCCGATATTGTCCTGACGCCGCTTGAGTCTGCTGAGATCGCCCTAACGGCTTAGCTCTGCGAGGGCCTGAGCCGGCGTAAGCAGTCGCACGCCGTTCAGAATCTCGTTAGGAAAATCCGCAAGATTGCCCGTCACGATGGTCCTGTCGGGCACAGCGAGGGCTGCTTCAACAAAAACCACGTCGTCAGGATCGGGTCCGTCGGCGGCGAGCCGTTCCGGTATCACTGACATCTGGCCGCCCAATGCCTCAAGGAAATGCAAGACTTGGGCCGGCTTCAGCTTGAGGCGCGGCCGGCAGAGCACATCGCGGTATTCAGCAAGGATGCGCGCGTCGTAGACGAGCTTCACGCGCCCTTCCATGATTGCCTCCAGAATCCGGACGCACGGGCCGTTCGCGCTCAAGAGTCCCGACACGACCACATTCGTGTCAATCACCCAGCACCTCATCGACGATTCCGGGCGGCCCGCACAGCGGCTATCTCGGCGTCGATTTCCTTCATCGAAAGGGCGTCGGTTCGGTTGGCGACCGCTTCCGCCCTGATGGCCGCGACCGCCCGCGCCAGGTCCACGCGATCGAGCAGCTCCAAATCGGAAGCAAAGGTACCCTCGGAGGTTGGGATCATGATCGCCTTCGGCTTGCCATTAGCGGTCACCAAGACCCGGCCCGCCCGGCTGACCGCTGCAAGTGCGCGGCCTGGACTTGCCGAAAACTCACGCGACGCGATCCATTTGGTCTTCATGAACGAAATGTCGTGCAAATGTCGTGCAAGTCAAGACGCTCGAAAGGCGCATTGAGCGGATTCCTGTCCGATTTCGTTCAACCGCACCCTTTGTTGGGCGCGTCCAATCCAGCGTTTCGCAATCCCTGGAATTGGGCGACCGCAACCATCCCGTTGGGAACGTGGACGCACCGACCAGCATGACAGAATCATTAGTTTCTTGCGCGGAGCCAGTTACGGTTGCAACGGGCTTCTTGGCATGTGGTAAGCGCTGAGAGCACAAAACCATGATCATCCCAGGACCATGAAAGGCCGCCTTGGATTCCGCCACCCTGCGAAGGCATTTGCAGCGGGAGTCCTGCTTCCCATTTTGGTCACTGGCAGCGCTGTCGTCTCGGCCGCGCCCGACGTTCGGGACCAGAAGCCGGTCAAGATGGACGAGCTTGTGGTGGAAGCCGCCAAGACGCACACGCTCTTCATGGGCGCTGACATCGAGATCAACCTCGACAAGGACCTCTACCCCGTGCGGGACGTCGTCGGGTCATCGTGGGTGGTCGTGATCGACGGCAAGGAACATGTCATTTCCGCCAAGAGCGCCCCGCTCAACCTGAAGATCACGCCCTCCCTTAAGCTGGCGGAGGGCTCGGCCACGATCATGGGCTTCAAGAGGACGACGGCCTATTCCTTCGGCAATGATCCGAGCGTCATGCTCACCCGGGGATTGTCGGAGACGGCGTCGTTGAATGCGGATCTCCTTTCCACCGCCGCCAACGAACAGCACTTGGCTGACACGGAAAACAACAACGCCTTGGGGCAAATGGCCGTCCTCGCCGGGTCGGACAACCAATTCGGGGATCTAGCCCTGATGTACACGGCAATGACCGCCCCCGCGGTGACACACCCCGCCGAGGCGATCCCCCGTCTCTATGGCCCCCCGCCGAACCCCACGATTATCTCTTCGGTATTCGACGTCAGCGGCACGCCTCCCCAGATATTCGCTGCCGCGGCGGCGGCCACCGCCGCGAACCAGACGGAAAATGGCAACGAACCGGCGAGCGGGCGTCTCGCGACAAAGGGCATGGACGCGATGGACATCGAATTTGAGATTTCATCGGCGAAGCCGCTGCTCAACCCCTATGTCGTGACGATGACGCGGTTTCGCACGCCCGACAGCCCGCGCGGGGTCGTCCAGAACCTCGTGTATGCCAAGTCGCTGCACCCGATATACAAGCAAGCCAGCAATGTCCATTTCACCGAGGAGGGGTTCCCCTTCAACTACGAGCTGCTCGATTTCCAGATCCACATCTACGATCGGGGGCAGGAGATCGCGACCAACATCTCGTCCAGGCGCGTTGAGCTCACGCGCGACGAGGCCTTCGAGTACGTCAAGATTGAGTACATCGGCGCCCACAGGAGCGAGACGCTGCCCGCGGTTCCCGCGATGGGCCGACTTCCCGCCGGGCTGCCGGGCCGCCTCGCCGCCGGAAGGTACAACGAGGCCTTTTTCGTGAGAGTCTCCAAGGACGGCCTGGCGGACACGCCGTATGCCGATGCCGCGTGTTCGAAGACAATCGACGACCCGTTTCTCGAGTCGGTCGTCAAGAGCATCCGTTTCAAGCCAGCGCTCGACCACGGGAAGCCCGTTGAGGGAGTGGCGACATTGAACCTGGGCAGGCTCCAGATCTAGGCGGGGCGGCCACGTGGAGCAGTCCTGGAAGCACGGTCCCTGCAAACAATCACGACTATGGCCGCTCGCTCGCCTTTTCGGTCAGTCACGAAGCCCGCGCAGGTCCCCAGCCTGGGAAGCACGGGGGCACTGTCGGCCCGACCCACCGCCAGACGCGGAAGCCCATTTGCCGCCGCCCTCCTGGCTTGGGCCGTCCTTGGGATCGGAGCTGGTTCTCCCCTTGCGGCCGTCGCGCAGACCTTGGCGGCCACGGTCACCGCGGCGCCCCTGCCCGTAGCCGTCGTCGTGAACCCGGTCACCAACAAGATCTACGTCGCCAGCCTGATCGCCAACGGCCAGGTGACCGTGATTGACGGCGACACGAATTCGACCACCGCCGTCGCGGTAGGGGCGCTTCCCTACGCAATGGACGTGAACACGGTGACCAACAGGATCTATGTCGCCAACAGCGGGAGCAACAACGTGACGGTGATCGACGGAGCCACCAACGCCACCACGACAATTCCGGTCGGGTTGAATCCCTCCGCGGTCGCCGTGAATTCGACGACCAACAAGATCTATGTCGTGAACGCGAGCCTCGACGGCACCATCTCGGTGATTGACGGCGCCACCAACACCGTGACCGGGAACATCTTCGCGGGATTCGAGCCCATCGCGTCCGTAGCCGTCGACCCGGCAAACGACACCCTTTTCGCGATAGCTGGATCCAACAACCTGTACACCGTCAACACGCCGACAGTCTACGTGATCAACGGGGCCTCGGGAGCGATCACCGAGGCGGAGCAAGGACAGAACCCCATGGGTCTCTTCATGAATCCGGTAAGCGGCCAGCTTTTCGTCGAGAACAACGGTGGAAACGCCCACGTCATCTCCTTTGTCAACTCCAGCGACAGCGAGGTCCTGGATGCGACAACCGAAGCCGGCGGAATTGCCGTCGCCCTGGACACGGTCACTGACAAGGCCTATTTCGCGGATGACGACTCCGTCCAGGTGCTCGACGGGAAGACCCTGGCGGTGACGCTCCTGCCGATAGCGGTCGATCCGCTTGGCGATGTGGTGCTGCTGCAATCCATCGCGGTGGACCCGGTGGCGAACGTCATCTACGCCGCGGCCTACTCCAAGCAGGGTTTTTTGGTGGCGATTGACGGCGTAACGGGAGCTTACACCACCGTTCCGGTGGGCTCCCTTCCCACCTTCGTCGCCGTGAATCCGGTCACCCACAAGGTATACGTGCTCAATAATGACGCAACGGGCACGGTCTCCATCATCAATGGCATTTCCCCGGCATCCGCCCCGACCATTGCCGCGCAGCCGCAGTCGCAGACAATGAACGCGGGATCCACCGTTGCCTTCAACGTCGTCGCGAACGCCAGGCCAAGCCCGGCGTACCAATGGACGTTCAACGGCGTTCCTCTTTCGGACGGGGGCGGCATCTCGGGATCCACGGACGCCTACCTCGTCCTCGGCGGGGCGGATGCGGTGAGGGCCGGGTCCTACGCCTGTGTGGTGACGAACGCCTCGGGAAGCACGACGAGCTCGACGGCGAATCTTGCCATCGTAAGCACCTCCAGTCCCGGGCGGATCATCAACCTTTCGACCCGCGCCTCCGTCTCCCTATCCAGTTCTGTGGGGCAAGGCATCCTTTTCACGGGCTTTGTCATCAGCGGCACCGGGTCCAAATCCCTAATCGTACGCGGCATCGGGCCCACTCTCGCGGATTTCGGGGTGTCGGGCGTCATCGAGGATCCCACCCTGGCCCTCTACGACTCCGCCACTCCCGCCAATCTCATCGCGCGCGTCGCGGCATGGCAGACGCCACCCTCGCTCCCGGCGACCGCCCCATGGCTGGGGGCCGTCTCGCCAACGGATGCGAGTACGGCCGACTTCGCCCAGGTGGGCGCCTTTGCCCTGCCCCTGGGATCCGCCGACACCGCGGTCAAGATCTCGCTGCCCGCCGGCGCCTACACGGCGCAGGTTTCATCAGCGGGCGGCAACTCTGGCGTCGTGCTGGCGGAGCTTTACGACGATGATCCGGGCAATCCCGCCGCCCAGTTGATCAACATATCGTCCCGCGCCCTCAACGAAGCGGGCTCCGGTACCTTGATAGCGGGATTCGAAATCTCGGGATCGAGCGCAGAGACGGTTCTCATTCGCGCCTCGGGACCGGCCCTCGCCGCCTTGGGCGTTTCAAGTACCTCCCTGGCGACGCCGCTTCAGCTCTACGATTCCGGTGGAAACCTTATCATCTCGAATCAGAAATGGGGGGGAGAGCCCCAGATAGCGGCCGTCGCGGCGCGCGTCGGCGCCTTCCCCTGGACGGATCCGAACAGCTACGATTCAGCGCTGCTCATTACGCTGCCCCCCGGGCGATACACAGCGGAAGTCGACCCGAATGGCTTCGGGAACGGCGAAGCTCTCGTTGAGGTCTACGCGGTCCGCTGACGAGGGCCGATGAAAGCCCGTCCCTCCGGGGCTTTCCGGCGCACCCTACAGGCTCGGGCGGACAGGCTGGCATGGGCCGCCAACCTCTCCGAGGGACGCTCCCGGGCGTGCCGTGTTTGCCGCCGCCTTGGAACACCACGGGCCCCCATCGAGGCGCCCGCTTTTCCCACTCGATGCTGTCCGGTTCCTGTCTGGAGAGTCGATTGAGACCCGCCGATAGGAGGTGATGGGCGAAAATAGGCCTTTGCGTAACCCCCGGGGATGCTGAATATGGGTCCCGGATGACGCCGCGGATTGTATTCTTCGCTCCGGCCGGGGTCACCCCCCTGGACCTCGTCGGACCCTGGCAGGTCTTCCAGGCGGCTGGTGTCTTTGGCCAGCCCTATCGCCTGGAGGTCTGCGCCCTCACCAGGACGGTTCCGCTGGAGGGCAACCTGCAATTTTCCAACTTGATGCCCTTCCGGCAAGTTGGGCTCGGGCCGGACGACACACTGTTTGTGGCGGGCCTCGAGACGGCATGCATCACCCCCGAGTTCATGCGTTCGCACCGGTCCGTGTTCGCCTGGATCAGGAGGGCGCACCTAGCTGGAACCACCATCTGCTCGGTCTGCACGGGGGTCCATTTGCTGGCCGAGGCGGGGATCCTCGATGGCTTGGAGTGCGCCACGCACTATGGGGATGTTGAGGCGCTTCAACGGAGGTATCCGAAAATCAAGGTCAGGAAGGGGGTCCTGTTCGTGGAGGCGGGCCGCATCTTCACGAGCGCGGGAATTGCCTCGGGCATTGACCTTGCCATCCATCTCATCGGCCTGCGGCACGGCCAGAAGTTCGCCTTCAAGATAGCCCGGTACCTCGTGATCTACCTTCGGCGCAGCGGGAATTTTGAGCAGGAGAGCATCTACCTCAGGTACCGCGACCACCTCGACGACCGTGTTCACCGGGCCCAAAGCATCCTGATAGAGAACTTGGAGAAGCCGCCGAGCCTCCACCGGCTGGCGGAGCAGGTGGGGGCGAGCCCGCGGAACCTTTCGCGCCGCTTTCGTCAGAGCGTCGACCTTTCGATCGGCGAATACCTGAGGGAACTGCGCTTGGAGCGGGCCCGCTCCCTGCTGCAGGAAACCGGCTCCAAAGTCGAGGACGTCGCCAAGGCTTGCGGCCTCAACGGGAGCCGCCAGCTTCGCAACCTTTACCATGGGCGGTTTGGCCATTCCCCGCGGAGAATGAGGGTGAAGGCGGCGGCGGACCGTTGATACGGGAAGGCCGTCCCGCAAGAAGACCTCCATGGGCTGGGGGGCAGACCCGGCCGGGGCGGTATGTCCCGAAATTGCCCATAGTTGGCCTAGATGCCTTCGGGATTCGCGGGTATGCTCGAAGCACAGGCACCTTGGCCCCGTTCGGCCAACCGGGCTTATTCGCAACGATCCAAACCAAAACGCCAAACAGTCGGACTCTCACCTCATGAAATTCTCAAGACTGCCCCTCATTCCTGTCTTGTTCCTTGCTTTCGCCCTCACCCCTTTCGCCGCCGAAATGGTGAAACCTGAGACGTTGCCGGAAGGCCAGCATATGTACGTCATAGAACGCGTGATTCCGGGCGCCGGTGCGTTCACCGCCGAAAAATTGAAGTCAATTTCCGAGAACTCCTGCGCGGTGCTGAACAAGATGGGGCCGAAGATTCAGTGGCTCCACAGCTATGTGACGGGCGACAAGATTTATTGCATCTACATCGCCCCCAGCGAGGAGATGGTGCGCGAGCACGCTAGGCTGGGCGGCTTTCCGGCCAATTCCGTGAGCCAGGTGACGACCATCATCAGCCCGGAAACGGCTAAATAGCCGTGGCCGGCAAGGGCCCGGAAATGGGCACTCCCGCGAACGGGCAGCCCGAGTCCGTCCGCAGGAGGGAAAACGAGGTCCTCGGGGACGAATGCATCGCCGAAACGAATAACGGTTACCCGATCTTTGGCGGCAGGGGAAATCTTGACCCCATGATGGACGTAGACGGAAACACCATCGCGGTGGCGTCCGCCAAGACGGACGAGTTGATCATGGTCCAATATACGGACCCTTCGCCCTAGAGCACTTTCGAGTCATATAGCGGCATATTGGGCGTGGCGGAGGAAGCCGCGGCAGTGATCGGGCTGGAACTGGGAGAGGCTGCGGGCGACGGCTCCTTGGAGTTCGTCCAGGGTGCGGGCGGCGGCCTGTCGCGGGTGCGATTTGAGCTTGGCGAAGGCGAGTTCAATAGGGCTCATGTCCGGGCTGTGGAGGGGTCGGGATTTGAACCCGGGTGCTTTCCCCTGATGAGTCCGACGAAGCCGTCAGACTAGGACCAACCCGCACAGACTGTCGTAGGTAACCATTCATAAGCAAAATGGCGGAGGTGCCGCGATTTGAGCCCGGCGGCTCCCCCGGGCCAAACATCATCAGTCATGGCTGTAGTGCGCTCGGATTTGTCCTAGATTGTCCCAGCCAGGGTCTGCTCGCCTTCTGTGAAATAGTTCTCATATTTTGCTCACATGCTGGAGGACCTTAAGCTCGGAAGGCAGTACGACGGCCTCATTTATCTCGTGGAATCCGCGCGCAACCCGCCCACGATCAGGAGCCACCACCATGTGGAGCTGGAGCTGAACCTGGTGGTGGGCGGGACGATAAGCTACGTCCTTGGCGAGCGCCGGTTTACCTTCGGCCGGCGGACGCTGCTATGGCTGTTTCCGTCCCAGGAGCACCAGCTCGTCGACCGGTCGAGCGACGCGGAGAACTATGTCGCCGTCTTCAAGCCGCGCCTGATCGCGCGGTCGTGCCGAAGCTCGGCCTACGAGGGGCTGAAGCGCGACACGGCCGAGGTGGACGGCGTGCTGCACACGGTGCTGCCGGTCGAGACCTTCGACCTGGTCCGCAGGACCATGGACGGCCTCATGGAGGCGGCGCCGGATCCCGACGTGCTGAACAGGGAGGCGGGATTTGGCGTGAACTCGGATTTCCGGTACGTTCACAGGGACCCCGACGGCCTGAACGCGGGCCTGCACCACCTTCTCCTCCTGTGCTGGCGCTGCCAGCGGGCCGGCAAGGCGCTCGACGGGGCGGTCGCCCTGCACTCGGCCGTGCGCAAGGCGCTCGACTCGATCAGCAGGGAACACGAAAAGCCGAGCCTGCGCTCGCTGGCGCTGCGCTGCGGCGCGAGCGAGGCCCACCTGAGCCGGATGTTTAGGCGGCAGATCGGCGTGTCCGTCAGCCGGTATAGGAATTCCGTGCTCCTCGCCCGGTTCATGGAGTTCGTCCGCCAGCCGGAGCATCGGACGATCACGGAGGCCGTGTACGGCGCGGGCTTCGGGAGCTACGCGCAGTTCCACCGGGTTTTCACGCAGGCGTACGGCCGGGGCCCCCGGGAATGCCTGCAGGCGTTCGAGGGGAAGACCGGCGCCCAGGGGAGCGGGCCCGGTCGACCGCACCCGCCCCTTCCCGCGTAGGTTGCCCGAGGCGTTCACCACCATGGCTGCCCGGTGTACGCGGGCTTTGGGAGGTTCCAGGCGGGCTTGGCCGGTGAAAGCTTGGCGAGGAAATCCTCGAGCCTGGCCGAGCCTGCGGGAGGGTCCCCAAGATCGGGCACCGGGAGCACCTCGCCTTCGCGCTTGGCCGATTCATGGGCGATGATGCCGGGCAGGTTGTAGCGGGCCGCCGCCCAGACATGGTTCGGGGGCAGCGAACCCGTCGTGCAGGCCCGCACGAAGTCATCGACGAGGAAATGGTGCGAGCCGTGGTGGCCGCTCGGGCGGCTGGCGAGCTCCGCCGGCAGCCGCCAGGTGGGATGGACGGGCGCCATTCCCGAATAGAAGTCGTGCTGGGTGCTGTCGGTGGGCTCCCCGGCGGCCTTCCGGTCGCCCTCGGCGACCGGGACGCAGCGCAGGAGGTCGTTGAGCGGCGTGACCTCGCGGGAGCGATTCACCCACACGTCGCCCTCCGGCTGCTCCTCGTAGCAGCCCTCGGTCCCGAAGAGGCTCAGGCGCACGGAGCGCCCGCCCCAGTGGCCGACGCGGCGGAGCTCGTTGATGCGCGCCGTGCCCCCGTCGCTGGTGCGGAAGAGCGCGGTCTCATTGCTGAACTCATTGTCCCAGGGGTTGAGGCCCCTGCCGAAGGCCCCGTCGCCGCTTTGGTCGACCTGGCCGAGGCAGGACACCCGTGTCAGGCGCGCGCCCGTCACGCTCACGATCATGCTGACCGTGTGGGTGGGGTAGAGCATCGGCGGGACGCCCGCCGTTCGCAACCAGTTCTTCCCGCCGCTGTGCTGGTAGGCCTGGTAGAAGCCGTGCGACATGTCGTGCATGTACTCGGCCTCCCCGTAGACGAAGCGGCCGAACTTTCCCTGGCGCCACATCTCCCGGCAGAAGATCGTCGAGGGGTAGTAGTAGCTCGTCTCGCCGAGCATGTAGGTGAGCCCCGTGGCCCCCACGGTTTCCACGAGCTCCCCCAGCTCCTCGACGGTGGTGCCGGCCGGCACCGCCGAATAGACGTGCTTCCCGGCCCTGAGGGCGGCGATCGCCTGCGGGGCGTGCAGCCCGCGCTGGGTGAATATTGCGACGGCGTCGCAGTCGCTCCCCAGGAGCTCGTCGAGCGAGCCGTAGGCCTCGGTCACGCCCGCCAGGGCCGCCTCCTCGCGCCTGCGCCCCGGGATCAGCTCCGCGATGCTGACGGCCCGGACAAGGGGATGGGCCTTGAACAGGGGCGTGAATGCCCGGGCGAACCCGCCTGCGCCCAGGATTCCGACCTTGACGGGCTTCATGCGGCGGCCGGCCGGGGTGGTCCGGGATTGGGGTGGCGGATCACGGGGCGAGCGGGAAGGTCATGCGGCGCAGGATGGCCTCGCCGCTTCCCATCGGGACAAGCGCCTCGGCCTCGGCCTTGTTCGTGCCCAGGTTGACCAGTTTCGCCTCAAGGCGGACGGGGCTAACGTCCCATGGGTACCGCGGGTCGGCCGCGCGGTTCTGGACAAGCTCGAACGCTGGGGCGGACGGTTCGTCCGGCGAGCGGGCCAGGGCATAGTGGCCCTGGGCCCATTCCGCGGGGAACACCAGGTAGTCGTGGAAGCCCGCGAGCGGGTAGTCCTTGACCGCCCTTCTTATCGCGGAGATCGGGAGGGCGTAGAACAGCGGGCCGCGCCGCACGTAGAACTCGCCGTTGTTTGCGGGGACCGGCTGGGCCTGCGCGCCGAAAGACACGTCGACGGCGTCGCCGGGCCGCCATTTCTTGGCGACGATCAGCCAGTCGCCGGCGCGGCGGACCTCGGCGCCCGCGCTCACGGCCGAGATGCTCGTGGCCCAGGCCGGGATCCGAAGGCGCAGGACGAATTCCAGCGGGCCGTCCGGGTCGACGCTGAAGTGGAAAGCCTCGGAAAAGGGATAGCTCGTCTCCTCCGAGATCCGGACCGCGGCGCCCCCGATGGTTGTCCGCACGTCGCACGGGCCGTAGAGCACCGCCGCCAGCCCGTCCGGGGCGCGCATCCACATGCTGCGGACGAAGACCGGCCCTATCTGCGTGAAATTCGGCGCGCAGCAGTTCGCCACGTCCTCGTGGGCCGGGGAGAAGATGACGCGGTTCATGATCGCCCCGTCGATCCGGTAGATGTTGTCCGTCGTCACATAGTCCATGCCGGTCCCGTCGGGCAGGCGCGAGCCCTGGACCGAGTTGTAGAACGTGGTCTCGGCCTGCTCCGCCAGCGCCGCGCGCCCGGTCTTCTGCGCCGCGCTCAGGAGCGACGTCATCCACTCCTTTTCGCCGCAGCCCTCATAGCCGCCCAGGTCCGGATCCGTCGGCTTGTTCGCGATGAACTCGTCGGACACGGGGCCGCCGGTGGGCGAGACGTGGGGCCACGACTTCGCGAACGCCTCCTCGGCGGCGGCGAGCAGCAGCGGGTCGCCGGTGACATAGGCGGCCCAGATCGGCACGCGCAGGCCCTCGTAGGTGGTCGCCCCGTGGCCCATGAAAGGGCGGTTCGCCGCCAACAGGGTTCCCAGCGCGATGTCGGTCCCCATGTCCCTTGAGTAGTCCCGGTAGAGATAGACCCCGAAGTCGCGGTAGGCGGCGTCGCCGGTCAGGTCGTAGAGGCGCTCCATGACGTCGACGAACATCAGGTTGTGGTTCTGGGTCTCGGCGCCGTAGGGGTCCTTCAGGCCCTCGCCGTAGTGGCTCATGGTCAGCCGGACGGCCCGCTCGACGGCCCGGAGCACCTCCGGCCTGCCGGTGGCCTCGTAGTAGGCGAGGAGCCCGCGGAAAATGCAGGTCTGGGTCCACAACTCGCCATTGTCCACGTCGCCGGCGGCCCATCGCACGGTCGGCCCATATATGCCCATGTAGCCGTCGGCATCCTGCGTCCTGAGCAGGTAGGCCACCTTCTCGTCGGCCGCGGCCCTCTGCCCGGGGAGGCCGGTCAGCAGCGCCATCATCGTGCTGCCGCTGCGCCAGTTGCCCTCCGTCTCGCCTTTCCACCAGGCGCCCTCGGCGCCGCCCCAGCTCCCGCCTCCCGCGTTCTGTATGTGGTCGGGCGTGTTCCGATTCACGCCGAAGATCTGTGCGCCGCAGGTCAGGGGGGCGATTTCGGGCATGTGCCCCGCAAATCCGCGGTCCAGGTCGCGGATGAACTGCTCGCGGATCCATCCGGACGGCATGACCTCGCCGAAGCGCAGGAGCCTGAACTGGGGCTCGACGGCGTATTGCGGCGCGGCACGGGCGGGCGCGGATTCGGGGGATGCCGGCGCCGAGGGCGCGCCTGCGGCAAGCAGGAGCCCAAGGGCGAGCCGGGCCCCGCGGCGCGGGGGGGGAGGGCGTCCGGAAGTGCGTGGTTTCATTGGAATTCGTGGGCGGGCCAGTGACTCATTGTGAGCTGCGCGTGCGGGACCGGTGGATGGCTCCTCAACGGTGCCAGCCCTCCTCGATTTGCTCAAGCGTGCGCCCCTTGGTCTCGGGGACCAGGCGCCACACGACGAGGGCGAGCACGGCGCAAAACGCCGCGTAGAGGTAGAACGGAAACGCGTGGCTCATCTCCCGCACGAACCACGAGCCGTTGGCGTCGAGGATGGGAAACGTCTGCGTGACGGCGTAGTCGGCCGCCCAGAGGAAGAAAGTGGCGAGGCCGAGCGCCCTGCCGCGGACCGCGGTCGGGAAGATCTCCGACAGGATCACCCATACGACGGGCCCCACCGAGAGCCCGAAGGCGGCGATGTAGAGCACGATCGAGACCAGCATCCAGTCGCCTGCGGCGCCGCGGCCGGCCGTGAGCTGGGCCGTCAGTCCCATCGCAAGGAGGCTGGCGCCCATGCCGGCGGAGCCCAGCAGCAGGAGCGGCCGGCGGCCCCACCGGTCGACCTTCGCGATCGCGACCAGCGTGAAGAGCACGCAGGAGCCGTTGATGATCGCCTGCTGGAGCAGGCCGGCATCGACGCCCGTGGAGGCGCTCATCTTCCTGAAGATGGTGGCGCCAAAATACATGAAGATGTTGATTCCGGTGACCTGCTGGAGGATGGCCAGGGCGATGCCGAGGAGGAGCGGCCTTCGGAGGCCCGGCGACAGGAGCTCGGCCCAGCCCCCCTGCTCCCTGGACACCGCCGCCTTCACGCCCGAGTACTCGTCCGCGGCAAATTTCGCGCCGCCCACCCTGGCCATGATGGCCACGGCCTCGTCGTCGCGCCCCATCTCGACCAGCCAGCGCGGGCTCTCGGGGATCGGCAGGAGCACCAGGGCGAACACCGTCGCGGGCGCCACGCCCGTGGCGAACATCCATCGCCAGCCGGACGAGATGAGCCACGCCTGGTCGCCGCGCTGCGCGATGAGGTAGTTGACGAGCGATGTCGCGGCGAGGCCGACAACGATCGCGATCTGGTTGACGGCGACCATCCGGCCGCGGATCTGCGCCGGTGTGACCTCGGCGATGTACATGGGCGTGGAGATCGACGCGATGCCGATGCCGACGCCCCCCAGGATGCGGAAGAGGATGAAGACCGAGATGGTGCCGGGAAGCGCCGTGCCGATCGCCGAGGCGAAGAACATGGCCGCGGAGAGGAGCAGCGCGGGCCGTCGGCCGAACCGGTCGGAGAGGGGGCCGACGAGCAGCACGCCCGCCGCGCAGCCGATGAGCACGCATCCCGAGGCCCATCCCTTCATGAAGTCGCCCAGGCCGAACCGCGCGGTCAGGGGCTCGATCGCGCCCGAGATGACGCCCGTGTCGTAGCCGAAGAGGAGCCCCCCGAGCGTCGCGGCCATGCAGATGGGAACGAGGTAGCCCAGGTTGACCGCGGCCGGGGCCGCCGTTGGGGCCTCGGCGCTCATCGTTGGTGGGGCGGGAGGGGCCGCACCCGGGTCTCGCTCCGGTCATGCATCGGGCCAGCCCTCCTGCTCGCCGTAGTCGGGCAGCCGGGCCTCGCGGAATTCCTCGCCGTGGACCAGCCGCCGGGCGATGGAGGGCCTCGCGAGGAGCGAGTAGAGCTTGCGGGCGGAGAACACGACCATGTCGGCCGGCGAGCCGGGCGCTATCATTCCGTAGCCGGGGAGGCCCATGATCGCGGCCGGACCGGTCGTGACCACCGAGGGGGAGAAGGCGAGCCGCGCGTCGAGGTGCGCGACGCGCACGCTCTCGACGTAGACCTCCACCGGGTCGAAGTCACCCCAGCCGATGAACGCGTCGCGGACGTTGTCGCCCCCGCAGGCAACCGTGACGCCCGCGTCTATGAATTCATGCAGGAGCGTCAGGCCGCGCCACTGGGGCGTGAGCGGAGGGCCGAAGCCCGTCCCGCCGGGCGCGGGTCCGCGCACGCGCCCCTGCAGGTGGAGGTTCGTGAGCGGAAGGCAGATGATCCCGATTCCGGCCGCCTTCACGAGCGCGATGGTCTCGCGCGCCCGCTCCGGCGACTGCACCGAGAGGGAGCAGTTGTGGCCGCACGCCACGGGGTGAGGGAACTTGTTCCGCAGGACGGCCTCCGCCGTGGCGCGAAGGCATTCCGCATGGGCGATGGCGCTCTCGTCGACATGCAGGTCGAGGCCGATGCCGAGCTCGCGCGCGGCGGCCATGATGCTGTCGAGCTGGCGCGGCAGGTCGGGGTTCGGCTGCGGGAATCCCCCCATCGCCGCGGCCCCGTGCGAGGCCGCCAGGCCGACGATGCGGTCGGCTTGGCCGCCGAAGAAGTCCGCGAAGCGGAAGAGGCACACCGTCTGGATCTCGATGCGGCCCCGCCACTCCTCGCGCAGGCGCCCGACGGCGGCGAGCGCGCCGGCGCCGACGTCGCGGCCCGTGTCGATGTGCGTGCGCAGGGCGACGGTCCCATGGGCCCAGGCGCTCCTTAGCGCGAAGTCGGCGCGCCGGTGGACGTCCGCCTCGCTCCAGCGCGCGCTGTCCGAGGCCAGGATTCCCAGGGACTCCCAGAAATCGCCGTGGACGCCGGGGGCTCGGTCCCAGGTGTGGCACTTGTCGAGGTGCGTGTGGACCTCGAGGAGCCCCGGGAACACGAGGACGCCCCCCAGGTCCGTCGTGCGCCCGCCGAATCCCCCGCCGCCGGCTGCCCCCGAGTCCCGGACCGCAGAGATCCGGCCGCCGTCGACGGCGACGTCGCATTCGCGCCACGGCTCGAGGGCCGCGTCCGCGCCGTCCGGCCGGTTGAGCGGGGGCGGGAGGCAGGCGAGGGGAACGCGGGCGCGGCGGAAGAGGTGCATGTCGGGGACGGCCTGGGGTCGGGTAGGAAGGCTAGCAACGAGCGGCGCCGAGATCAACGCCTGTGCTCCGGCGGACCGATGGGTCGCGGCGCCGGCCGCCGCGGGAACGGTCTTCCGGCCCCGCGGATGGCGCCGCAGTGCCGGGCGTTGCGGCGCCCGGCGCAGCCGGCATCCTCGGGCATCCTAATAGTGGTAGCGAAGCGTGATGGAGGCGTCGATCGGCGGGCGCACGTAGATCAGGCTGTTGCCGGCATAGCTGACGTCGATCGGGTCGAGGAGCCGCGCGTCCGTGATGTTCTTGATGTTGACGCGCACGTCCCAGGTCTTCGTGCCGTAGAAGAGGTATCCGTCGAGCTCGACCTCCGGCGGGATGTAGAGCGTGCCCTGGTCGTTCGCGTCCTGCCTGCCGATGAATTGGGGGCCGAGGCCCGCGCCCCAGCCGCTGGGATTCGTATACTCGACGAATGCGTTCACCTGGACCTGCGGAACGCCAGGCGTGCGCATCCGGCCGTTCGGCGGGTCGTAGGTCGTGAAGTTCGGCGAGCCCAGGCCCGTTCCGTACGTCCCGTCGACGGGCGTCGTCGTCGCGAACGCGTCCAGATAGTTGCCCGTCGACTGGTAGAAGGTGCCGAATGCGGTCGCATTCTGGTAGGTGAAGTTCGCGTTCAGGTTCCAGGCCCTGCTTGGCTGGTAGACGGTCTCAAACTCGAAGCCGTTGTCCTTGATCGGGTAGATCCCGCCCGTGATCTGCGAGCCGTACTTGAGCTGTTGGAAGACGTCGGTTGCAATGTAGAGCTTGTTGCCGAGGAAGCTCTGCTTGTAGCCGAACTCGTAGAGCGTGCTCTTGGTCGTCAGCGTCTGGTCCAGGTACACCGCGTCCACGCCGCCGAAGTTCGACGAGCCGAGGACGGCGTCGACGTGGTCGTAGGTGGCGTAGAACGAGGATTCCTCGGTGAGCTTGTAGCTGATGCTCACGAAGAACGACTGATCGTTCACGGTCCTGCTGTTGTTGTAACCGGTTATGGTCGAGGACGACCCGCCCTCGGGGATGTAGACGGGCGTCGCCAGCGGGACATATTGGAAGGCACTGTTGTAATAGCCCTCCTCGACGTAGGGCGGGCTCTCGCCGTGGGCGGCGATGTTGTCGATCCGGTAGCCCGGCGTGAGCGTGAGGTTCTTCAGCAGGCTGATGTCGTCCTGCAGGAAAAACGCCGTGTCGTACATGGTCTCGACCACGTTGGAGACGTCGCCTGGCGATGCGCTGTAGCCCGTGGTGCCCGGGACCCGGAGGCCGCCGCCCCAGGTGTCCCCCTCATATGCGTATCCCGGATACACGATCTGGTTGAGGGGCTGGGTCAGGTCGTAATAGGCGTTCGGCTCCGTCTGGTAGTCCTGGTAGGACGTCAGGGACATGAACTTGAAGTCGATTCCGGTGATGAGGCTGTTGTCGATGACCGAGACGTTGAACTTGTCGCGGTACTCCAGCCTGTCCTGGATCGAGACCTCATGCGGAACGTACTCGCTGTAGCCCACCTCTTCCGACTTGTCCGAGTGGCCGCTGCTGACGTACGTCCGGTTGACCAGGGAGGAATCCGCGGTGAGGGCGAGGGTCTCCTTGACCTGCGCCTGGGCGACGAACGCCCTCGCCACGTCATTCGGGTTGATGAGCGCGATGTCGGGCGAAAGCTTGACCGTGTGGGCGGTCGCCGGGTTCACGGTCGAGTAGGAGCCGTCCGCGACGGAGCCGTACGTGTAGGGCGGCGGGTTTGGGAACGTGATGATGTCGTAGCCGTAGTAGGCATACGGCCCCGTGGCCGTCGGGCTCGCGGGGCCGGCGATGTAGTCCCCGGTCTTGATGAAATCCTCGGTAACGCGGCTCACGCCCGCGATCTCGTTGGTCCTGTCCTCGTAGACCTGCACCCAGCCCTCGACCTTGAGCTTCGAGTTCGGGAGATAGGTGAGCGCCGCGTAGACGTCCTGCGTCTGGTTATGGTCGTTCAGGTAGTAGCCGTCGCCGTAACGGCTCAGGTAGCTGACCCGGTACGCGAGCGTGTCGTCTATCGGCCCGCCGACGTCGATGGTCGCCTCGGGGTTCGAATAGGAGTGCCCGCTCGCCCATCCCCCCATCGTCAGGGAGACGTCGGCATGATCGTGGTCAAAATAAGGCTCCTTCATTATGAAGTCGACGTAGCCGCCCGCGCCCTCGGTCTGCGGGCCGTATATGGCCGACCCGGGGCCCTTGACTATGTCGAACGCGTCCACGCCATTGAAGCTGGGCGGCGTCGAGTTGCGGGAGAAGAGGATCTGCTGGCCGCCCATGTAGAGCTGGGAGAGGTCGCCGCGGATGTAGGGCACCGAGGGGATGCCGTACTGCGCTGCGGAATAGACGGCGGGGGAGAACTGGCCGAAGTCCATCGCGTTCACCACCATGCGGTCCCGCACCATCGCCTGGTTGACGGCCGAGACCGAGCGCGGGATGTCGAGGATGTTGCGGTCGTCGCCCATGACGTCATCGACGGGGCGGACCGTGGGGAGGACCTGCTCGTCGACGGGGACGTCGCTCACGGTGTATTTCTCCAGCGTCGTCACCGGTTCCGATGACGCGGTCGCCGCGGTGGTCGCCGTCGTTGTCGTCGTGGTGGTTGTCGCGGCTGTCGTCGTTGTTGTTGTCGTGGCGGGGGTCGTGGATTGCGCGCGGAGCCCGAGTGCCAGGCCTCCGGACATGCAACCCACCGCGATGCCTATCCTTGTCAACTTGGCGGTGGTCAGTTTCATTTGGCGTTGGTAGTCTGCGGTTGAGCGGGGCCGCTGCGGCCCGGTGTTTTGTTTTCCATGGTGCTGCTTGTGTCGGCAGATTGGCCTAGATCTTTCCCTCCTTGGTGCCGGCGGGGAGGAAATCGAAGCTGACGAACCCATCGAGCGCCGGGCGGGTATCCAGGATCCTCAGGTCGGTGAGCGCCTGGAGGAGGGCCGTCATCCGCTCGGGCGTGATCAGGCCCGCGCTCTCCCCCTTTGCCGGATCGCCCTCCACCAGCTGGTAGCGCCTCATCGCGGCGATGGAATAATCCATGAGCGCCTTGCTCTGGGAGGGATTGTCGGCCTGGATCCTCGCGCGCGCCTCGGAGGCGTCGCCGTGCATGAAGTCGATCCATCCGCGAATGGTCGCGGACACGAAGGCCCGGACCGCCTCGGGGTGCTCCCGGGCGAAGGACCGGCTCGTGAAGATCACCCGGTAGGGGTCGTAGCCGGCGTCCGCGATCAAAAGGGCCCGCGCCTTCACGCCGTGGAGCTCCGTGTAGAAGGGCTCGTTCGTGATGAAGCACTGCTGGATGAAATCCTTGTCGGCCATGAAGCGGGCCAGGCCATAATCCGTCGGCAGGACGCTGAACGTGATGCCGTAGTGGTTCTGGAGGTAGTCGATCCATGTGGAGCCCGCGACGCACATGACCGATTTTCCCCCCAGGTCGCCGAGGGATTTGACCGGGCTGTCGTCATGAACCATGATCGCCTGCGGATTATGCTCCATGTGCGCGCCGACGATAAGGAGGGGCGCCCCTCGACTGACCGCGCGGACCACGTCGTCGCAGGCGCCCATCGAAAGCTCCGCCCGCCCCGTGGCGACTTTCTGAATTCCGTAAGATCCTGGTCCTCCCGGCGATATGGTGACATCAAGGCCCGCGCCCCTGTAGTAGCCCCTGACGAGCGCCTGGTATTCGCCGCCGTGCTCCGGGGCGGGGTACCAGTCGAGCTGAAACACGACTTTCAGAGGCTGCGCCCCCGCCGCGGGGCTCCCCTGGTCGGCGGAGGTCGAGGGTCCCGGGGACTTGCTGCAACCTGACGCCCAAACGACCGCAAGCAACAGGCACCCTAATCCTTCTTTTTTAAGGGAATCGAGAATCATCAACAGCTTCCGTACGGCACGCGCGCCGCCGGAAAGGCCTCAATGCGAATGAATGTAACGGAATTGTCGCTCTTGGTCATCTCGGATTCTGAGAAAAAGCTCTCATAATTTGTGCACATGATGGGTGGATCTCCGGCGAGCGCCCTGTTTGCGGACGCATTCCCTGTGTAGCCCGCCGCGTGCCAAGCCGGCTTGCGCCGCTTCGGACGGCAACCGCGCCCGGTACGAGTTTCTGGACAGCCCCTGGCGATTCCGCGCGCAAGGACGCGTGCGCGGACCAAATTGGTGGGCTTCGGCATATCAACTGCTTTCATCCGGTCACCCCAATCATGCCCGAAATCAACTCCCCTGACGTTGTCAGCCAAGTCACCCGACTGCATGACGCCTACGAGAAGGCTCTCGTGGAAAACGACGTTGCCGCCCTGGGAGCCTTCTTCTGGGACTCGCCCCACATCGTGCGCTTTGGTGTCAACGAGCAGGTGTACGGCGCGCAGGCCCTCGCCGAATACCGCCGGAGCAGCGCGCCCGTCTTCACGGAGCGCCGCCTGGTCCGCCGGAGCGTGCTCGCCCTTGGCCAGGACGTTGCATCGGTGATGAGCGAGTTCGAGCAGAAGGTCTTCGGCCAGCCCCGGCACAACCGCCAAACGCAGGTATGGGTGCATTTTCCCGAGATCGGCTGGAAGATCGTGTCGGCGCATGTCTCGAATGCGCTGGTCGGGCCGCCGCAGGCCGGTTCGTGGGAGGGTTACGCCGACCAGGCCGCCGCGGCGCTGCGCCTCCCGCTGGACGCCTCACACCGGCCCGGCGTCGCCCAAAATCTGCAGCGCGCCGGCGCCATCGCCGCCCCGCTTCTCGCCGTGGAGCTGCCCCCGGCTTCGGAAGTGGCCCCGATCTTTGCCCCTTGATATCCGAATTCCCAACCGCGCTGGAGATCGCCGCCGAGATTCGTTCCGGACGCCTGTCGGCCCTCGCGGTCGCCGAGGCGGCGATCGAGCGCGCCGGCGCCGTGAACCCGAGGATAAACGCGTTCACCACGTTCACCTTTGAACGCGCCCGCGCCGAGGCGCGGTCGGTCGACCGGGCGGTCGCCGAGGGCCGCGACCCGGGTCCGCTCGCCGGCGCACCGTACGTCGTCAAGAACCTTTTCGACCTCGCCGGCGTGGTCACCGTGGCGGGCTCCAAGATCAGCCGCGATGATCCCCCAGCGGCCGAGGACGCGACCATTGTGGGCCGCCTGGCGCGGGCCGGCGCCGTTTGCCTTGGCGCGGTCAACATGGGCGAATACGCCTACGATTTCACGACGGAGAACAGCCACTACGGCGCGACCAGGAATCCGCGCGACCTCTCCCGGTCGGCGGGCGGATCGTCGGGCGGCTCGGCTGCGGCGGTGGCGTCGGGCATTGTTCCCTTCGCCCTGGGAACGGACACCAACGGGTCGATCCGGGTGCCCTCGTCCTTCTGCGGCATATGGGGACTCAAGCCGACCTATGGCCGGCTTCCGCGATCCGGGGCGTTCCTTTTCGCCGAAAGCCTCGACCATGTGGGGCCGTTGGCGAGAAGCGTTGCGGACCTCGCGGCGTCCTACGACGCGATGCAGGGCCCCGATCCGAGGGACCCGGCCTGCGCCGCCAGGGCGATCGATCCGGTCTCGGGCGGCGCCGATCGCGGCGGCGATCCCTTGCGGTGCATGCGATTGAAGGGATATTTCGAGGCCAACGCCTCGCCGGAGGCCCTCGATGCGGTGGGCCGCGTCGCGGCCGCGCTTCGCGCAAAGGGCGCCGTCGAGCTCCCCACCCCGGAGCTCGCCCGGGCGGCCGCGTACCTCATCACCGCGTCAGAGGGGGGCCACCGCCACCTGTCGCGGCTGCGGGCACGCGCGGCGGATTTCGATCCCGGCACCCGCGACCGGTTCATTGCGGGGGCCCTCGCTCCCGCCGCCTGGCTCCTCCAGGCCCAGAAGTTCCGGGCGCTGTGGCGTGACCAGGTCCGCGAGGTATTCGGCGGCGCCGATATCCTGTTGGCACCGGCGACGCCGATGAGCGCGACGGAGCTCGGCCAGGAAATGATGGCGCCCGCGGGCGTCGGTCTCCCGGTCAGGGCCAACCTGGGGCTTTTCACGCAGCCCATCTCGTTTATCGGCCTGCCGGTCATCGCGGCGCCCGTGCACACCCCGGGGCGCCTGCCCATAGGCGTGCAACTGATCGCCGCGCCATGGCGCGAGGACGCCCTGTTTCGCGCCGCCCGGATCCTTGAAAGCGAGGGTGTGTGCTCGGCCCCTCCGGCTGTCCTGCCATGAGCCCCACCCCTCGGCCCCGGATCTGGGTTTCGGGGGACTGGAATGCCCTGTTCGGCTTCGGGACAAATCTGCTGGTTAACCTGCTGACGCTGACGGCGTTGCTTCGTTTCGTGCTGAGGATGCCCGATGAGCTCGTCTTCGGGCGAATCCTGCCTGCCACCGGCCTGATGTTGTTCCTGTCGACGCTCTACTATGCGTGGCTGGCCTACCGCCTGGCCCGCGCGACCGGACGCAACGACGTCTGCGCCCTGCCCTCGGGCATCAGCGTCGGCCACATGTTCATCGTCGTCCTGGTGATCATGCTGCCGATTCTGCGCAAGACCGGCGATCCCGTGAAGGCGTGGGAGGCCGGGCTCACCTGGGTGTTCATCCAGAGCCTTGTGCTTATCTTCGGGGGGCTAATCGCCCCTGTTGTACGCCGGATCACGCCGAGAGCGGCGCTGCTGGGAACCCTTGCCGGCATCGCCATCACCTTCATCGCCATGGGGCCCGCACTCCAGATCTTCATGACGCCGGCCATTGGATTCATCTGCCTCGCGATCGTTCTGGCCAATTGGTTCGGGGGCGTCCGCTACTTCGGTGGAATTCCCGCCGGCCTGGTCGCCATCGCGGCGGGCACCCTGATCGCCTGGGGCTCGCATGTGTTTGGCCTTTCGATCGGCGGTCTTTCCCTGGGGCAGCTCGCTGCGTCCTTCACAAACTTTGGTTTCCATTTCCCCATTCCCGCACTGGGGCACGTGTTCTCCGGCTTCGAATACGTGGGCACGCTGCTCGTCACCGCGATTCCGTTCGGAATCTACGACCTGGTTGAGGCCATCGACAATGTTGAGAGCGCCGCCGTCGCGGGGGACGCCTTTCCGGCCTTCAGGGTTCTGGCCGCCGACGGGGTCGTGAGCATGATTGGGTGCCTGATGGGAAATCCCTTCATCAACGCGGTGTACGTCGGCCATTCCGGCTGGAAGGCAATGGGAGGGCGCATCGGCTATTCGGCCGGATCCGGGCTCTGCATCTTGGTGCTTTGCTGGCTGGGCCTGGTCTCGATCGTGCTCGCGATCCTCCCTGGCGTCGCGGTCCTGCCGATTCTCCTCTACATCGGCATGCTCATGGGATCCCAGGCCTTCCAGGAGACCCCGAAGAGCCACGCCCCGGCGGTGGTCCTGGCGATCATCCCGAGCATTGCCAGCTGGGTATTCGGCCAGGTCAACGGAGCGCTTTCGGCAGCCGGACTCCCCGGCGGACCCACGGAACAATTGATGGGCCGCCTCGGGAACGAGGGCGTGCTGTACCGGGGCCTCGAGATCCTTAGCCAGGGCTCCGTTCTCACAGGGCTGGTGTTCAGCGCGGTCGCAGCCCTCGTGATCGACAGGCAATTCGCGCGCGCTGCGCTGTTTGCGGGGGCGGGGGCGGCGCTGACTTTCTTCGGATTCATGCATGGCCAGCGGCTGGGCCTGGACCAGAACCCGGGCATGGCCGCAAGCTACCTCATGGTCGCCGCCTTCTTGGCCGGCTGCGCGATCTGGGCCCGCCCCGCACCCGCGCCCACGGCGGGCGACTCACGGGCGTCCGAAATGTAGACCGCTCGGGATCCGCCCCCCGGTGGACCTCTCCGGCTTGATCCATTGACGCGAGCCGTCGCCATCCCGCCCGACCACCGCCATGATTCCGAACAGCCTCGACATCGAATCGCTCGCGCGGGCCTACCTTGCCGGCACGCTAACGCCGACGGCGGTCGTTGCCGGGATCCACGAACGCATCGCTCGCAGGGAACATGACAACGCCTGGATATGCGTCGTGCCGATCCGCGAGGCGCTTGGCAGGGCTGCGGAGCTCGAGGAACGGCGCCGCGGCGGCGAGGACCTGCCGCTTTTCGGCATCCCGTTTGCCGTGAAGGACAACATCGACGTATCGGGGATGGAGACGACGGCGGCCTGCCCGGCCTTCGGCTATGTCGCCGGGGAATCGGCGACCGCGGTCCGCCTGCTGACCAAAGCCGGCGCGATCCTGATCGGGAAGAACAATCTTGACCAATTTGCGACGGGTTTGGTCGGCGTGCGATCGCCGTACGGGGCCTGCTCCAGCGTGTTCGATCCCCGATACATCGCCGGCGGATCGAGCTCGGGATCGGCGGTCGCCGTTGCGGCCGGCCTCTCGAGCTTCGCCCTGGGTACCGACACAGCCGGATCCGGCCGCATTCCCGCGGCCTTCAACAACATCGTGGGTTGGAAGCCGACCCGGGGGCTGATCAGCACGAGGGGCGTCGTGCCCGCATGCCGCTCCCTGGACTGCGTCAGCGTGCTCGCGTTGACCTGCGCCGATGCGCAGCGCGTGGGGAGGATCCTATCAAGGTCCGACGGAGCCGACCCCTACAGCCGGTCGGCGATACTCCCGGGCCCGGAATTCCCGGCGGCCTTCCGCTTCGGCGTGCCCCGGCCATCGCAGCTCGAGTTCTTCGGCGACACCGAGACAAAGCGCCTCTTTCGAATGGCGATCGACCGGCTCGCCGACCTGGGCGGGGTTGCCGTCGAGATCGACTTTGAGCCCTTCAGGGATGCGGGCGGCCTGCTCTACTCGGGCCCGTGGATCGCCGAGCGCCTTCAGGCGATCGAGACTTTTCTCTCCTCCCGGCCGGACGCGGTTCATCCCGTCACGGCGAGGGTCATCGGTGAAGGCTCAAGGTATCGCGCAACCGAGGCATTCGCGGGCCTCCACAGGCTCGAGGCACTCAGGTGCGAGGCCCGGGCGCAATGGGCGCTCATGGATTGCCTTGCGCTCCCCACGGCCGGGACCACCTACACCGTCGAGGCGGTCGAGGCCGACCCCATCCGGCTCAACAGCAACCTCGGCTACTACACGAGCTTCGCCAACCTCCTCGATCTGAGCTGTGTTGCCGTGCCCGCCGGCTTTGACCGGCGGGGCCTGCCGTTCGGCATCACCCTGTCCGGGCCGGCCTTCGCGGACGAGGCCCTCCTTCGGCTTGCGGGCCGGTTCCACCGGCTGACCGGCGGAATCGTGGGGCGCACCGATGAGTTTGTCGGTTCTCTGTCCGAGCCCATGCCATGCTCCCTGGAACCGTTGGTCGAGCTCGCCGTCGTCGGCGCCCATCTTGGGGGACAACCCCTTAACCATGAGCTTACGGATCGGGGAGCGCGCTGGCTCAGGACGCTGCGCACGGCTCCGGATTACCGGTTGTTTGCGCTGGCCAACACGGTGCCGCCGAAGCCCGGCCTCGTGCGCACGCCCGGGTTTTCCGGTGCCGGCATCGAGGTCGAGATCTGGGGATTGCGGCCGGCCGCATTTGGCGAATTCGTATCCGGCATTCCTCCGCCTCTGGCGATTGGCACCGTGGAGCTGATGGATAAGTCCCGCGTACGGGGCTTCGTGTGCGAATCCTTCGCGCTTGACGGGGCGAGGGACATTTCCTCATTCGGCGGCTGGCGAGCCTACCTTGCCAGCATCGCGGCCCAAACCGGATGAAAATCCCGGTTGCGGCACTCAAGTCGAGGCACCGGACGGGGCCCCATTCGTCATCACTGCACCTTGTAGACCTCGATGAGAGCGAGGCCCATGTCGCCGCTCGCCCCGGAAACCTCGGCGGTGTAGGCGCCCGGGGCCAACGTGACGAGAATGGCCGAGTCAGGTGTCGCCGAGCTGCCCCAGAAGAACGCTCCGGTGGAGGCGGCCGTCGCCGCGATCTGGGCGTCGCCGCCCCATCCTGTGTTGGTCTGGAGCAGAGTGTGCGTGCCGTCGCTGTTGCTCCGGTAGAGCTGCAGCTGCGGATCTGGCAGCAACCCGGAGAGACCGAATTCGGCCAGCGCTGGGCCCGATCCCCGGATAAGCACGGTCGTTGAGGTCGTGCCGCCGATCACGAATCCTGCAATGAGGATATTGGCCCCCGCGCCAACTTGGGCCCGGGTCGAGATGTTGATGAGGCTGGGCGAGGCTTGGGAATACGTGCCCGAAGGCGTGGCGTCATAGAGCTCGACAAGCGCGACACCCGTGTCCCCGGTCGCCCCGGCAATCTCGGCCGTGTAACCGCCGGCCGGCAGTGTTTCCAGAAGGGCAGAGTCAGACGTCGCCGTGGTTCCCCAGGAAAACGCCCCCAGCGCGGCCGCCTCGGCGGCTATTGCCGTGGAGCCACCCCAGCCGATGTCGGTCCCGACGGTCGTGTCCGGTGTCGTGCCTACATTGACGAGGGTTAGGGCCGGGTCCGGAAGGGTCCCCGGCACGTCGAAGGGTGCCCCCGCAATCGCCGGGCCCGAGGCCCGAAGCAGAACAGGCAGCGAGCCCGAGGTGCCTTCTCCGCCAATCACAAATCCGGCGATGACGACGTTGCTGTCCATGCCCACCTGTGCACGGCACGAAAGGTTCGTGATCCGGCCCGGGTCCGCAGTGCCTGTGACGACGTCAAGCATGGCGGCGTTGCTCACCAGCACGCCCGCGGAGTCGGTCACGACGCAGGTGTAGCTGCCGGCGTTCTCCCAAGTCGCATTCTGCAGGATATAGATGGGGTCAATAGCTTCCGGTATTGCGCTGCCTTCATAGAACCACTGATAGGTTGCCGAGACAGAATCCGTGGAGGCCGTGAGGCGGGCCGCGGTCGCCGATGCCGCGGTCTTGATGGAAGACGGGCTTGCGGTTCCCGTACCCGCTTGCGCACTGAAGGCGACCGTGCTGCCGCTTGCTACCGATTGGGAGGAGGGTTGCTGGGTGATGCTGAGCGGGTTGCCCGTGCCGCTGGCGCTGATGGTGAGCAGGGCCGCATTGCTCGTGACCGTGCCCGCGGAATTGGTAGCCGTGATCGAATACGAGCCGGCGTCGGAGGCCTGGACATTGGGGACGGTTAGGATCGTGCTGGTGGCTCCGGGAATGGGCGCTCCGGCGAAATTCCATTGAAAGGAAGACGGCGGCAAACCCGACGCCGCGGCCCAGAAGGCGGCATTCGCGCCCATGTTCACTGTTTCACCTACCGGCTGCAGAATGATCACCGGGGCAACCGGCTGGGGCGGGATAGGAATCGGCGGTGCCGGCACGGGGTTCACCCCGCCGCCGACCGGGGCGACTCCGAAGATCGTGCCGGCGTAGTAGACGCCCCCGTTCGCGGCCATGCCATAGAGATTGCCATCGCCTGCCTGGATCAAGGCCGCCTGGGGATTGCCTCCGTCGGCCACGAGATTGAACGAATGCAGCACGGTGAAGCCGCTGCCATCCGTGGCGATCGCGAAGATCGTGCCGTAGCCGTTGGCTCCTCCTTGGCTGGTGGTGCCATAAAGGTTGCCGTCGCTCGCCTGCATCAGCCCCGCCAGGGGATATGCGCCGTCGGTCTGCGCCGTGAGCGAGCGCAGCACCATAAAGACGCTTCCATCCGTAGTGATCGAGAAGATCGTTCCGGAATAGGCGTCAGCGCTGTTTGCACCGCCGGAGCTGGCCGTGCCATAGAGCCTGCCATCATTTCCCTGAACGAGCGCGCCAAAAGGAGAACCGCCGTCGGTCAGATACGAGAGGTAACGCAGCACGGTGAAGCCACTGCCATTGGTGGCGATCGAGAAGATCGCGCCACCTGAGCTCGTTGGGCCGCCGTTGACGGCCGTGCCGTAGAGCTTCCCGTCGCTTGCCTGGATCAGGGCTGCTTGGGGAGTGGCGCCGTCGGTGGCCCCGGAGAGGGAATGCAACACGGTGAAACCGCTTCCATCCGGAGCGATTGAGAAGATGGACCCGCTGCCGTTGACACCTCCTCCTGCGGCCGTCCCGTAGAGAATTCCGTCCGTCCCCTGGACCAGCGCCGCCGCGGGGTAGGCGCCGTCGGTGGCGGGCACGAAGGTGCGGAGCACGGTGAAGCCGCTTCCATCGGTGGCAATCGAGAAGATTGTCCCGGCGTCATTTGTGCCGCCGCCGCTGGTCGTGCCATAGAGCTTCCCGTCCGTCCCCTGGATCAGTCCCGATTCAGGGGCGCCGCCATCGGTCGGATAGTTGAAGGAATACAGTTCGGTGAAGCCGCTGCCATCCGCGTTTATCCGGAAAATCGTGCCTGCCGTGTTGGGAGCGCCGCCCGAGGTCGTGCCGTAGAATCTGCCGTCCTTTCCTTGGATCAGCCCCGCCAGGGGATCCTGAGCACTATTTAGCAGCCCTCCGAAGGTGTAGAAGACCTCGTAGCTATAGGGATCCGCCTGCCCGTACGCAGCTGCGGCGAGGAGTGCGAGCAACGCCGCCCATATTCCGCGACTCGCTCGCCCGGGGCGGGGTAATGATTGCTTGCTCAAAGGCTGGTGTGACCGAAGCGGGGACTTTCCCGCGCGGCCAACTCTCTGGGCACCCGCTGCCTCACAACCATCTTTTCCCATGGAATCGCCACTGGCCGAGGTTGGAAAGGGCCCCCCGTCTCCGGCCTGGGGATCAAAGCGGCTAATGTGCGTGCGATGCTTGGGCTCATTGCGCTGGATATAAGCAAACGACAGCCGGGCACGTGAAAACCTCTACTCGATCCGGAGGGATTTGGGAAACTTGATTCAAGGCAGAGGGACCCGGGTTGTGATGAATCATCGGGCCGTGGTTGCTTTCGCCCTCTGGAGAATTGGTGGAGGTGCCGGGATTTGAACCCGCCATCACCAGGAAAATCCATGGGACGGCGGCTTAGGAAAACGGAAGAAGCGGGGGAATCGCCGTCTAAATTGGCAGAAAAATGTCAGAAACGTGGTCCCTGTCATTCGAGATCCCGCCCAAGGTCCCGCTCCTTCTGCAAATTCCGCAGGCGTGTGAGTTCCTCGAAATCGATCCGATCCTTGCTCCTTGGGGACGCGGCCTTGTTGGCCAGCAGGGATTCGAGCCCTATAAACGGCACCTGAAGCCCCGAAACGCCGACCAGGATTCGGTCGCCCCGGCATTGGTCAAAGGAGATCCCGTCTATGCCTGTGAGTACCTGTATCTTCATGGGTTCCCGTCCGATCTCGATTACGATGTCCGGCTCGAGAAAATCCTCGGCTTTGAGCTTGAGGGCTTCGAACCCGAACTCGTTGAACACATTCACGAGGCGCCCTGCGTTTTCGCGACTGATAGCCACAAAGACGTCCAGGTCCCCAGTATAACGAGGGAAGCCGTGGACGCCCACGGCATACCCGCCGACGATAACATACTCAACCCTGTGGCTTTCGAGTAATCCGAGAAAATCTTGGAAATGCTTGTTTAGCATGAGGTGAGTCCTGCGTCGTTAGCCGAATGGCCTCGACCGCGGCCAGCCTCTCCAAATGGGACCGCGACAGCCACATCATGGACCGAGAATTGGCATCATGAAGGTGTCGTTTTATGGCCAATGGCGTCATGAATCGAGAGCCTAGCTTCGGCTGGGCCGCAAGCAAGGCCTTCAGCGCAAAATGGTGGAGGTGCCGGGATTTGAACCCGAGCGCCCGCCGAGAATGGCCCGGAGGCATGTTGTCACTGCTGAGACACGGGCTCTGATCGTCCGCTAATCCCGCGGTTGCCCGGGGTTGCCGGGCATCCGTCACTGCACCGTCACGGTCATCGTGTCGTAGCCGGCGCTTTCAATGGCCACCCTCATTCCCGCAGCCAGGTTCTCAACATTCAGCGATCCGCCGCCTTCCATCGTGGCGGACCTGGCGAATGCCGTTCCCAAGCCGGTGATCTTGATGTTCACGCTGAGCGGATCGGGATTCAGGTTTTTCACGTGCAACGTGAATCCGCGGTCCCAGAAGCCCTTTTCGAACGAGGTCGTCAGAGGCGGGACCCGCGCCTTGATGGCCAGCGGCTGCAGCTTGGCGAGGTCGCCCTGCGTCTTCGCCAGTTGCGCCTCGAGGTCCTTCGCCTGGCTCTTGGCCTGTTCGAGTTCCTTGAGCAACCCGGAGGACGCGTCGTGGGACGATTTGATCACGGCCTGGAAATCGGACTCGCGGACCCTTGCATTGTCCGCCTGCGACCGAAGATCGGCCAAGGCCCTTTGAAGCTGCGACTCGAGGCCCGACCGTCGGGCCTGCGCCTTGTCCAGCTGCGCCTTCAGGTCGGCCGTCTGGCTCCCAATGCTCTCGATCTGCAGCTGAAGCTCGGCCGACCGCGCGTTGGCCATGCCCAAATCGGCCTTTGCCTGTCCGATCTTGGAATCGGCCAGGGCGAGTTGCTCCTTTCCGTGGGCCGCCACGGAATCAAGGTGATAGGCGGCGTAGGCGAGGGCGGCCACGATTGCCGCGAGAAAAAGAACTGCCGCGCGAAGGGCAGTAGGCGATTTCGCGGGCATATACTCTACGGGAGCAGGTGATGTATATTTTGGCGAAATCTGGGGTGAGCGTTCTATTATGGCGATATGGGATACAATAAAGACTAGACAGCAAAATCCTCGAGTTAAGCGCTCGTATTTCCTGACAATAAGCATCGTAAGCCATGAAATACAGGCGGGTTGCGTCACCCGGGGCGGTTCCCATCCCGGTGGCCGCCGACAGACAGCCGGGATGCCACCCCGTAACCGCACGATCACAGCGCCGCCTCAATTCGCGAATCCCGGGCCCGTGGCCTGCTCGGCCCCGGCTGCGGGACGAGGGCATGAGCCATGGTCCTACGCCCCAGAGCACCGTTCCGAGCGTAGATTGGTGCGGGTGCCGGGACTTGAACCCGGGTGCCCCCCTAGGACGAGTATTCGCAACAACGAGCATCTCACCCTCGGAGTAGTCTGCATATTGTCGGGTCGATTGATCGCTTAATCGTAGACGTTCTTTCGGTGCCCGACAGACACAACGAGAACGAGTAGGACGTCGTCCCTGATCTGGCATAGGATTCGAGAATCCCTGACTCGGTAACGCCACAATCCCACAAGCTGAGCGCGTAGGGGCTTACCGAATCGCCGGGGATCCTCCTTTGTGGCGATCCTCTTCTCCAAGTAAGCTACGATTTCCTTTTGCGCCTGGAGATCGAGCTTCTGAAGCTCGTGCAACGCCCGCTCATCAAAACTATACGCCCAAGGCACGCCTTACCTCTGCAGCTGAATATATCCTTGCGGGGCTTGCGAGGCGCTCGAGGGCAAGATGCGTGTCCTCCAGCTCCTCAAGATGCTCTAAAATCGCCTCCCGGGCGTAGAACGTCTTTGTCCGGCCCGTTTTCTTGGCCAACTTGGCCAGTCGATCTTCGACCTTCTTATCCAAACGGATCGCGAGCATGCCTGAAGCCAAAACTTGCTATACATGTATAGCAAGTTTCAAAACGCACTTTCATTCGCGAAGTTCGTGATTTATAATTCATTGATATAAAATAACTAACAACAAAGTGGTGGAGGTGCCGGGATTTGAACCCGGGTGCCCCAGGCCTTCGCGCGCCGCGTCTACCTGTGTAACGTCACATTGATCTCGCCCGGGTTACGCGATGACGCGCGCTTAAGCCCGGACCAACCCCCGGGAGAAGATACGGCGCGCAAACCGCGGGTCGCTCCGCGCGCTATGCCTGCTGTCGTCGCGGTGCTCGGCTAGCAGGTGTCGCCGGAACCGCGTGGCTGCATTAGTTAGGCAGCCAGGGGCATTTCTTCGTGTGTGCCTCTTATTGTTTTCGAAGGGGGATTAGCGAGAGGCCTTCGGCTCTCGACAGGCAGCGGCGCACTCCAACCAAGGGTAGAATCCAGAACACCCCCGAAAGGGAAAAACGTGCGCGATCAAGGAACGGAAAGGAAAACGTGGGGAACCCAAGCGGTTAAAGCAAGTCTCCCTGCAGACCTATCTGGCATTGAAGCTGCATCATCAGGGCCGAAAAAAGTGCGTTCTTTGGAGAAATCGTATCGTTCACCAGTTGCGTTAAGACCCTGTGAAAATGGGGTTGCAATTTGGGGAAACCGGCACTTTCTCTGCGGCAAGCACAATGCGACGCGGGTCGCGTAGGCTTAACACAACAACACAAACTACAACGAGCTATGAATGACATCCGTTTACGGAAGTTAGCGGCTGTGCTATCGCTTTTCGCGGCAGCCGGCGCTTTAGCTACCACGGGGTACGCTCAGACCACCACCACAACCACCACGACGGCCGTGCCGACGACCGCCCAGATCACGACGCCGCCGTCGACGCCATCCGACCAGGAACCCACGACCCTCGAGAAATTCGTGGTAACGGGAACCTACCTTCCCATGTCGGCGGACGCCCCTGCGATCCCAGTCACCACCGTCGACATCCAGGCCATCCAGAACTCCGGTGAGGCGAACAACCTCATGGAGGTTCTCCAGAAGGTTCAGCCGCAATTCACGGGCGGCCTCAACCTGGGGCCCACCAACGGCAATGTCTCCTCCGGAAATACCAACGGCGGATCGGAGCTTGCGCTGCGCAACTTCCCGACGCTGGTGCTGATCAACGGCCATCGGGCCGGATTCGCCCCAGTCGACTCGGTCGGCGGCTTCCAGTTCGTCGACTTGAACCTGATCCCCGTCTCGGCAGTGGAGAAGATCGAGGTCCTCACGGACGGCGCCTCCGCCATCTACGGCTCCGACGCGGTCGGTGGTGTGGTCAATGTCATCTTGAAGACCAACTTCTCGGGCTTTGAGGTGGACACGCACTACGGCTGGTCGACCGGTCTTGTGACCGGATCCTACGTCGAGAAGGGGACCTCGATCACCGGCGGCGTCAGCAACGGCAAGACGAGCATCACCATCTCGGCCGAGTATTCGAGCAACACGCCTCTCTACCAGTACCAGGTGACGAGCAGCCGGTACACGACCGGGACCAGCAATTATCCCGGCGTCATCAACATCTACAACCTGAACACGGGCCCGGTTCCCAACAGCTATTACCTGCTTAATCCGAGCCTGAACGCTCCCCCAGCCGGGGCTCCCACGTCGATTGCATCGCTCGTGTCCGCAGGAATCTACTCCGGGCCCTATTCGATAGCCCAGATCGTCTCGATGTTCAACCTGTCCCATGCGGCGACGTCGGTCATCGGCGAGACTCGCGAGAGCATGGTCGCCAACTTCGACCACAAGATCACCGACAACCTCACGTTCAGCGGCAGCCTCATCTATGCGGAGACGAACACATTCTCCCAGCTGAACGCGCAGCCCTTGGCCAACCTCGACGACAACACCGACCCGGACAACCCTATCGATCTCAATACGCTTCCTGACAATACCGGCACGGGCAACGGCTTCTCGAACCCGAACACGGTCGATGTTGTCGAGGTGCACAACCGCTTCATCCCCTATCCGCGCCAGTACCTGACCGACACGGATTCGGCGATGGGCGTCGTCTCGCTCGACGGCAAGATCTCCGACGACTACTCGTTCACCCTAAGCGCTGACTATAACATCCAGCGCGAGAACTTCCAGAATCCGAACCTGGTGGACGCCCCCGCGGTCAACGTCGCGACGGTGCCGGCGGCCGTCGGAGTTCCCCCCGTCCTGAACCTCTACGCACACACCCAGAGCGGGACCGCTGTCGTGGCCTCGGGCGCGTTGGGGACAGCGTTCGGCGACTACGACACGACGCTCCTCGACTACACGGCCGTCGTCAAAGGCAAGATCATCGCGCTCCCGGCCGGCGATCTCGAGGCAGCCGTCGGTGGGGAGTTCCGGCGCGAGAGCTTTTCGGCCAACGCCGACTACAACAGCATCCAGAATCCCATCCTCTGGGAAAGCGGAACGAATATCGCTCCGATCACCACCGCGCGCACCATCTGGGGCGAGTTCGGCCAAGTGACGGTCCCAATCATCAGCCCGGCGATGAAGATTCCGTTCGTCTACTCGTTCAGCAGCGACGATGCGATCCGCCACGAGGACTACCAGGGCGTCGCAAAGAAGCCGACCGACCCGCTGCTGGCGATTCGCTATCAGCCGATCGACGACCAGCTGACGCTTCGCGGATCCTATACCAAGTCGTTCATCGCCCCCTCGCTGTTCGAGCTGTACGGTCCCAGCTCGTTCGGTTTCTCAAACGACCTGACCAACTTCCAGCAGTACAACGGCGCGAACTTGGGCAACATTGGCCAGGCGAACGAGAAGGGTGGCTCAAACCCGCTGCTTAATCCCACGGTCGCTGAGAATTGGACCATTGGATTTGTCTACTCGCCGAAACAGGTCAAGGGCCTGACCTTCACCGTGGACTACTACAGGATCCGCGAGGACGAGATCGTTGGCGTGAACGATGACGTCGCTGCGCTCCAGAGCGTCGAGCTCCTGGGCCCGGCTTCCCCCTACGCCCAGTTCACGTCGCTCAAGAACTATGTCGGGGAGCCAGGCGCCGTTCCGATCACGATGCCGGGCGAGATCGCCGGCAACCCCACGGGCGTATTCTTCTATAACCCGGACAATAATATCGGCACCGACAAGTACGAGGCCCTCGACGTCCAGGTTGATTACACTTGGGAAATGCCGGGAATCGGCCGATTCGACCTCTCCAGCAAGGGCACGTATATCTTCTGCTACTTCCTCGATTCGCCGGGCAGCCCCGGCGAGGAGACCGCCGGCTACGGCACGTTCTTCAGCAACAATGGAACGATCCCGAGGCTCCGCGCCTACACGGTGCTCGACTTCACCCGCGGCGGGTGGGATGCGGTCCTTGCCAACACGTTCATCACTCACGTCAACGACATCGACGACGGGGAGCACATCAACTACTACCCGTCTTGGGACGTGTCGCTGAGCTACAGGTTCTCCCAGAGCGATCCGAGCTTCCTGGGCATGATGAAGGGGCTGACCCTCAAGGTGGGCGTCAACGACCTGTTCGACCGCCAGCCCTCCACGGACTACGACACGTTCATTCAGGACAATTCCGACATCTCGACCTACAGCCCGATCGCGCGGTTTGTCTACGTCGAGGGACGCTACAAGTTCTGATCGACCCGGAGGGAAGCCCGGCGCTTCCGCTCACTTCAAGAGGCGGCCCTTCGCGGGCCGCCTCTTTTTTTCGCCAAAATCAAGCGTCACGCTGTCCGCGTTGCGCGTCCAGTCGAGATCGGGGAATCCGCTTCCCGGTGCCGCGGCCCCGAGCGTCCTGCGGCGCGCCGCGGGCCAGCCCCCTGGGCGCAGCACGTCGACGCCGTCCGTCAGCTCCACGTTCGCCACGGTCACGCGCCCGAGCCCGCGGACTGCGATCCGCAGCCTGGCGTCGGGGCCGGCGACGGGGACGCTGAACTCCCGCCGCAGGCCCGACCTTGGGCGCGCCGCCTCCGCGCGGAACTCGATCGTCATCCGCCGGTGGAGGGCCTGCCAGGAGCCGTCCTCGCCCGCGCATTCGACGACCACCATCTGGAGCGCGGGCTCGATGAGGAGGACGTCGAAGCGCAGCTGCCACGCACCGCACACGGGCGAAGCCGTGGCGAGCCTGGAGGGGTCGGCCGCGCAGCGCTTGATCCATCGGCGCAGCTCGCGGAGGCGGCCGGCGTCGCGCCCGACGATCCGCTCGTTTGGGCCGCGCAAGCGGCGGTCCCGGGTGAGCCGCCAGAGGTCCCTGGCCGCCCGGCGGCCGGAGGCGACGCTGGCCTCGAACTGCC
>Ga0302324_100001782_pt1 | contig 51333 bp, 43 predicted proteins | sample Palsa_T0_1_FD_201949 | JGI IMG/M metagenome (GOLD analysis project Ga0302324, IMG submission 201949) | Peat permafrost microbial communities from Stordalen Mire near Abisko, Sweden - Palsa_T0_1 | ecosystem: Environmental > Terrestrial > Soil > Palsa > Peat permafrost | place: Sweden: Abisko...
CGCTCGCCTCATATGCCCGCCCCGAAAACAGCGCTCCGCCAGCTATCCGCAACCGGCGCATCGCATACTCTTCCAGACTCCGGCTTCGGCCCATCTTCAGTCCCTCAATAGCGGCAGGATCCTGGCCAGGGGTGTTTTGCGGAGGTTGGTTCGGTCATACTACCTGCGTCGCTGCCGCACGGCCGGCAAAGTCCTGCCGGACCAGTGACTCGGTGCGGTTGGCCATTCCACCTGAATTAGGCCCGTCCCACTGAATTACACCGCCATACGAAAAACTAGGCAAGGACAATGTCTCGCCGTGCGGCGTTTTATAAATTATGCAATTATATCATATAATTATATAAAATATGCGCGACGAGGCGAGCGCGCTCCGTAGGATAAGCCCCTACAAATATTTTCCTTGGCATCGCAACCCTTATCGGCGATTGAGTCAGATTGGAATCAATACGGCAATATCCGCGCAAGGAAAATATCCGCCGGAGCCGCCCACTGTTTAGGCATGCTGAATTCATCGGCAGAGTTGTTTCGATTCATTCATTAAGGCCATCGCCTGCGAATTCTCCCAATCGTTCATTGTGTCCTCCAAAATTATTGCGACGCACATCGGCGACTGACAGGTTAACGGCATGAAACTGCAAGTTGCGTCGACTGCCCCCCAGCACATCCTTCTCACCGGCGCGAGCAGCGGGATTGGGGCGGCGCTTGCGCGGCAATATGCACGCGCTGGGAGACGGTTGTCGCTGCTGGCGCGAAATCCGTCACGGATCGAGGACGTAGCCCGCGATTGCCGGTCGGCGGGCGCTGAAGTGGTTTGCGAGGTCGGGGACGTAACCGACGCCGCTGCGATGCAGCAATGGGTCGAACAATGCGACAATCGCGAACCGATTGACATGGTCATCGCCAACGCCGGAATTGGGGGTAAGGCGGTCATGGCGCCCAGGACGGGCGAGACGCCTACGGCGGCCGCTCAAATTCTGGCGACCAATATTCTTGGTGTCGTAAACACCGTGATCCCTGTTCTGCCGCGGCTGGTCGCACGCAGGCGGGGACATGTGGTGATCATGAGTTCGCTTGCGGCCTATGTGGCGCTTCCCGATACGCCGCTCTATTCCGCGTCGAAAGCGGCAGTACGGGTCTACGGGCACGGGCTTCGCCGCCTGCTCGCGCCCAGCGGAATCGGCGTGACCGTCATTTGTCCCGGCTTCGTGGCCACGCCGATGAGCGCGAGTATTCCAACACGGCTGCCGTTTCTGTGGGACGCCGAACGGGCGGCCCGGCACATCAAAGGCGGTATTTCGCGCGGCCACCGCGAGATTTCTTTCCCCTGGCCGCTGGCGGCCATGGTACGGCTGGCGGCGATCCTGCCCTCTTCCATCATCGATCCCATTCTCACCCGAATGTATTATGGCGGCCCGGACCCATGACGAATTCAAACGGCACGCTCAGGCTGGCGCAAATCGACAGCGAAAAACAAACCGCCGACTGGCTGGCGGTGCCCTATGCCGCTTATGCCGATCAGCCGAGCTGGATTCCACCGCTCAATCTGATCGAAAAGCAGCGCATATCGCCCAAGCATTCGCCGTTCTTCACATTCGGCGAAGCCGCGTTTTTCATCGCTTATCGGGATGGCAGACCGATCGGCCGTATCACTGCGCAGGTGAACCGGCGCCATCTGGATTTGCACCAGGATGCGACCGGACATTTCGGGTTTTTCGACTGTGTCGACGATCCGGAGGCCGCGACTTCGCTGGTCAACGCCGCCGCAACCTGGCTCAAGCCACATGGCCTTACCCGCATGCTTGGCCCGCTCAGCTTTTCCACCAACGAGGAATGCGGCTGTCTGATCGCCGGCTTCGATACGCCGCCGGCGATCCTCATGCCGCATGCGGCTCCGTGGACGCAGCATTTGCTTGAAGCGGCAGGGCTCGCCAAAGAGATGGATCTTTTTGTCTATCGCACGGCGCCGGACAAAATGCCGTCGCGCATCGAGAAGCTCGTCGCACAAGCAGCACAATTTCCCGACGTGACCTTGCGCCATTTCGATATGCGTCGCTACAACGAAGAGATTCGACTCCTGGTCGATATATTCAACGATGCGTGGAGCGAGAATTGGGGTTTCGTGCCGTTCAGTTCGGCGGAAATCGATTCGCTCGCCGCAGAACTGCGGCCCTTCTTTCGCAACGAATATGGCCGTTTCGTCCTGGTCGATGGAGAGCCCGCAGGCTTCGCCGTCGCGCTGCCCGATGTGACGGGAATCACCGCCTCGTTTCATGGTCGCCTGTTCCCGTTCAACTGGATCAAGCTCATCTGGTCGCTCAAGCGCGAAACCTATCGCAGCGCCCGTATTCCGCTCATGGGAATCCGCCGCGCCTGGCAATCGACGCCGCGCGCCGGAGCGCTTCTGACCCTGCTCGTCAACGATCTCGTGACTCAATGCGCCGAGCGCTACAAGCTCGACTGGATCGAGTATGGTTGGATCCTCGAAAGCAACCGGCGCATGGTCGTGCTGGCCCAGACACTGGCCGGGCCGCCGCAGAAAACCTATCGCATTTATGCGAAGCCTATCTGATCAGTTCCGCCCGAAAGCGAGCACCGCGTTCAGACCGCCGAAGGCGAAGGAATTCGAAAGGGCGACGCGCACCGTCTGGCTGCGCGCGACATTGGGCACCACGTCCAGATCGCATTGCGGATCCGGTATTTGGTAGCCGGCCGTCGGTGGCAGAATCTGGCGTTGCAAAGTAAGAGCGGTAGCCACCGCCTCCAAAGCACCCGCCGCGCCGAGGCCGTGGCCCAGCACAGCCTTGTTCGACGAGATTGCGAGACGATCGGCATGCGCGCCGAACACATCGCGAATCGCGCGCGTTTCCGACGCGTCGTTGATCAGCGTGCCGGTGCCGTGCGCATTGATATAGTCGATGTCGTCGACGTTGCATCCGGCGTCGGCAAGCGCCTGACGCATCGTGCGCGCCATGCCCTCGACGGAGGGCGAGGTGAGATCGCCCGCATCCGCGCCCATGCCGAAGCCGAGAATCTCGGCATAGATGGCGGCGCCCCGCGCCACAGCGCGCTCGCGTTCTTCGAGTACGAGCATCGCCGCGCCCTCACCCAGAACAAGCCCTGAGCGATTCTTCGAGAAGGGCCGGCACGCCTCCGGGCTCAACACCCTCAGCGCTTCCCACGCCTTCAATCCACCGACCGTCAAACACGCTTCCGCGCCCCCGGCCAGCGCCAGGGGCACCGTGCCGCCGCGCACCATCTGAAAAGCCAGACCAACGGCGTGCGTTCCGGAAGAGCAGGCGCTGGCAACGGCAAAGGTCGGTCCCGTCACTTCGAGATCCATCGCGACGTGACTGGCACCCGCATTGACCATGAGACGCGGCACGGTGAGGGGATGCACACGCGACGCATTCTCGCCATAGAGACGCTGATAGGAGTTGTCCAATGTCGTGGCGCCACCCATTCCGGTACCGACGATGATCGCTGTTGTCTGCGCCAGTTCGCCACGCAGATCGACGCCCGAATCGGCCACTGCCGAACGCGCCGAGAAGATCGCCATTTGCGCGAAGCGGTCCATCTGCGACAGCCGGCGGGGATCGATAAAAGACTCCGCGTCGAAATCGCTGGCATAGGCGGCGATCTTGATGTCGAGCCTGCCAGTGGGAATATGGGCGATAGGTTTGACGCCCGTCCGGCCCTCGACCAATCCGCTCCAGAACGTTTCGCGCGAACAGCCGACGGGCGATACGACGCCGAGGCCTGTCACCACGACGCGCTTCATGCGGCGCGCGTTTCCACCAGCGACGATACGAGCCGGATCACATCGCCCACAGTCTTGAAGTCCGCCGTCGAAGCGGTATTGGCGTTGTAGGGCAGTTCAATCCCGAACTTCTCTTCCAGGTCGAAAATGATCTCGACAAAATCGAGCGACGCCAGCCCCGCATCCGCGAGATCCGTATCGTCGGTGAGCGATTCGGCCGGCACATTCAGGTGCTTGGCGATCGCCGCCTTGATTTCCTTGCCCACATCCATTCAGGACGCTCCTTGATCGACCCACGCGGCGACGGAGTCGAAATGCGGGTCCGGTGCCGTGCCCGCTCCACCGAACCTAATATACCCACGCCCAAAACCAAAGGGCTGAAAAACCGGCGAAACTGCCGACAGAAAAGCGCCACTAGAAAAACGATGGGCAGGACGTGCGACGCCCTGCCCGATCGAACGAGTGGTGTTTCGCGAATGTGTAGAGCCGCGAATGGACGCATGTGTCAAGACTTGTGTGCGACACGCGTCAATCGTTCCGAGATGCCAACACTGCTGCCCGGGCGGGTCTTGATGAAGTGTGGAAATTTTTAGGAATCGCGTGCGGAAGAATATGGACGTGTTGCTTTCATCGGGTCTTCGCACCCTTTTGCAGTCCAGAATTTGAGAACGAAGTCGCATGCCGCATCGGCTGCATCCCGCTCGTTGGCAACAATCGAGAAATGCAACAGGTTTTCCATCTCGACGTTCGATTGGAATATTTTGACGTGCGTGTATTTCGTGATGTCGCGCTGCAAGGCTGTCCGGTGTTGTCGGGCGCCGGGCTGCCGGCGATGGTCAACCGGTGGGTTTGCGTGGCCACACCAACATATTTAGAGTGGTTCTAAATAGAACCTTTCCGCCACGACGGACAACGGTTGCCCAAATGGGATATTGTAGGACAATGTCCTACACCAGATATCCGCTCGGTTTGCTATTGTATATAGACCCTCTATTCATCTCCCGTTCAGGAACTTTGGCGCACAAAGAGGATATGCGGGCTGGAGCGAGATGAGTTGGAGGTACCGGCTTGGACGCTCACGATATCGACAATTTGATTGATGATCGTCAGGCGCAATTCGCTGTCGATCCGTTCGACCAGCCGTGGGAAGACGGCGACATCGGTCAGCCTTATGCCGTCGCTCTGGCGTTTGCCGTTCTGGCCAGTCTCGTCGCCATCGCAGCCACCTCGGTGACCGCGACGGTCGTCATCGGAATCTGGCGCCTGTTCAACTGACATTCTCCGCCTGTTGTGCCCCGGCAAGCCCGAGAACGAAACCGAGCTTGTCGATGACGTGGGGCGTAAGCACGAAGGGGTAAAGGTCCGTGTGCCCCATGCTGCGGTTGAGGCTGTTGACCGCGAATGCCAAGGGCAGCCACGCAGCGATCAAGTGACCGATATCGCGCGCCTCATAAGGATCGAAATCGATGCCTCTGGTGAGGCTGAACCGCCGGCCCGGACTGGGCAGCGTCTTGACGCCGAAGGCGCGCGCCGTTTCCAGCGTATCGACGATATGAAGATAGTGGGCCCAGGTTTCCGCAAAATCTTCCCAAGGATGCGCGCTCGCATAGGCGCTGGCGAAATTCTGCTGCCAATCGGCAGGCGGACCGTTCGCATAATGCGCCTGTAGCGCTGCCGCATAGTCCTGCCGCTCGTCACCGAACATCGCGCGAAACTCGTCGAGCCTGCCGCCGTCATGGACGAGCCGGTCCCAGAAATAGTGTCCGCTCTCATGACGGAAATGACCGAGCAGCGCGCGATAGGGTTCGCCCATCTCGGAGCGAATCTTTTCACGCTCCGCATCGTCGGCTTCGCGCAAGGCAAGCGTGATGAGGCCATTGTCGTGACCCGTCATCACCCGCTGCCCGTGGCTCGCCGTATCGTCGCCCAGGAAATCGAATGCCAGCCCATGTTGCGGATCTTCGGCGCGGTTCTTCAGGGGAAAACGCAGCTTGAGCAGCGAGTAAAACAGGCGATGCTTGGCGATCTCCAGACGCCGCCATAATTCGACGTTGCCGGGAACATTCAGATCCGGAATGAAATTGTTGTGGCGACATGCGGCGCACAGCGTCTCCTTGCTCGACGCCGATATCATCCAGTTGCACACGCCATATTCCGCATTGCCGCAGAAACGGTAGGCGCGGCCGCGCGCGCCCAGCGCCAGCCACTCTTCGCCGGCGGGATCGAGCGCGGAGAGAATTTGGCGCCGCGCCAGATAGCCCAGCCTGCGTCCGCAGGATTCGCACGCGGTATTCTCGAAATAAAGCGATTGACCGCAGCCCTGACACCGGAAGGCCTTCATGGGAACTCCGCATTCATCTGTGGTCTCTAATACAGGGTGATGGCCCCGGAAATCCTGTTTCGGGCGCGATGCCGCAGGCGCGAAGGCGCGCGTGGCGCCGCGTTAGCCGTTGCGGCATAGTGGTGAGACATGAGCATTCGAGCGGCCATCCATCATTCCACGCGCTACACCTATGACCGGCTTATAAGGCTTGGTCCCCAGGTCGTGCGGTTGCGGCCCGCCCCACATTGTCGCACGTCCATCATCTCCTATAGCCTGACCGTCAGCCCTGCCGAGCATTTCCTGAACTGGCAACAGGACCCGCAGTCGAACTGGCTCGCACGCATCACGGTCCCCGAGCCGACTGATCATCTGTTCGTCACGGTCGATCTCGTGGCCGAATTGAACGTGATCAACCCCTTCGACTTTTTCCTAGAGCCGGCGGCGGAATCATATCCCTTCGCCTATGACGAAGACCTCGCGGAAGACCTGAAGCCCTATTTCCGCGCGCTCAAAGGCGGCCCGCTTTTCGACTCCTATCTGGCGTCCGTTCCGCGCACCGAGAGGCCGACGACCCAATTCCTGTTCGATCTCAATGCGCGGCTGCAACGCGATATCAGCTATTTGATCCGCATGGAGCCCGGCATCCAGACGCCGGAGGAAACGCTCAAAAGCCGTTCGGGTTCGTGCCGGGATTCGGCTTGGTTGCTCGTGCAGCTGCTGCGGCATCTCGGTCTCGCCGCGCGTTTCGCATCAGGCTATCTGATCCAGCTCAAGCCCGATGTGGTGGCGCTCGACGGGCCCTCCGGCACCTCCGTCGATTTCACCGATCTGCACGCCTGGTGCGAGGTCTATCTGCCCGGCGCTGGCTGGGTCGGGCTCGATCCAACCTCCGGCCTGTTCGCGGGCGAAGGCCATATCCCGCTCGCCTGCGCCGCGAACCCGACTGCGGCGGCACCCATCTCGGGCGCGCTCGAAGAATGCGAAGTGACATTCGCCTTCGACATGCAAGTCACGCGCGTGGCCGAACCGCCACGCGTCACCAAACCGTATAGCGAGGCGCAATGGCAGGCGATCGAACAGCTGGGCGATCGCGTCGATGAAATGCTCAAGGCTGGCGATGTGCGCCTCACCATGGGCGGCGAACCGACCTTCGTATCCGCCGACGACATGGAAGGTGCGGAATGGACGACCGCGGCGGTCGGCCCCTCCAAGCGCATTTTCGCTGACGAATTGATCCGCCGCCTGCGCGACCGCTTCGCACCTGGCGGCATGCTGCATTACGGACAAGGCAAATGGTATCCGGGCGAAAGCCTGCCGCGCTGGGCCTTCGCGCTCTATTGGCGCGGCGACGGTATGCCTCTGTGGCGCGACGCGTCGCGCATCGCGCGCGAGCGCGAGGACCACACACCCTGTATCTGCGAAGCCGAAAAGCTGGCGCAGGGCATCGCGCGCCGCCTCGATCTCAATGCCGACTATGCGTTGCCGGCCTATGAAAACCTGCTGTTCTATCTGGCCAAGGAACAGGCACTGCCGGTCAATGTCGATCCGTTCGACTCGAAGCTCGAAAGCGCCGAGGAACGCGCGCGGCTGGCGACAGTCTTCGCGCGTGGACTGAAGAAGCCCGTGGGCTTCGTGCTGCCCGTGCAACGCTGGAACGCGCCCGACATGCGCCGCTGGCGATCGGAACGCTGGGCGACGCGCAGCGGCCGATTGCAACTCGTCCCGGGCGACTCGCCCGTCGGCCTGCGCCTGCCGCTCGACACCCTGCCCTGGCTGCCGGCAACTGAGCGGACTCCTGTGCTGCCGCCCGATCCGTTCGACAAACTCCCGCCGCTGCCGGACGCCGACTCGTATCGCCAGCCTTATCTTTCGGGCGGATTGCGCGATCCGGCGTGGGAGGCGCGCGCCGCGCGCACCGAACAGGAAGACCCCGTCGAAGGCGAGAGCGTCCGCACCGCATTGTCCGTCGAGCCGCGCGACGGCAGGCTCTGCGTTTTCATGCCGCCCACGGAAAGCGCCGCCGACTATCTCGACCTACTGGCGGCGGTGGAAGATGCGGCCGCGGAGATCGACGCCAGCCTGCACATCGAGGGCTATCCGCCGCCTTACGATCCGCGCCTCAACGTGATCAAGGTTACGCCCGATCCCGGTGTCATCGAAGTCAACATCCATCCCGCGCATAGCTGGCGCGAACAGGTGGAAGTCACCAACGCGCTTTACGAAGAAGCGCGGCAGACGCGATTGTCGACGGAGAAATTCCTGCTCGACGGACGCCATACGGGCACGGGCGGTGGCAATCACATCGTGCTTGGCGCGGCGACAGCCGCCGACAGTCCGTTCCTGCGCCGGCCGGATCTACTGCGCAGCCTCGTCGCCTATTGGCAGAACCATCCATCGCTGTCCTATCTGTTTTCCGGTCTCTTCATCGGGCCGACGAGCCAGGCGCCGCGCGTGGACGAAGCGCGGCTCGATTCGATCTACGAACTGGAACTCGCTTTCAATGAAGTGCCCGATGCTGCCGGCGCCAATATCCCGCCCTGGCTGGTCGATCGCATTTTCCGCAATCTGCTGATCGACGTGACGGGCAACACGCACCGCACGGAAATCTGCATCGACAAGCTCTATTCGCCGGACGGACCGACAGGCCGGCTCGGACTGGTGGAGTTCCGCGGCTTCGAAATGCCACCGCATCCGGAGATGAGCCTGGTGCAACAACTGCTGTTGCGCGCGCTCGTCGCGCGGTTCTGGCGCGAGCCTTACCCGGCCACGCTCGTGCGCTGGGGCACGGCGCTGCACGACAAATTCATGCTGCCGCATTTCGTGTGGGCGGATTTCACGGATGTGATCGCCGACATGCAGGCGCATGGTTTCGCGCTCGACGCCGAATGGTTCAAGCCGCATTGGGAATTTCGCTTTCCACTCTATGGCACCGTGCAATATGACGGCGTGCGGCTGGAGTTGCGGCAGGCGCTTGAACCCTGGAACGTGATGGGCGAAGAAGGCGCGATCGGCGGCACGGTGCGCTATGTCGACAGTTCCGTCGAACGCCTCGAAGTGAAAGCCTCGGGTCTGACCGATGGGCGCCACTTCGTGCTCGTCAACGGGAACCGCGTGCCGTTGAGCGCCACAGCCGTTGACGCAGCGGTGGGCGGCGTGCGCTACCGCGCCTGGCAGCCCGCCCATGCCTTGCATCCGACCATCCCGACGCATGTGCCGCTGGTCTGCGAGATCTGGGATGCGCGGCTCAAGCGCTCGCTCGGCGGCTGCACCTATCATGTGGCGCATCCCGGCGGTCGCGGTTACACAGTGTTTCCAGTCAACGCCTATGAAGCGGAAGGTCGCAGGCTGTCGCGATTCGAGCCTTTCGGTTTCACGCCCGGCCAGTTCGAGCCGCGGCCGACCGACCGGAACGCGGAGTTTCCACATACGCTCGATCTCAGGCGAACGCGTTAGAGGAGGCCGGATCGAGTCCGTGTTCAAGACCTGACCGACCTGACGACTGCCCCTTTGTTTGCGGCCCTGGAGCCGGCAGGCGCGCGACATCACGACGAGATGTTCGATGCGCGCGGCGGCGCGAAACCGCACTGGGAAACCGTTACGCGCATTCTCGGCGCGATGCCTGCGGAAGAATATGCGCGCCGCATCGCTTCGGGCCGCCGCATGATCCGCGAGAACGGCGTCACCTATAACGTCTACGACGACGAAGCCGGCCAGGAGCGCCCCTGGCAGCTCGACGGCGTGCCTTTCGTCATCGCGCCGCGGGAATGGAAGACGATCGAAGCGGCCGTCATACAGCGCGCGCGGCTGGCCGACGCCATCCTGCGCGACATCTACGGACCGCAACGCCTTGTCCGCGACGGCCACCTGCCGCCCCACCTCGTGTACGGGCATCCGCAATTCCTGCGCGCGCTCAAGGGCGCGAGGCCCGCGGACGGCGTGCATGTGCATCTTTACTCCGTCGATCTGACGCGCGACGAGGACGGCGCCTGGACCGTGCTCGCCAGCCGCGCGGATGCCCCAAGCGGTCTGGGCTATGCGCTCGAAAATCGTGTCGTCGTGAGCCAGACGTTCCCCGAACTGTTCGGCGCTTTGCATGTCGAACGTCTCGCCGCCTTCTTTCAGGCATTTCGCGATTCGGTTCTGGGCCTTGCCCATAGCAGCAAGGGTCATACGGTTCTCCTGACGCCCGGACCCTTCAACGAAGCCTATTTCGAACACGCCTATCTCGCGCATTATCTGGGTCTCGAAATGGTGGAAGGCGAAGATCTCGCAGCGCGCGACGGGCAGGTTTTCCTGCGCACGCTGGGTGGATTGGCCCGCGTCGCGGTCGTCTTCCGGCGTCTCGATTCGGATTTTTGCGATCCGCTCGAATTCCGCGCCGACTCGGCGTTGGGCGTGCCGGGCCTGGCGGAAGTGGTACGCGCAGGCGGTGTCGTGCTCGCAAATGCGTTGGGTGGCGGCGTCGTGGAATCGCCGGCGCTGGATGCGTTTCTGCCCGCGATTTCGCGCGCGCTGTTCGACGAAGATCTTCTCATTTCCGATGTGCCGACCGTGTGGTGCGGCACGGAAAGTGGCCGCCGACAAGCGCTGGCGCGTCTCGCGCACGGAGTCGCACGCAACGCTTTCGATGCGCGGCCGCTGTTCTCGCGCAATTCCACAGCACGCGCAGGCAGCGACATGACGCCGGAAGACATTGCGCGCTTCACCGAACGGATCACGCGCCGGGGCGCCACCAAGGTCGTGCAAGATGCATCGCATCTGGGTCGGGCACCGGTTTTCGAGAACGGAAAATTCGGCGCGCGGCCGATGTCGCTGCGCGTTTTCGCGGCGTGGACACCGAACGGCTATATCGCGATGCCGGGCGGCCTTGCCCGCATTGCGCGCGACGACAGCGCGACCGCGCTTTCGATGCAATCAGGCGCCGCCAGCAAGGATGTGTGGGTCTTGGCAGACGGCCCCGTGAACGATTTTTCGCTGCTGGCGCCGTCCAATGCCGCGCTCGAAATCCGCCGCTCGGGCGACGAGGCGCCAAGCCGTGCGATGGACAATCTGTTCTGGCTTGGGCGCTATGCCGAACGCACGGAAAATACCGTGCGCCTCCTGCGCGCCGTCGTGTTGCGCCTGGGCGACGACACGACGCTCAACGCCACCGTCACGGCCGCAGAACTTTCGCGTCAATTGCTTGTCCCCCTGGGCCAGGTCAGCCCCACAGCCGCCGCTGCGGCGGAAAAGGGCAATGACGCAAATCTTTCGGCAGAGTTGCAGGCCGCGATTTTCGGTTCCGAACCGCAGGGCCTGCAACGTCTGCTCCGCCGGGTCCAGCGCACCGCTTGGACGGTGCGCGACCGGCTTTCGCTCGACACCTGGCGCGCGATCCACGCGCTCGCAACGGAAGACCATGCGGCAGATGCGCCCGCACGCTTCGACAGCGCCGGCGCACGCGCCTATCTGGACCAGCTGGTTCTGCGAGCGGCAGCTTTGTCGGGCCTCTCGGCGGAAAACATGACGCGCGGCAACAACTGGAATTTTCTTGACCTCGGACGCCGCATCGAACGCGCAGGCCATGTCGCGTATCTGGTGCGCCAGATGCTCGGTGCGCAGAGCGAACAGGATATCGCCCATATCCAGATCGCGCTTGAAATCGCCGACAGCGCGATGACCTATCGCTACCGCTATCTCAACGCCTTTCAGGCCGCGCCCGCCATCGACCTCTTGCTGCTGGACAATTCCAATCCGCGCGGCGCCGCGTTTCAGCTGGCGACCATCGCGCGCCACGTCGCTGATCTGCCGCGCATCACTTCGGTGCAGCAGCGCCAGTTTGCCAAAGCCATCGCCGACGGCATTCGCGGCCAGATTGCGGGCCTCGATGCGCCTGCCCTGGCCGCCGCCGACGAAACCGGCAAGCGGCGCGCCCTCGCCGGACTGGTAGATGGCATCGACGATGCGATGACGCGGCTCTCCGACGCGGTGGCCGACACCTATTTCCAGCATGCGTCGCGCCGTCGCGCCGGCTCCGCAAGGCGGGAGGCCAGATAACGGAAAATGATGATGGAATATGCCGTTCGCCATCGCACGACGAGCCGTTACCTGCAGGATGTTTCCTATTCGCGCCATGTGCTGCATCTGGCGCCGCGCACCACCGCGCTGCAGACGACCCGTGCCTTCAACCTCACGGTCACGCCCGCGCCGGCCCAGCGCGTCCGCCGCACGGATTTCTTCGGCAATCGCGCGGACTGGCTGGCGCTCGACGAGCCCCACGCCGTGCTCGACATTGTGGCCGAAAGCCGCGTGACGGTGACGGCGCCGCCGGTCCGCGACGCGGCCGCGAGCGAAGACTGGCTCGATGTGCATGCGAGGCTCGAGGACGCGGCCGATCCGGACGCCAGCGACGCGGTGCAGTTCGTGTTCGATTCGAGCCTGACCGCCTTCACCTGCGATATCGCGTCCTATGCCGCAAAAAGTTTCACGCCCGGCCGGCCGCTGCTTCAGGCCGCGATCGAACTCATGGGGCGCATTCATGCCGATTTTCGTTACGATTCGACGGTGACGGATGTCGCCACGCCGATCGATCGCGTGTTCGAAATCCGCGCGGGCGTCTGCCAGGATTTCGCCCATGTCGGGATCGCGGCGCTGCGTTCGCTTGGCCTCTCCGCGCGCTATGTGAGCGGCTATCTCCTCACCCGTCCCCCCCCCGGCAAACCGAGACTCGTGGGCGCGGATGCGAGCCATGCCTGGTTCTCGGTGTGGGCGCCGCCTTTCGGCTGGGTCGATCTCGATCCGACGAACAATCTCCTGCCCGGCGACGAACACATCACACTGGGCTGGGGCCGCGACTATGGCGACGTGGCACCGAGCCATGGCGTCGTTACCGGCGGCGGCGATCACATCATCGAAGTCGGCGTGGATGTGGCGCCGATAGAGGCGGCATCGGGATAGGTACTTTCCGGCACCGAATTCCCTGCTGACAGGGGAAATTATCAGGGAATAAATCGGCGGAACTTTCGGGCACCGAATTCCCTGCTAGCAGGGAAATTAGCAGGGAAAAACAGGAACAGGGAATTTGCGTTTCCTCACGCGGCTTGGCGGCCCACGTTCCGGCACGCATGCGAAAGCGCCGCGGCGAAAGCTCGCCACGCCCTGGGTGGTTTATTCACAATGTCAAAGAGCCCGGCCAAAACGCAGGCTGGCCGTCGCTCTCACATATATAACCAAATTGGTTCTATGTCAACCCTGCTTTTTGCCTCGAATGATGCCAGATAGCCCCGTCCCATAAGCACTTTTCTGTATACAGAAACAGAGTTCTGCATACAGAACCGCTCCTTCGTCAAAAATAATACCATATCGGTATGCAGGCTCAAACCCGGTGCGGGCCGCGCGCCACGGCGCATTTCGCCGCTGCTTGACAGGCTTTCGCATCCGCAGCGAGATATTCGAACGCCACGAGAGACCGGCCCATGCGCGTCGCCATCATGCCCTGGGCCGGAACGCAGTGGCTGGGCGGCTGGAACTACTATCTCAACATGGCGCGGGTATTGTCGCGTTGCGCGCCGGAGATCCGGCTTTGCCCTTTTTGCCCGCCCGGCGTCACACCCGAACGGCGACGCGAGATGGAGGACGCGACGGGCGAGCCGAGCGGCGAGTTGCCGGTGCGGTCGCGATACACCGACGCGCTGGCCCTGGCCGGCTGGAAAGACCGCGAACTGATCCGGCGTCTGGAAAACAGGCGCGTCGATCTGGTTTTCGAGCAGGGCCGTTTCGTCGGGCGGGGCTGGCCCATTCCGGTCGTCTCATGGATCGCCGATTTGCAGCACCGGACCTATCCGGAATTTTTTTCGCTTCCGTATCGGCTGGCGCGCGATGTGGGCTTTCGCAGCCAACTGCGTTTTCGCCGGCATGTGATCGTCTCCAGCGGCGCGTCCCGTGCCGAGCTGCTGCGCTATTATCCGCGGCCGAAAGCCGCGATCGATGTCGTCCCTTTTGCCGTCAAGCCGATTGCCGCGGTGACGGAGGCCGGCATCGACGAGACGCGCCGGCGCTACAGACTGCCGGAAACCTATCTGTTTCTCCCCAACCAGATGTGGCGGCACAAGAACCACGTCACGGCGTTTCGCGCCCTCGCGGAACTGCGCCGGCGGGGACAGCCATTGCAGCTGGCGCTGTCGGGCGGCCCGATCGATCCCAGAAATCCGAAATATTCCGCCGAGGTTTCGGAACTCGCAGCAAGCCTGCAACTGGACCGTCAAATCACCTGGCTGGGCGTCATACCCCATGACGATCTGTTGCACCTGATGGCGGGGGCAGCGGCTGTCCTCAACCCGTCTTTCTACGAGGGGTGGAGCACGACCGTCGAAGAAGCGAAAACGCTGGGTGCCAGGCTCGTGCTGTCGGCCATAGCCGTGCATCTCGAACAGGCCCCGCAGAACGCGCATTTCTTCGACCCGTCCGATCCGACCGCAATGGCGGATGCGATCGCAACCGCAATTGCCGAGCCGCGCGATCGCGTGGCGTCGCGGCTGGATGCGACGGCAAGGAACGCCGCCGATCAGGAGCTTTATGCGGCTCGCCTGCAACGCGTCTTCACCGCCGCCCGTTCCTGACCGGGCACGGCGAATTTGAAGTTCCCTGGTGCGGATGCCATGTTGATTTCGGCACCTTCAAATCCACCGCGCCGGCGATTTCGCGGGCCCTGAAACGAGACTTTCGATGAACCGGCCCACGCCGCCCAACCGCGCGCCCGCAAACCCGGACTCGTTCGCGCTGGCGGGCGCCCGTCTCGCCGCGCAAAGGCCCTTGCACAGGCCGCGCCTGCAGCAGATCGCCTCCCATCTGCGAACCAACAATATCGAACTTGCCGTGAAGGAGCTGGCCAAACAGCTCGACAGGCATCCCGACGATGCCGACGCGATGACCCTCATGGCGATGGCACAGATCCGGCTTGGCCGCCGCAAGGAGGCGGCGGCGCTGCTGGCACGCTGTCTGGAACTCGCGCCCGATTTCGCCGCCGCCCGCTTCGACTACGCGAATCTGCTTTTCCAGCTCAACAAATTCGCCGCGGCGTTGCACGAAGTCGACCGCCTGCTCGAGGCGGACAATCGCAATCCGCTTTTCCTGTATCTGAAGGCCAGCATCCTCGAAATCATCGGCGAGAACGAACAGTCGCTCGCCATCTGCGAGCAATTGGCGACCGAAAATCCCGGCCGGGCAAAATCCTGGGTCACCTATGGCAACGCGTTGCGCGCGTCGGGCTTTCAGGAGAAGGGCATCGCCGCCTACCGCAAGGCGATCGGCTGCGATCCTTCTTACGGGCTCGCCTGGTGGAGCCTCGCCAATCTCAAAACCGGCTGCTTCGGCGCTGCCGATATCGACGCGATGCAGGAACAGCTGAAGCGGCCAGACATTGCCGCCGACAACCGCGTCGCCTTGCAGTTCTCTCTGGGCAAAGCCTATGAGGATTTGCAGGCCTTCGACACGTCGTTCGAACATTATGCGAAAGCCAACGCGGCCAAACGGCTCGGCATCGGATACGATCCGGACACCGCGACGGCGCGCGTCGCCGCCTTCAAGACGCTGTTCACGCCCGCGTTCCTGCTGAGCCGCAGCGACGCGGGCTGCAAGGCGCCGGACCCCATCTTTGTGCTGGGTCCGCCGCGCTCCGGCTCGACTCTCATCGAACAGATCCTCGCCAGCCATTCGGCCATCGAGGCGACGGCGGAGCTTCCCTATATCGCGGATCTGGCGGGGCGACTCGAAAGCCCCGGCGGGTCTGCCTCTCGCGCCGAATATCCGGGCATCCTGGAAGCACTCGACGCGGCCCGGCTTACGGCATTGGGCGAGGCGTATCTGGAGAGCACGCGGGTGCATCGCCGGCTCGGCCGGCCGTTCTTCATCGACAAAAGCCCGTCCAACTATTTTTTCGCGGGCCTCATTCACCTGATCCTGCCGAACGCGAAAATCATCGACGCGCGGCGCCATCCTGCGGCCTGCTGCCTGTCGATCTTCAAGCAGTATTTCAGCAAGAACAATCTGCGCCTGACCGAGCTTGGCCGCTTCTATCGCGATTACGTGGCACTCATGGCGCATGTCGATGCCGTGCTGCCGGGACGGATCCACCGGGTGATCTACGAGGACATGGTCGCCGATCCGGAAGCCGAAATCCGCAGACTGCTCGACCATCTGGGTTTGCCGTTCGAGGAGAATTGCCTGCGGTTCTACGAGAACGACCGCGCGGTGCTGACGCCAAGTTCCGAACAGGTGCGCCGACCCATGTCTCGCGCAGCGATCGATCACTGGCGGCATTACGAACCCTGGCTCGGGCCGCTGATCGACAGCCTGGGCTCGGCCCTGACCGCCTATCCGTCGGTTCCGGAAGAGTTGCGCTGAACCGGCCACAGACCCCAACGCGGATGTCATGGCCCGTGAAAACGGGCCACCCAGACGACGCAAATTCGTCAGCAAACAGATAAAGACTTATCTCATACCCTTTTGACAGTCGCGCACTCGATCACCTGGGTGGCCCGTTTTCACGGGCCATGACACCAGATTGATTTTGTAGGTTCGCAATTTGCTCTAAAATAACAGCTCCTTGCGTGCGGCGGCCAACGTTCTCGCCAGTCCGTCCTGCACGCTGGTGCCGGCCCGGAGTCCGCTTGCAGCCGCCAGTTCCGTTCGGCCGACGAGATAGGCTGGGTCGCCGCGCCGGCACTCGCCGGTGAACCGCAGGGCAATCGATCTGTCCACGGCATCGATGAGCGCGCGGGCGATGTCCGCAACATTCGTCGCCATCCCGGTGCAGCCGTTGAAGATCGGCGCGGCCGGCGACGCCAGATCGAGCGCTGCGATCAGCATCGCCGCGGCATCTGCGATGAACAGCCAGTCGCGCGCCTCACAGCCGGTTCCGCCCAGCACGATCTCGCGCTCGCCCGCTTTGAGCCGCGCGCACATTTCCCAGATGAGCTGCTTGCGCAGCCCCGGCCCATAGACGGAGAACAACCTGACGATGGCGACATTCAAGGCAAAATTGCCGGCCCAGCATTCGGCCGCCATTTCCACCATCGCCTTGTGATAGCCGTAAGGAGAAAACGGCGCGCGCGGAGCGGATTCCGCGATCGGCTCGCTGTGACGATCGCCATAGACTGCCGCGCTGGAAGCCAGGACCAGGGGAACCTGGCGGGCATTGAGCCGGAGCCAGTCCAGCAGTTTGACGGTGCTCAAAACGCTGCGATTGAAATCCTCGGCGGGCGCGGCAAGCGACGGCCCCACCGAAGAACCTCCCGCCAGATGCACGATGCCGGCCGGCAGACCGCAACTTTGCGCGAGTGCGCCGAGGTTCGATCCGTCGACATCCCCGTTGATCCACGCCGCGACGCCAGGCGGTGCATTGCCGTGTCCCACCCCCGCCACACGCCAGCCGCTGGCAGCGAGGAGGCGGACCACATGGCCGCCGATGGCGCCACCGGCGCCCGTCACGAACGCAAGCGGGCTCATGTCGGCGGCGTTCAATCCCGGCAAGATGATGTCGACTGCGATTCCGTAGCCCGCGCCCCGCATAAGCGCCAAGCATCACATTGCCGCATGAGACCATAACTTCCATCAATCAAGTGTAAAAATACTCCTGCAGACATCGGATTTGCGTCCCACAATGCGGCGCATCATACTTTGACGGAGATGCAAGCGATGTCGAAATCGTCGACGACGAATAAGCCGCGGACGGCGCGACCGAAATTGCTGCCGCTGGTCACACCGGGTGAGATTCTGCTGGAGGAATTTCTCAAACCGATGGCACTGACCCAAAATGCGCTGGCACGCGCGATTCACGTTCCGCCGCGACGCATCAATGAGATCGTCCTGGGGAAACGTGCCGTTACCGCCGACACCGATCTTCGCCTCGCGCGCTCTTTCGGATTGTCCGAGGGATTTTTCCTGGGCCTCCAGGCGGATAACGACCTGCGCGCCAAGAAGCGCGAGATCGGCAGAACGCTCGAAACCATCGAGCCGAAAGCGGCTTGAACCTTCGGCCGGACTCCGGAAATTCGATGAACAGCTTCGCGCGCATCGCCAATGGCCGGGAAGACTGGACCGCGAATGCGTCCGTTCCGCTCCATTGTCACGACCAGGCCTATGCCGCGATCGTCCTGTCCGGCAGCTATGAGGAGTGCGGCAGCCGCGGACGTTTCCGTGTGGGCCCCGGCAATGTCCTTTCGCATGCGGCGTTCGATGCACATCTGAACCGTTTCCAGAAGGCAGGCGCGCAGATCCTCAACCTTGTCGTGGACGCAACCGGATTCAGCCTCGGCCATATCGACGATCCCGACACGATTGCGCGAACGGCGGAACGGGACCCGGTCGAAGCCGGCAACCGCCTTCGCGCGCAACTGCGTGAAACCCGGCAGGGACCTGGCGACTGGCAGGATGCGCTGGCTTTCGACCTGCTCGACGATCCCGATTGCCGCCTCGATGCCTGGGCAACCGCCCACAATCTCGCGCCCGAAACCTTGTCGCGCGGTTTCCGGAAAATATTCGGTGTGACGCCGGCCCGGTTCCGCGCCGAAGCGCGCACGCGACGCGCTTTGGCATTGATCGCGCGCAGCGACTTGCCGCTTGCCTCAATCGCGGCCATGACGGGATTCGCCGATCAGGCACATATGTCGCGTGCCCTGCACGCCATCACCGGGTCGCCGCCATGGCGCTGGCGCAAGTCAAATCGGTTCAAGACGCGCTCGCCGGAAGCCTCCTAGATTGAAAGCATGACCGCCATCGAAATGCCGGATGAGCCACGCTTCCGGCTGAAGCCCATTCCCATTCTCGCTGTCGCAGCACTCGGCTTCGGCATTCCTTATCTGGCTGCCTATGCCGCATTCGCGTGCAGCAAGGTGCTGCACACGCCCTCGCCCTACGGCCCGACGCTGCCCTGGCTTTACATGCAGCACGGCCTCCAACTCGCCGTCGCGCTCGTCGTCATTGCGATTTTGAAGTTATGGCTCCTGCCGGCCGATTACGGGCTGCATTGGCCGCGCGGCGCGACATATATCTGGCCTGCCATCCTGTGGGGAGCGTTCTTCGGCGTTCTGATGACGGTGGTCGACTACGCGCCACAACTCCTCGCGGGAACGAAACCCGATCCGGGTTTTCCACTAACGAGCGCGAACATCTGGGGTTGGACTTTTTTCGAAGGCGTCTATGTCGGCCCGACGGAAGAGATTCCGTTCCGCGCGCTGCTGGTCACCTATCTGGCGACAACCATGCCGGGCAAATTGCATCTTGGCCGCTTCAACATGAACTGGGCAGGCATCATCGTGGCGCTGATTTTTGCGCTGCTGCACGCCGCCAATTTCGAGATGCGCCATTGGCCCCAGGCTTTGGGGCAACAAGCCTATGCCTTCGCGCTCGGCGTCTTCTATGCGTACTGGCTGGAAAAATCGCGCAGCGTGGTGGCGCCGATCGTCGGCCACAATGTCAGCGATGTGATCGAATATCTGATCCTGTTCGCCTGGATCGCTCTATAGTGACGTGAAAGCGACCCGTGCGAGGTAGGCGGTGCGCGCCGCGATATTCTGCGACGACCGGACGGCTTTCTCGACAGCTGCATCATCCTCGTGGCGCACGCCGATTTCCCCGGGCAGCAGAAAACCGCGCGGCTCGGGTTCTGCCGCCGGCTGTGCGACAAGACGCTTCAGAAGGCCGAAGCGCGTATGTGTCGCAGTTTCGTCATTGCCGATGTTCGTCACCAGGGAGCGCGGCGGAAAAAGGCTGATACCGCCGGCGCGGAACACCGTCCACCAGAAGCGGATAGCCCAACTGTCCAGATGGCCTTCCATCTGCCGGACCAGCATGCGCGCGTACGGATACGAACCGTTGAGATCGAAGCGGTGTCTCAACAGCGGGTCGCTTTTCAGATTTTCCCAGCCCGTCGCGTTCGGGTCGTAGCGGTCCCAGGCGCGCTTCCACGCCGCCCAGCCCCATGATGTGGTGAGATTGAGGAAGACGCCTTCGTCGCGTCCGCGAAACTCGGGCACGGCAAACTGATACCCCGATATCTGCCAGACCGCTGGCGCATTCGCATAACGATCGAGTGCCGCATTGAACCAGGAAAGCGTTCCGGGTGACACGACAAGATCGTCTTCGATCACGATCGCGCGGCCGAATTCGTTGCACAACCGCGTCACGCCCGCGATGATCGATCTGGCCAGGCCGAGATTTCCCGGCGCTTCGACAATGGTGAAATTGGCGCGGCGTCTGGCCTGCAGCAGCGCGCGCACCTGCGCCACATCGGGCGCTGCCGTTTCGTTCCTGGGACCGTCGGAAAAAACAAAGACGGGGCTGCGTGCGAATTCGGGACAGGCTTCGAGCGCGTCGAGCGTCTGGGCGAGATGTCGCGTGCGGCGATAGGCGAAGATCGCGATCGGGGCGAACTCAGACATTTCCCTTCTCACACGCCACGCGCATTCGCCGCACATGACGGCTTAATTACTACTTGACGATGGAAGTGATGTTATTTGTCATTGCACCGTTCGTCGATGCTCCCAAGCCGCGACGCAAAGCCGCCGCCAAACGATGCCGAACCGCATAGGGGATCGATGAATCTCGACAACGGAAAAGTTGCGCTTGTCACCGGCGTCACGGGGCAGGACGGCGCCTATCTCTCGGAACTGCTGCTGGAGAAGGGCTACACGGTCCATGGCATCAAGCGACGGTCCTCGTCGTTCAATACGGCGCGGATCGAGCATCTCTACCAGGATCCGCACGAGACCAATCCGCGGCTCATTCTCCACTATGGAGACATGACGGACTCCACCAACCTCATCCGGATCGTGCAGCAGACGCAGCCCGACGAGATCTACAACCTGGCCGCGCAATCGCATGTGCAAGTGAGTTTCGAGACGGGAGAGTACACCGCCAATGCCGACGGCATCGGCACGCTCAGGCTCCTGGAAGCGATCCGCCTGCTGGGCCTCACCGCCAAGACGCGCTTCTACCAGGCCTCCACTTCCGAGCTTTACGGCAAGGTGCAGGAGACACCCCAGCGCGAGACGACGCCGTTCTATCCGCGCAGCCCCTATGCGGCGGCCAAGCTCTATGCCTTCTGGATCACGGTCAATTACCGCGAGGCCTATGGCATGCATGCCTCGAACGGCATCCTGTTCAACCATGAGAGTCCGCTGCGCGGCGAAACCTTCGTCACGCGCAAGATCACGCGCGCCGTAGCCGCCATCCATCTCGGCCTCCAGGACAGGCTCTATCTCGGCAATCTCGACGCCAAGCGCGACTGGGGGCATGCGCGCGACTATGTGCGCGGCATGTGGCTGATCCTGCAAAGGGACAACGCCGACGACTACGTGCTCGCGACCGGCGAAACCCATTCCGTGCGCGAGTTCGTCGAGAAAGCGTTCGGCGAAGTGGGCGTGACGGTGACGTGGCGCGGCACAGGCGCCGAGGAAGAAGGCATAGACGCCAGGACGGGCCGCGTGCTGGTCAAGATCGACCGCCGCTATTTCCGCCCGACCGAGGTGGATCTGCTGATCGGGGACCCGTCCAAAGCGCACCGGAATCTCGGTTGGAAGCACGAAAAGAGTTTCGATGCGCTGGTGGCGGAAATGGTGCGCGAGGATATGATCGCGGTTCCCAAGGAGCCGCGACGCAATGGCGACTGAACTGCTCTATCCGTTGCGTGGCAAGCGCGTCTGGGTCGCCGGCGACAAGGGCATGGTGGGGTCGGCGATCGTCCGGCGTCTGGCGCCGGAGGGATGCGAAATCATCGTATCCGAGCGTTTCGATCTGCGCGATCAGCAGGCGGTGCGCAACTGGTATGACGACGCCAGGCCCGATGCAGTATTCGTCGCGGCCGCCAAGGTCGGCGGCATTTTGGCAAACGACACCTACCCGGCCGATTTTCTCTACGACAACCTCATGATCGAGGCGAACATCGTCGAGGCGGCCTGGCGCGCCGGAACGCAAAAGCTGCTGTTTCTCGGCTCGAGTTGCATCTATCCCAAATTCGCGAGCCAACCCATCGTCGAGGGCGCGCTGCTTACGGGCACACTGGAGCCCACGAACGAATGGTATGCGATCGCCAAGATCGCCGGCATCAAGCTATGCCAGGCCTACCGCAAGCAGCATGGCGCGGACTTCATCTCCGCCATGCCCACGAATCTCTACGGTCCGGGCGACAATTTCGACCTGCAAACGAGCCATGTCATTCCGGCCCTGATCCGCAAGGCGCATGAGGCCAAAAGGAACGGCGATGACTCGTTCCCGATCTGGGGGACGGGAACGCCCTCGCGCGAATTCCTGCATGTCGACGATTGCGCGGACGCACTGGTCCATCTGATGCAGAACTATTCCGGCCATGAGCATGTGAATGTCGGCGCCGGCGAAGACACCACTATCCTCGACCTGGCGCTGCTGGTGGCCGATGTTGTGGGCTTCAAGGGCCGCATCGTCACGGTCCCGACGAAGCCCGACGGTACGCCGCGCAAGCTGATGAGCAATGCCCGGCTCAAGGCGATGGGCTGGGCGCCGACCATCTCGCTGCGCGACGGTCTCGCCGCGACCTATCGCTGGTTTCTCGAGAATGCGGGCGCGTGAAAATGGCGTCTGTGGCGCACCTGGATCGCTTATCGGTGACCTGCCAAAAGTGCGGAGTGGATGTGATTTGGCCGGCGTCACTTACACAGGAAGAAATATCCGAATTTGCAGCGGCGTGCCGTACGGATCGGGTCGCTGGCGTAAAGCAGGCAGTTTCGTTTCTCGGTCCCGTCTTGAAAGATGCGAAATCATTGTCCTTTCACATCAGCCGGGCACATGGAGCATGCCACCGTTGTGGCGGTCCCATACGCGGGGAAATAGCGACATGCCCAAAATGCCGATCAATCAATCTTGATTGGTAATGCGAGCTGTTTTTACGGCTTGGCGCGCAACGCCCAACCCACGATCTGTTCCAGCACCGCGCCCAGCGCCTGATCGAAGGCCTCCACGGTGCTGGCCACGCTGTTCTGCGCCGCCTGCGCGGTATGTGTGGCGCCCAACGATGCCACGACCTCGCCGCGTGCCGTGACAAGCTTCGCCCGCATGGCGACGACGACGCCGGGGGCACCATTGTCGCTGTCGTAATGTGCGGTGAAATCGCGCAACTCGCTTGCCAGCGTATAATCCGCATGCGCGCCATCCGTCTCGCGGCCCACGGCGGCGATCTTGCCGCTTTGCTCGAACGCCTCCACGAGCAGCGATTGGATCAGGCGCGGTACGGAATCCGTCCATTGGGCATTGGCGTAATAATCCATCGTCTGGCCGCGAACGAGCGCGATGCGCTCGGTATCGAGGCTCTGCATCGCATAGGGCCGGGCGATGACAAGCTGCCAGTCGACACGCGGGGCGTCATCCAGCGCATGGAATTCGGGCTGCAAGCGATACAGCGCCAGCGGCGAGCTGGACGGCTGTATCAGGCTGAAACTGTCGCCACAGCCGGCGAGAAACAGGGTCGAGGCGCAGGCCGCGAGCAGATTGCGGCGTGCCAGAGGCGGAAAAGCGTTCGGATCGTTCATGGCGGCGTATATCCTTTGCGGCGATCGCCATAGATGAGGCTCGTCGGCTCGTGCTCGAGCTGGTCGGAGAGCCGTGTGAGACTGCGCACTAGTTCGCGCGCTTCGTTCATGAGCTGGTCCACCCGCGCGCCGTTGACGGCGGCGTCCGTATCGTCGGTGAGATGGTTGAGCTTCTGCGTCGTGATGTCGGCATGTGCCAGAACGCTGTGCAGGTCGGCGAGGTCCTTGTTGATGCCGGCAGACGCCGAGGAGAGGTTTGCGATCGTCTTGTCGAAATCGGCGGAATGCCGGGCGAACACCGCGGTCGCGTCGCGCAGATTGCCGAGCGTTTGGGCGAAAGCCTGGCGGTTCTTGTCGCTCAACACGTCGTTCAGCCGGTCGGCGATGCCATTGATCTTGGCCAGCAATTGCGGCGCGGATTGCTCGAGTTCCTGCAATGTCGAGGGTTTCGATTTGATGACGGGATATTCGCCGAACTGGTTCGGTCGCAACACCGGCGACGCCTTCGACCCGCCATCGATTTCGACATAGGAGCCGCCGGTCAAGCCTTCGCTCGCAATGGAAGCCAGCGAATCCGCATGCACATTGAGCGACGGATCGAGCTGCATGATCACGATCACTTTCTTGGGGTCTTCGGGATCGAAATTGAGCTTGCTGACGGTTCCCACCGAAATGCCGTTGTAGCGGACGGGCGTTCCCGTTCCGAGGCCCGTCACCGCGCCCGTGAACGAGGTTTGATAGTAGGCGTATTCCTCCGAATATTGCGCCCCGCCCAGCCATAACAGCGCGACGACGAGACCGAACACGCAGACCAGGACGAAGACACCCACCGCAACGTAATTGGCTTTCGTTTCCATATGCGTTCTGCCTCAGGCTTCGAGCGCCGCCCGGCCTCTGACGCCGGAAAAATATTCATGGATCCAGGGGTCGGGATCGTGCATCAGCGTCTTGATGGTTCCCACCGTTATTTTCTTGTTGACCAGGACTGCGATGCGGTCAGTTGTGGCGCGCAGCGTGTCTAGATCGTGCGTCACCATGAAGACCGTCAACCCCAGACTTTTCTGCAAATTGCTCACCAACTCGTCGAACTGCGCGGCCGAGATGGGATCGAGGCCGGACGTTGGCTCGTCGAGAAACAAAAGCTCCGGATCCAGCGCCAGCGCCCGGGCGAGCCCCGCCCGTTTTTTCATCCCGCCGGAAAGTTCCGAGGGGAATTTCTTGGCTGAATCCTCTGGCAATCCCACCAATGACAGTTTCATCGCGGCGAGTTCATCCATCAGCGACTGGCTCATATGCGTCCAGCGGCGCATGGGAACCTGGATGTTCTGTGCCACGGTTTGCGAGCTGAACAAGGCGCCTTCCTGAAACAGCACGCCCCAACGCAATTGTAATCCTTTGAAATCCTCGCTGTCGATTTCGGCGGTTTCCTGGCCGAACACCTTGATGCTGCCCGACAAAGGTTTGTTGAGGCCGATTATGGACCGCAAAAGAACCGATTTTCCCGAACCCGAACCGCCGACGACGCCCAGCACTTCGCCGCGGATCACGTCGAGGTCGACATGATCGTGAACGATCGTGCCCCCGAAGCCATTCACCAGGCCGCGGATGCGGATAACAACATTGTCGGTGTCGCCGGCAACCATCAGATGCCCAACACGGAAAACAGGACGGAAAACATCGCGTCGAGCGCGATGATGAGAAAGATGGATTCGACCACGGAACGTGTCGTGAGTTTGCCCACGCTCGCAGCATTGCGCTCGACACGCATGCCTTCGAAGCAGCCCACGAGCGCAATGACGAAGGCGAAGACCGGCGCTTTCACAAGGCCCACCATCAATGTCTTCACGGTGATGGCGCCCTGGAGCTCGCGGATGAACGCAGGGATGGTGATGCCGAGATGGAAATAGGTCATCACCATGCCGCCGATAAGTCCGACGACGTCGGCGTAGAAGGTGAGCAGCGGCAGGGCGATGACAAGGCCCAGAACGCGTGGCAGCACAAGCACTTCGGCGATGTTGAGGCCGATCGTCTGCATGGCGTCGGTTTCTTCGTTGACGCGCATGGTGCCGATCTGCGCCGTGAAGGCGGAACCGGAACGACCCGCGACGATGATCGCCGTGACGAGGCCGCCCAGTTCGCGCAGAAAGCCCACGCCGAGAAAATCGATGGTGTAGATTTGCGCGCCGAAGCGCTTGAGCTGGTCGGCGCCCTGATAGGCGAGGACGATGCCGAGCAGGAAGGCAAGCAATCCGACAATGGGCAGCGCCGTCAGGCCGGTTTCCTCCAACTGATGTATGAACGCCGGAAACGGCAGCTCGCGGCGCGGCGCGACAACGGCTTCCACCGTTTCGACCGCCACGCGGCCCAGGAATCCCGTCATGTCATAGGCTTGACGGAACCCATGGACGGTGCCGCGTCCGATCCGCTCCAACCTGTCCTGCAGCAGCGGGCGCGGCGGATGCTCGACCGGCGGCGCGGTGTGATCGCGCTCCAGCGTTTCCAGCAGGGCTGCGTAATGCTCCGGAATCGCAAATTTCGTGATTTTGAGTCCTTTGGCTTCCAGATCGCGCTTTGTGCGCACGACGAGCCAGACGCCCGCGCTGTCGAGCAAAGCGATTGCCGAACCATCGATCTCGGCCTCGCGCGCGTCCGCGAACCGCAATGCGTGCAATTCCGTATCGAGCCGCGACGCTTCGGACACCAGCCAGTCGCCGCCCAGAACGAGACGAACACCGCGGCCACGCTGCTCCAGGCGTAGCGTCGCGGGCGATTCGACCTTTACGGCGGGGGTAAGGTTTCTCATGACGGCACGAACCCTAGCATGAAGAGCCGCCCCGAAATCTCGATCGGAAAGCACCGGTCAAGCGAGCAATCCGGCAAGCGTATCGCGGTAACGCCCGCGGATGCGTTCGCGATGGTTATGTCGACCGCCACTCACTGTTTTCTTTCCGTGCCGCCAGACGCAATCGATCGCGGCGCCCGCGAAGAGCCAGCTGTCCAGGATCAGGTCGCCGTTGCGTCCGGCCAGCGACGGATCGCCCGCATCCAGGCTCACAATATCCGCGCTGGCACCCTGTTCCAGGCCGGCCGTCTTCACGCCGAGTGCCTGCGCGCCACCCGCAAGTGCCGCATCGAACAGATCGCGCCCCGTGGAACGACCAGGCGCCGCGGCCAGCACGTTGCGGGCGCGCTGCGACAGCCGTTGGGCATATTCAAGCATGCGCAGCTCTCCAGCCGGATCGATGAGCACATTGGAATCGGTACCGATCCCGAAACAGCCACCGGCGTCGAAATAGGGTCGTGCGGGGAAGATACCGTCTCCCAGATTGGCTTCGGTGATGGGGCAAAGGCCGGCGACGGCGCCGCTCGACGCGAGGCGCCTTACCTCGGCATCCGTCACATGCGTGGCATGGACGAGACACCAGCGTTCGTCGACCGGCGCATGATCGAGCAGCCATTCGACCGGGCGCGCGCCGGACCAGGCGACGCAGTCCTCCACCTCTTTCACCTGTTCCGCGGCATGGATATGGACGGGACCATCGTCCGCCAGCAGCAGGATTTGCGACAGTTCGCGGGGCGCGACCGCGCGCAGACTGTGCGGCGCCACGCCGATATGGGGATCGTCCAAGGGGCTAATCGCGTGCCGGCTCGCCTCCATCAATTTTGCAAAGCCTTCGACATCCATAAGGAAACGCCGCTGACCGGAAACGGGTGCCGCCCCGCCGAAATTTCCGTGGGCGTAGAACACGGGCAGCAAGGTTAGTCCGATTCCCGTCACTTCGGCTGCCGCCGCCACGCGCGCCGCAAGCTCCGCGATATTGTCGTAAAACGCGCCTGCGGGATCGCGATGCAGATAGTGAAATTCGCCGACGCGCGTAAAGCCGCGTTCGAGCATTTCGACATAGGCCTGCGCCGTGATCGCTTCGACATCGTCCGGCTGCAGACGATCGAGGAAACGATACATGACCTCGCGCCAGGTCCAGAAATTGTCGTCGGCCGGACCGCGCAATTCGGCCAAGCCCGCCATACCGCGCTGAAAGCCATGGCTGTGGACATTGGCGAGGCCCGGAAGGCCGATCGCATGACACTCGTCTTCCGGCGCCGGCGCGGCATCTGTCTCGATCCGGGCAATACTGCCGCCCGCGACGTCGATCCGGACGCCCTGGGTCCAGCCCCCCGGCAGAAGCGCGGTCTCAAACCACAGCATGACTAGCCTTTCGATCCGGACATATGAAACAATCTTGCCCAACCCGCCAAGCGGGACAATGAGGTTCCATGCGCTGCACCCGGCTCTGGCACAATGCGCGCCTCGCGACACTGGCGCCCAGGCGACCCGGTCTGGGAGAAATCGATGCCGGCCTCCTAGCGAGCACGGCTGGGCGCATCGTCTATGCCGGACCGCAGCGAGACGCCCCCGCCTTCGAGCCTGAAGAACGCGTCGATTGCGAGGGGCGCTGGATCACGCCCGGGCTTGTCGATTGCCATACCCATCTTGTCCATGGCGGCGATCGCGCCCACGAATTCGAATTGCGGCTGGGTGGTGCGACCTATGAGGACATTGCGCGTTCCGGCGGCGGGATTCTCTCGACCGTGGCGGCGACACGGAAAGCGAACGAGGAGGAATTGATCGCCTCGGCACTGCGCCGGCTCGATGCGCTCATCGCCGAGGGGATTACGACCATCGAAGTGAAATCGGGTTACGGGCTTTCGCTGGAGCATGAGGCGAAACAGCTCCGGGCGGCGCGCGCGCTCGCGACACTGCGCGATGTGAACGTGGCGACGACCTTTCTCGCGGCCCACGCACTGCCGCCAGAGGCAGGCGGCGACTGGGATTCGTATATCGACCGCGTGTGCGGGGAGATGATTCCCGCACTGGCGCGCGAGCAGCTTGCGGACGCCGTAGACGGCTTCTGCGAATCCATCGCCTTTTCGCCGGCGCAGATCGCACGCGTGTTTGACTGTGCAAAAGCGCACGGCCTGCCGGTCAAGCTGCACGCCGACCAGCTTTCGAACCTGCATGGCGCGGCACTTGCCGCTCGCTACGGGGCGTTGTCCGCCGACCATCTCGAACACAGCGACGAGGCGGGCATAGCAGCGATGGCCGGGGTGGGGGTTACGGCGGTATTGCTGCCGGGAGCGTTCTATTTCCTGCGCGAAACGCGTCTGCCGCCGGTGGCGCTGTTGCGCGCGCATCACGTGCCGATCGCGATCGCCACCGACTGCAACCCGGGCACCTCGCCCCTCACTTCGCCTCTGCTGACAATGAATCTCGCCGCAACGCTGTTTCGCCTCACGGTCGAGGAATGCATCGCCGGCATGACGCGCGAAGCTGCCCGCGCACTGGGCCGGCTTGACGACATCGGCACGCTGGAAGCTGGAAAACGTTGCGATCTCGCGCTCTGGAACATCGAACGTCCGGCCGAACTCGTCTATCGCCTGGGATTCAATCCGCTGCATGCGCGCGTCAAGGATGGTCGCTGATGAGTTGGCTTGGGGTCACGCCAGGCTATGCGCCGCTTATCGTCTCCCTGCCGCATACCGGAACGCAGATCGCGCCGGACGTCGAACCCCGTCTCATTTCAACATGGCGCGCGCGCAAGGACGCCGACTGGTGGGTGGACCGTCTTTACGATTTCGCGCCCGCGCTCGGCGCGACAATTGTCCGCACGGATATTTCGCGCACGGTCATCGACGTCAATCGCGACCCGTCCGGCAAATCGCTCTATCCCGGCCAGAACACGACGGAACTGTGCCCAACCACGACCTTCGATGGCGAACCGCTCTATCGCGATTGCGAGACGCCGGGCGATGCAGAGATTGAGACACGTCGCGCGCGCTATTTCGATCCTTACCACGATGCGATCGGGCAGGAGATCGCGCGGCTGCGACGGTCGTATGAGCGGATCGTTTTGTTCGATGCGCATGCGATCCGCTCGCGGATCCCGCGGCTGTTCGCGGGCGAGCTTCCCCATCTGAACATCGGCACGAACAGTGGAACGAGTTGCGCGGATCGGCTTAGCGCTGCCGTCGACGCCGCCTGCGCTGCGAGCGATTTCTCGCGCGTCGTCAATGGCCGATTCAAGGGCGGTTACACGACGCGGCATTACGGCCAGCCGACGCAAGGCGTGCACGCGATCCAGCTGGAGCTTGCCTGTCGCGGTTATATGGATGAACCCGAAACACCCGCACCCGATACCTGGCCTGCGCCTTACGAACCCATCCGCGCGAAACCCTTGAGCGAACTGTTGCAACGTATTCTTGAAGTCTGCCTGAAATTTGAGGCAAAGGACAAACCATGACGCGACTGGACAACACGCGCGCGATCCGCGCCCCGCGCGGCGGCACGCTCAACGCCAAAAGCTGGCTGACGGAAGCGCCACTCCGCATGCTGATGAACAATCTCGACGCCGACGTGGCCGAGCGCCCGGAAGAACTCGTCGTCTATGGCGGCATCGGACGCGCCGCACGCGACTGGGAAAGCTTCGACCGGATCGTCGCCACGCTGAAACGGCTGGAGGAAGACGAAACGCTGCTCGTGCAATCGGGCAAGCCCGTGGGTGTTTTCAAAACGCATCGGGATGCGCCGCGCGTTTTGATCGCCAATTCCAATCTCGTGCCGCATTGGGCGAATTGGGACGTATTCCATGAGCTCGACCGCAAGGGCCTCATGATGTACGGCCAGATGACAGCGGGAAGTTGGATCTATATCGGCAGCCAGGGGATCGTGCAGGGCACGTATGAGACCTTTGTCGAGATGGGTCGTCGCCACTATGGCGGCGATCTCTCCGGCCGCTGGTTCCTGACCGCCGGCCTGGGCGGCATGGGTGGCGCGCAGCCGCTGGCGGCGGTCATGGCGGGCGCTTCCATGCTTGCCATCGAATGCCAGCCTTCGCGCATCGAAATGCGCTTGCGCACCGGCTACCTCGACGCGCAGGCCGCATCGCTCGACGAGGCGCTGGCGATGATCGAAAGCGCGTGCAGCGAGAAGACGCCGCGATCCATCGGACTGCTTGGCAATGCCGCGGAGATTTTTCCGGAACTCGTGCGGCGCGGCGTCAGGCCCGATGCCGTAACCGATCAAACCTCGGCGCATGATCCGCTCAACGGCTATCTGCCCAAGGGCTGGTCGCTGGCGCAATGGGAAGACAGGCGCGGGCGCGATCCCAAAGCGGTCGAGCGCGCCGCAAAACAATCCATGGCCGTGCAGGTGCGCGCCATGCTCGACTTTCACCAGATGGGCGTGCCCACCGTCGATTACGGCAACAATATCCGCCAGATGGCGAAGGAAGAAGGCGTCGAAGGCGCGTTCGATTTTCCCGGCTTCGTGCCGGCCTATATCCGCCCGCTCTTCTGCCGCGGCATCGGACCGTTCCGCTGGTGTGCGCTCTCGGGCGACCCGGAAGACATCTATCGCACAGATACCAGGATGAAGGAATTGTTGCCGGAGGACCGCCATCTGCACAACTGGCTCGACATGGCGCGCGAACGGATTCATTTTCAGGGTCTGCCGGCGCGCATCTGCTGGATCGGTCTCGGCGATCGTCATCGCGCGGGCCTCGCTTTCAACGAGATGGTCAGGAGCGGCGAACTCAAGGCGCCGATCGTGATCGGGCGCGACCATCTCGACTCCGGTTCCGTGGCCTCGCCCAATCGCGAGACTGAAGCGATGAAGGACGGCTCCGACGCCATTTCGGATTGGCCCCTGCTCAATGCGCTCGTTAATTGCGCTTCGGGCGCGACCTGGGTGTCATTGCATCATGGCGGCGGCGTTGGCATGGGCTTCTCGCAGCATGCCGGCATGGTGATCGTCTGCGACGGCACCGACGCAGCCGCGCAACGCATCGCGCGCGTGCTGTGGAACGACCCCGCGACCGGCGTCATGCGCCACGCCGACGCCGGCTACGACATCGCGCTGGAATGCGCGCGCGAACACGGTCTCGATCTGCCGGGAATACTGAAATAGGACAAATGGCTACCCGCCCAACGCCTGCGCGAGGTCGGCGATGAGATCGTCGCTGTCCTCGATGCCGACCGAAAGCCGCACCATCGAATCCGAAATGCCGAGCCGTGCGCGCTGTTCGGCCGGGATTGACGCGTGCGTCATGATCGCGGGGTGCTCGATGAGGCTCTCCACGCCACCCAGGCTTTCCGCCAACGCGAAGAGCTGACAGCGTTCGAGAAACCGCTTCGTGCCGGCGAGATCGCGTTTGAGTACGACCGTCACGATGCCGCCAAAGGCGCTCATCTGCCGCCTGGCCAAATCGTGCTGCTTGTGGCTTTCAAGGCCGGGATAGATGACGCGCTCGACATCGGCGCGCGCTTCCAGCCTGCGGGCGATCTTGAGCCCGCTCGCGCAGTGGCGCTCCATGCGCAACGCCAGTGTTTTCAGGCCCCGCAGTGCAAGGAAGCTGTCGAACGGTCCCGCGATCGCGCCGACCGCGTTCTGCAGAAATTTGAGCCGCTCCGCGAGAGCGCGATTCTCGCCCACGACGGCGCATCCGCCCACCACGTCGGAGTGGCCGTTCAGATATTTCGTTGTCGAATGGACGACAATGTCGAAACCCAGTTCGAGCGGCCGCTGCACATAGGGGCTCGCGAAAGTGTTGTCCGCCACCGCCATGAGCCCGCGCCGCCGCGCAAGCGCGGCGATAGCTGTGAGGTCGGCCAGCCGCAACAGCGGATTGGTTGGCGTCTCGACCCAGATCATCTTCGTGTTCGGCTTGAGCGCGGCCTCAATGGCAGACGGATCGCTCACATCGACGAAGCTGAAATCGAGCCCCGCCGAACGTCGTCTCACCCCTTCGAACAGCCGGAAAGAGCCGCCATAGATATCGTCCGTCGCCACGATATGATCGCCGCTGTCGAGCAGGTCGAGCACGGTCGCGATGGCGGCGAGGCCGGATGCGAACGCAAATCCCTCCGTGCCGCTTTCCAGATCGGCGATGCAGCGTTCGAACGCCATGCGCGTGGGATTCTGGCTGCGCGAATACTCATAGCCTTTGTGCACGCCCGGGCTCTGCTGCGCATAGGTCGAGGTAGCGTAAATGGGCACCATCACCGCGCCCGTTGTGGGGTCGTGACTTTGGCCGGCATGGATGGTGCGGGTGGCGAAGGCCAGACGATTGCTAGCCGCGTTTTCGGTCATGGGTTAAGCCGGAGGTGGTTGAGAAGATCGATGCGCGTGATGAGGCCGACGAATTTCTCGCCGTCGAGAACGATCGCCACTTCGTTGCGCCGGAACAGGGGCGGCAACGCATCGAGCCGGTCGGAAACCTGCACGGTGTGGAGGTCCGCCGTCATCGCTTTCATCACCGGGTCGCGGAAACGCTCCAGGCGCTGCGCTTCGGCGCCCTCGACGAAGGCGAGAATGTCGCTCTCGTCCAGAATACCAAGAACGCGGTCGTTTTTGACAACCGGCAATTGGGACACGTCCGAAGAGCGCATGCGGTTATAGGCGACGAGCAGCGAATCCTCGGGAAGCACGGTGACCGCGCCGCCGCGATCGAAGCGCCGCGCCACCAGATCCCTCAAATCGCCATGCAATTCCCGCTCGGCCAGACCCTGCTCGATCACCCAGAAATCATTGTAGGTTTTCGAGAGATATTTGTTGCCGCTGTCGGGCACGAGCGTGACGACGCGCTTGGGCGCGGTCTGTTCACGGCAATAACGCAACGCCGCTGCCAGCAGCGTTCCTGATGACGAGCCCGCAAGAATTCCCTCCTTCGCAAGCAATGCACGCGCCGCCTCGACGCCTTCCTTGTCCGAGATCGAATAGGCGCGCGCGATGAGAGAAAGATCGGCATTCACCGGGATGAAATCCTCACCGATTCCTTCGACGGTCCAGGAACCCGCCTCGCCGATCTTGCCCGTGGCGATATAGGGCGCGAGTATGGAACCCACAGGATCGGCAAGCACGATCTCCGTTTGCGGCGAGACGCGTTTGAAAAAGCGGCCGAGGCCAGTCATCGTGCCGCCGGAGCCGACGCCAACGACGACCGCGTCAACCTGATGTTCCATCTGGTCCCAGATTTCTGGTCCCGTCGTTTTTTCATGCGCCTCCGGATTGGCGGGATTGGCAAACTGGTTGACGTAGAACGCGCCCGTTTCGCGCGCGATGCGCTCGGCCATGTCCTGGTAATACTCGGGATGGCCCTTGCCGACGTCGGACCGCGTGAGGCGGACTTCGGCACCGAGCGCGCGCAGATGCTGAATCTTCTCGCGGGCCATCTTGTCCGGCACGATGAGCAGGATGCGATAGCCTTTCAGGACGCCGACCTGCGCGAGACCGAGACCGGTATTACCGGCCGTGGCTTCGATGATCGTGTCGCCGGGCTTGATCCTGCCGTCGCGTTCGGCTGCTTCGATCATGAATAGGCCGATGCGATCCTTGATCGAGCCGCCGGGATTCTGGTTTTCCAGCTTGACGAAAAGCCGGCACAGACCGGTGTCGAAATTTGTGAGCTCCAGCATCGGTGTGTTGCCGATAAGGTCGAGCGCCGTACGCGCGGGGCGCGGGCGCGGATTTTCCGTCATTGGAGATTCCCCAGTCTGCGAGTCGAGAATACCCAATCGGGGTCGGACTTGCAGGGAAAAAGCGTGGCTCGGCCGGAACGCAACAAGCGTGCACGAAAACGAGAACGTCTTGCGGTTGATTTCACAAAGCAGTTGCAGGCATGGCGATTCGGTCGCGAATAATCTCCGAACAGGGGTCTCAGTATCCCATCAGCTTTGCGTAGCGGTCGCGATGGAAAGTCGAGTTGCCGAAAAGAGCCTCCGCCACCCTGGCGCGTTTGAGATAAAGGCCCGAATCATGCGCATCCGTCATGCCGATGCCGCCATGCATCTGCACCATTTCGTTGGAGATCAGATGCCAGGTGTCGCCGGCACGCGCCTTGGCGAGCGAGCAAAGCTGCGGCACATCGTTCGCATTGCGATCGATCGCGGAGAGCGCGGCTTCGACGCAGGAGCGGGCCAACTCAAGCTCGGCAAACATTTTCGCGGCGCGATGCTGCAACGACTGGAACGTGCCGATGACTTGTCCGAACTGCGCACGCGTCTTGAGATAGTCGAGCGTGACCTCGAAGGATTGAGTCGCCGCGCCCAGCATCTCGGCGGCAAGAGTTGCGCGCGCACGATCGAGCAACGCAGCCAGGATGGAATATCCATGATTGACGGTGCCGAGCACGCCGCCCTGTTCCACGAGAACGCCATCGAGATGGAGATTCGCGACATCGCGGCTGTCGACACTTTTCAGTTTCTGCCGCGTCAGCCCGGGGGGATTGCCGGGCAGGAGGAAGAGCGTGATGCCGTTCTCAGCGCCCGGTTCGTCACCGGTGCGCGCCGCGACGACAAAAAGATCTGCGGCGCCGCCGTCGAGGACGAATGTTTTCGTACCCGTCAGCTTCCACCGCTTTCCGTCATGCGCAGCCGCGAGTGCGATGCGATCGGGCGCGTGATGTGCGCCTTCATCGACGGCGAGTGTGCCGAGCGTTTCGCCTGACGCCAATTGTGGCAGCCAGACATTCTTCTGGTTGTCGTTCCCGGCCAGCAGCAGCGCACTCACCGTCACCACGGATGTCGCGAAGAGCGGCGACGCTGTCAGCGTGCGCCCGGTTTCCTCGAGCACGAGACCCATCGTCGAATACCCAAGTCCGGAACCGCCATAGGCTTCGGGAACGAGTATCCCCGGCCAACCCATGGTGCAGATTTCGGCCCACAGTTCCGATTCGAACCCATCGTTCGCGCCGCTGTCGCGCAACTTGCGAAATCGCGACACGGGAGATTTCTGTGCGACCCACGCTTTCGCCGCGTCGCGAAGCATCTTCTGTTCTTCGTTGAGTATTGCCATGGCCTGGTTTCGGCTTGAGGAGTGGAAAAATGGCGCTCTGTCTATTGGTGGTCGAGGAGACCGAGTACGCGCTTGGCGACGACATTGAGATTGATCTCGGATGTGCCGCCTTCGATGGAATTGCCCTTGGATCTGAGCCAGGCGCGCGTTGCCGCTGTTTCCGCCGGCGCAAACCCTTCGCCTTCCCAGCCCAGCCCCTGGTGGCCCATCGCCTCGACGATGAGTTCGCAGCGCTCCTGATTGAGCTTCGCTGCCGCATATTTGATGATCGAAACGGCAGGTCCAACGCTCTTTCCAGCCTTGACCTCTTCTTCAAGCCGACGCACGGTGAGTGCGAATGCTTTCGCTTCCATGCGATGCGCCGCGATCCGCGCCCGCAGATCTGGCTCGGCGATGCGGTCGTCTTCCTCACCGACATAGGCCTTGGCGATCTCTTCGATCTCCATGCCGGCGGCGCCACCGAACCCGCCGGCTGAAATATTCTGCCGCTCGAATTGCAGCAGGCGCTTGGCGATGTCCCAGCCACCATTGAGCCGGCCCACGAGATTGGCTTTCGGCACCTTCACATCGGTGAAGAACGTCTCGCAGAACGGCGAGGAGCCGGAGATCAGCTTGATCGGACGCGCCTCCACGCCGGGTGTGCGCATGTCGAACAACAGAAACGAAATGCCTTCATGTTTCTTCGTCGCGTCGGTGCGCACGAGGCAGAAAATCCAATCCGCCTTGTCGGCATAGGATGTCCAGACCTTCTGGCCGTTGACAAGAAAATGGTCGCCCTTGTCCTCTGCCTTTGTGCGCAGGCTTGCCAGATCGGAGCCTGCGCCAGGCTCGGAATAGCCCTGGCACCAGCGAATTTCGCCACGCGCGATTTTCGGCAGATGCTCCTTTTTCTGGGCCTCGTTCGCATATTCGAGGAGCACGGGGCCAAGCATCCACAGACCGAACGACATCAATGCCGGGCGGGCATGAAGGCGCGCGAGTTCCTGATGGAGAACCTGCACTTCGTCCGGCGAAAGGCCGCCCCCGCCATATTCCGTTGGCCAGCCCGGCGCGGTCCAACCACGCTGAGCCATACGGTCGAGCCAGGCCTTGGCGTCTGGATTTTTATAGGTGGCTCTACGACCGCCCCAGACCGCATCGTCCTCGCCCTCCATGGGCGATCGCAGCGACGGTGGATAATTGTCCGTCAGCCATGCGCGGGTATCCGTCCGGAAGCTTTCCAGGTCGCTCATGCTTTCCCTCCCGACACGTCGGAGTAATGGCTTGACGCCCAACACCGTACCGTAAGTTCGAAACGTGGCATCAATTGACGCCAATGGAAAGCGCGCAGGGCGACGGCGCGACACTGCGCGTCATTCGCCAGGGCGTAAAACGCTTCAGTGGCGACCCAATTCCCCGATAGGTTGCCTGGGCAAAAAGGACGGCAAGCATGAATTTCGCCAGCGATAACGCCTTTGGCGCAGCGCCTCATATAATCGACGCCCTGCATGCCGCGAGCAGCGGCCCCGCGTCCTCGTATGGCGGGGACGAAATCACGGCGCGGCTGCATGCGGACATGGCACGACTGTTCGAACGCGAGGTTGCGGTCTACCCCGTCACGACTGGCACGGCCGCCAATGCCTTGGCGCTCGCCACGCTCGTCCCGTCCCATGGCGCAATTCTGTGTCACGCCGAAGCGCATATCGAAGTTGATGAGTGCGGTGCACCCGAGTTCTTCACCCACGGCGCCAAGCTTGTCCCGCTCGCAGGCCGGGATGCCAAGCTTGCTCCGGCGACGATCGAGCAGGCGCTCCTGCGATTCCACAGGGGCTTCGTGCATCATCCGCAACCGGCCGCGATCAGCATTACCCAGGCGACGGAACTGGGCACATGCTACACGCCCCAGCAAGTCGCCGACATTTCGACGCTCGCGCGGCGGCACGGGCTGAAGCTGCACATGGACGGCGCCCGGTTCGCCAATGCTATCGCACATCTGGGCTGCACACCGGCGGAAGCGACCTGGCGGGCCGGCGTGGACGTGCTGTCGTTCGGCGCCACCAAAAACGGTGCGCTTGGCGCAGAAGCGGTTGTCTTTTTCAACGCCGGCGATGTGGGCGATTTCGAATATCGGCGGAAGAAGGCCGGGCATCTGTTGTCGAAGATGCGGTTCGTCTCTGCACAGCTCACAAGTTATCTGGAAGAGGGCCGCTGGTTGGCTACCGCCATGCACGCCAATGCTCTCGCGCGGCGCCTGGCTGAGGGATTGGCGCAAATCTCCGGCGTGGAAATCGCGCATCCGGTCGAAGCAAATGCCGTGTTCGTATATTTACCCAACACGATTGTCGACGGGCTGCGCGCCAAAGGCGCGGCTTTTTACGACTGGTCGCCGCCTGCAGCTGGCCGCACGCTGGTGCGGCTGGTCACGTCGTTTGCCACGCCCGAGCAAGACATCGATCTTTTTTTGGCTGCCGCACGCGGCCACACCTGAGCAGTTCGCTTCAGATCCTCGTGTCAGATGCGTCCCAACAGGGTGATCGTGCCTTCTTCCGACGTATTGCCCGTATTGGCATACAGATAGTCGAAGCCCAACTGGACCGACCAGGCGCCGGTAGAGACAGATATGCCGCCACCTGCCAGTGCATTGCCATGTGCCGGTTGGGGACCGCTGATCTCGAATTGGTCCGTCGGCGTCACGCTCTCGAAATTCACCTTCAGGCTCTGGACGCCGTTGGCGATATCGTAACGATAGCCAACGCGGCCTTCCGGCTGCAGCAGGAAACTGCCGAGATTGATGTCCTGACGCGCATCGACGCCGGTGAAGGCGCGCAGCGACGCCGCATAACTCGGATCGACATTGAGGTCGAAACCATCGCCACCCTTGGCTTCCTTATAACCTTCTTCACGCATGGCCATGCCGTCCAGGCTCAATTGCGGCATCAGGACCGTGCCACCCCAGTCGTATTGAACGCCGGCCGTCGCGCCACCTGCCATGTACTCGGCAGGATGCTGATTTGTCGCCGTGCGTACGAGGCTGTCGACATCGATCGTTCGGCTGCCGTTGAGGTGGGCGTAACCCACCGTCGCCTGCGTATCCAGAAAGAAGGCCTTGCCATGCCAGTCGGTGTAGCCCGTGGCCATGTACCACTCGGAATTGGTCTTCGACAGAACGGGCGCCTTTGCGTTCATATCGCCGGAGAAGAAGGTGAAGGCGCCGCCGTAACGGCCATCTTCCGCATCGCCCTGGTCCATGCCCAGCGAAAGACCGAAGCCCGTGTCGCGATAACCTGTTCCCGCACTCGTATTGTCCTGATTGAGGCGCTGCACGAACTCTTGTCCCCACAGCGTCGTATCGCCTTCGTCATCGGCATATTCGCGCAGAGCCCGTTGGCGCGCGGCGACGACATTGGTGGCTTCGTCGGTGAGGGAAATGGCCAGCGCCCGGGCGGCGCCGGAAACATCCGGTGCGAAGGCGGCGTAAGCAGCCTGCGCCTGCTGCGCGTCCGTGACGCCGTTCAGCACGGCGGCGCCAAGCTGATAGTCGTTGACGAGTGCTTCATTCGCATAAGGAAACATCTTGGCGGCGAAGCCGGTGAGCGGAATCTGATTGGCGCCGGTACCGATCGATTTCGGCGTCAGCTCGAGCACGAGTTCCGAGAGATCCGGATTCGTGCCCTTGCAGCTGCTGGCATCGTTGACGTTCCAGGTACAGACGCCGCCGGTAAAGAGATAGGGCAGAGAGCCCCCCTGCGATACGGGCGTGGTGAAATCCGTCTCAATGGTTTTGAGCTCGGCGGACGAGATATCGAGATCGCCCTTGGGCGCGCTGATCAGATCGAAAACCGCAGGTTTGCTCTCCGTCGACGTGATGAAGCTGCCGAAAGAAACCTTGAAGGGCGTGTCGTCCCCAATCGACGCAGAAGTCGAAGCCTCGATCAATGCAGTCGTATTGGGAAAGGCGGTGAGGTTGAAGGGCTGGGAGACCGTCAACCCCAGGGTACCGCCGGATTCTACATCGAACGTTCCGGCATAGAGGCCGACAACACCGCCTGACGCAAATTCCAGACTGGACGGAGAATTCTCGAGATTGAGCGTGCCGCCCTGGGCGATCGTCACATTGACATGGCCGCCCAGCGTTTCCGTCACCGCGCCCGACACCGTTCCAAACGAACCGATGGTGAGCGTATCGACGCCGCCATTGTTGGTGCCGCCGAAACTGATATTGCCGTTGATCGTGGCGGGCTGTTGTGCGGTGCCGGTGTCGCTCAGCGTATCGTTGCCCGTACCGAACAGAATGGCGCCCGTGACCGTTCCCGTATTGGTGAAATTTACGCCGGTCGAATTCACCGAAAGGTTCGCCGCCTCCGCCACCTGCGCATTGTTGTTGAGTGTCGTCGCCACGGCGGAAATCGTGCCGCTGTTGTTGATAGTATTGAGCGTTCCAGATGAATCGTAAATCGCGTAGGCGGTCAGCGCGGTGACGTCGAGGGGGTTGGTCGTCGTGACGGACGCGGAAATCGTGCCGCTATTGTCGATCGTGTTGAGCGTGCCGTATTGCTGGATGCTGATTGCGGTCGCGGTACCGGATTCCGGCCCGCTTACGGAAGCCGTGATCGAACCGGAATCCGATTCGTTCGAGTTTTTCAGGAGCGGCACGACCGCGTAATTTCCGATCGACAATGTGGTCGCGGTGACGGACGCCACCTTCGAATTGGTGACTCCCGTGGCCGTGATCGAACCGCCGTTGAAGAGCCCCCCCGTCAGCATCGTCTGCACGGCGGACGACGCTCCATCGATCTCGAACGTGGTCACGCTCTGATCGGCATTCGTCGATTGGCCGCTGATCGTGCCGCGGTTGAGGAAGGCAAAATTGGGATCGGTGGTGTCGCTGTAATATCCAATAACGAGGCTCGTCGTGGGCGTGACACCGTCGAGCGTTGGGTTGATCAAAATTGTCGGAGCGGTGCCGACCGTTGAGATTTCCGCGCGCGCTGTCGTCGTATCGGCCGCCGTGCTGGGGCCGGCATTGTAGACGCCGCCGCTGACGCTGGCGCCGATGCCGAGCGCCGTACCGGCTTCGGGGAGTTTGCTGTTCGCATTGGTGTTGGTCGTCGTGGCCGTCGAACTGCCGAATGTTTCGAGATTGCCGGCATTGACGATGCTGCCGGTCAGGGCGCCCAGAAGCTGAATGCCTTCCGCGCCCTGGCCGTATGCCACAACCGTTCCGCCGGCCAGAATATTGATGTTACCCGTCATCGTGCCGCCGATATCCATCGCGATGACATTGCCGGCCTGCGTGGAGGTGGAATTGGCGTTCTCAGGCGTGATTGTGAGCGTCCCGCCGATATCGATGTCGCCGGCGATGTTGGTGCCCGACAGCGATTCGATCCCAAAGGAGCTGTCGCCCTGTACCTTTGTGGTCGAGCCAGTCGCCAGATCGATAGCCACAGCGTCGCCCCCGCCGGTCGGCACGATGCCCGTGAATGTTCCGCTATTGGCGTCTCCGCTGGGTCCCGATATCTCAATTCCGATTTTGCCCGTACCTGTCCCGGTCAGGTCGATGGTCCCTGTACTTTCGATTTCGCCGGTATTGCCCGTCACCAGTTCGACGCCTGTTGCCGACGAGACGCCGGTGTAACTGATCATGCCCGCATTGGAGACCATGTCGCTGGAGTTGATCATCACGGCCGGCGAGGTCACCGGGTTGGTCGTGATCACGATCGAACCATCTGTTTCAATGGTGATATTGCCGTCGGCGCTGGTCGTAACCGGCGACGTCGTCTTGTTCGATATGGTTGTATCGGCGAGCGCCTGCCCGGAGAACAATGCGAACGTGGCGGCGGACAGCATTAACACGCGCTTGTGCAAGGCGAACCTCTCTTGTTTTTTGGCCGGTAGCTCTCAGGGGCCTGAACTTGGGGCCAGACCTTGAATCGGAACGGCGACCCGCTTTGGCCGCGGCGGCGCCCCAGGGCGCGCCACCACTGGCGGCCGCACCTTAGCCAATATCGGCAGCCGGGCGCTAGCCGTCACAAGCCTCCTCAAGGAAGATTTTGCCTTTTTAATCAGCCATTAGCGCCTTTGCAGGCATGCTGGACGGTGACGTTGCTTCATCTTTCGGAAACGATCGCTATCCATGACGTCTCGCGACCGCACCGGTTTGACCAAATACACCCAAAAACAGGCCGCCACAGCCGCCGCGCGGCATGAGATGCTGTTCGCTGGCCGGATAGGGGGCGCTCGCGCGGTCTTCGCCTTCTGCGATTTGAGTGGGCTCGATCTGTCGGCAAGTGACCTTGCGGACGCCGATTTCACGGGCGCAGTTCTCGAAGAAACAAATCTTACCGGGACAAGACTCGAATCGGCGATTTTCACAGGCACTGATTTGCGCCGGGCAAATCTTTCACATGCAACGCTGAGGCGGGCCGATCTGCGCGGTGTCTGCCTGGAAGGTGCAAACCTGATCGGTGCCGATCTCTACGAGGCCGATCTGCGGGAGGGATCGCTGGCGGAAAAGGGTCGTTGCGGAAATTTGCGCGTTCTGCCGTACAATTGCGGCCCGGCGGAACTGGCCTGTGCGCTGTTCAATTCTGCAAATCTCGAGCGCGCCAAACTGACCGGCGCCAGAGCCATGCAGGTCGACTTCTCGGACGCCATTATGAGAGGTTGCGTCCTTTCGGGCGCCGATTTCACGCAGGCAAAGCTTTCCGGAGCCAATCTGGAAGGCGCAAATCTCGCGGACTGCATTCTTTGCGGCGCCAATCTGGACGGCGCGATCCTCCTCGGGACAAATCTGGCGGGCGCTATCTTGGACGGGGCCAGCCTCTCCGGCGCACTGACCGAAACGCTGGTCAACAATGGCCGATCCGGCAGCTCGATCGAAGCATTGCTTGAAGCGCATTCACGGTGGGTGGAAACCACTGGGCGTGAGGGGCAGCCGGCCGATTTGAGCGGTATGGATTTGCGTGTGTTGAAATCCCTTGCACATCGTACTCTGACATCTCTCATAGCGCCGGGCGCCATGCTCTACGGTCTGGACCTTCGCGGCGTCTCGCTCCAGGGAAGCGATTTTCAGGGCGCTGATCTGCGCCACACATGTTTAAGCGGCGCCGACCTTCGCGGCGTGAACTTCGCGGGTGCAAAGCTTGATAACGCCGACATGCGCGATGCGCATTTCGGCCCGCTCTTCATTTCCGGTTCGAGACTCCTGCCCGCGCGGCTTGAGGGAGCGCATGCGCATCGCGGCGATTTTCGTGGCGCCTGTTTGCGCCGCGCCCGCTTGTCAGACGCCGATCTTGCCTATGCCAATCTTTCCGACGCCGATCTGCGCGAAACGGAACTCGGCGGCGCGATTCTCACCGGCGCGAGGTTGCCGCCCATGTTTGTCGACAACGCTGCCCCGCTCGCAGCGGTCGCTTCAGGCTGATCATTCTCCGGCCTGTGTCGCGGCGTGCCTGTCACGCATTGCATCCGGCGTGCGTGATATGACGAATTTGCCAAGACGTTCCAGGGACACTCGCGACTCCGGGAGAGACGGATTCGCCTGGAACAGATGATGCATGCCATCGTAGATCTCAACGCTGACGGCTATTCCAGCCTCTGCGGCGCGTTCTCCTATGCGGCTCGCATCGTCGCGCAAAACCTCGAGACTGCCGGCATGCACCATGATTGGCGGGAAGTCGCGGAACTGCGCCAGGATCGGCGAAGCATAGGGATCCGTGGGATTGTTTTTCTTCAGATAATGGCGCGCGCAGATAAAGAGATGCCGCCACGACAACTCCGCATCGCTTTTTGAATTCCGCAGCATGGACCAGCCCGACAGAGACATGTCCACCCAAGGCGACATCGCAACGCAACACGCCGGCATGGGAAGACCACCATTGCGAATCGCGAGCAGCAACGCGAAAGCAAGCCCTCCTCCGGCCTCGTCTCCGGCGAGTGCGATAGATTGCGGTTCGACCCCGCGCTGAATCAGATTTCGATATACATCAATGCAGTCGCGCAATCCTGCCGGGAAGCCGAACTCAGGTCCCAGCCGGTAGGCCGGCGCGAATGCTGTGGCCTGCGCGGCGAGGCACAATCCGGCGATGAGCGGTCGATGGGATTGGGGCGTGCCCGAAATATAACCGCCGCCGTGGAGATAAAGAATCAAGCGGCGTGAATTGGGTTCCGGCAAACGGGCCCATTCGCCGGCGATGGGGCCGACCTGCCCCGCCTCGAAAGTGATTTCCGCAGACGGTGTGCCAAATCGATTTGTGAAAAAAACATGCCGGCGGCGAATTCCAGCAACATCGCCAGCATCGCCCTTGGTCCCTGGGCGGATGGCGTGTCTGACGCGCGCTACAAGCGCGCTTTGCCAATTCGGCATATGAATATCGGCGATCGGGTGTCGGATATCAGTATGTTCCGATACCCGACACCTGTCACCCGATGGGTGGGATCAGGCCGCTTTCGCCCTGCCCTCGATCACCTTAACGTCGCCGCCATTGATCTGTATGCGGCGGGGCTTCTGCTCTTCGGGGATGACGCGCTCCAGATCGACATGGAGCAGTCCATGTTCGAGCTTTGCGCCTCTGACCTCGACATGCTCGGCCAACTGGAAGCGCCGCTCGAACGCGCGGCCAGCGATCCCCTGATAGAGATAGTTGGCGTGCTCGCCCTTCGGGCTGTCCTCGCGTTTGCCGCGCACGGTCAATACGCCTTCGCGTACTTCGGCGCTCAAATCGTCCTCGGCGAATCCGGCTACCGCAAGGGTGATGCGGTAATGCGTTTCATCGGTCCGCTCGATGTTGTAGGGCGGATAGGATTGGGAAGCATCGTATTGGGGACCCGAGTCCAGAAGATCAAACAGCCGATCGAAACCGACGGTTGACCGGAAAAGGGGGGTAAAATCGATTGTACGCATGGTTCACAGCCTCCTTCTGAAGCGTTGTGGTTTGTGCCCGCCCCGATGGGCGCGAGCGTTCCGTTTGGCGCAGGAGCAAAAGCCTTCCCGCGCCAAGCCTCAGATAGGAGTGGGATTTTGGCGCTTCAAGAGTGCGAGTGCCAAAAATCAGGACAGTTTCAGCAGCAGATGGGCGAGGCCAAGCCCCCAGAACACAGCCAGGACGCAATAGATAAAGACGTCCATCTGGGCGGGGCTGACCTTCAATCCCAGAGCGCTTCGGGCCAGGGTGACGAGCCAGGCCCCTTCCTCCTCGTTTCCCGGGTCGCGCCATCTTCCGGAGCGCAGCAGGGATTCAAAATTGTTGAGGATGCAGGAATTCTTGTTCATGGCCCATTGCACGACCACGCAGGGCAAAAAGCCAAGATAGAAAAATAAAGCGCCATGCCAGGGCGCGGCCCACCCGAACGCAATGTAGAGCATCACCACGAAATGCAGGTAAAAACATGCCCTGCCCATGGCATCACGTTGTGCCGCCGGCGCACCGGCCGGGCTCGCTTGTGGCTTTGGCGTGTAGCTCATTCGATATGGCGGCGGAGATAGGCGCCCAAATGCGCGACGGCATCCCGGCCTTCGGCCAACATGGGATGAAATATGTGCCACACATGCATCATCCCACCCCAATATTCGACGGAGACCTCGACGCCAGCCGCTTCGGCGCGGGAAGCGAGGGCCACCGCATCGTCGTAAAGCACCTCCTCCGTACCCACCTGAATCAACAGAGGGGGGAGCCCTGTCAGGTCGGCGAAGTGCGGCGAAGCCAGCGGCGTCTTCGGATCGACCCCGGCAAGATAATCCGCCGCCATTTTCCCAAGGTCCTCTGCCGTCACCATGGGATCGCGGGCTGCGCGCGTGCGATGCGATGCTTCCCCGAGACTGAGATCCGTCCATGGAGAAATCGCTGCGGCCGCGGCCGGCAATGCGATTTTCCGATCGCGCAATGCCGCGAGTGTCGCGATGGTGAGGCCGCCGCCGGCGGAATCGCCGGCGATCGCGACGCGGTCCGCAGCGAGACCCGAGGACAGGAGGCCCTCATAGGCCGCAACCGCATCCTCCAACGCCGCCGGAAAAGGATGCTCCGGCGCCAGCCTATAGTCGGGAACGAATACCGAGAGCATCGACATTTCCGAAATCGCCGCCGCGAGATGGCGATGGGAAGCCGGCGATCCCATGACGTAACCGCCGCCATGAAGATAAAGCAACGCAGCGTCACTGTGAGCGCGCCGCGCGCGCACCCACTCGCCTTTCACACCGTTGATCTGCGCCGCTTCGACTTCCGTGCCGTCGTGTAAAGGAAAAAAGACTGCGAGCCCGTCGAGACGCGCCCGTTGCTCGGCCATGCCGAGCGGTTGGGTGACGGCGTTCTGCGCCAGAAAGGCAAGCACAGCTTCGCGGTCTTTCACAGACATGGGCGGCTCCTCTGTTCCTGTTCTTGTTCGATAGGGTGGGCCAGCGAATTCCAGGCGGGCGAGCTTATGTCTCTGGGCGCCGCTCGCCAAGCCGCGAACGACGCGTAGTTTATGCGGCCGGGAGTTGTGCAAGGACAAGACAAATGCTCAACTTGCGGCTCTCCCTTCTGGCCGATTGCGCCGGTGGAGAATATACAATGGGCGCATCCGCGGCGGGCGAGCCGCAGGAGCCGGACAATTGGCAGGAAGGACTGTTTCATGAGCTCTGATCAGGTCAAACAAATCATCAGCCAGCTGGGTTCTGCGATCGGAACGAAATCTGGTCTCGGCGGCACGCTCAAATTCGATTTCGGCGAACCGGGCAGCGTCCTGGTCGACGGCAAGTCCGACCCCAACACAGTAACCGATGGCGAAGGCAAGAACGCGGACTGCACGATCACGGTCAGTCTCGAAACCTTCGAGAAGATGGTGAAGGGGGAACTCGACGGAACTTCCGCCTTCATGCAGGGCAAGCTGCGCGTCGCGGGCGACATGGGCCTTGCGATGAAGCTCGGCCCGATCCTGCAACAGGCGCGCGGCTAACGGAACAGCGACCCTTGGAGGCCCTCGCCGCTCGTTTTATCGCGAGCCGCGATGGTACGCGTCTGCGGGTCGCGACGTGGGACGTGGCGTCGGCCGTCCCCCGGCGCGGTGTCTGCGTCATCCTCGACGGCCAGACCGAGTTTCTCGAAAAATATGTCGAGGTGGCCGGCGAATTGTGCACGCGAGGTTTCACCGTCGCCGCTCTCGATTGGCGCGGACAGGGCGGCTCCGCGCGCGCGCTTCCCAATCCGCTGAAAGCGCATGTCGGCGATTTTTCGGAGTACGACGAGGATCTTTCCGCCTTTCTGGCGGAGGTCGTCTCGCCGTTGACCGACAGACCGCCGCTCGCTCTCGCGCATTCGATGGGCGGCAATATCCTGTTGCGCGCGCTGCATGACAGGCCGAGCTGTTTCGCGGCTGCGGTTATGACCGCGCCCATGCTGCGGACCGATGCGCGTGGCGTTCCCGATTGGCTCGTGCGGCTTGTCTGCCAGATACAGAACGGCATCGGACACGCGAACGATTTCGTTTGGGGGATGGAAGCGCGCGACCCGCTTCACATGGCGTTCGAAGACAATCGCGTCACTTCGGATCGCGCCCGTTTCGCGCGTGCGCAGGCCTTGCTTGCCGGCCACGAAGATATTCGCCTCGCGGGACCGACCTGGGGCTGGCTCGAAGCGGCCTATCGCTCGATGGCGCGCGTTATGGCGCCCGGCTTTGCGGAAGCAATCCGTACACCCGTTCTCATTGTGGGCGCCGGCCGCGACCGCATCGTTCAGACAGAAGCCACACGGGAATTCGCGCGTCATCTGCCGCACGGGACCTATCTGGAGATTGCGGAAGCCGAGCACGAAATCCTGATGGAAAACGACTCCATCCGCGCGCAGTTCTGGACCGCTTTCGACGCGTTCGCTCAGAAGAATTTCTAGGCTGTTCCTACGCCAGCCCGGACAACATCGAAACCGCCTCCGCATGCACGCGCTTGTCGCCGGCCGCGATGACCCGGCCGCCCTGACCGACAGGCGCCCCGCTCCAGTCGGTGAATACGCCGCCGGCATTCTCGACGATGGGAATGAGGGCCGCCACATCCCAGGGCGCGAGCGCCGCTTCGACGATAAGATCGATATGGCCCATCGCGAGCAACGCATAGGCGTAGCAATCGCCGCCGAAATAGCTCATGCGGGCCTGCCGACACACGCGTTCGAAACCTTCCCGTTCGGCGGCCGTGAAATAGGCCCAGGGATGGGTGGTCGAAACGATCGCAGCAGCAAGCCCGGCGCAGGCGCGCGTCCGTAGGGCCAAGCATTCCCCGGCAGTCGTGAATTCCGCCGTCCCCTCGCAGCCCAAAAACCTCTCGCCCAGGACCGGCTGGTCGATGATGCCGAGCACGCGCCGGCCGCCTTCTTCGAGCGCGATGAGCGTGCCCCAGGTATGGCGGCCGGTGATAAAAGCGCGCGTGCCGTCGATGGGATCGATGACCCAGATGCGCCCGCTCGTGCCGGCCTGCACGCCATGTTCCTCGCCGACAATTCCGTCGTCGGGCCTTTCGGCCCGGATCAAAGCCCGGATGGCGGCCTCGGCGCCGCGGTCGGCCTCCGTAACGGGATCGAAGGCGAGCTTCCCCTTGTCGATCACTTCGATACGACGGCGGAAACAGGGCCGGATCACCTCGCCGGCTGCGTCCGCCAACCGATGCGCGAACGCAATCGTCGCCTCGTCGATTCTACTCATGCGCCCTGACCTCGGTTTGCCTGTATATTGCATCAGAACAGGCAGGAGCGAAAAAGATGAAAACCGTCGTCGTTACGGGCGCGTCAACCGGCATCGGTTGGGGCTGCGTCAAAGTCCTCGTGGGGCATGGCTTCCACGTCTTCGGCAGCGTGAGAAAGCAGGCGGACGCAGATCGTCTGGCAGCGGAATTCGGCGCGAATTTTTCGCCGCTGCTGTTCGATGTCACCGACGAGGCGGCCGTGAAGAAAGGTGCGGCGGCCGTCAAGGCGTCGCTCGGAAACGAGACCCTTTTCGGTCTCGTCAACAATGCCGGCATCGCCGTGCCCGGCCCCCTGCTCTATGTCGAGGTCGACGAATTCCGTCACCAGCTTGAAGTGAATGTGACCGGGCAGCTCATCGTCACGCAGGCTTTCGCATCGTTGCTCGGCGCCGACGCGGACCGCACAGGCGCGCCGGGCCGCATCGTGATGATCTCGTCGGTCGGCGGCAAGAACGCCTCGCCCTTCGTCGGTCCTTACAATGCGTCCAAATTCGCGCTGGAAGGGTTCTCCGAATCCCTGCGCCGCGAGCTGATGATCTTCGGCATCGACGTGATCATCGTGGCGCCCGGCGCGGTGGCGACGCCGATCTGGGACAAGGCCGACGCACTGGACGTCTCGCGTTACGCCAACACCGTCTATGCGCCCGCGCTCGACATGGTGAAAAACTACATGATCACCAGCGGCCGCAAGGGCCTGAGCCCGGAGCGCCTGGGAGCCGCCGTCTGGCAGGCGCTCACCGCACCCAAACCGAAAACGCGCTATGTCGTGACGCCGGAGCCGTTTCAGAACTTTCTGGCGAACACGCTGCCGAAGCGGATGGTGGATCGAACGATCGCAGGCAGGATCGGGCTGAAGCCCCGCTAGCGAAGCGGTCCCAAATCAGGCGGGACTTTCCGGCAACGAACTCCCTGCCAACAGGGAAATTATCAGGGAATAAATCGGCGGAACTTTTGGGCAACGAATTCCCTGCTAGCAGGGAAATTAGCAGGGAAAAACAGGAACAGGGAATTTGCGTTTCCTCAGGCGGCTTGGCGGCCCACGTTCCGGCACGCAAGCGACAGCGCCGCGGCGGAATGCAGCCGCCGCGCCCAGGGGTGGCTATTCACAATGTCAAAGAGCGTCCCGCCGGAAAGCCTCCGGCGGGGTTGGTCCGGAAGCACATTATAACCGTTTCGGTTATTTGTAAACCGCTATTTTGCCGCAGGAGGCGCAAGGGCACGTAACTACGCTTTCGCAAGGGGCATCGTTGCTGCTGCCACCGAATTCAGTTTCGACCTACTGGTTCGTCCGCTTGTCGCCGTCGATCCCCTTTGCCGATACCGATTGGGGCGCGATGCTGCTCGCGAAGGGCGATCTTGCCGACGCAATGACGAAATTCGCGTCCGCGCATGACAAGGGACCGCATTTTGCCGATCCGCTGGAGATGTGGAGGTGGGCTGACACTTCTACCGATCGTGCAAAGCGAGTGCCTGTCGGCTGTCCAGGATCTTTGCGGCGATCTGTTGGGCGAGAGCTTCGATGGAAGCTTCTCCTTCCACTTTTTTGACAATGAATTTTGCGCCGATGATGTAGGGATTCCAGCTGAGGGCACTTCCCTGGCCTTTGAGAGCCGCGTCCGTTCCGACTACGGCAAAAGGTGTTGCCGGGTCCCTGGCCGCGTCCGCGATTGTGACCGACACCTCGACATTCGGGCCGCCGCCGCTTTTTTGAAACGGCAAAGAAATCAGGTGACTCTGTTTGTCCAGAGAATAAAGAACGCCACGCACGATCCATCCCCGCTCCGGCACGGCGTCGGTGTCGTGAAGACGCGTCGCAGAGGCATTCCTGCTGTTCAGGGCAGCGACGAGAGCGTCGGAAAGCCTGTCGGCATTCTCATCCACCTCGCGCCTGTGCATCGAGGACGCTATCGCCCCGAGAGGCCCGGAACCCTGCGCGGCCTCATCGACAGGTCGAAAATCTTCCACGTAGATCGTCGGGGGAGAACCAGAGCCACTTGTGGGTTGCGCGCGACCGGGCGCCGCGATTGCGGAAACGGCGACGATGAAGCTGGCCGTTAGAGCCGTGACAATCCTCATGATGTTCCTCCTGGTTGAATACAGTTCGCTCTCGACGATCAGATTTTCTCGACGGTGGGCGGGATGTAGCGTTGCATGACCAGATCGGCTTTCGGCAGATAGGCACGCAGGATCATGACAAACGGACCTTTGGCAGGCGCCGGCAGCCAGTTCGACGCACGCTCCGGACCCGGATCGACGCGATCGATCCAGATGGTCAGCGCGCCGTCCGCCTCCCGCACAAGACCGGGGGTCCGGTCACCGATCGTGTAGCGGTCGATGGGATTGGACGTCACGAACAGCGAGCCGTTGGACTCCAAAGCGTACATCGTGATCGACCAGAAGCTATCCACGGGCGGCAATGCGTCCCTGGCAAAATGCAAACGCCATGTCCCATCGCCTTTGAACGCAGGCGATCCGTCGGGCGAGGCTGCCGTGATGTACATCGCCTCGGCGGTGGGCAACGCCGCAAGCCCGCCCACCGCGATACCGGCACGGGTGACATAGTCCTGGCCGAAGATCCCGATGTTGGATGCCGGAAAAAACCAACCGCCGATTTTGGTGCCGCCGAAGCCGGCCGCCACCACCATTTTCCTTGCCTCTTCGACGCCAGCAGTAATCTCAGCCGCTTCGGCGTTCGAGAATTTAACAGGATCGAAACTCGATGAACCCAAACCCAGGGGCGCTATCGCGCGCAGAATCTTTTCGTCGGTAGCAGGCGGCGGATTTTCCGTTAGTAACGCATTGGCCGCACTGAACCACTTCTCCCACGGCCCGTTGCGGTCCGCACCTTCCGCCGCTCTCGCATTCGACGGTGTGCCATCGCATGAAAACTGGTGCAGCACAGAGAGTGCGGCTGTTACATCCTCTGGACCGTTGACCAGAACGCGTGCCATTGCCCACACCCATGGCGTCGGCGACCGTATTGCGTTGGGCGGTGCGGCGTCCGTTGGCCCGACAAGCGTGAAAGTACCGCCCGCCTCGCCCGTGGTGCGCGTGCCGAGCACGGCAAACACGTTGCTGTACATGTCCATCAGCGCGAGAGAGCCATAGCGTTCGCCCAATGGCGGCAGCGTCAATGTGACGGGGCCTTGACGAAGATCGATAAAGATATTGGCGTAAATCGTGTCG
>Ga0302324_100001784_pt1 | contig 51310 bp, 46 predicted proteins | sample Palsa_T0_1_FD_201949 | JGI IMG/M metagenome (GOLD analysis project Ga0302324, IMG submission 201949) | Peat permafrost microbial communities from Stordalen Mire near Abisko, Sweden - Palsa_T0_1 | ecosystem: Environmental > Terrestrial > Soil > Palsa > Peat permafrost | place: Sweden: Abisko...
GACCTCCCGCGGATTCATTGTCGAGGTAACGCGGGTGTAGCCCGTCCCACTCAGCAATTGCTCAAGCAGACTGACATTGGGCTCCTGATCGTCAACAATCAGGATGCTTGCGTTGAGAATGTCATTAACATTGACGATCATGCTTTACCTCATTCTTGCGCGGCTCGATTCGGCGCTAGCAAATTTGAGTGCCAGGTCCAGCGTATCCATGAACTCGTTGACCTTGATCGGTTTGGTCAGATAGCGAAAAAACCCTGCCTCTAGACCCTTCTCAATATCGCGCGGTACTGCGTTGGCACTGAGCGCCATTACCGGGATGTGCGCCGTCTTCGGGTCTTCAGCCAGGATTCGCATCGCCTTAATGCCGCTGATGCCAGGCAGATTAATGTCCATCAGGACTACGTCGGGCAGATAGGCACGCGCCATCTCAATGCCGCGGTTGCCATCACGCGCACTCAGCAGACGGATGTCGGACCGGCGCGCAATCAGATCCTCAACGAGCATCAGATTGGCAGGGTTATCCTCGACGTAGAGTAGCGTGCGCAACGCCGCGTCGCTCCTAACCTGCAGTTGCGCGACCGGGTCGGGGTCGGCTACCTTGATCTCAAGTTGTGGTTCGTCCGAGAGGTTCAGGTCGATCCAAAACCTGCTACCCCTTCCGACACTGCTTTCGGCGCCTATGTCGCCACCCATCAAGTCGATCAACCGCTTGCATACTACGAGGCCAATACCTGTGCCTTCCTCGACGCTAGATTCCTGTCCGAGACGATTGAACGGTTGGAAGAGCTGCGCAAGGTTTTCCGGCGACAAACCTGCACCGGTATCCGTAACACAAATGCGAATCCGACCCGGGGCGTTCTCGTTGCAGTCCACGACGACCGTTCCGCCCGTCACGTTATATTTGATTGCGTTGGAGAGAAGATTGATGAGAACCTGCTTCACGCGTGTACGGTCAGCTTTGACGACGTAGGGAATTTGACGCAAAGGAAAGTTTACATTTACGCCGCGCTTTTGCGCCTGCGGTCCTATCATGGCCTCGCATTCGCGCAGAACCTCCGCCAGAGCGCTCGGTTCCAACGACAGAGACAGCTTACCGGACTCGATTAAAGCGAGATCGAGGATTTCGTTGATGAGTTCCAGGAGGTACCACCCCGCCTGAAGGATCTGATCGATGCTTCGCTTCTGAGACGGTGTTGGCATCGGCGAACCAGTCTCCATAAGCTGGGCAAAGCCGAGAATCGCGCTCAGAGGTGTTCGCAGCTCATGGCTCATGCTAGAAAGGAAATCTGATTTCGCGAGGTTGGCTTTCTCGGCAACGGCCATCGCGTTGTTTAGCTGCAATTCGACTTGCTTGCGCACGGAATTGTCAGTGCCGATCAACAGATACCCGATCAGACCGCCGTAGTCATCGCGCAGCGCTGTAATCGACACGAGCGCAGGAACACGACTCCCGTTCTTGCGGACGTAGGTTAGTTCATAGATGTCTTCTATCTCACGCGAGGCTTTGAAAGCCAATGCCTCGAAGCCTGGCGTGATCGTGGTTCCGAGTTCGAGGCTTAAAGCGCGAGCGCGCGCAGTAACCTCCTGCGGATCATGCATATCGCTCGGGCTGACCTTGTTCACTACCTCGGCGGCCAGATACCCCAGCATGCGCTCGGCGCCAACGTTGAACAATTGAATGATGCCCTTTTCATCGGTGGCGATAATCGAGAAATTGGCGCTGGTGAGGATTGCGTTCTGCAACGCACCCGTTTTGAGCAACGCTTCCTGGCGCTGCGCTTCGACGATGCCTTCCGAGCTGCCAGCATCGTTGAGAATGACGGAATCGTTTCCGATATCGGACATACCTGGTCTTGGCGCAAGAGCGGAATATTTGTATGGGCGTAGAACCCGAAACAGCGCAAAGGCGGCGCGAGCTACCCCCCGCAATCGGGAAAGCTCATCGCCTGCTCCGAGATAGGACGGCAGTGTCCCGATCTTTGCGATCGCGATCTGTGCGCTAGAACACATAAGGCAACCAGGGTGTGCGTTCGGGCCGCCAAAACCCGTCCTTTCGCCCGGGGGCAACGCCGCAGCGGAGCGGTTGTGTGCGCTAGCGCGCAGACGCGGCAACTTCGCGAGCAGTATGTTCGCCCCAACTAGTAAGTCGGCGGGTCGTCTGGGCGCGCCCGCCGATCGTATCAGCGCACTTTTCCCGAAAGGACTTGCGATGGAACAAACCTACTCTTTGAGCGGCAATCTCGACCCGGCGAGCCGTGCCGCGAATTCAGTTAATGCGAAAGTGGAGGATGCGGCTCAGGCTGCGCACGAGACGATCGACAAGATCGCAGAAAATGCTTCCGTGCAAGTGGAAAACTCCGCTGAAACGGTCCATCACGCGATAGACCGCGCCTCCGATACTACAGCGTCCGCGGCAGAATGGGCCGCGGCCCTGGCCGCACAGGGCAGGCAAATGCATGCACGATTCGCGGAATCGGCGAGTACTTCGATACGTGCGCGCCCTTTCGCAATGGTAGCTGGCGCCGTCGCGGTCGGATTTCTGCTAGGACGGCTAGCGCGGCGGTAGTCAATACCTACTAGTTCTGGCCATCCCGTAGTGCCTAGACGAGAAAATCATGACGCAATCGACAGACATTGAATACCTCAAGAAGGTCCAGCAGGAAATAACGTTCGGCGAGGACCAAGCGGAGGGCGATCGGCCAGGTGCTGATGGACCGTCGGACGCCCCCGAATCGGGGCGTGAAGTTCGACCACCCGGCATACGTCGGGCCACATTGACACTGCCTCGCGCAAAGGCCCCGCAGGATAGGACGAAATAACACGCCAGGAAGCCCCTGATTGCGAGATCGGCGGCCTGTTTGCTCATCACGGCTCGGGCACGGCTTAGAGGCCTTGGACGTACATTTGGCAGGTAACCCATGAGCTACATCGACTCCAACCTTCTCTCCGGAGAACACGTCGTATACCGCACCCGCCTTCACTGGCTGCTCTTCATCGTTCCCATACTCTTTACTGTCTTCGTGCTGTTCCCAATCACATGGCTGATGGTCAACGGGTCTTGGAAGAGTTTTGCCTGGATTCCTCTTGCATTTGGCTTGGTCTTCCTAGTTGCCACGTTCATTAAACGACAGAGCTCCGATTTCGCTGTTACCAACAAGCGCGTAATGATGAAGGTCGGAGTGTTCGCTACTCGCTCCATCGAGCTTTTGCTCAACAAGATCGAAGCGATCGCCGTAAACCAAAGCCTTATGGGAAGAGTCTTAGGCTACGGAGACATTGCGGTAACCGGGAGCGGCGGCACGAAAGAGTCGTTCTCGCGCATCCAAGGACCGCTTGAATTTCGTCGCGCGGTGCAATCGGTAACCTGACATGTGGGCCGCGGGACGACCGAATCAATATGCATCACGAAGCCGCGACGGTACATCGGTGAGCGCGACCGACATTTCGCCTACTGTGGCAGCGGCGTCGAATGAAACGTCCGATGACCCGCCGGCAGAGCAGGTCAGGCAGCGTGTCGACGCTATGGTCGCGTCTGGTCGCGAAGGGCTGTCTCGGAGGACCATAGGAACACCGATATGGCTGGCTGTTGTCTTGATCCTTTCGCTCGTCGCGACCGCCATCGCACTAGTAGTTGCCGCCTCAACGCCAAGATTGGACGGGGCGATCACTGCCGTGCTGGTGGCCTCGGTTGTCCTCGGCGCGGCGGTCGCGGTGACCGTTGCATTTGCGGTCGTCCACAAGCGGCGACGTACGACGAACAACGGCAACTGGGTTTACTGGTAGTCGTTGGCGTGAATGAGAGCAGACAGATATTATGGGCAACAAGCGCGTCGAGCAGTTGAGCGGCGTAGTGTGCGCTGGCATACCGACGCCGAACGAGATGTCCTGCACACTGTTCTCAGGTGTGGGAGCAACGCAGGTCGCATGTGCGCTGCAGAACTGGTGCACCGTCGGATCTGTCTAAAGCTAGACGATGTTCCTAACCGTTTCAACAGCTAACGTGAGCCGAAATCGGCAAGCTGAACCGTGTGAAAGGTAAATTCGATGCTCTATACCATTGCGGTTGTTTTGATCATATTGTGGCTGCTCGGACTCGTTACGTCCTACACCCTGGGAGGTTTCATCCACATTCTCCTGGTGGTTGCCATCATCATGATTCTTATTAACCTTATCAGCGGACGCCGCGCGCTCTGAGAAGGACACGCTCGGTGCTGACTCGCTTTTGAAGCGGTGACTCGACTACAGCATCTCGCCAGGAGGGGACGCAACGTCAGGGGCTCACTCTCATTGATTCGTAGGTGCGCGCGGCAATCAACGTAGTCCGCTGGCCTAGAGGGCCGCCGTAACTTGCATATGCGCGTTGCAAGAAAACGGCGCATGACTGTGCTCCGGGTCCGAATCGGGCGGGGACAGAGTTAGTGCTGTATTTGTTGCTGCTGTGAGTATCAATCTCCCATTAGCCTTGAGCGCGCCAGAGAAGTCTCCTGTCAGTCAAAGGCTTGTTATCCGGAACGAGCGTTGCTTTTCCAGAGGAGGAATCCGCCAATGAACGCGCCGGCGTTGTTCCCCTCGCGGCAGCCGGGGGGAAGGACTCTGAGCTTGGAGACGTTGCCGCCTCCGAGGACGACGTGCTCGGGTTCGAGTGCGGCAATCAGACGCGCGACGACGTCTGCTACATGTTCCCGCCATTTCTTCTTGCCGCGTCGCTCCAAGCCACGACTGCCCACATAGTCTTCGTAGGTTCCTTTCCTATAGGGAAGGCGGCCAAGCTCCATGGGCTCGACGATGCCATTCACGATCATGGCAGAACCGAGTCCAGTGCCAAGACCGAGGAAGAGCAGTTTGCCGCCCTTGTAGTTGCCCAATGCCTGCATGGCGGCATCGTTGACGATCTTGATCGGGCATCCGAATGCGGCCCGAAAGTCGAAGCCAACCCACCGAGGTCCCAAGTTGTGCGGCTCCGCAATGGGTCGGCCGTGCACCACCAACCCAGGATAGCCCATGGACACGACGTGGTACTCCCAGCTGCCAGCCAAGGCTTTGACCCTGGCAACCGCCTGTGCCGCCGTAAGCGTTGGCCCGGAAGAAAATTCCCGATAATCCTGCTGCCCGGTAGCGAGCATCTTAACGTGCGTACCACCCACATCGACCACCAGCACCCTCATGACAGGCTTCCTACGCGGGGCCATTCTGCAGTTTCCTTCATTCGACCTGTTGCGGCGCGTTAACCAGCGACAGTTTTCACAAGCATGTGCCCTCGAGCCAAGCCACGGACAAATGGCGGCCGAGCAGGGCCGCGAAAGAAGCCCGCTCGTTTTGGATTGTGATACCAAATTAGCACAGGTGTCTGAAGCTTAAGTAGCACGTTCTGACAGCGGGCGAACTGCCTTGAGGGAGTCGACCCGCGGCCACCGGTGCTCGCGCAAGACCATCGCAGTGCTCACCCGCAGACTCGCAGGGTGTCGAGAACCTCGATGCGCCCGAAGCCACGTCCTAACTTCCTTCATCGCTTTGCAACTGCTCTAAGGCGGCTTGGTCTTTAAAGTTGGCGTGTGCCGCAAGAACTTGATCTAGAATACGAGGCTCGTCAGGCTGATTCTGCAGATCCGCGTTTATGCGTAGTTCGATTCCTTCCTTAGCCCGCAAATTCAGGCCGGTGTATTCCGGCTATCCGTTGGCCCGGCGGCGCTGATCGCGCCGTGCTGTTTCGATATCACCCAATTCCCACGCTGCCCCAGCTGGCGTGGTGCGCCCGTGTGGATCGCGGGAAGGATGCCGTTTCGGTGTTCCACGGCAACCTGGTGGAAGCCGATCCCCGAGGGTTCGTTGAAGGCGCGTGGAACGGCTCTTTTGCGTCACTCAGTTTCACCGCGGCCACCGTCGTCGTCGGAACCGGAGGAGTTTTGGAGCATGACCGGGTCCGGTTTAGCGCCAGCACGGATCAGCTCTCGCCGCTATTCAGCATTGTTAAGGCCGGCGCGGTTTATATCTCCAATTCGCCGGCTTTTGTGATGACCGCGGCGGGCGAAGAGCCAGATGACATCTATCCCTTTTACCCCTACGACCTCGTTCGTATCTATCGCCAGGGGCTGTATTGCCAGGATGGTCGTCTAAGACTGCGGTCCGCCCGCTCGCTCCATGTGCATTATGCGACGCTCATCACGGTCGACAAACAGGGTGCCGTTAGTTTCGACAGTCATCGATTGTGCGAAGCACCTCGTGATTATCAGTCATACAAACGCTTGCTGCTTGAGGGAGTGAGCAAGGTCTTGGAGAATGCAGCAGACGCGGCTCGGAAGCGAAAATATAGACCATTGGCTTCGATTTCCAGAGGTTATGACTCCACCGCAGTGACCGCGTTGGCCCGATCGGCCGGCTGCACGGAGGCATTCACGTTTGTCGATCCGAGAAGTGAGGATCCGAACCGCGACAGCGGCGCGGGAAATGCAAGATTCTTCCTCGGAATGACCTGCAAGAAAGTTGGCCGCTGGCAGTATCTCGACTTGGACGGTTGCGAAGCCGAGTTCGGCTATGTCCCTACATCTTCGCGCGCGCCCTTTGCTGCCGTCGAAGACCAGCTAGCGGGTCGCGTGCTGATCGTTGGCGATTCGGGCGACGCCATTTGGGATCTGAAGCGCGCCCAGGTATCAAACCAAATGACTAGAACCTGGATTAGATTCACCGTAGGCCTTAGCCAAATCGAATTCCGATTGCGCGTTGGATATCAGCTCTTTGCCCCGGCGTGCATCGCGGCGCGGCACAATCGGGCGATCCTTGACATAGCAACCTCAGAACAAATGCGCCCCTGGTCCGTGGGCGGCGATTACGATCGGCCGATACCGCGACGCCTTGCCGAGGAGGCGGGAATACCCCGAGACCGGTTTGGCACAGGCAAGTATGCCTCCGGCCAGGTTCGCCTTTCCGATCCAACTCGCGTTACCGGGAAGACTCTGAATGCCTATAACGAGTTTGTCCGCAAACGCCATGCGGAGATTCCTCGACACATTTACCGCTACTGGCGAACTCGGGTTCGGTGGTGCCATTTTCTGTGGAGCACCATGGGCTCCGAGGAGCGGCGTTTCTTGCCTCCGACGCATCTGCAACGCCATTTCCCCTTCATCCTGAATGCCACACCCCTTCGCGTTCCCTGGGATTACATGTTTACGTTTCAATGGACCGTTGCACTGATGCGAAGTCGATACGCGTTGCCCGCGGAACCGGACCGCGGGTCCTAAGCCCCAGGCAAGACTTTGCAGGCCAAGCCGGACTGCCGCGTCACGGAGGGAGCAGGCGCATGAGGCTCCCGGGTTTGCCCGGCTTGGGACTTCATTGTAAGATTCATGCAAGGTTCTGTCAGGAATCTTGCAGGGAATACCAAGGGGTGGGGGGGCATGGCACCAGGTCGTGGACAGGGGACGATCGGCTTCCGTTTGTCAGTAAATGCGCATCGGCTGGCCGCCAAGATAGCGATCACCGAGCGAGAAGCCGCGATAAGCTACGGCCAGTTGTACGCAAGTGGCATCGCGATCGCTCGCTGCGTCGCCGCCGCGGAAAAGGAACGCCCGGGATCCGTCTGCCTCCTTTTCGAAGGCAAGATAGCCGCTGTTACGGCGATGTTCGGCGCCGCCCAATGCGGGCGCACCTATGTTCCATTGGACGCGGGCGACCCGGACGAACGTCTGCGCTTCATCCTTCAAGACAGCGAACCGATCGCCCTGCTCACCGAGGGGACCCTGCTCGAGCGCGCACGCACACTTGCTCCGCCTGGTTGCACCCTCATCAACGTCGAGCGTCTGGAGTCGGGCAACGAAGCGCTCCCGCTTGCCCAAGCGTCTGCAGATTCCCTGGTCTATCTTTTCTACACCTCGGGCTCGACGGGCAAGCCGAAGGGGGTCAGCCAGACCCACACTAACCTCTTGTTTTTCGTTGACGCGTACGCGAAGCGATTGTGCCTGCGGGAGGATGATCGCCTGTCGCTGTTGTATTCGCTTAGCTTTAGCGGCGCGAACATGGACATTTTCGGCGGCCTGCTAAGCGGCGCCACCGTGTGCGCCTACGATTTGCGCCGAGACGGTATATCGCAGCTTGCAGATTGGCTCGATCGCGAACGGATTACGGTGTTTCACTCGGTGCCTACCGTCTTTCGCGAATTAATGAATAACCTCCCGGCAAAGCGAAAACTGGTGCATCTGAGGGCGATCGATCTCGGCGGCGAATCGGTGTTCGATAGCGACGTTGCGCTTTTTCGGCGTCATACGCTGGAGCACTGCGTGCTGATCAACCATCTGGCTGCCACCGAATCGAGCGTCATTGCGCAACACGTCGTCGATCATCGCGGCGCGCTACCATCTGGCGGTATTCTTCCGGTCGGGCAACCGCCCGATGGTGTTCGCGTGCGGATCCGACGCGACGACGCGACCGCGGCGGACAGCGAAGAGATTGGCGAAATTGTCGTTTCCAGTGCGCACGTCAGCCCGGGTTACTGGCGCCGGCCCGAACTCAATGCGGCCGCGTTTGCGCCAGATCCGCACGTTCCCGGATCCAGGCTCTATTTCACGGGTGATCTTGGACAAGTCGATCGCGAAGGCAGTCTCCATTTTCTCGGGCGCAAAGGCAGTCGAATCAAGCTGCGCGGATACTCGGTCGATCTGACCGAAGTCGAAGGCGCGATTTGCGCCTACCCGGGCATCACGAAAGCAGCCGTGCTCGCAGTCAGTGAAACCCAGCAAGCAGAGCCCGATAAGCTCGTTGCCTATATCGCAATCGGTGCGGGTGCGGAACGGAATCCGTTACAGGTCCGCCGCCACCTCGCAGCGCTTCTTCCTTCCTACATGCTGCCGGCTCGGTTCCTGTTCATGGACGATCTACCGCTCACTTCCAGCGGGAAGGTCGATCGCAAAGCGCTGGCGCAGATCGACCCGGCAATCACGAATGGATCGGAGCGTGCGGTCGAGTTGCCGAAGGATAATGTCGAACGTGCGGTGGCTCAAGTGTTCGAAGCGCTGCTTAAGCTCGAACCGGTCGGTCGCGATGATGACTTTTTCTTTCTCGGCGGCGATTCACTCATGGCCGTTGAACTCCAAATTCGCTTGAGGGAAATGTTTGGAGTGCACGTTTCGAATTTCCATGAAGATGCGACCGTCGCCGGAATCGCTAACGCGATCCAGCGCGACAGGGCCCTGCCTGCAGAGGCCCGACGCATTCCGGTGCTCGTGCCGCTGTGGCAAACCGGCAGCGAGTCGCCGCTGTTCCTCGTCCACGGGCGCAATGGCCAGGCGTACGTCAGCCCGCATTTCATGCGGTTGCTGGGCAACAATCAGCCGGTATGGTCGTTCCAGGCCCGGGGGCTGGACGGCCTGCGTGAGCCCCATGCGACGGTCGAGGACATGGCCGCAGAGTATCTAGCCGAGATGCGCAAGCAATGCCCCCGCGGGCCCTATTTTCTCGGGTCCTTGTGCGCGGGCGCCTACATAGCCGCCATCATGGCGCGCTCGTTGCGCGAAGCGGGGGAAAAAGTCCTTCCGCTGTTGATTCTCGATCCGCCGAATAGCATAGGCGAGAAGGGCTACTACGATGGGATCAGTGAGGAACGCTTCATCACGGAAATGAAGGGGCTCCGCCAGCGGGGTCGCACGGCGGGCCCGGTCGACGACCCGGCGTATATGGATGCGCTAAGACGCACCGTGCTTGCATTCGAGCAGGCCATCGCCAAACACCGGCCGCAGCCGTATGACGGCTCGGTGTACATACTATCCAGCCACGAGCGCACCAGCGTTGGCTCGGCCAGTCTGAGGAAGGTCTTTACTGGCAAGTTTAAGCGCTACAACGTTGGGGAGACTCATTCCGAATCGGTGGACCCGGCAAACCCCGTTTTCGCCAGTGCCCTGCAACGTTGCGTCGGCCTGATACGTGAGGCGGCGAGGGCTTCTTAGCGCAACGCCAATCGGTGTCGGCTATTGCGGCACGATGCCGGTGTCCCGCACGAGCTTGCCCCACTTGACCACTTCCTGGCGTATATAGGTGTCGAACTGCGCCGGGGTGCCCGGCTTCGCCTCGAATCCCGTTGCGGATAGGTTTTCACGCACTTTGTTCGAACGCAGCGCGTCGTTTACCGCCGCATTGACTTTGCTTACGATAGCCGGCGCGAGATTGGCTGGTCCCAACAAACCGACCCAGATATAGGATTCAAACCCGGGGAAGCCCGATTCGGCAACAGTGGGCAGGTCTGGTAAGAGATCGACGCGCTCGAGCGTCGTGATGGCAAGTGCCTTGAGCTTTCCGGCCTTAATGTCAGCAAGCGCCGGTGGCAACGTGACACTCGCCAGTGTTACGTGATTTCCCATCACTGCCGCGATGGCAGGAGCGGCGCCCTGATAGGGGACATCGACGGCATCGAGGCCTGCGAGCACGCGCAGCAGTTGATCGCCTGTCAAATGCGGCGTCGTGCCAATGCCGGCCGTCGCATACGACACGCGCTTACCCTTGCTGTCGCGGATGAACTCCTGCAGGTTGTTCGCCGGTACCGAAGGGGAGATCACCAGCACGTTGGGACTCCAGGCCACCAGCGCAATCGCCGTAAAATCGCGAGGCAGCTGGTAGCCCGGATCCCTGTACAGGGTTTCATTGACCGCCAGCGCACTCGTTGTCACCAGCAACGTGTAGCCGTCCGGGGCAATACCGGCGACATACTTCGCGGCGATGTTGCCACCCGCTCCACCACGGTTTTCGACGACCACGGATTGTCCAAGACGTTCGGATAGCTCTTGCGCGAGCAGCCTGCCGATGACGTCGGTCGGCCCTCCAGGCACAAAAGAGACGACGAGGTGGATAGGCTTTGACGGGTACGTTTGCGCAAGTGCACAGGGTGACTGACCGCAGATTGCGACGATGAAAGCGACTGCAATGCCGGAAACAAATTGACGTATCACGGACTCCCCTTTGACCCGAATGTCCAACATGCGCCATATTTGTGCCGACGCCTGAGCAGTTGAAATCTGACAAAATGCATGCTGCTCGCCCGAGCGGCGAGGCGACCAAGAAATGTGTGTTTGGCCGCCCGTCCCGCGCGCCGGACCGCGAGGGCCCGGAGCGAATGCGTCAAGCGATATCGATTTTCTCGAGGCGCTGTTCGATGTAGGCCTTCTGCGCGGGATCGAACAACCGGTCAAATTTGTCGTCAATTGCGGAGCGAATCGGGTTGAGAACATCAGCCTTCCAGGGCTCGTGCGATGCGATAACCGAACTCGCCGCCTCCGCGCGGCGATCGATCATCTGCGGCGTGAAGTGCAGGCCTGTAAATCGGCAAATTTCCTGCATTACCGCCTCCGTGTCGGTGAGGAGGCGCTCGTGGCGAATCAACAATACGTCGGGCATGCCGAGCAATCGACGCGTATCGCTCGCGCACCTGTTCCAGATCGCAATCGCCACGTCCAGGTCGCGATACCGAACCCACCACCGGTCGGGGTACTTGCGCGCCATGTCGTATAGCGCCGCGACATTCTGGCGCCCGTCGCGCAGGATGGTGACGCATCGCGCGCCCGGAACCAGTTCAAGTATCTCCGGTACAAAACGAATATTTTCGGGAGTCTTCTCAACCCACCACGACTTGCCTTTGTCCGCCGTCAAGCGGTCAAGCACACTCACGAATCCATCGACGAATTGGGCAATCGTTTTGCTTCGGATCGGAAGGATTTGCTCCAGATCCCGACGTCCCAGGGACTGCAGCAGAGCCACGGTATGGCGGTACCCGAGTTGCGTTCGCCGGTGCACCGTACTCAAACGATCCTCGCCCGGCAGGGCCCGTTGGCTCAGCAGCCGGCCAAATACGGCAGTCTCCGGAAACGAGAGAACAGCTGGATGTGCTGCGAGCAGGGACTGGAGCAGCGTGGTGCCCGAGCGCGGGCACCCAACCACAAACAAGCGGCCTTCGATCGCGGGCACGACCGGTGCATCCGGCGCCATGGCAGCGACATCGGCGAATTCGACCGCGGTGATGACTCGGTTGCTTCGGTCCAACCACCCCTCCGCTTTCGGACTCGCAGATCGAATGATAGTAGAAAAGCCTCGGTCGCACGTAACGTAACAGACTTGCGGGCCAGTCGCCTCAGTCAACTGCGCCGGGTTGCCGGATCCCAGTGCTCGGCTATCTTTCCTCCTTCAAGTCGGAACATGTCAAACCACGTCGTGGCGTACTTCTGCGTGGCATCGTGAGGGTCGGTCACCTCGCGCACAAAAACAAGAACCACCAGGTCACCCTCCGCGACGATCGCAACCAAAGGCGCCTTGACCCTCGGCTCGATCGCTTGCGGCGTGATGCTCTTGGAGAAGAAGGCGATGAACGCCGCCCTGCCGGTTGGCACATTGGGATTGTGCTGGATGTACCCCTCCGCCATGTACTTGTCAGCCAGCTCCATGTGGGCCGCCTCAAAAACCTCACGCCAGAAGTCGTACACGAGGCGCTTGTTGGCGGCCAGTCGCGCGTCGTTGCTGGCAAGCATTTGTTCATGATCGGCCCTTGCAACGACAGGGACCTGGGCCGGCACGTTGCTCGCGACGATTGCCAGGGCGACAAGAACCAATACGCCAGGATGAATCTTCATGCGCGCCTCCCGCGAAGGTACGACTAAGCCAATCGGTCGACGCGAAGCGCCGTCCACCCGTCGCCGCGCGAGCATGCCTGGCGAGGTGGTTTGACTCCACCTTGCCGTGGACCCGGCGGACTGCGGCCAAAGTCTAGCAAGGATCGGCGCATCGAGACCGGTTGACCCGGGTCGGCCGCGGCGTGTTGGCCGGCCCGGATCAAGCCGTGATACGCTGCCCTGGTGCGCGCTTTGTGGAGTCGGATTTCCTATCCTTGTCGGGCCGCGCTCTGGCCGGCAACACTCGGCGCCGCCGTCCTCATCGGAACGTACCTGCGGTTGGACCAGATTCTCTCCCAGGTGCTGATCGACGACGAATGGCACGCCGTACACGAGGTTCTGCAGCGGACACCCGCGGCGATGTTCGTCGACTTCGGCTGGGCAGATTACAGCATCCCGCTGGGAATCCTCGACTGGTATGAAGCCCACTGGTTTGGGCTATCCGAGATCGTGCTTCGGTCCCCGATGCTCGTCTGCGGACTCGCGACACTGGTCGCGCTGCCGCTCTACGTTGCGCCTCGCGTCGGACGTGCAACCGCGGCGCTCTTTGCGCTCCTGCTCGCGATATCGCCGCTGCTCGTCATCTACAGTCGCATGGCGCGCCCGTATGCGATCACGCTGCTGCTGGGATGGATCGCCCACGCGGCGTTCGTGCGCTACCAAACGTCATCACGCGGCCGGGCGCGAGCCGGCCTGGTGTATGGAGCGGCCGCGACGCTTGCGCTGTGGCTCCACCCCATCGTGGGCCCTTTCGTGCTCGCGCCGTTGCTCTGGGGAGGCCTGGGCCTGCGCCATGTCGCGCCTGGCGATCGACGCCCACGCCTGCTCGGCCTCATCTGGATCGCGCTTCCCACCGGCCTCGCGATCCTGGCGTTGGTGTTGCCGCCGGTCGTCACGCACCCCGAGTCGCTGTTGGGCAAGAGCGGCGTCGACGCACCCGAGCTCGCGACGCTGATCGGGGTGTGGTATGCGTGGCTGGGAACCGGTTCAACCGGCGCCCTCGCGATCTGTCTCTTGCTGGCGGCTTATGGTGCAGGCAACCTTTGGCACGCGCTGCCGGAGGCGCGTTCGGGTACGCTGGGCATTGCGTTGACCCTGCTCGGCGTGATGTTGACGCGCCCGGCGTGGAGCTTTAACGCGGCAACGCTCGCACGCTATCTGTTGCCGTTCCTTCCATTGCTGCTGCTCGCGGTAGCTGTCGGTGCGATCAAGGCTGCGCGTCAGGTGGCCAATCCTCCCACCCGAGCACGTCGCGTGCTGGCCGCAGGTATGGCCCTGCTGCCCTGCGTTGCGCTGGCGTTCGAGTCGCCGCTCGCGCCGATGCTGCGATACCCGAGTACGCAAACCGAAGGGCTCGTGTTTTACATGGATTTCCGGCCGGCGAAGAATCCGTTTCTTCCGTATATCGAAGCCATCCCGCTGTCGTCGTTCTGGCAAAGCCTCGCCGGAGAGCCCGCGGGAAGCCTGCGTATCGCCGCAGCGCCGTTCTATTTCGAAAGCTACAACTGGGACGGGGCACGGTGGGAGCGCTTGAGCCGCCAGCGTGTACTGCCGGGTTATCTCACCGGGCTGTGCGTGGACCAGCGCGGCGGTGAGGTGCCGCAAAGCCCGTTGTTTGATTTTCGCAATGCGGTGCATCTCGCCGACGAGCATTCGCTCGCGCAGCGAGACATCGATTACGTCGTTTGGCAGAAGCCCTACGTGCAGACCAGCAAGGGCAAGCCGGAACCGATCGGCGACGACACCGCGCGCTGCGAGGCCGCGCTTCGCGCTCGGTTCGGACCGCCGGCTTTTGAGGACCCTTATCTGATCGCGTTTCACGTCTCACGCCAGACCACATCGTTGCCGCATGCTCGACGGTAAACGCATCGTCGTGGTGATGCCGGCCTACCGCGCGGGCCGCACGCTGGAGGCAACCTGGCGCGACTTGCCGCGCGATGTGGTCGACGCGATTGTCGTCGTCGACGATGCCAGTGATGACGATACGGTCGCGGTCGCGCGCAGACTCGGACTCGAGGTGATCCTGCACCCCCAAAACCTCGGCTACGGTGCCAACCAGAAGACGTGCTACGCCGCGGCCCTCGCGCGTGGCGCCGATATCGTGGTCATGGTGCATCCCGACTACCAATACGACCCACGTCTGGTCACGGCCATGGCAGGCATGATCGCGTCCGGCGTCTACGACATGGTGCTCGGATCGCGCATCCTGGGGGGCGGGGCACTCAAGGGCGGCATGCCTTACTGGAAATATGTCGCCAACCGCGGTCTCACGCTGTTTGAGAACTTGCTGCTTGGCGCCAAGCTGTCCGAGTACCACACGGGATATCGGGCGTATCGCCGCGAGCTACTCGAGGCGCTGCCCTGGACGGGCAACTCCAGCGATTTCGTGTTCGACAACCAGCTCCTCGCCCAGGCGATCGTGGCTGGATTCCAAATCGGGGAGGTTTCGGTACCGACGCGCTACTTCGCTGCGGCGAGCTCGATCAACCTGCCGCGCTCGCTGCGCTACGGCGTCGGCGTGGTGGGGACGACGCTGCTCGCGTTTGCGGCGCGCTGCGGCGTCTACCGGCACCGGTTGTTTGCCGCGCAGCCCAGGCGCGCCAGGTAGGGCGTCTTGTTCCACCATCGCGATGCAGTTACCTAAGCTCCTGCGCAGGCCCGCAACGGCCACCGGCGCGTTGCACTGGATGCACACATTCGCGCTCCATGTTGCGACCGGCTTTCTCGCGGTCGCCGCGCACTATGCGGTGATGTACGCGTTGCTGCGCACCGGGATGGCCGGCGTACCCGCCAGCGCGGTTGGCTTTCTCGCGGGCGCGTTGACCCGATTTGCGCTGGCGTACTGGCACATCTTCGAACCGACCCGCGGCGTCGCCGTCGCCAGCGTGCGTTTCAGCGTTGTCATCGCCGCGCAACTTGCCGCTAACAGTGCATTGCTCGCGGGACTGCTCGCGCTTGGGGCGAGCCTGTGGCCGGCGCAGATCGCCACGACGGTGGTACTGACATTTGGTAACTACTTGGCCTACCGCCTCTGGGTCTTTCGCTGATCGGCCGGCGGCGTCGGACGCATCGGGCCTGGAACGACGACGCGGAGACTCAAAAGGGACCGAGCGCGATGACGCGCGCTATGCGCGCGCGCTTGTCCGCATCGGGCAAATCCCGCATCCAGCACACCATCACGTAGGGATGGTCTGTGCGCCGAAACCCAACCCGCTCGTCGACTCGCTCGGCCTTGGTATCGCCCACATAACCCCAAATTGCAGCGGCGTGCCCGAGTCGCGCGAAGCTTGCTCTGAGCAGGTGCTCCGCGATGCCACCGTCCTTTCGGATTGCTTCCCGGTGTGCGGGCGGCATGCGCCGGTAAAGCCGATCGTCGATCACCAGACCTCCGCACAGATAACCGTCCTCAAATTCGGAATAGTGCACGTACCCGACCACGCTGACGTCTGACGGCGCGGCGCGATAGAAGGACACGAAATGCATGGGAAAATCGGGAGGCGGGACGTGAAATTTTCGCCGGAAAAGCTCGCCCGCGAAAAAATCCGCCGCGGCCACTTCCTGCACGCATAACAGGTCTTGTGCGGAGACAGCGTTCTCCGACCGGGCTCCGAGGCCGGTGCTCGATGCGCCGCGCAGTCGCTCGCGCCATGACTGCAGGAACTCGATCACAGGATGCGTTACCCGCGCAGCAGGGAGGTTAGGCCTTCCGGGGATTTCCAATCCTTGCCACAACTGTTGCGCGGCAACGTCCAGCGATTGCTCTGCGGTGTGACCACGCCGGGCTGACCCGTCAATGCCGCAACCGTGCCATGTCCTCGCTTTCCATCCGGAAGGTAGTCCTCGACGAGGAACCCACTCGTATCGCCATAGGGGTAGGCGAGCAGTGCGCTGCCTGGATTGGGAGCGATCCGCTCGATGTACTCCCGTGCCTGCCGAACCTGGAGCGCCGCCGCGGCCGTATTGTCAATGAAGCGCGACGAGGCGCGCCGGTCCTTTTCAGACTCGTCACAGTCAACGGACGGGCTCACATGGTCCCAGGTATGGTTGGCAATGTGAAACAGACCGCTGGCGACCGCTTCGCGCCACCAGGAATCGCTGATCCATTGGTACCCCAGCATCTCCTTGTTGGCGATTTGCATCCTTGCTTCCGGACTGGCGATGACGAAGGACGTGGCATGGACCGGCGATGCAAATTCACGCACAAACGCGCGCATGATCGCCACCACCGACGGCTGCGTGCCGTGCGTTGGATGCGCCAGCTCAAGAAAGTCGAAGTCCAGTCCATCGTCAAAGGTAATCGAAACGACGTGATCCGGCAGGAGACTCAAACGCTGTTCGATAAGTGCGTCTACGAGCGTTCGCAGCGGAACAATGGACAGACCGAGGCGCAGGATGGTGCGCAGATCTTCGCGGAAGGCGACCAGGTCGTTCGTCGCATAGTCGTTGCCGGCTATATTGCCGGAGTGATAGGTAAGCACGTGCGCAAACCGCATAGGCCCCCCCTGTCAGTCGGGCTCTGCAGCGCTGAGAATAGCAAATTGCGACTAAGACAAGCCCGAGCGAACGCACCCCCTTGAACGCTCCTAGGACGGTGTGCTTGACTGCGGCACCTCGCCCAGCTTGAGCTGCTTCGCCGCCAGCGCGTATCCGCCCGCGGCGCCGTCGACGAAGTGCACGTGGTCGCTCTCGAAAATCGATGGGACGATGCAAGTCATGATCGCGGCGGGCTGGCGATGCAGGCCGAAGCGCGCGATGTTCGACGCCCGGGCTGCGCTCAAGCGCTGCTCGATTCGGTCGGCAACCACCGGCGTGCAGTCGAGCGTCATGCGCAGGCTGTCGTCGAATTTGCGGAAATCCGAGTTTGCGACGACTTCGCGGCGATAACGGGCCGGATCGAAATCGCCGAGGCGAATGCCCAGCTTCATGACAACGTAGGCGAGGAGCGTGCCGAAGAGCACTTTGACTCGCCGCAAGAAGAAGGACTCGCCGACTCGGCGCGATGCGCGGGCTTCGAGGTCTGCCCCCGGGGGCGGCCAGCTGACGCCAGGCGCTTCGTCGGGTACCGGGCGCGCGACCTCCGAACTGTCCTCGAGATCGGCCAACAAATCCTGGACAAGGACACGGAATGCCGGGTCGCCTTGGGTGACCGGCGCGACGACGAGCGACAGAATCAGGCCATGCGTCGCCGGAATGTCGTCCCAGCGACAGGACAGGCCGCTTAAGTCTGGCCGCGTGCCCGGCGCGGCGGCCGGGACGGCGAAGCGGCCCTCCTTCATGGCCGCCTCGGCCCACGCCAGCCCGCCGCCGGAGAACATCGCGAAGGAAACGTTCTTCGACGGCCCGAACCGGGCCACGCGAACGTCGCGCGCCTGGTCACGCACCACGGAGACCGGGACGAGCGCGGCACGTAGCTCCAGGCCCAGGTCGTCGCGCGTCCAGGACGCGGTGGCGGCGAGCGCCGAACGCGCCACGTCCACATCACGGCCCGAGACGGCAAAGCTCGCGCCGTCACCGCCGAAGACGAACGGAAACTTGCGCCCTTCGAGCGCATTTGATATGGCGGCAATGACCGACGCGCCTGCGGTATTGACCGCCTTGTAGCGGCCTGCGCCGATCGCCTTGGTCGAGCTCACGACATCGGTCATGCCGACCAGCCAATCGTCGGGCAGCGGTCGATAGCGCGCCGGATCCATGATGTTGGCGAAGCCTTCGAAGACCGGAAGGCGGTCGTAGAAATCGGCGAGGTCCGGCATGGGTTTGAGAGGGCGACATCGACGACGACGGCGCCCGTCCATCCTACGCCGCGCCGCGGGCTAATTCCATTGCAAATCGCGCGACGGGTGTCTTCGCGCGCACAATGGAGCGCTCCTGAAGGGCCTGGCGGGTGATTGGCGCCGAGACGGGCGCAGTGGCCATAGCGCGTCCTGCGCGTCAGCCGATTCTGGCCTCGTCGTGCGAAGGTCTCGATAGCAGATAGGTATGCGCCGCCGTGGCGAAGGAAAGGAATGCGGCGGGTTCCATCGGTCGTGCGAAAAGGAAACCCTGCAGTACGTCGCAGCCTTGTGCCACCAGGTAATCGGCTTGCCCACGCGTCTCCACGCCCTCGGCGATGGTTCGCAGGCGCAGGCCCTTGCCCAATCCGATGGTCGCGCGAACGATCGATGCGGTTGCCTCGCTGGTTGTGATTTCAGCGATGAATGTGCGATCTATCTTCAAGCTATCCAACTGGAAGCCCTTGAGATAGCTCAACGAAGAATAGCCGGTGCCGAAATCGTCGAGCGCAATCGAAACCCCCAGTGCCTTGAGCTCCGAGAGAATCGTCTTGCTGCCCTCGATATCGTCCATGAGCACGGATTCGGTGAGTTCGAGTTCGAGAAGCTTCGGATCGAAGTGCGTGTCATCGAGCACCGCCTTGATCGTGCTGGCCAGGGTGCTCTTCCGAAACTGTCTACTCGAGACGTTGACCGAGATGGCAATGCGCGGCAAGCCAGCGAGATACCAGCGATCCATTTGCTGGCAGGCGCCGCGCAGCACCCACTCTCCGATCGAGTCGATGAGCCCGGTCTCCTCGGCGATCGGGATGAACTGCGCCGGTGAAACGAGCCCGTAATCGGGGTGTTGCCAGCGCAGCAATGCCTCAACGCCGGCGAGGCGTCCCGTTCGGGCCGAAACAAACGGCTGGTAATGCAGCAGCAGCTCATTGCGCTCGATGGCGTGGAATAGCGCATTCTCCATCGACAACCGGTTGCGCGCGCCAGCGCTCATATCGGCACTGTAGATCACGTAGCAATCCCCGCCGCGGGCCTTGGCCTTGTACATCGCGGTATCGGCATTCTTGAGCAGCGTTTCCGCTTCCAAACTCGCATCCAGCGACAGGCTGATGCCAATCGAGGCGGTAACGTGCAAGGCTTGCCCATCGACGACGAACGGCTCCTTCAGGGCGCCAAGACAGCGTTGTGCGACGGTGACACTGGTCGTGGAATCCTGCAATCCCGGCAACAGAAGGACGAATTCGTCGCCGCCCCAGCGCGCCAGCGTGTCGCAATCCCTGATGCAGGACTTGAGCCTCGCACCGGCGACCTTGAGCAGCGCGTCGCCCATGCCGTGACCGAGCGTGTCATTGATGTTCTTGAAGCGGTCGATGTCGATCATCAGCATCGCCAGCTGCGAGCCGTCGCGGCGGGCCTGAGCGAGCCCGCCCACGAAGCGCTCGTCGAGCAGGAATCGGTTCGGGAGTGTCGTCAAATGATCGGTTCGGGCCAGATCATAGAGGCGCTCCTCCATCCGCTTCCGGTCGCTGATGTCGCGCGAGATGCACAGCAACTTCATCGTCTGTTCCCCGGCGGCGTCATTCATCTGTCGCAGGGTCGTCTCGAACCACACATAGTGCTGATCCGCATGACGCATACGATAGATAATCGTCGGTAACGCCTTTGTCTGCATCGCCTCGGCGAACGCGGTGCGTACGATGGCGCAGTCTTCCAGGTGAACGAATTCGAACAGGGACCGGCCGACCAGCGCGGTGTGCGCGATGCCCAGAACGTTGGCCGCGACCGGCGACGCATAGGTGATGATGCCACCGGGCGTGTGCTTGGTAATCAGGTCGGTGGAATTTTCGGTGATGAGCTGATAGCGCTGCATCGATTCGATGAGGGCATCCTCTCGCACTTTCACGCGCGCCGTCAGGCGATTGAATGCCGTCGTCAGCGAGCGCACTTCGCCGCTGCCCTTGTCGCCGACCAGGGGAGCGATTTCCTCGTTGGCGGTGTAGTCGGTCAAATGCCGGGTCAGGGACACCAGGGGGCGCATCGTGCGCCGCGTCAGAGCCCAGATGGCCGTCACCACGATCACGCACGCCACCAGCAGGAATTCGACGAAATACAGAATCAGATCGTTAACCGCGAGGAAGGCTTCGTTCTTGGGGTACACGGCGACAACGATCCAGTTCGACGAGGGAACCCGTTTGTAGGAGACGAGCGCCTCACGGCCGTTCGCATCCAACGTCTCCTCCGTACCCTCGAACCCTGCAAGCGCGCGGTCGAACAGGCGTTTGCTTGGCGACGCGAAAGCGCCCCCGGGCAGCCGCGTCGGGTCCGGTTGCAGGATGAGCGCACCCTGACCGCTAACGAGATAGACGTATCCGGTCTTGCCGATTACCGTCGAGGCAATGTTGCCGAGCATCCCCGGATGGGTAAGGCCCAGAGTGCCGGTAAGGATGCCGACCATCCGCCCATCCTTGCCGAAGACCGGCATGGTCATGGCCAACACCATGTTTCCGTCGCCTGCGGTCGTCAGGTACGGCTCGGAGATGACCGATTGCCTGGTGCGCATCGTGTCCTTGATGTACGGACGCCAGGAGAAGTCGGCGCCGCGCAGGCCGCTGCGATGCGGACGTTCGGCGAGCAGGATGCCCTGGGGTGAAAACAGGAACACGGCGCGGTCGGCGGCGGCGTAAAGACCGGTGTTGCGGTCAAGATAATGCTGCGCCGCGTCGGGCGAGGCCATGTCCGCCTCGGTAATTTCCCCCGCGCTCAGCGCCAGGGTGCGTTGCAGCGCCAACAGTTTCCGATCAACGTTGTCGGCAATACGTTCGACGAGCGTATTCTGCTCGGCGGTCATCACATTCATGAGCTGCGTGCGGAAGGAATGGAGCGACGCTGCGCCGACCGCGAGGATCGTGGCCAGAAACAGGACCGAGCTCGTCGTCGCCATCCGGGTGGCGAGCGAGGATCGCTTAAGTCCCAGTAACAAGGCACGTATTTTCTGTGTAGCGTACAATTGTCGTCCACCCCAGCAATTGCCCTACCAAAGGAAGGCCAGGGTGCGCTGCAAGAGCCGTGCCGCGACTGGATGGCTCGGCCGCGGGGTAGCGCCCGCGCCGGCCGGAGCCAGCGGCCTTGGTCCCGCACCGCACGGTGGCGCCGCAGGGGAAATGCCCGGGGCTGCCGCGGCGGGACCGGCGCGGCAGCCCCGCGAGGTGGCCTCCGGCGCGAGAATGGATTGCCAAGGTTGCGAAGCGTTCGAGTCCGGCAACTGCCGCTCTCCGACACATCTTGCGCCTGGCACGTCGACCGCGGGGGCGGGCATCCAGGCGAGAAGACCGGAGTCTCCAGTCACCCGGCACTGCACCCCAATGTGCCATCTCGTTTGCGGGAGGGTCCAATGGCAGTCGCATGCGCGCATCTCGATCAGATCAAGGTCACGCAAACCGACAAGACGTATTGCGAAGATTGCATCAAGACCGGCGACACCTGGCTGCATCTGCGCATGTGCTTGATCTGCGGAAACGTCGGCTGCTGCGACTCGTCTCCTAACCGGCACGCGAGCAAGCACTTCCGGCGCAGCCAGCACCCACTCATGCGTTCGGCGGAGCCGGGCGAGGGCTGGATATGGTGCTTCGTGGACGAAATCGTACCCGGCGAGCTCCCGCCGACGCGCTAGGCGCGCTGGTAGAGCTTGCGCCCGGCGACATAGGTCGCGCGGACCGCGCGATCGTCCGCGAGGGTCATCTGGACAAAGAGCGCTTGATCGAGATCGTCGGCGTAACGCATCCGGTACGCGATAAGCGGCGTCGATTTGAGGTCGAGTACGACCAAATCGGCCTCCATCCCCGGCGCGATGCTGCCGACTGTGTCGTCGAGATAGAGCGCCCGCGCCGCACCGCGCGTGGCAAGGTAGAAGGCGTGGGCAGCTGCAAGCGGACGGCCATGGAGCTGGGCTGCCTTGAACGCCTCTCCCATCGTCTGCAGCATCGAGAACGACGTACCAGCGCCGACATCGGTGGCCAGTCCGACGCGAACCGGCCGCGTTCGCCGGACGGCATTGCCGACATCGAGACAGCCGCTGCCCAAGAAAAAATTCGACGTCGGGCAATGCGCGATCGCGGTACCCGTTTGATGACAGCGCAGCAGCTCACGCTCGGTGAGCCAGATGCCGTGGCCATAGATTGCGCGCCGGCCGAGCAGGCCGTAATGGTCATATACGTCCAGGTACCCCTTGCGCTCCGGAAAAAGCGTCCGGATCCAACCCATCTCCTGCTTGCTCTCGGCTATGTGCGACTGCACGAAACAATCCGGGTGCTCGTTCTTGAGTGTCCCGGCAGCCTCGAGTTGGCCAGGGGAACTCGTCGCGGCAAAGCGCGGCGTGATCGCGTAGAGCAAGCGCCCGCGGCCATGCCAACGGCGAATCAATGCCTTCGACTGGTCGTAGCCGGTGCGGGCGGTGTCGAGGAGCGCCCGCGGCGCGTTGCGGTCCATGAGCACCTTGCCGGCGATCGTGCGCAGCCCCAGCTTCTCGGCTTCCTCAAACAGCGCATCGACCGACTGCGGGTGTACCGTGCAATGCACCGCCGAGGTGGTCACGCCGTTGCGCAGACTTTCGCGCAGAAAGATCTTGGCCACTGCACGTGCAAGCTTGGCATCGGCAAAGCGCTGCTCGGCAACGTAGGTGTGCTTGTTGAGCCAGTCAAGCAGCTGTTCGCCGCCCGCGCCGATGATCTGCGTCTGCGGGAAATGGACATGGCAGTCGATGAAGCCGGCCGTGATGAGCGCATCCCGGCCGTAGTCGACGACCTGCACGCGGGGTGGCAGCTGCGATCGAACGACCGACGCTGGGCCAACGTGGGTAATGCGGCCGGCCGCCATGGCGACGATCGCATCCGGTTCGTACAGGCGCGTGTCGCGGATTCCGTGTTGGAACGGGTCGCCGGAGTAGCTTAGTAACGGCCCGCGGATTGCGCTGGTCGGCGTGGGCCGGACGCGCGTCACGGTCCTCTTCCGGCGTGGTCGGGCGAGGGCCCCCGGCGCCGCGCTACCTTGCCGACGTTCTTCCAGCGCCGGTGCACCCAATACCATTGCTCGGGGTGGCGCAGGACCAGCCGTTCCAGCGCGGCGTTGAAGGCGCGGGTATTGCGTTTGATCTCCACGCCAACGTCGGTGGCCGTAAGCAGAGGGAGCGCCTCTTCGAAGCGCAATACATGGCGGCCGTCTGGCTTGCGCCAGCTCGCGGCTGGCAGCACCACGGCATCGGAAGCGAGGGCGAGCAGCGCCAGGCTCTTGAATGTCCAGGCGGGATGGCCGAAGAAGTCGACCTGGATGCCGTCGGGCGGCCCGGCATGCTGGTCGAATGGAAAGACGACGGCATCTCCGGCGGCGAGCGCGTCGAGGATCGCATCGAGCGACCCGCGTTTCGGCAGCACGCCGAAACCGGAACGGCGGAAACGGTGGGTAACAAGACGATCGAGCCACAGTGGCTTGATTTCCCGACGCACAAAATGGATGCGGCCGCGCAACTGCGGGAACCAGTTCAATCCGGCCACCGTCGCAACCTCCCAGTTGCCGAAATGCCCGGTGAGCACGAGGATGCCCTTGCCTCGCTCATAGGCTTTTTTGAAGACATCGATACCTTCGATATCGACCATCGCCCGCTTTCGCGCCGCGCTCATTGAGCGGAAGCTCAGGAACTCGGCGCCGAGGCGCCATAGGTGCGCGTAATGCGCCTGCGCGAGATATTGGATTTCGGTATCGGAAACCGCTTCGCCAAAAACGCGGCGCAGATTGTCGAGGACGACCCGGCGCCGGAACGGCAACAGCCGAAACAAGAACCGACCCGCAAGCGGAATTCGCATTGTCTCCGGCAGCGCGAGTGCAATCGCGGTGGCGTTGAGGCTGTTGTGGCTCAGGGACAGTGCGATGCTGCGGATCCGGTTCTTGGCCAGCACGGTCGCAGCATTGGCGTTGCAAACTGCGCGCGGTGCGCCGTAGGCGTCGCGCGCGACCGAAAAATCGGCTGGCTCGATGTCGCCCAGCGCGGCCTCGCGCGGAAACAGCTTGACGCAGGCTTCCTTGGCGGCAAAACGCGCGGCGAGGCTCGCGATGCGGCCCGCACCGGTGCCGCTGTCGTCGAGTTCCTGGGCGGTAAACAATCGCTGCAGTTCTGCCGGCTCGGTGGCCGCAAGAAGACGCTCGACGCGCGCAATTTCAACCGTGTCGATGCCGCAACGGGTGGCGGCGTCGAGGAGCGCCGCTGGGCCTTCGGCCATGCCGTAGGTTAAACCTTGGCGCGCAGCAGAAGTGCCGCGTTCGTCCCGGCAAAACCGCGGCACAGGATGAGCGCGACTGCGCTTCTCGGCGATTGCGCATCGACACTCACCGGCACGCCGGCGCAATCCGGATCGGCGACGGCGTATGTCGCGACGCCGGGGACGATCTGTGCGCGCAGGCTCGCCAGCGCCAGCACGGCCTCGATGATGCCGGCGGCTGCGATCAGGTGCCCGAAGGCCCACTTGAACGCGGTCGCCGGCGGTGCGCTCGAACCAAAGACGCGGCGGATGGCGGCGGCTTCCGAGGCATCCGATTGCGGCGTGCCGTTGCCGTGGGTGGCGATCATGCCAACGTCGGCGGCACGCAAGCCGGCGTCGTCGAGAGCCGCTTCGATCGCGCGTGAGAGCGCGTCGCCGTCGTCGCGGATGGCGAGCAGACCCCGCGCATCGTTGGCGGAACCACCACCGAGCACTTCGCCCAGGATGGTCGCGCCGCGTTGCTGCGCCGAGACCTCGGTTTCGAGCGCAAGCGCCGCCGCACCTTCGCCGAACAGACTGCCATCGCGGCGCGCGTCGAATGGCCGGATCGCGTCCTTCGCCAGCAAGCCGACGTCGTGATAATAGAGCACCATCTGCGGCTCGATCGGGGCGTCGTGGCCCACCGCGAGGACCCGGTCGGCCTCGCCGGTACGCAGTGCCTCCATCGCCTCGATGACAGCCAGCGCGCCGCCGATGCTGTGGTTGGTAATGCAGGCGTTGGCGCCCTTGAAGCCGTGACGGATGCCGATGTGGCCGAGCACGTTGTTGGGCAGCGTGCGTAAAAGCCACATCGGGTTGACCGTGCTCGAAAGCTCCCGGCCGAATGCGGGCAACTGCTCTTCGGCGGCGGTCAACAGCGGAAAATAATCGTACTGACTCTCATAGTTGCCACCGCCCGAGCCAACGTAGACCCCGGTGCGATCGCTGTATTCTGCGGCGGCCGGGGCATCGAGCGAGGCACGCTGCGCGGCAAACCCGGAGGCATCGACGGCGCGGTCGGCGGCATACAGGCCCAACAGATCGGTGCGGCGAATCAGCTTGTGCACTTTGCGGTCGTCAACCATCTGGCGCGCATTGAAATCGGCGATCTCCCCTGCCATCCGCGTCGGCCAGCGTGACGTATCCCACTGCTGAATCGGCGCGATGGCCGAGCGGCCGCTGCGCACCGCATCGAGGATCGCCGCAGGGTCGCGGCCGGCAGCGCAAACCGCACCGGTCCCGGTAATGACGATCGTGCGCTCGCTCACCCTGCGTGCTCCGGCATTTGCGTCGTCACGCCTGGAAGCCCGCGCCATCGACGGCGGCGGGCGACCGCAGCGCGACACAGCTGTTGGAGCCGCCAAAGCCGAATGAATTGGACAGCGCGACGCGCACGCGCCGTCGCTCGGGCGCGTCACGCACCAGTGCCAGATCGCAGTCCGGATCCGGCTGGCGCAGATTGGCGTTGACGGGCAGCACTTCGTGCCGGATTGCCAACGCGCAGACGGCGACTTCGACCGCGCCCGCAGCGGCGATGAGATGACCCATCGAGCTCTTGGTGGAACTCACCGAGACGTTCTTGACACCCGCACCGAACACGGCGCGAAGGGCCGCGCTTTCACTGCGATCGTTCATGAAGGTCGACGTGCCGTGGGCGTTGACGTAGTCGACCTCGTCGAGCGTCGCACCGGCGTTGGCCAGCGCTTGGCGCATCGATTGGATGGGCCCGTCTCCATCGGGCGGGGAGTCGGTGATGCGGTAGCTCGACAGCGAGTTGCCGTCGCCGGCCAACTCGGCGTAAATGTGCGCGCCGCGCCGCCGCGCCGACTCCCATTCCTCGAGCACGAGAAAGCCCGCACCCTCGCCAAGCAGAAAGCCGTTGCGCGTGAGGTCGAACGGCCGGCTCGCCCGCTCGGGTGTCTCGTTGTCCGGCGACAGCGCGGACAACAGGCAGAAGCCGGCGATACCGACCGGACTGATCATCGAATCGAAGCCGCCCGCAAGCGCACAATCAACCGCCCCGCGGCGGATTAGCTTGAGCGCCGTGCCAATTGCCTGACCGCCGGAGGCACAGGCGGTGTGGACGGAGCTTGCGTAGCCGCGTATGTCATGGCGGCGCGCGAGCAGCGACAGTCCGCTGGTCGACTGGCTGCGGCAGAAGACCAGCGGATTGTTCGCCGAGGCGTCGCTGAGCAGCTGCGCGGCGTCGAGCGTACCGTTGGCGGCGCTGTGCCCGTGCACGGCGACCAACTCCGAGAAATCGACACCCATCATGCCCGTACCGACCGTGCAACCCCAGCGCTCGGCGGTCGTTGCGGTGGGACGAATCCCGGCATCGGCGAACGCCTGCTCCGCGGCGGCGAGGGCAAAGCAGTGCGAGCGGTTGGCGAACTTGAGGAGCTTGCGATCGTCGAGCACGGCAGCCGCATCGAATCCCTTAACCTCCGCGGCGATGCGAACCGGGAAGCCCGAGGCATCGAACAGGCTGATGGCGGCCCCGCCGCTGTGCCCGGCGAGCAGCGCGTCCCAGGTTGCCTGGACATTGTTGCCGACCGGCGTGACCAGGCCCAGGCCGGTGATCGCGACGCGGCGCCGGATCGCCATCTAGTTTGCTCCTGCGCCGACGTCGAGCCGTGCGGTTGCGACCACGCGTCCGTCGCGGGTCGCCGAAAGGCGGACGGTGCGCGCCGCGACGCCTTCTCCGGCGACGAGTTCCGCCCCGAGTTCGACCGCCTGCCCGGGCGCAATGAACGCGCGCATCTTGACGTGGGTCATGCGCTGGGGCACGAGCGACGTCGTCGCTGCGGCGCCAATCGCCGTCCGCGCGAGGTCCATCGCCAGCCGGATCTGGCTGTCCAAGAGCAACGTGGCGGGAAATACGGGGCGGCGCGGAAAGTGATCGGCGAAGAACGGCGCAGACTGCGGTACCTGCAGCAAGGCGCGCGCCGATTGGCCTGCCACTCCGTCGAGTTCGATCAGCGCCGGCACCGCCACGCCGCGGAAAACACCGCCGGGCGCACCCGCGGCGCACAGCAGTCCGAAGCGTTCGCGCAGTGCCTCCGGCGCATCGAACTCCTGCACCGGCAGCATCGGCCCGAGACAATCCTTAAGTTCGATCACCCGCATGCCGTCGACGTAGGCGCCCCCGCTGTAGGCGACCGCATCGTCGTCGCAGCTTTCGATCTCGACCTCGAGCTCAAGGCTCGAGCCTGGCGCCACCTCGCTGTGAAAGATCGTCTCGCTGGCCAGTGCCGCGACCGGGCGTCCGCGGAAATCGATCCGGGCCATTGCAATCCAGGCGGCGAGCTGGCCGACCGCCTCGGCGACCAGGCAAGCCGGAAAGGTCCCGATGCTGCCGGGTACAGCGAAGCGGGCGCGACCGCGCACGCCCGGTTCGAACGCGCTGATCCGATCAACAAAAGAAAAGGCGGCGAAGTGATCGCTCATGCGCTGGCAATTCCCCGCACGATCACGCGGCGGCCTGCGCTTCCCGCTGCGCGTGGATGACGAGCTTGCAGAACGTTTCGGGTGTGAACAGGCGCGGGATGTCGGCGACCTTCATCGGGTTGCCGAAGCGTTCGGCCGGGATTTCAGACAAGTATGTCCTGAGCTGCGAGAGCCCCGCCTCCGTCAGTACACCCTTCTGCTCGAAATCCGCCTCCGGCATGTCGCCGCGTGCGTTCTCAATAATCTTGCCGCGGGGAATCTTGATCTTGAACGCCCGCTCCAGGCGGAAGACCATGTCGAGAAAATCGATCGACTCCGCGTCGAGACCCTCGATCAGCGACACGTCGAGCTTGACATCCTCGACATCGCAACCGAGGGCGTCGGCCATGGTTTCCGCGACTTTGGGAAAGACTGCCTGGATTTCTTCCTTGGTGATATCGGTGTTCGCCATTGCGCTCACTCCATTTTGAAGCCGCCATCGACATTGAAGACCTGACCCGTCACGTAGTCCGCATACGGTGAGGCAAGAAACCACACCGCGTACGCCACCTCTTCGGGTTTACCGTACCGCCTGAGCAGGATGCGCGACTTGACCTCGTCGCCCGCCGCTTCCCGCACCGCTTGCGACATTTCCGTTTCGATCACCCCCGGTGCGACGCAGTTCACGGTGATCCGGCGCGGCGCGAGCTCGACCGCGAGAGCCCGGGTGAAGGCGTTAATCGCGCCTTTGCTCGCGGCGTAGTTGGTCTGACCGCGGCCGCCTTTTTCGCCGGCAACCGAGCCGACGTTGATGATCTTTCCCGAACGCTGCACGATCATATGCGGCACCACCGCACGGGCGACATTGAACACGCCGCCGACGTTGGTATCGAGCACCGCCTGCACGTCGTCGTCGTCGAATGCGGCCAGCTGATTGTCACGAATGATGCCGGCATTGTTGACCAGGATGTCGATATGGCCGCAGCGCTCGGCAACCCGATCGACCGCCGCGGCGCATGCCGCCGAATCGCGGATATCGACCTGGTCGGCGACGATTCGTCGGCCCGCGTCCTGGCCCGCGGCGACGACTTCCGCGGCAGCCGCGGCATGGTCGCGGTAGAAGAAGGTTACGTCCGCGCCCTCGGCAGCCAAGAGCTCGACGATGGCGCGCCCTATGCCACGGCTGCCGCCGGTGACGATGGCTACCTTGTCGGTGAGTGCTGCATCCATTAGTCGCGCCGCCCCTAGCCCGAAATGCAGAATCCGCCGTCCACGACGAGGGTGTGTCCGGTAATCATCGCCGCTTCCGGAAGGCAGAGCAGATAGACGGCACCGGCAACATCCTGCGGCGTGAGTACCGGGCCGGCGGGCGTGCGCCGCGCGAAGTTCGCCAGCAGTTCTTCCCGATTCGGAAAGTGGCGCAAGGCATCGGTGTCGACTACCCCGGCACTGACCGCGTTGACCCGGATGTGCTTCGCGCCGAGTTCCTGGGCCAGCGTGCGCACCAGCGACTCAAGCGCGGCCTTCGACGCGCCGATGAAGCCGTAATCGGGCATTGCACGCGACGCGCCCAGGCTCGACATGGCGATGATGCAAGCGCCCGGCGCCATCCGCGGCACGGCGTGTTGTGCGAGCAGGTTCAACGCCAAGGCGTTGGTTTCGAGACACCAGCGCCAATGCTTGAGCGTCATCTCCAGCGCCGGCTTGAGCACGCCGCTCGCGGCGTTGCTGACCACGATGTCCAGACGATCGAAGTGCCGCGAGAACTCGACAAACATGTCGTCGACGCTATCGGGGATGCCGACGCTGGCCTGGATCGCGTACGCACGCCGGCCCATGGCGCGGAGCTCGACGCAAAGCGCCTCGGCTTCTTCCGCGCTGTTGTAGTAATTGGCGGCGATATCGCAGCCGGCCGCGGCCAGCTTGTGTGCGATGGCGCGGCCAATGCCGCGAGAGGCGCCGGTGACGAGCGCGACTTTCCCGGCGAGGGTGCCTGGCGAGATGGCGTTCATGTGCTGTCAGGCCCGCAGGCCGCGAAGGGCGAGGAACACGCCCTCGTGCAAACCCAACATTATCCTACGACTGGGCGGGTCTCGGCAATGAGCCACATGGACTGGGCTCGTCTCGACTGCCGCGGTCCGACGCAGCCTCAGGCAGCGCACGCAGCTGGCGCAAGAATTCGGCCGTGAGTCCCGCGGCGAGCTCGCGGCTCACATCCGCGCGGCGGAAGGACACGCCGAGTTCGATGACGCCACCGAGCGTGGTGATCGCCATGACGATTGGCGCCAAGGGTCCGGTCGGGACTGCCCGCAGGTACTCGGTCGCCACCTCGCCGGCGGGCGCGGCGCGCCAGAGGCTGTCGATGTCGAGGCTCGAGACCCCGGCCCCGATCGGATAATGTTTGGCCAGAAAACACCGGCGCCGATCCTCCCGCAGAAAGCGCCACGCGACGGCTACCGCGCCCAGGGCAAGCAAGGTCTGCAAGTAGAGTTTCTCGGTCTTGGTGCGGGTAGTCTCGGCGTGGACTGCCAGCGCGAGCTCGCGCAAGGCAATGCCCGATGGGACCGGGTGCGAGACGCGGAGCGAGGCGAGGAATTGGCCGAAGGTATGGACGGCATCCGCCTCGAATTCCGCGCGCACATTCACAATGGCCGCTACGCCGAGCTCTTGCCGTCGCTGCGCCTTGCCTCGTGCCGGCGTCACGCGAGCGAGCGCCTGCAGGACCATCGCGAGGAAGAGGTCGTTGCGGGTTACGCCCCAATTCCGTGCCGTGCGCACGAGCCGTGCAACGTCCGACGCCGCGACGCGTTGCGATAGGAAAGCGTTGCTCGCATCGTTACCGCAGTGGCATGGGCCCCGGCGCGACCTGCGGCAGCTTGCGGCCATCGCCGGCACACGGCGCAGGCCGCGGATCACGTAGCCCGCGTGTCGTGCGAAGAGGGATCGATAGGTGCGCGGATAGAGGCGCGGCGTCCATGTCGCAACGACTTCCTCGGACTCGATTGCATAGCTCGCGACGATGCGACCGAGCAAAAGCACGATGGAATCGCCGCCGGCAATGAAGTGATCGTAGGAGAGGCCCAGGTGAAACGAGTCGCCGGCGTCGACCGCGAAGAAACGGAACGGCGCAATGGCTCCGTCCGGCGCAAACGGGTCGTTGAGTGCGCGCTCGATCTCCTCCTCCACCGCACCCCGCGCGTCGTCTGCGCCGGGGACAATGGATAAGCTGACAGCCGCGGATCCGCCGCGATAGGCGAAGCGTCCGCGGCGGCGGGAGAGGACGAGTCCCGTGAGGCCGGCCGACTCGAGCACGCTCGCGATGCGTGCGGTGAGGCGCGCGGGCTGCAGAGCCTTTCCCACGACGACCACATGCACGGCGTTGTACGGATGCAGCTCCCGCCAGCGCAACATCGTGGCCTGAAACAGATTGAACTTGCCTTGCATTTTAGCCCGCTATTGTAGCGGTAGCGCGTGGTTTCGCCGGTTGCGGATGAGTCCCTGTGCTTCGAGACACCAGTGCTTCTTGACGCTGTACCAGATGTCCGCCGCATGCAGCAGATTGGCGACGTTCAGGCGCGTGTCGGTCGGCGGGTCGGGCACCGGTGTGCCCGGCACGTAGCGCTCGATCCACTCGCGTGTGAGCGGATCGAGTGCGAGGTCTTGTGCCAGCGGCAATGTGATATGGCTCGCACTGCGCGGCAGGATCACGTTGCGCACCCGGGCCGTGCCGGTCGCGCGATAAGTATCGGCGGTGCCGAAATTTCCGGCGATGAGATCCCACTCGAGCGAAAAGCCGGTGAACTCTGCGACCGTATCGGGAATCTCCCGCAGGCGTGACAGCATCGACCACTGCCCGAGCAACAGCCGCGGCAGCGTGCCGGTGCAGAGTACCGCGACGTAGGACACCTGGAGACCGAGCACCGGACGTTGCAGCCCGGTAAGCGGGTCGACAATCACTGTCCGGTCCTCCGCCGCGTCGCGCAGAGGGTTCCACACCGCGAGCGAGTCGCCGAAATCGCCGGAGAGCTCGTGCAGGACGCGAATCGCGATCATTCCTCCCTGACTGTGGCCGATTAGCATCGGCATCATGCCTTCGCGCTCGTAGTACCAGGCGAGCGTTCCGGCGAGCTTGCGCGCATCGACAAAGCTGCTGTAGCTAAGCGAGCCGTCAGCCGGATTCGTAAGCGGTTCGCGGGGATAGCCCATCGCTGCCAGAAATTCAGCGAACGGGGCCATCGTGACCAAGGGCACGCTGCCTTGCAGATCGATGATGCGCGGTGCGGGCGCAAGCGCGAGCACTTCGCGTACCTCCGCCGCGGAGATGTTTTCGGGGTCGAGTGCCAGGATCCGTTCTTCAGTCGCGGTATCGAGCGTGGTTTCGCGTCCGTCCGGCGGAGCGGCCGGGGCGCCGACAGTCCACGCGCTCGTAACGAGGGCAACGACGACGGCGCAGCGTGCTGCGCTCTGCCACGCCGCGTTCCGCGACGGCACGGACGCGAACTTGCGACGCGAAGGGAAAGGCACCGAAATGCTAGCCGCGCTTGGGGAAGAACCGGCCGGTGCGCGCGAGATAGCTCCGGTACGCCTCGCCATGCAGACGCAGCAGGTGCCGCTCTTCGTGCCGGGCCTTGAGTTGCATCAGGACGAGATGAACGATGGCGATGCCAAGCATCGGCACGGTCGGCACCACCACTGCGGAGCAGATCATGAGCAGCATCGACAAGGTATAGATCGGGTGTCGAACGTAGCGAAAAGGACCGTCGGTGATGAGCGGCACCTCGCCTTTGAGTGGCACGTCCATGCGCCAGTGCCGCCCCATGCGCGACCAGCAGACGCTCGTGAGCAGAAGGCAGACAACGCCGCCGATCGCGGCGACCCAGCGCAGAAGGGCGTAGCTGTCGCTGCGCGCGAATGCCGGCACGTTACCCACCAGTCCCGCGGAGCGCACGAGGGCGAGATAGGGCAGGACGATCCACAGCGCAACCAGCGGCAGCCAGACGATCCACATGAGTTGCTCAAGGGGCTGTTCCGGAACGAGTCCGGCGAAGCGATGCGTCTTGCGTCGCGCACGCAGGATCATCAGACCGACGCCGAACCAGTAGGACCAGATGGTCGCGGTCAAGAGCACGCCCGGGAGATCCTTCATTCGCCGCCTTGGCGCGCGGCCGCGCGCGCCTGCGTCACCCGCTGAGGCGACCGGCGGACGGCTTGGCGCCGGATTTGTAAACGCAAGCGATTACTCCTAGAATTCGCGCGTTGGCTGCGGCCGTCCTTGATGCGACCTTCGATTCTACCGGCCAGCATCCGCCGCATCGCCGACGACCCGCCAGCGCTGAGGACGCTCAACGTCTGCCTTGGCGTGCTGGTGGCGATCCTGCCGCTCGCCCACGTCACCGCGCTGCGTAACATACTGGTCGGCTTGGTCGCGCTGTTCGCGCTGCTGCAGTTCCGGCCCAGCGCGTGGAAGAACACGCCCGGCCTGATCCCATGGCTGGTCTGGCTCGCCTTCGCCGCCGCCTCGATCGGCTGGTCCGCGCTGCCAGACGCCTCGTTTCAGACCTTTCGCCGCGATCAATTCTATCCGTTCGTGGTCTTTCTGGTTAGCTTCCAGGTAACGCAGTTCTACTGGGGGCGGCTGGCAGTGGCCATCGGCACCGCGGCGGGTACGCTGCTTTGTCTGGCGACGATGTTCGCCGCCGCGTGGCTTGGCGTAGAACCGGAAGCCGCGACCCCGGGTCCCGGCGTCCTGGGCTGGCTTGCCTGGAGGGTGGGCGATAGTACCGATTCGAGTACTTACGTCGCCTACATTGCGGTGCCTTTGTTCCTCATCCTGCTGACGTCGCGCCACCCGTGGCGCCGCGGGGCGGCCGCGTGCTGGCTGCTCGTATTCGCCGCCATGGGTTACCTGAGCGAGAGCCGCACCCTGATCGCCGCATTGTTCGTATCCTTCGTAGGCTTCCTGGTCGCGCTCGGCGTGATGCGCGGCCGACTCCGCTGGCGCGCGGTGCTCGCGGTCATCGCCATCGGCCTGGCCATCTCCGCCATTTGCCTGGAGATCATCTCCCGCGTTCGCCTGCCGATGGCCGAGCCTAGCGATCACAGTGCCGCGGTGCAGATGATCAAGGCCGACCCGCGGCCGGCGATCTGGGGTGCCTACCTTGAATTGGCGCGCAAGCGGCCTTGGCTGGGAGTCGGCTTGGGACGCAGCGTGCCGTCACGCGTCTACCATCTGGAAGACGACGCCGAACTGCGGCGCATCGACCCGCAAGCGGCAACCCACGCCCACAATGTGCTGCTCGATCTGGTGCTTCAGGTCGGGGTGATCGGGCTTGTCGTCTGGCTGGGATTGCACCTTGAGATTCTGCGGCTCGCCGTGCAGCGCGCCCGCCGGGGCGGCGACCGGGAGACGGCATGGGCGGCCGCCGCGGTGGCGCTGGTGCTGGCGATGCTGGTGAAAAACTCGACCAATGACCTGGTCGTCTACGGCAATGCACTGCTGTTCTGGGTGCTGCTTGGGACCATGCTCGGCCTTATCTGGCACGGTGCGCCGCCAGGCGGCGACAAAAAAGCCGGCAATTAGCCGGCTTTCTTGTTGTCGCGCTATCGTGGCGACGACGCTTCACACGGTCTGGATGTTCGACGCCTGCTTCCCCTTGGGGCCCTGCGTGACTTCAAAGCTAACCTTCTGCCCTTCCTTCAGCGACTTAAATCCCGGCATATTGATGGCCGAGAAGTGGGCGAACAGATCTTCGCCACCGCCATCGGGGGTGATGAAGCCGAAGCCCTTCGCGTCGTTGAACCACTTAACCGTTCCAGTTGGCATGTTTTCCAGTCCTAATAATCAAGAAAAAAAATCGGGTCATACCCGGCCGATGTTTCGATCTCAAGGACAGGAAAGTACGGCGCTTCGGCAACTGCCAACGAGCCGGACGGGTCGTGCTTTAGTACTTGAAATAAAACACAATCCGGAATATACGCGGGGCCGGGCCGGAGGTCAAACCGCACTGCAACGTGAAAACTCAGCCGCCGAATTCCCGCCGCAGCAGCCTCGCGCCGGCGCCGAGCGCCCCTAATTTGGCGCGTGCCACCTCTCGCGACAGGGGCACCATGCCGCAGTTGGTGCAGGGATAGATCCTCTCCGCCGGCACGAACGCGAGCGCCGCGCGGATGGTCGCGGCGACCTCTTCCGGGCTTTCGATCCGGTCGGTCGCGACGTCGATCGCGCCCACCAGCACATCCTTGCCTTGCAACAAGCCGATGAGTTCAAGCGGGACATGCGAGTTGGCGCACTCCAGCGAGACCTGGTTGATCGTCGAGCGCGCAAGCAGAGGGAACGTATTCTCATACTGGCGCCACTGGGAACCGAGTGAGCGCTTCCACTCGATATTGGCCTTGATGCCGTAGCCGTAGCAGATGTGCACCGCGGTAAGACAGGTCAGCCCCTCGGCTGCACGCTCCAGTGCGGCAACGCCCCACTCGCGGACCTCGTCGAAATAGACATTGAAGGCCGGTTCGTCGAACTGCAGCACGTCAACGCCGGTCGCGGCGATCGCCCGCGCTTCGTCATTGAGGATCTCGGCAAAGGCCCAGGCAAGCTTCTCGCGGCTTCCATAGTGCGCGTCGTAGAGCGTGTCGACCATCGTCATCGGCCCGGGAAGCGTGTACTTGATCCGGTGCTCGGTGGCGCTCCTCAGAAACTTGGCGTCGTCGACAAACACCGGCCCACGACGCGCCACCGGGCCGACCACGACCGGTACGTCGGCGTCGTAACGGTCGCGGATGCGCACGGTCTTGCGGTGCTCGAAGTCCACGCCCTCGAGGTTCTCGATCAGCGTGGTAACGAAATGCCGCCGTGTCTGCTCGCCGTCGCTGACGATGTCGATGCCGGCGTGCTCCTGATCGCAAAGCACCAGGCGCACCGCGTCGCGCTTGCCCGCAGCCAGGGCCTCGCCGTCGAGGAGCCACGGCGCCCAAAGCTGCCCGGGCGGGGCAAGCCACTCGGGCTTCGGCAGGCTGCCGGCAATCGTGGTCGGAAACAAGACGGGCATCGGCGCAAGCGGGTGAGCAACGGCAGTCGCGGCGATTATAGCTGCCCGACGACCCTTGACCGCGCCCAGTTGGCCACGTACCTTGGCGCCGCGCCACCGCCCGCGCGACCGCCGATGCCCCGCGTTCTGTTAGCCGATCACGATTTTCCGGACCTTGTCCTGGAGCGCACGCTCTACGCCAACGCCGGCATCGAGTTCGTGGTCGGCGAGTGCAGGACCGAGGCCGACGTCATCGCCGCAGCATCGGGCTGCGACGGCATCCTGCTGCAGGTGGCGCCCGTCTCGCTGAAGGTTGTCGCCGCCCTGCCGCAGCTTGGCATCGTCAGCCGCATCGGTGCTGGCGTCGATACCATCGACACCGACGCCTGTGCGCGCCAAGGCGTGTGGGTCGCCAATGCACCCGACTATGGCGTGGGCGAGGTCGCCACGCACGCCCTTGCGCTCTCGCTCGCCCTGCTGCGCAACGTCGTGGCGTATCACCGCGATATCGCCGCCGGCCGCTGGCACTACCTGTCATCCGGACCGCTACGTCGCACCGGTGAGATGACGCTGGGGATCGTCGGGCTCGGCCGCATCGGCAAGCGCATGGCGCACGTGGCGCGCAACTTATTCCGCCGCGTGCTCGCCTGCGACCCTTATCTCATCGACGGTGATTTTCCTGCTTACGTCGAGCGCGCCATCGATCTGCCGAGCCTGTTCGCGGCAAGCGACATCGTCAGCATTCACGTACCGCTCACGGCGCAGACGCGCGGCATGATCGATGCGCGTGTGCTCTCCTGCATGCGCGCTGGATCGTACCTCGTCAATACCGCGCGCGGCGCAATCGTCGTCGTCGACGATTTGCTTGCCGCACTCGATAGTGGAATACTTGCCGGAGCCGGTCTCGATGTATTGCCCGTCGAGCCGGTTCCCGCCGAAAGTCCGCTGCTCGGCCATGCGAAGGTGATCCTGACGCCACACGCCGCGTTCTTCAGCGTGCAGTCGGAGGTCGAGTTGCGGCGCAAGGCGGCGCAGAATATCGTCAGCTGGCTGGCGACCGGCCGACCCGAATACGTGGTCGTTCAGGGCACCAGACAGCCGACTTAGCTGCCGCCAACGCGACCGATGCGTGTCGCGCCGCGGTGCGATGAAGGAGGGGGCTTGGCAGCGGTAGAGATTCGAGCGGTACACAAGCATTTCGGTTCGACGCACGTGATTCGGGGCGTCAATTTCGATATTGCCGAAGCCGAGTTCTGCGTCCTGGTCGGTCCGTCAGGTTGCGGCAAGTCAACCCTGTTGCGCATGATCGCCGGCCTCGAAGAGATCAGCCAGGGCGAGATCGCCATCGGCGGCACCGTGGTGAACCGGATGCCGCCGAAGGAGCGCGACATCGCCATGGTGTTCCAGAATTACGCCCTGTATCCGCACATGACCGTGCGCGACAACATGTCGTTTGCCCTCATGCTGGCCAAGCAGTCCAAGGTCGAAATCGAGACGCGGGTGAAGAAGGCGGCCGATATTCTCGGCCTTTCGGCCCTGCTCGACCGCTTTCCGCGACAGCTTTCCGGGGGTCAACGACAGCGCGTTGCGATGGGCCGCGCGATCGTGCGCGACCCCCAGGTATTCCTCTTTGACGAGCCGCTTTCGAACCTCGATGCAAAGCTGCGCGTGCAGATGCGCACCGAGATCAAGGAACTGCACCAGCGGTTGCAGACCACCTCGATCTACGTGACGCACGATCAGATCGAAGCGATGACCATGGCCGACAAGATTGTCGTCATGCGCGACGGTGTGATTGAGCAGATCGGTGACCCGTTGTCCTTGTACGATCGCCCGAACAATACATTTGTCGCCGGGTTCATAGGTTCGCCGGCGATGAACCTCGTTCCCGGCACCGTGCGAGGCGACGGCGGCAGTGGACGAGTCGAGTTCGACGGCGGGGTGACCTTGCCTCGGCCGCTGGGCGCCGGCGGCACGGATGGTCAAACCGTACTGTATGGCATCCGGCCCGAGCACTGTCTTCTGGCCGAGACCGCTGGGCTGCCGGCGGAGGTTGTCGTCGTCGAGCCCACCGGCGCCGATACGCAGCTATATTGCCGCTTCAACCGCCAGGAAATTACGTCGTTGATACGTGACCGGGTAACCTGTCGCGCCGGCGATCGTATCAGTCTCAAGCCCGATCTCGCGCGCGCGCACCTGTTCGACTCGACGAGCGGGGCGCGGCTGGTCGCCTGATTGCGCAGGACACACGCGCGGGTATTTCAACCTAAACCATCACCGAGGAGGAACCCCATGAACTTATTCAAGCGGCGCGATTTTCTCAAAGCCACAGCCGGCGTCGCGGCGGGGCAGGCGCTCGGCGCCGGCGCGGCATTGTTGGCCGGCGACGCCCTGGCGCAGGCGTACCAGGTGACTCCGGAAAAAGGCGCGAAGCTGCGGTTGCTGCGCTGGAAGCGCTTCGTCCAGGCCGACGAGGAGGTGTGGGCCGAGAACACGAAAAAATTCACCCAGGCGACTGGCGTCGAGGTGCGCATCGACGCCGAGGGCTGGGAGGACGTGCGGCCGAAAGCCGCGGTCGCGGCCAACATCGGCAGCGGACCGGACATCATCATCGGCACCTTTGAGGACGCGCAGCAGTACCCGGACAAGCTCGTCGAGGTGTCGGATCTGGCCAACTACCTTGGCGCCAAGTATGGCGGCTGGTATGAAGTCGCCAAGTCCTACTGCACGAGCAAAGGGCATTGGATCGCGGTTCCCATGGGCTGCGCCGGCTCCTGCCTGAACTATCGCATCGCCGCGATGCACGCCGCGGGCTTCGAAACCTTTCCCAAGGATCTGCCCGGCTTCCTCAAGCTCTGTCAGGGGATGAAGGCGCAGGGACTGCCCCCCGGGTTCGCGCTGGGCAATGCAACCGGCGACGCCAACAGCTGGTGCCACTGGGTCGTCTGGGCGCACGGCGGCAAGATGGTCGACGCGCAAGACAATGTGGTCATCAACAGCCCGGAGACAATCGCCGCCCTCGAATACAGCAAGCAGCTCTACGAAACCTTTGTTCCCGGCACCTTGTCGTGGCTGGATCCCAGCAACAACAAGGCCTTTCTTGATGGCCAGATCGGGCTTACCAACAACGGCATCTCGATCTACTACGCGGCCAAGACCTCGCCGGATCCGAAGCTGCAGGCGATCGCCCTGGACATGAATCACGCCAATTTCCCCATCGGGACCGTCGGGCGGCCGACCGAGCTGCAACTGATGTTCCCGATGATGATCTTCAAGTACTCGAAGTACCCGAACGCCGCCAAGGAATACCTGCGTTTCATGATGGAGAAGGAGCAGTACATCCCCTGGCAGCAAGCGTCTATCGGCTACGTCACGCAGCCGCTGGTGGCCTACGAGTCCAATCCGATTTGGACCTCCGATCCGAAGCACACGCCATACCGCGACGTAATGAAGAGGATGCTCCCCAACGGCTACGCCGGCGAGATGGGCTATGCGTCGGCGGCGACGATGGCGGACTTCATCTTGGTCAATATGGTCGCCGAGGCGGCGTCGGGCTCGAAGACAGCCAAGGAAGCAGCGGAACGGGCGCAGAAGCGCGCCGAGCGTTACTACAAGGTCTGACCTTGTGTTCAGTCCGGCGCATGGGGCGAGCGGGCACGCCGCGTCCGGTCGGGGCGCATCGAACCGCCCGGCGCGCGCACGCGTGGAGGCGTCTCGCGGCGCCTCCATCGCCGCATTGGCTGCCGCATCCTTCTGACGCACGCCGGCGCACCGCGCATGCACGCGCCGGCTAGCGCGCTCTCCCGCGCGCTCGACAACCGGAACGTCCTCGGGGCACTGTTCCTGCTTCCCGCGGCGGCGTTGCTGCTGCTGTTTCTGACCTACCCGTTGGGCCTCGGTACCTGGCTTGGCTTCACCGACACCAAGATTGGCCGTGCGGGCGAGTGGGTCGGCCTCGATAACTACGTCTTTCTCTGGGGCGACAGCGTCACGCGGCTGGTGCTGTTCAACACCATTTTCTATACCACGGTGGCGAGCATCATCAAGTTCGCCCTGGGCCTGTGGCTCGCACTGTTGCTCAACGAGCACCTTCCGTTCAAGGCTTTCTTCCGCGCCGTCGTGCTGCTGCCTTTCATCGTGCCCACCGCGCTCTCCGCGCTGGCGTTCTGGTGGATCTACGATTCCCAGTTCTCGGTCATCAGCTGGGTGCTGATGAAGATGGGCCTCATTCACCGTTACATCGATTTTCTCGGCGATCCATGGAACGCGCGCTTTGCGACCATCGCCGCCAACGTCTGGCGCGGCGTACCGTTCGTGGCGATCACGCTGCTTGCCGGCCTGCAGACGATCTCGCCCTCTTTCTACGAGGCGGCGAGCCTCGATGGCGCCTCGCGGTGGCAGCAGTTCCGCCATGTGACGCTGCCGCTGCTGACACCGATCATCGCCGTGGTCATGACCTTTTCGGTGCTGTTCACGTTTACCGATTTTCAGCTCATCTATGTACTGACGCGTGGTGGGCCGCTCAACGCGACCCACCTCATGGCGACGCTGTCGTTCCAGCGCGCGATCCCGGGCGGCAATCTCGGGGAAGGCGCCGCCATCGCGACCGCGATGGTCCCGTTTCTGCTGGCAGCGATCCTGATCAGCTACTACGGCCTGCAGCGGCGGGCTTGGCAGCAGGGAGGTTCCGATAAATGAGCGCCGCCGCCCAGGCCGCGCAACAACCGGCCGATTCGCAGGGGATGAACTACCTGCTGTCGCTGCCGCGGCGGGTGTTCACGATCTATCTTCCGCTGGGCGCCTTCCTGTTCGTCCTGCTGTTTCCTTTCTACTGGATGACCATGACCGCGTTCAAGCCGGACGCGGAGCTCCTGTCGCACGAAGGCAATCCGTTCTGGATCGACCATCCGACCCTCATGCACATCAAGAAACTGCTCTTTGACACCCAGTATCCGGAATGGCTGTGGAACACGGTGCTCGTTTCGGTGGTATCGACGGCACTGTCCCTGTTCTGCAGTGTGCTCGCCGCCTACGCCATCGAGCGGCTGCGCTTTCGCGGCTCGCGCTACGTTGGTGTGAGCATCTTTCTCGCCTACCTTGTGCCGCCGTCGATCCTGTTCATTCCCCTGGCGACCATGGTCTACCAGTTGCACCTGTTCGACACCCGGCTTGCCCTCATACTGACCTACCCGACGTTCCTGATTCCCTTCTGTACGTGGCTGCTGATGGGTTATTTCAAGACCATCCCCTTGGAACTCGAGGAGTGCGCGCTGATCGACGGCGCGAGCCGGCTGCAGATTCTGGTCAAGATCGTGCTGCCGCTGGCCGTGCCGGGGCTCATCTCGGCCGGAATATTCGCCTTCACCCTGTCCTGGAACGAATTTATCTATGCCCTGACCTTCATCTCCTCGTCCGAGGTGAAGACCGTTCCCGTGGGTGTCGTCACCGAGCTCGTCGAGGGCGACATCTACCACTGGGGCGCACTCATGGCCGGGGCGCTGTTCGGCTCGCTGCCGGTCGCGGCGCTGTATTCGTTGTTCGTCGAATACTATGTCTCGGGGCTCACCGGCGCGGTGAAGGAATAGGATGCGAAGGCTTGAATCGGGCGTGCCGAGGCGCCATTTGCGGTACAATCCCGAGCAAATCCTGCCGAGGTTGCCGCAATGAACGTTCAAGAAGCCATCCGCGAGCAAGTCACCACGCATCCGGTGGTGCTGTACATGAAGGGAACCCCGCAGTTTCCGCAGTGCGGCTTCTCCAGTGCCGCGGTGCAGATGCTGCAGGCCTGCGGGATCGACAAGTTCTTCACCGTCAACGTCCTGGCCGAGCCTGCAATCCGTCAGGGAATCAAGGACTACGCCAACTGGCCGACGATCCCGCAGCTCTACGTCAACGGGGAATTCGTCGGCGGCTCCGATATCATGCGCGAGATGTACGAATCGGGCGAACTGCAACAGCTGCTTGCCCGGCAGGCCGCCTGAGCAGGCGGCGCTAACTCCACCGAGCCACGGCGGGCAGAGTCCCGCCGTTTTTGTCTGCGGCGGCGGGTATCAGGTGCGGGCGCGGTGCACGCGCTTGACCTCGGACAGCCTGCGCAGGGCGCGCATGACGTGCGCCAGGTGGCGGCGGTCGCGCACTTGAACGCTGAAGAACATATTGACGACGTGATCGCCGTCGGGTCGTTCCATCGAGACATACTCGATGTTCGCGCCGGCGTCCGCGATCTCGGTCGCCAGCCGGGCGAGCATGCCGCGCTGGTCATCGACCAGGATGCGGATGCCCGCTTCGAACACACCTTCGACCTGCGGTGCCCACTCGACGTCGACCACCTGTTCGCTGTCCACGCGCGCCTTGCGCAACGTTTGGCAATCGCGCGTGTGAACCAGCAACCCTTGACCGCGGCGAAACTGGCCGACGATCGCGTCGCCGGGGATCGGGCGGCAGCACTTGCCATACTGGATTGCCACCCCTTCGACCCCGCGCAGCTGGAGCGCGGCATGGCGCATCGGGCCCTGCGGCGCGACCTCGGGCACGTTGCTGCTCGGACGGGTCAACGCCTGGGCGACGACGAACGACAGCCGCTTACCCGTGCCGATGTCCGCCAGGATCTCGAGGTGACTCTTCGCTCCGTATTCGCGGGTGAGCGCCTCCCATCGCTCCCAGACGACCGTTTCGGGCGACACCTTGAGCGAGGCGAGCGCCTGTTCGAGCAGCCGTTCGCCCAGCGCCGCGGATTCCTTTTGTTGCAGGGTCTTGAGGAAATGCCGGATGCGCGAACGGGCCTTGCCGGTAGCCACGAAGCTCAGCCATGAGGGATTCGGCCGCGCCGTTGCCGCGGTCGTGATCTCGACCTGGTCCCCGCTCTTCAACTCCGTGCGCAGCGGCATGAGTTCGTAATTGATCCTCGCCGCGGTGCAATGGTGACCGATGTCGGTGTGCACCGCGTAGGCGAAGTCGACGGCGGTTGCGCCGCGCGGCAGCGCCATGATCTTGCCCTTGGGGGTGAAGACGTAGATCTCTTCGGGAAACAGGTCGCCCTTGATGTGTTCGAGGAATTCCTTGGAATCGCGCGATTCCGACTGGATTTCGAGCAGGCTTTGCAGCCAGCGATGCGTCTGTTGCTGCGCTTCGGCGATGTCGAGCTGGCCGCCGGCCTTGTAAAGCCAGTGCGCGGCGACGCCTGCTTCGGCCACCCGATGCATGTCTTGAGTACGGATCTGCGCTTCTAGCGGCGTGCCGAATGGACCGAAGAGCGTCGTGTGCAGCGACTGGTAGCCGTTGGCCTTGGGGATGGCCACGTAGTCCTTGAACTTGCCCGGGATCGGCTTGTACATGCGATGCAGCACGCCCAGCGCGGCATAGCATGCAGTGGTGTCCTTGACCAGAACGCGCACGCCGTAGATGTCGAAGACCTGCGAAAAGCTGTAGTGCTTCTGGCGCATCTTCTTGTACACGCTATAGGCGGTCTTTTCCCGACCGGTGACCGTCGCCGCGATGCCATCGACTTTCAGTGCCTCGCGCATCGATTGCAGGATGCGGTTCATTACCTCGCGCCGGTTGCCCCGCGCTGCCTTGATCGCCTTCGCCAGTACGCGAAATCGAACCGGATGAAGATGCTTGAATGACAGATCCTGCAACTCCTGGTAGAGGGCGTTCAACCCAAGGCGGTTGGCGATCGGCGCATAGATGTCCAGCGTTTCCCGCGCAATGCGTTCGCGGTGCGCCGGTGCCATGGCGTCGAGCGTGCGCATGTTGTGCAGACGATCGGCAAGCTTGATCAGGATGACGCGAACGTCCTGCGCCATCGCCAGCAGCATCTTGCGGAAGCTCTCCGCCTGCAGGTCCTCGCGCGATTGAAACTCGATCTGGTCGAGCTTCGACACGCCGTCGACCATGTCGGCCACCGGCTTGCCAAACGAGCTCTCGATCTCGACCTTGGTTACGGCGGTGTCCTCCATGACGTCATGGAGGAGGGCGGCGGCGAGCCCCTGGGCATCGAGCCGCCACTGCGACAGGATGCTCGCTACGGCGAGCGGATGGGTGATGTAGGGTTCACCGGACTTGCGATACTGCCCCTGATGGGCGCTTTCGGAGAACGCGAACGCGCGCTCCACCAGGGCGACGTCGGGAGCCGGCAAGTAGTGACCGAGGTGCCGGGTGAACTCCGCAATTTCCGACATGCCTGGTCACCTTGAGGCGCCCGAGCGCTATTCAACTCTGGGGCTTGAGGAGCATTTCGATCCCGACCTTGCCAGCGGCAATTTCGCGCAGTGCGATGACGGTGGGCTTGTCGCGATCGGCGTCGAGCAGCGGCTCCGAGCCGGCGCTGATTTGGCGGGCACGGTTGGTCGCCGCCAGGGTCAGTTCGAAACGGTTGGGTATCTTGGCCAGTGCGTCGTCGATGGTGATGCGTGCCATGAGCGGTCCAGTCAGGTCAGTTGCGTGAGCAGCACCCGGTGCCGGATGCGCTGCGGTTCGCTGCGCAGGCGCGCTGCCCGCACAATGGCGGCAAGATCGTCGACTGCGGAAGCAAAGTCCTGATTAATAATAACATAGTCGAACTCGTCGCAGTGCCGCATTTCCTCCCGCGCCGCCCGGACACGACGCGCGATGGTGTCCTTGTCATCCTGGCCGCGACGCAGCAATCGCTCTTCCAGGGAAGCCAGGGATGGAGGCAGGACGAAAATGTGAACCGAGTCCGGGACGAGCTTGCGCACCTGGCGCGCACCCTGCCAGTCGATCTCCAGGAGCACGTCCTGGCCGGAAGCAACCTGCGCTTTGAGCCATGTGGCGCCGGTGGCATACCAGTTGCCATGCACTTGCGCATGTTCAAGAAACTCGCCTGTGTCCTGAAGCACCCGGAAGCGCTCCGGGGTCACGAAATGGTAATCGACGCCATCGCGCTCGCCCGGGCGCGGCAGACGGGTGGTATATGAGACCGACAACGCGATGCCGGGTTCACGCGTGAGCAGCGCTCGGGTAAGGCTCGTTTTGCCCGCGCCCGACGGCGCGGCGACGACGAACAGATTGCCCGCCGCATTCATTCGATGTTCTGCACCTGCTCGCGCATCTGTTCGATCAACACCTTGAGCTCGAGGGCCGCCTGCGACAACTCCGCATCAACCGACTTCGAGCCGAGCGTGTTTGCTTCGCGATTGAGCTCTTGCATGAGGAAGTCGAGGCGCTTGCCGCTGCTACCCCCGGCGGCGAGGACCCGGCGCACTTCGCCTACGTGCATGCCCAAGCGAGAGACTTCCTCCGCCACGTCGATTTTGGTCGCAAACAGTGCCAGTTCCTGCTTGAGCCGTTCCGCATCGGGGTCGAGTCCGGCTTCCTTCAGCCGCGCCCCGAGCTTGGCCACATAGGCATCGTGGAGCGCCGGAACACGCGGAGCGACCCGGGCGAGCTGCGCTTCGATGCCGACACAGCATGCTTCGAGCAGCGCCTTGAGCTTGTCGCCCTCGCGGGCACGCGATGCGGCGAGCTCGGCGAGCGCCTGGCGCACCAGGGACAAGGCTCGCTCGGCGAGCAGCGTCGGTGGCAGCGAAGGTTCGGTCAGCACACCGGGCCAGTGCAGTATGTCGGCGACCGAAAGCGCCGTGCTGCCGGGTGCATGCCGCAACACCTCGGCCGCGGCGTCGCGCAGCTGCGCAACGCGCTCGGCGTTGACCGCCAGCGACGCCGTTCCGGGCGAGGCATGGCTGAGCGCAACCCGGCATTCGACCTTGCCGCGCTTGAGCGCGGCGCCGAGCAACTCGCGCAGCGCCCCATCGAGTGCACGCAGCTCGTCCGGCAGACGCAGCTGCAGATCAAGATAACGATGGTTTACCGCGCGCAACTCGACGGTCAGCGAGCAACCGGGCAACTCGGCTGAAACCGCCGCAAACCCGGTCATGCTCAGGATCATCGCTTCCCGCTCCGCGGGCGCTGCAACGGCCAATTCCGAGGGAAAGTCAATGAAATCTTTACTTTATGCGCGGGGTTGCCGAGAATGTAGAGGTTATCAATCCCACGCGCAAGTAGAGGCCGGACGCGTCGCGCGTCACTGCCAGACCCATGGGCGTAACCAACCAGGCCCTTCCCTCCGGCTACCAGCTGCTCAATTACCGGATCGACCGTCAGATTAGCCGCGGTGGGTTTTCGATCGTCTATCGCGCGTTCGACGACAGCGGCGCGCCGGTCGCGATCAAGGAATATCTGCCTTCGTCCCTGGTGTTGCGCACCGAGGGCGACATCGTGCGCGCCAGCACCGCGGAAAATCTCACGTCGTTCCGCTACGGGATGAAGTGTTTTTTCGAGGAGGGGCGCGCGCTGGCCAAGATCAATCACCCCAACGTCGTGCGCGTGCTCAATTTCTTCCGCGCCAACGAAACGGTGTACATGGTGATGCGCTACGAGCGCGGGCGCACACTGCAACAGCAGATCCAGATGCGCCAGGATCAGGTGTCGGAGCGGCTGGTGCGCCACGTATTCATGCACCTCCTGAACGGGCTGCGCGAAGTCCATACCCACAAACTGTTGCACCTCGACATCAAGCCGGCGAATGTCTATCTGCGCACCGATGGCACGCCGGTATTGCTCGACTTCGGCGCGGCGCGGCAGACGCTGACCAACACCCGACCGAAGCTCGCGCCGATGTATACACCGGGTTTCGCCGCGCCCGAGCAGTATCGTGAGCCGGATCGACTCGGGCCGTGGACCGACGTGTACGGCATCGGCGCGAGCATGTTCGCCTGCCTGGCCGCGTTCGCGCCGCAGGCCGCCGACGCGCGTCTGTCGGAAGATCACCTCGTTTCAGCGAAGAAGATCTGGGCAGGCGGCTACTCCGACAACCTGCTCGAGGTCATCGACTGGTGCCTGCGGCTCGACCCGCTCGAGCGGCCGCAAAGCGTCTTTGCGTTGCAGAAGACGATTCGGGACATTCCGCCGCGCAAGCGCAAACTGACGTTCCTCGACACGCTGAAGAAGAAACTGTTCAGCGAGGTCATGTAGGGCTGCGAAATCCGTGCGCTTTACCATCTTTCAGGAAAGCCGTAGGGGACAGCGCAAGGTCAATCAGGACCGGCTCGCCTACACGTATAGCCGCGATACGCTGCTGCTTGTCATGGCCGACGGCATGGGCGGGCACGCCGGAGGCGAGATTGCCGCGCAGATCGCGGTGCGGCTGTTCATCGAGCGCTTTCAGCAGGAGGCAAAGCCGACCCTCAAGAACCCGCTCAAGTTTCTGCAGGATTCGATGCTGCGCGGGCACCAGGCGCTCGGCTCCTACGCCAACCAGTTCTCGATGCTGGAAACCCCGCGCACGACCTGCGTGGCGTGCGTGATTCAGTCGAACTATGCCTACTGGGCGCACGTCGGCGATTCGCGCCTGTACCTGTTTCGCCAGGGTGGCCTGATCGGACAGACCAAGGATCACTCCAAAGTGCAATACCTGGTCGATCAGGGCATTATTGGCGCGCACGAGGTCGTCGATCACCCCGATCGCAACAAGATCTTTAGCTGCCTGGGCGGTCTGGTCGATCCGGTCGTTGACCTTTCGCGCCGGACCCCACTTCGCACCGGAGACCTGATCGTGCTGTGCACGGACGGGCTTTGGAGTGTCTATCCTCAGGAGGAGATCGCGCGGGCGCTGACCGGCACCTCGATTCTCAAATCCTCTCCGACGCTCATGCGCGAGGCGGAACTGCGCGGCGGACCGGAAGGGGACAACCTCTCGGTGATCATCGTCCGCTGGGGACCCGAGACGGTGGTGGACGAACCGACGACAACGATCACCGAGACCTTGGGTTTGGGCGAATTTCAAACCGAGATCGATCGCACGCTCACCCTGACCGACCGCAAGGGTGCGCAGCGCGACCTGACCGACGACGAGATCGAGCACGCGATCGCCGAGATCCAGGCGACCATCAAACGCTACCGCAGGTAACATGCGAAGCATCATTCTTGACACCGAAACGACGGGCCTCGATCCCAAGCAGGGCCACCGCCTTATCGAGATCGCCGCGGTCGAAGTCGTCGATCGCCGGCTGACCGGAAGAACGGTGCATTTCTACGTCAATCCGGAGCGGGAGATCGACGCCGGTGCGACCGACGTTCACGGCTTGACCTGGGACATGCTGCGCGACAAGCCACGCTTCGGCGATGTGGCGCGCGAATTCATTGATTTTGCCACCGGCGCGTGCTGGATCATTCACAACGCACCTTTTGACCTGGCGTTCCTCGACGAAGAGCTGCGGCGATTGGATCTGCCGTCGACCGCGAGCGTCTGCGCGGAAGTCATCGACACCCTGGCGCTGGCGCGTGAGCAATTCCCGGGCAAGAAGAACAATCTCGATGCCCTGTGCGAGCGATTCGGCATCGCCGACGCGCAACGCGCCGTGCACGGTGCGCTGCTCGATGCCCGCTTGCTGGCCGAGGTCTACCTCGCCATGACGCGCGGCCAGGAGACCCTGACCATCGATATCGCCGTCCCGGTGATGGCGCCGGCGCAGCTCGGCGCCGCGGTACTGCCGCCGCTGCGCGTGCTCGAGCCGTCGGCCGATGAGCTCGCGGCGCATCGCGCCTATCTTACCGAGGTCGATCGTGAAGCCGGCGGCCACTGTGTCTGGCTCGCGCTCGAGCGCGTATCCCGAGCCGTGGCGGCATCCGAACTGACCGAGCCAGCGTAACGATCCTGTCATGCGCAACTCCGATACTGTTGCGGCTTCGCCGCCCGACCCACCCCTGACGGCCACGTTGACCGCGCAAAGCGCAGGCCCCCCGAAGGAGCCCGACCCCTCGCCGATCAATCGCGAACTGTCGGCCCTCGCCTTCAACCGGCGGGTTCTCGCCCTTGCTGAGGATCCCATGACGCCGCTGCTCGAGCGGCTGCGCTTCCTGTGCATCGTCAGCAGCAACTTGGACGAGTTCTTCGAGATCCGGGTCGCGGGCTTGCGCGAGCAACTAAGACTGAAGGCTCCGCTCGTCGGTATGACGCTGCAGGAGCTTAGGGCCAACGTGGCGGAGATCAGCCAGGGCGCGCAGGCGCTGGTGGCGGAAATGTATGGCGTGCTCAACCGGCAGATCCTGCCGGCGCTCGAAGCGGCCGGGATCCGCATCCTTCGCCATGCCGACCGCAACGCAGTGCAGCGGGCCTGGATCGCCGATTACTTCCAGCGCGAGATCAGACCGCTGCTGACGCCAATCGGCCTCGACCCGGCGCACCCCTTTCCGCAGGTGGTCAACAAGAGTCTCAACTTCATCGTCGAGCTCTCCGGCCAAGATGCCTTCGGCCGGGAAACCCACGTCGCCATCGTCAAGGCGCCGCGCCTGGTGCCGCGGGTGATCGCCGTTCCGCGCGAAGTCGCCGGGGCCGACAATGCATTCGTGCTGCTGTCGTCGATCATGCACGCCCATCTGCACGAGCTCTTCGCCGGTCGCCAGGTGATCAATTATTCACAGTTTCGCGTGACCCGCGACGCCGACCTGTGGATCGACGAGGAAGAGGTCAAGAACCTGCGCCAGGCGCTCGAAGGCGAGTTGCCCCAGCGGCAGTTCGGATTGGCGGTGCGGCTCGAAGTCGCGGCGAATTGCCCGCCCCACCTCGCCACCTTTCTGCTGCAGCAATTCGAGCTGCAGGACTTTGATCTCTATCGCTGTGAGGGGCCGGTGAATCTGGCGCGGATGTCGGCACTCATCGACCAGGTCGACGTCGACGAACTGAAATATCCACCCTTCCTCCCGGGGCTGCCCGAGCGGCTGCGTGATCAGCCCGACGTGTTCGCATCGCTGCGCCAGCACGACATCCTGCTGCACCACCCGTTCCAGTCCTTCGAGCCGGTGGTCGAGTTCATTCGCAAGGCGGCCGACGATCCGGACGTGGTCGCGATCAAGCAGACGGTCTACCGAACGGGCGTCAACTCGGTGCTGATGGAGGCGCTGATCGAGGCGGCGCGGCGCGGGAAGGAAGTCACGGTCGTCGTGGAGTTGATGGCGCGCTTCGACGAGGAGGCCAACATCAACTGGGCGGAGCGGCTCACGCACATGGGCGCGCAGGTCGTCTACGGTGTGTTCGGATTGAAGACGCACGCCAAGCTGGCGCTCCTGTTGCGGCGCGAGCGCGATCCGAACGGGCAGACGCACCTGCAGCGCTATGCGCACCTTGGCACGGGCAACTACCATCCCCGCACCGCGCGCATGTACACCGATTTCGGGCTGCTCACCGCGAACCCCGAAATGTGCGCCGACGTCGACGAGGTATTTCTTCACATTACCAGCCTCGCCCGGGCCAACCGGCTCAAGCGTCTGTGGCTCGCCCCTTTCACGATGCATCGCCATCTGCTCGACGCGATTCGGCGCGAGACGCGCCACGCCAAGGAGGGCAAGCCGGCACGCATCGTCGCCAAGATGAACGCGCTCGTCGAGGAGGCCGTGATCAAGGCGCTGTATGCGGCCTCGCAGGCGGGGGTCAAGATCGATCTGATCGTGCGCGGTGCGTGCGCGCTGAGGCCCGGCGTGAAGGGCATCTCGGACAACATTCACGTGCGCTCGATCATCGGCCGTTTTCTCGAGCACAGCCGCATCTGGGTGTTCGACAACGATGGTGCGGAAGACGTCTACCTCGCGAGCGCCGATTGGATGGGGCGCAACCTGTTCCGGCGCATCGAGGTTGCGTTCCCGGTGCTCGATCCGGAGCTCAAGGCGCGGGTTATCGACGAGGGGCTCAAACCCTACCTGGCCGATAGCCACGATGCCTGGGAGCTTTGTGGCGATGGAACCTATTCCCGCGCCAAGCCGAAGGGCCGCGCAAGCCCCGTGTCGGCGCAGGCAGAGTTGCTGCAGCGGATGGCGGACAAGACCGCCACCGGCTTCTGACCTCGACTCGATGGCATGGACCTGATCCTCTGGCGCCACGCCGAAGCCGAAGCGGGTGAGCCCGATCTCGGTCGTCGGCTGACAGCGAAGGGCATCAAGCAAGCCGAACGGGTCGCCGCCTGGCTCGACAGCCATTTGCCCGACACGACACGGGTGCTGGTCAGTCCTGCCGATCGTGCCCAGCAAACCGCGCTCGCGCTCAAGCGCAAATTTCGAGTAGTCCCGGAAATTGCGCCGGGAGCCGCCCCGTCTGCGGTGCTCGCGGACGCGGGCAGGCCGGACACTCGCGAACCGGTGCTCGTGGGCGG
>Ga0302324_100001785_pt1 | contig 51307 bp, 44 predicted proteins | sample Palsa_T0_1_FD_201949 | JGI IMG/M metagenome (GOLD analysis project Ga0302324, IMG submission 201949) | Peat permafrost microbial communities from Stordalen Mire near Abisko, Sweden - Palsa_T0_1 | ecosystem: Environmental > Terrestrial > Soil > Palsa > Peat permafrost | place: Sweden: Abisko...
TTGGGGCTTCCCAGAACAACAGGACCGGAGAATCCGGGCTTGACCGAAGGCCGGTCCGGGTTTCTTGTGTCGCCGTCGCCGGAACGATTTGAACCAATCTGCGGTGTAAAAGGAAACCCGCTCAGAAGTGTGACGATGGTATTGAATTGCCACCCGCTCACCAGCCGGTTTCGCATGCCGCCGAAATTATTGGCCCAGGGCTTGCCTTCGCCGAACGGCAGATCGTAAGTACCCGAAACGCTCGCCTGGCTCGGGATATTGTACGCCGACGGTCCCCAGTCGCGGCCCAGATCGTTGCGGTCGAGGATCATCTGCGCTTGATTGTTGGCTTGCGCGCCGGTTAATCCCGAATTCATGTCGAGATCCTTCGACCATGTATAGTTCGCCCGGAACTGCAGGCCGCCCCTGAAACGATGGTTCACGTCCACCTGCAGGCCGTTGTAACTGCTGTTGCCTTCCGTATACCAGAAGAATCCGGCGCCTAGCTTCGGATTCGGACGGCTCGTACCGGGGCCTGGAATATACTGCGCCCCTTCCGGCACCGTGTGAGGAATGTTGCTCAAACTTGCGGCGCTGGCGACACCTCCCGCGGAACAGCCGCTCGCATCGGAGCAAATCTGTGTAGGAATGGTATTCGGATCGACGCTTAACAGACCGTGGTATCCGAATGAGCCGACATACGCCACGCGGATGACTGTGTCGTGAGTCAGTTGCTGCTCGACCGTAAAATTCCATTCCTGGACCGTCGGAGTCTTGGCGTTGGGCTGGACACCCTGCGGGGCGAAGATGGTGCCGGGCGCGAGCGGCAAGCCGGGAGTAATCGGAACCAGCGATGGCAGCGATCCCGTCTTGGAAATGGAGCCGTTGTACGGAGGGATGGAATTGAGCAGAAAACTCAAATCGTCGATCAGCGAATAGTAAGTGCCGTAGCCTGCGCGAACCGCCGTTTTCCCGTTTCCAAAAACATCCCACGCCAGGCCGGCTCGGGGACCCAGCAGGTGCGTCGCGTTATTTTGGGTAAAGACAGAGCTGCTCACGCGGGGAGTTGTAATCAGGATGCCGTCCGAATTGGTGAGATAGTTGGCGGCCCTGCCCGATTCTTCATTCCATCCAGTGGTGAATTCATATCGGAGTCCCACCTGCAAAGTCAGATGGGAGCTTAATTTGATGGCGTCTTCGAAGTAGGCGGCGCCGAAGACACTTCTCCAACCCAACTCATTGGGGCTCGGCACAACCTGAAACGATGTCACCGTACCTTGCAGAAAGGTCTGCAGGCTCGCGAAGCTGGCTTGCCCGAGCTGGCGGGAGGCGGCGTCCTCATTATCCTGAACGCGCTGCAGCCAGATGCCCGTGCTGATGCGGTGACGTCCTTTGATGATCTGCAAACCGTCGGTGTAAGTGAACAGGTTTCTACGGTTCCAAACATTCGCAGCATTGTTTGGGCCGGCCGAAGTGATGGTTCCTCCGCCGGTAGTGGTAACACCGCCGCCAACCACGATGCCGCCCGGGCCCAGGCCTGTGACGAAGTCAGTGCTCGCGGGAAATGACGCCAGGGGGAACGAATCGTAGTTGAATGCCGCACGCGAAAAGCCTGCCCGAAACGTATTCAGGATCTGCGGAGATATGACGTGCGTCTCTTCCAGGCTGGCCACCTGGCTGCGCAACGTCTCGTACGAGCCGAACAGCGGATCGGCCAAAGGTATCAGGCTGCTGCCATCGTCGATCATGTATGTGGCCGCCAAAGTGTCCCGATCGGTCAGCATGTAATCGGTTCGAAGCGTTCCGAAATTCTCGCGGATGGTCTGTTTAGGATTGTTGTACGCGAGGGCTGTGCCGCTGGGCAAGCCGCCCACGGTCAACTCTGGTCCGTTGGCTACCGGCCAAAGTTGCATGTATGGCAGCATCGCGGTGTTTAGCTTGGGCGCACGCGTGTACACGCCCGCGGCATTGGGTAGCAATCCCTGGCGTGCCTCCGCATCGGGAACTACGCTCACATTGCTCACCGCCAGCACCTGCCGGAAGCCTTCGTAGTTGCCGAACAGGAACCACTTGTCTTTCTTGAGGGGCGCCCCGAGCGACCCTCCAAACTGATTTCGGCGGAACGGGGGAACCGAGATCTGGTCGAAAAAGTTTCGAGCGTCAAGATCGCTGTTGCGGAGAAACTCAAACGCCGAGCCATGCAACTGATTGGTCCCCGATTGAGTCACCACACTGACCTGCGCACCCGCACGCTTGCCGTATTCGGCGCCATACGTGTCCGTCAGCACGTTGAACTCGCGGATGGCGTCGATACCCAACAGTTCGCCACTGACGCCGCCGGGGGTGATGGCGAGCTGACTTGATCCGGTATACTCGATGCCGTTCAGAAGGATCAAATTCTCGTAGGTCCGGCGTCCATCCACGGAAAAGGTGTTGCCGTTGCTGGTGCTGGTTTCAGGGCTCTTCATCGCGCTGTAGCTGATCGCGCCGGGATTCAGCGTGATGAGATTATCGAAGCTGCGGCCATTGAGCGGCAGGTCCTTGATCTGGCGCTCTCCCACCACGCCCGATACCGCGGAGGTCGTGGTATTGACCAGCGGCGTTTCGTCGACCAGAGTGACTTGCTGAACGAACTCTCCTAACTCCAGCCGGAAATTCACAATGGCTTCCTGTCCGACCACCAGATTCACACCCGTCCTGATTGCGGTTTTAAATCCGGCTTTCTCCGCCTTCAACTCCTGCCGGCCAAGAGGAAGCGAGACCACCGTGTAATTCCCCGACGGGCCGGTAGTGACGGTCCTGGATGCGCCTGTCTCGACGCTCTTCACCGTGACTGTGGCGCCCGATATGACCGCGCCTGAAGTATCCTCTACCGTTCCGGAGATCGCCGCCGCTACCTGAGCTCGCAGCGGCACGATCACGGCGCCTGCCATAATCGCACCAAGCAAGAAACTCAGAAACCCGTGCGCGAGACGGGCCTCACTTCTTCGACACGCCATCGTTAATCGATAATAGCAGCGGATAGCGTTCCGAAGGGACAGAGCCGGGCGGCGCGATAATGAATGGAGAATGCCAGCCCGATTCATAGCGATTCTGCTGTTAGGCCTTGCGTTGAGCGCAGGGCAGGAGGCGCGCAGGGCCAGCCTGCGTGAAAGGGCGGAGAAGGGCGATCCCGAAGCGCAGTTCAACCTCGCCAAGAACTATGAAGCGGGCCGGGGAGGATTGAAAAAAGACTACGCGGAAGCTAGACGCTGGTATTTGCGGGCTGCCGAACAAGGCGATCCATTCGCACAGGCGAGTCTCGCGCTTCTCTTTCGGTTCGGCAAGGGTGTGGCTCAAGACTACGTCGAAGCATACAAGTGGTTTTATCTCGCGGCGAGCCACACTACCGGGAGCGATCAGGAGTCTATCCTGGAACTGCGCGACTCGACCGCCGCACGAATGACGGCCGAACAAGTTGCGGAAGCTGCGCGGCTCGCTCGCGACTGGAAGCCGAAACCTAAAGCGGAATGACCGACGAAAGTTTCAAATCTCCAGTCGAATTCCAAACGCATAGAGCGTGCCATCGATGGTCGTGAAATACACGCGCCCGTTGGCCACGGACAGACCGGTCAGACTCCCGGGGGCCCCGGTCTGGTCGCCGGTAGAGTAAACCTCTTTGCCGGTGGCTCCATCGAGCGCGTAGAGGGTCGCGCGTTCGTGCGCCTGGCCACCTCCCGTGGACAATGCGAAGACCACGCCGCTGGTGATTACAGGCGGTACAGGCGAGATCAGATCGCGGGATACCCAAGCGGGCGCAAGAGACAGCCCACCCGATTGATCCTCAACCTTGAATGCGACGATTGCGCCGTGTGGTGTCGGGCCGTTTGTACCCGGCAGGCCCAAGCCGGCGTTGGGAGTCCCCCAGACAGGAGCGCTCAGCCAGCGTACCCCGTCGGCATCCTGCCAGGTTGACAGTCCCCCCCAGATTCCGCCGCCCTCGGATGCGATACGCACAGTCTTGTAAAGCGCTGTCTTGTGATCTTCACCGCCGGCCGAAGCAGAATCCAGGAGGTAGATGCGGCCGTCACTTCCTGCCGTAGCAACAATGTCCCGGCCCTTATGTTCGAAGACGACCGGTGTCGCGGCGTTGCCAGTCCCGGGGGCGCTGTTGGAAATGGTAAAGTTGCCTTTCACCTTCAGGTCGCCCGGGGCCAGGGCTAGCAGGGTGTTCGCCCATTTATGGGTCGCTGATCCGGTCTCTGCGGCCCCGGTCTGCACGTAAACCGTCCCGTCGTTGCCAATCGCAAAGCCGCCGAGTCCGTTCGCGTCACTGCCGTTCAATTCGAAGTGTACGGGTCGCGGCTCATCCTCACTCAGGTCAATCGCCCAGACTCCGTTCTCTGTGCCGGCACAGTTGCCACTGGTGCTCGCATAGACGGTGTTGTGGTTCACCGTCAGGCTCGATGCTCGCGCTCCTGGGGGCAGAAAATCCAATGGCGGGAATTGGTCACTGCCATCGGAACTGTTCACTTGATGCAGTTTCCCATCGGGCGCGAGCATAAAGATGGATCTGGGCAGACCGAAGCCCGCTCCACCCAGTCTTGGAGAGATGGTCGCGGCTTTGGTGGTGGAAGCCGCCGCGGGAGGACGCCGAACTCCTCCAAACGTGACCGGCGGTATGAGCGCCGGAGTGGCCGCAATTCCGGAACACACCGACGAGGACTGCTGTGAAGATGATTCCCCGAACCGCTTCTTCCAGAAAATCTTGTTCAAATCCACGTCCAGCGCCCAAAGATCGCCCGCGCTGTCGGAGAGTACGCCCAGTTCTTTGAATCCCCTATAGGAGATCAACAGGCCGATTACTACCGGAGGGGTGAGCGAACGGGGTCCGCTTTCGGCGCCTTCCAGTTTTCTCTTTAATACCAATTGGAAATCTTTGACATTTTCCCTGGTGATACGCGTGTCGCTTCGCTCCCATCCCGTGCGGCGTGCATCGCCTCCGTACGATGGCCAATCCAGTGGGCGAGCCTGCGGCGTCGCCACGCCGCGAAACAGAAGAGCGATAATCGCCAACGCTGAGACATTCCTCATCGGTGAGTCTCCGTGCCTGAATTCGATTGACATGCCCATGTCCGATCAGTGGCCGGGAAGACCAAAGCAGTAGAGCGTGCTGTCGAATGAGCCGAGATATATGCGCCCGTTGGCCACCGACAAGGCGCCGAAGTGGACAAAAGATGTAATCTCATCGCCGCTGTTGTAGAGCTCCTTGCCGCTCTTGGCGTCCAGGGCGTACAGAACCGCATGCGTGGAGGCTTCGATGCGCAGCGGGCTGAGATCGGCAAGACCCTTATCGGAGTAAGACTGTCTGGTATTCTCGCCGCTGCCATACGCGAAGACCACTCCATTGGCAATCACCGGAGGTTCAGCTTGATTCATATCGCGCGAGATCCAGGCAGGCGACAATTCGAACTTGCCATTCTTCTCTTCCACGGTAAAAGCGACAACCGCGCCATGGGTAACCGGACCGTGCGAAACCGGAGCCTTGAAGTCCGGGTGTACGGGGCCCCAGAACGGCGTCAGCGTCCAGCGCTTGCCGTTCGATTCTTCCCAACTGGCCATGCTGCCCCAGATGCCGGCCGATTGGAAATCAACCTCCTCGTTGCAGAGGAGGCGCGTTCGATAGAGCGGCGTCATGTGGTCCGGGCCGCCGGCCGATTTCGTATCGAGCAGGTAGACGCGGCACTCTTTGCTTCCGGTGACCATCAGCTCGCGCCCTTTGAAAGGGAAGATCGCCGGAGTGACTTGCATGTCGAGGTCGCGCTTTTGGAGCCAGACCCAATTGGAGGGCTCGAACCAATCCTTCAGCTTCAACTGATCTTGTTCCACGTGCGCGCCGATCAGCCCGTTGCCGTAAACGTGTTGTTCGGGATCATACCGGCCGTCCCCCGTGGGCGCCCATGCCGTTCCACTCGAATCGATCGCCGCGCCGCTGCGTCCCCATAATCCACCGCTCTTCGGATGGAAGGTCATTACCTTCTTGTCGGGATCTTTGAGGTTGACCGCCCACATCTGATTCGGATTGCCGGCGCAACCCTGAGAAGTCGTGGTAAAGATAACGTCGTCCCAAAGATTCAGCGAGTAGTGCTTTCCGTTCGGATAACCGAACTGAAACGGCGTTGCCATCTCCTCTCCGTTGGCGATATTCAAGGTGTGCAACCGTCCGTCGCCGGCCATGGTGTAGACCAACCGGGCGCCTGCCGCGTTCGGAGGACCAAGCACCGGTGTAGCCGTCAATCCGGGAGGGCACAACGGATCGCCCGGCTGTCCCCGTGTGGCTGGGGTGGGATACTCGAAATGCTTTTTCCAAACGAGCTTGCCTGCGTCCACATCGATGGCGTAAATGTTGTCCGAACTCCCCGCCACGATTGCGATTTGTTTCGGACCGTCGGCGATGTTTACTTTTTCGGCAATCAGCGCGGGAAACAGCGAGTGCATTTCCTGCGGCTGATTGTCCAGCTTGAGCTTCCACAGCACCTTCAAATTTTTCACATTGGCTTTGGTGAGGATTTTCTCGTTCCGCTGCCACGCGTCTCGTTGCGGGCTTCCGCCGTCGGTCGGCCATTCTGCCCCAACCGCCAAACCGGCAGTCGCGCAGAGCGCCAACACGGCGAGTTTAGTTTGCATGAATAATATCCTGATTCCCAGCTTCCCAACTCACTGTGTGCAATTGTACTGCGAATGAGCCGCCGGCGCGGAGATCAGAACTCCAGTTTGTCTTTTTTGGCGGCGATGGCCGCGGAATCGATTTCCGGCACGCGCTGCAGATCCTCGATCGACTTAAACTTGCCCTTCGATTCCCGATAGTCTACGATGGCGCCGGCCTGCTTCTCAGAAATTTCCAGGCCGGCCGCGAGTTCCTTCGCGCTGGCCTGGTTCACGTTGATCTTGTCGGTCGCGGCGGTCTTCGGAAAGTTGGCGGCCAGATAATCGACGACTTCGCCAAACTCGTCGTCGGTGCCTTTCGCGCCGCGCGCGATCATATCGACAACCAGGGCGTTCCACCCGTCGACGGTCTCCCGCCGGCTCATCACAATTTCCGCGGCGTGGCAAACTCCGCACACCTTCACGGTGGTAGCCTTGCCGGGTCCCTCCGGTAACTTGGGCTTGTCGGCGCCTCGCACCGGTTGAAGCGTTAAAAGGGCCAGCACTCCCGCGACGAGTCCGGCTTTCCGGCTCGAGCAGGTTTGCTGGAAATCGAAGGGCATGCCTGTTTATAGTTTACCAAGGGCCGGCCGTGGCGCCGGCGGTCACCACTCATTTCTGATTCCTGATCAGCTCGATTTCCAGGTTGATGGTGACCTCGTCGCTCACCGCCACGCCGCCAGCTTCCATCAGCGGGTTATAAAGAAATCCGAACTCCTTCCGGCTGATCTTGGCCGCCCCGCTCACGCCGATCTTCTCTCTGCCTTGCGTATCCCGGATGGGCGCAGTGGGACCGTCCAGATCGAGAATCACCTGGCGTGTAACCGCGTTGATGGTGAGGTCGCCGGTCACCTTGAGCTTTCCCGGACCGGCGACGTCGACACTCTTGGATTTAAATGTCATCTCCGGATAGCGCTTCACGTCGAAGAATTCCGGACTCTTCAAATCCGCGTCTCGTTTGGGTTCGCCCGTGTTCACGGTGGTGCAATCGATGGTGGCTTCCACCGATGAAGCCGCGGGATTTTTGGAGTCGTAGACAACTGTTCCTTTAACGCCGCCAAATTGTCCGCGCACCGTCGAAATGGTCATGTGTCTGACGCTGAATTGGGCGCTGCTGTGAAGCGGGTCGATCCGCCACCTGATCGCCTGCGCGTGTAAGACGGGAGAGAGAGCCGCTGTCACTACGATCACGATAGTGGCGGTTATCGATTGGTTCAGCCTCATGATGCTTGACCGCTCAGCGCTCCAACACAATCACGCCCCACGGGCTTGTGCCCGCTTTGATTTTCTTGGTGACCGTGTTAGTGGCGAGGTCCACGACAGAAACGTCGTTCGAGGGACCATTGGCTGAGTAGAGTGTCTTGCCATCGGGCGAAAGCGCGATCCCCCAGGGGCGCTGCCCCACCTCCACGGACCCGACGACCTTGTTAGTGGCGGTGTCGATAGTGACCACCTGATGACCTCGCCCGGTACTCACGTATAGTTTCGCGCCATCCTGCGAGAGCAGTACAGCCATGGGCTTAACTACGCCCGCCTTACCAATCGGTATCGTCCCAATCATCTTCTGCTTGATGGCATCCACGATAACTACGGTTCCGTCGTTCTCGGCATTGATATAAGCTTTTGAGCCATCCGGCAAGAAAGCCACGGAACGGGGTCTGTGCCCGACCTTGAACGTTTTGACGACCTTGCCCGCCGCCGGATCGAATACGGAAATGGTCCCCGCTTCCTCTGAAGTGACATAGACAAGCTTTCCGTCCGGAGTAACTTTGACTCCTTCGGGCTGTTCCCCTACTTTCGCCGATTCTACCACCGCACCCGAAGCCACGTCGACGACGCTGACTGCGGCGTCATCTTCATTGGAGATAAACAACTGAGTTCCATCTTTGCTAACGTCGAAGTTCTCCGGATCGGACCCTCCCTTGATTACACGAACAATCTTATTCTGTGCCACATCGAACACCCCGATCCCGTCGGCGCTCTTGTCGGGCGGAGGAAGAGTGCTTTCGTCAACATTCGGACCCCCGATCGGTGTCCCGCTCAGGGCCACGTAAATCGTCTTTCGGTCGGGGCTGGCGTGAATACCTCGCGGACGCTTGCCGAGCGGGATCGTGGCGATCACATTGTATGTTCCGGAGTCGACCACAGTCATATCTCCCGACACTTCATTGGTGACATAGATCCGGGGCGCCGACGACTCCTGCGGAGCTTTTGTCTCGGCCGGCTGCACTGGCGCGGAAGTAGAGCAGCCCGTGCCAAAAAGGACAAGACACATACAAGGAAGCAGATACCTTAGATCAACCACAAACTATTCTCCTTTAAAACTAAAATCAATTGCGACTTTGCCTGCCGGGGTAACCGTTACCTTCCGTTCCTGCGTCCCCAGGGCTTCCTGCCAGGCTTCGACTACGTAATCTCCCGGCGGCACATTTCGTATCTCGAACGCCCCGTCCGATCCGGTTACCGCGAAATAAGGGTGCTCCAGGACTCCAATATACGCGCGCATCCAGCTATGTATGTTGCATTTGACTCGAATCATCACTTCAGGTTTAACGAACCTGCGCACAAGTGGGGGCTCTCCGGCTCCCTGGCTGTGATTCCATTCGCGATTGATCTGGACCAAAGGATGGATGTTGTGAGTCACAGGATCGGAGTTAGTCACTTCGAGCGTCTGGCTTGTCTGTATACCCATAACTCGCGGATGAAACCAGCAACCACGCTGATCGATGGTTACGGGATTGGCGGGCACCGCGAATCTCTTCCCTTCCAGTCCGCTCTTGATATAAAGGAACACGTTGGCCAGAGTCCCGTTCGCATTCACCAGAACCGATTCGTCGTAGGCCTTGCCGTGGTGGGCCTCCACACAGGCTGGATCGTTGCTCATATCGATCGTTTTTCGGGCCGGCTTCCTCCCCGTAAATCGGATGGTCCCTTGAAGAATCCCCGCCGTAGCGGGATCCACTTTGAAATAAGGGGCAGGTTCTTCCTCCTTCGCCGCGGCCTTCGATTCCTTGTTCGCCGTTCCTGAGCAGCCGGAAAGAATAGCAAGCATACAAACGAGCTTTACGAGATCGCTTCGTCTCATTTCACTCTCAGCGCCGGCCGTGAATAATCCTGCCGAACAGTTGTCCGCCATGATCCTTGCCGCTCCAGGTTCCTGCGTATTGATCCCGGTATAAGATCACACGCGCAGTATAGGTGCCAACTCCAGGTATCGGCAAATCCGTCAGAGTAATCACGGGCGTGTCACCGGCCCATTTGATCACTATCGGAATAGGGAAAGAAACCTCGTGCGAACCTAGTTTCATCCGCGCGTGAAAGAGCCACGTTTCAGAGCCGATCCTCGAGATCGACTCAATAGAGTATCGCTCTTCGGCGGATATTCCGTCCCGGTTATCCTCAGTGGAGTGCCCGACTAACGTAGCGCCAGTCATCATCTCCTGAAACTGTTTGACCAGATTCTCCTGGGAGCTCGTGCCGCTTTTCCTGGAACAGCCGTCCAGCACCGGAATAATGACGGCCAGAATGATCGCGAGTAAGCTTCTCATCGCTCAAACCGCGGCCTGGACCTGTGAGCCGGCCGATTGCCCGGCTACGTCGCGCGCAGGGAGGCGAACAGACCAGCAGGCGATTCCCAAAATCGCGACGATGCCGGCCAAACCGTAGAAAATTGAATCGTAAGAGCCGGTATGCCGCAAGGTTTCAGCGAGCAAAAGAGGCCCTATGGCCGACGCCAGCACCGTCATCGTCTGTGCACAGCCCTGAATACGTCCAAGGTGAGACCGTCCGAATGCCTGTCCCCAAACGGAGAAAAAGACCACTGTTACGACGCCGCCCGAAACGCCCATGGTTACACCGTAGAGCACCACGTGGGGGAGGGTCCTCACCAGGGGCAAGGCGATCAGAGAACTGCTGAGCATTGCCATTCCCAGACCCATCAGCCGCGGCACCGACCAACGCGATGCAATCCACCCGCCCCCAAAATTCGCCAGGAGCCCGACGAAGGCGCTGATCGCCAGCACGGCGTGATACGTGGAAGCACTGAAACCACGCTCGGCCAGGATGGATTCGTTGAACAAGGCGATCCCGGAATAGACCAGTCCGAAGATTGAGCTCGACAGTGAGAACACCCAGAATGCCGGAGTACGCACCGCGTCAAGCAAGGTGAAGTCCGCGAAACGGGGCTGCTGCGTCGCTCCGTCGCCATCCAGGCTGAGTCCCTGGTCCTCGGGTTGGTCGCGCACCAGGAACCACGCCAACGGCGTTAAGACGAGCAATAACACCCAGCCGATGCCGGCCCAGGTTCCCCGCCAACCATACCGGAGCACCGCCTGGCCGACGGATGGAAACGCGGCGATGAATCCGACGCCGACCAGGATAGAGTAAACTCCCATGGCCTGATTCAGTTTTCGCGCGAACCACTTCCCCACCAGTGCCAAACTGACTACCGAGAGGGCACTTTGGCCTAAGCTGCGAGTGAGTGTTATGGCGATGCTCAGACTTATCGAGCGAGTGACCCAGCTCATGACAACTACGGTCGCGCCCAACGCGAACAGAACACTGGTGAGAACGATGCGCGAGCCGGCACGATCGATGAGGCGGCCACATGGCAGGCAGAATGCCGCGCCGATCAGCGTTGCCCAAAGGTTGATAGTTGCATAGGTAACGCGATCTATGTGGAGATCGCGCAGCAGAGATTCCGTCACCAGCCCGAGTCCCTGTGTTCGTCCTGGCAGCGTTCCCACCATGGCCAATGCCGCAACCGCAAGGATAGTCCAGCCGTAGTAGGTCGATTTCACCAGGCGCGTAGTAACTCCGGCTTTATTAGGGCGCTCAAGGCGCGCACGAAAGCAGTTTATCATGTGGAGTCCGGCGATCGGCTACCAGAGCCACGCAACCAGCGCGATGCTGGCTATGACCAGCGCCACAAGCTGCACGCGCCAGTCGGTGAGCCCACGCAGTGCTTCCGGCGCCCTGTTCCAGTCAACGGTCAGCCCTCGCAATGTCTCCGGAGCTGCGCGAGGCGTAAACGCCGACACGGCGAATAGCGAACCGACGACCACAAGAGTCCCCCAGAGCCCGCGGTAGGTATAATTCAGAGTGAACTCTTTGTGTAGCCACGGAAACAATCTCTGTCCGGCAGCTTCGCCGATCAACTGATCCGACACGAACAAGGCCGCCAGCACGCTACCTGCCAGGACCGAAGCAACGGCTCCCTTCACCGTGACTCGCTTGCTCATAATCCCGAAAAAGATGGCAGGCGCTACCGGCATTGTGAGATAGATCGAGATGGTTTGCAGATACTTGTAAAGCCCATCGGGAGTCTGATAGATCAGGTAAGCCGCCATCACTCCTAGAACGGCGGCAATTACAATTGCGAACCGTCCCAGCAGCACTTGCGTGCCATCGCTCGTGGATGGGCGGAAGCGTAAGACAAAATCCCGGACTGCCAGCGTGGAAACGGAATTCATTACCGAAAGCGTTGAGCCAATCAAGGAGGCCAGCAGCGCGGCCAGTACCAGGCCCCGGATCCCGGTAGGGAGGAGCTCGTTGAGGAGCGTGATAAAAGTGGTCTTGGATTCACGCCCTGGGAACAACGCGAGCGCGATGACGCCTGGCAGCGCAAATATGAAAACCGGCGACAATTTCAGTAGCACGGTGAACATAGCCCCCCAGCGCGCCTGCAGGAGATCGCGCGCTCCGAGAACCCGCTGCACGTTAACCTGATCCATGCCCCAGTAAAACGTGCCGCCAAAGAACGCTCCTGCGACGATTCCCCAAAACGGATAATTCGGATCTGAGGCGGGCTTGGCAATGTGCACCGCTTCCGGCACTTTCTGCATAAGCCCGGCCCAGCCGCCGGCTTTGTCCAGCCCCACCACGAGCATAAGACCGCAGCCCAGAATCATGATGCCGGTTTGAATGGAGTCGGTATAAGCGACCGCGGTGAATCCGCCGACGATAGTCACCGCCGCCGCAATGGCGCCCATCAGTGCGACCACTTGCATGATGTTCCAGCCGATCAGACCATGCAGGACGAGTGCTCCGGCGTACAGATGGAACGCCATCTTGGTCATGATGGAGATCACCAGCATCAGCGCGGAAAAGAACGTGCGAGCCGCTGGATTGTAGCGCATCTCGAGAAATTCCGGAATCGTATAAACTTTGGCGCGCAGATAATAGGGGAACAGAAACCCGGCCGCGATCCCCAGCGGAATGCACGTACACAGCTCCACTGTTCCGGCGCAAAGTCCATAGCGATAGGCGTCGCCCGATAGCCCCACCAGGTGTTCGGCCCCGATATTGGTTGCGTACAACGAAGCTCCTACGATGGGCCAGGTCAGGCTGCGGCCGGCCAGGAAGAAACTCGCGCTGCTATCGCTCGAATGGCGGCGCAAGGCGAGAGACAGCCCGAATCCGATGCTGCCGACCAGCGCGACCAGGCAAACGATCCAGTCGAGTGTGGTGAGGGAGAGACTCATTCGAGGCTCGGGAGCGTTCAGGATATCGAAGTTTGGGAGTCCGCGCAAAGACGCCTTGCGGTATGATCTTGCTTTAGGCGTTCTACCTCATCATATAAGGAGTCCGATATGACCGTAACCATCGAAAGGCCATCGCTCAGTACGGCGGCTGAAAAGTTCTTAGCGAAAGAGCACAAGATGCTCATCGACGGAAAATGGGTCGCCGCGAAAAGCGGAAAAACTTTCCCAGTCGAGGATCCGGCGACCGAAGAGACCATTGGCCATGTACCGGCCGGGGACAAGGCCGATATCGATCTGGCTGTCGCGGCAGCGCGCCGGGCTTTCGAGTCCGGACCATGGTCGCGCATCTCGCCTGGCGCAAGATCGCGGCTGGTCTGGCGCCTGGGCGATCTTCTGGAGCAGTATGCCGACGAGTTCGCCGAACTCGAAGCTCTCGATAACGGCAAGCCTGTGACCAATGCACGCAAGGGCGACGTGCAAGGTTCGATCGACATGTTCCGCTACATGGCAGGATGGGCGACCCGCCTGAACGGCGAGACGATTCCCGTTTCGAGTCCTGGCAACTGGCACGCCTACACTCTGCGGGAGCCGGTGGGCGTGGTGGGCCAGATCATCCCGTGGAACTTCCCGCTCATGATGGCGGCTTGGAAACTGGCGCCGGCGCTGGCGGCAGGATGCACGATCGTGCTCAAGCCCGCCGAGCAGACGCCTCTCACTGCTTTGCGTTTTGGTGAGCTCATTGAGGAGGCGGGCATTCCGGACGGTGTGGTCAATATCGTCACCGGCTTCGGCGAGACGGCGGGCGCGGCCCTGGCTGAGCATATGGACGTCGATAAAGTAGCGTTCACTGGCTCGACCGAAGTTGGGAAGCTGATCGTCAAAGCGGCCACCGGAAATCTCAAGCGTGTCTCACTCGAACTTGGGGGCAAGTCGCCGGCGATCATTTTTCCGGATGCCGATCTCGATCTCGCCATTGCCGGTACAGCCGATGCCATCTTCTACAACCAGGGTCAGTGCTGCACGGCGGGCTCGCGGCTATTTGCGCATAAGTCCGTCTACGACCGTGTCGTGGATGGCGTGGTGGCTGCAGCCGGCAAACTCAAAGTGGGCCACGGGCTCGATCCAACGGTTAATCTCGGTCCGCTTGTTTCGAAAGAGCAGCATCAGCGGGTGACGGGTTTCATCGATTCAGGCCGCTCACAGGGCGCGGAGGTGGTCGCCGGTGGAAAGGTTACCGGCAATCAGGGTTACTTCGTCGAGCCCACCGTGCTGGCGAAGACTAATCGCGACATGCGTGTAGTCCGCGAGGAAATCTTTGGTCCGGTGGTCTGCGTGCAGTCGTTCGACGACGATAATCTGGATGCCGTTGCCAAGTTCGCCAACGATACCGAATATGGCCTTCAGGCGAGTGTCTGGACGCGCAACTTGAGCGTTGCACACCGTATGGCGCGCAAGATCAAGGCGGGCACCATCTGTATCAACGCTCATAACTACGGCGATCCCGCGTGGCCCTTCGGCGGATATAAACAGTCCGGCTGGGGCCGCGAAATGGGCAAGGAAGTGATGGAGCACTACACCGAGACCAAATCAGTCGCTGCCAGACTCTGAGACGTGTTATCCGCATGTCTCCCGTAGTCGTGGTGCTGGACTCCACTATTGTTCCCGGCTTTTCTGAATGTGATATCGAACGCGCGGTGCTCGACGACGCCGCGGAAGTTAAGCACATACAGGTGGACGACGAACATCAATTCGCCGAAATCGCCGGCGAAATTGACGCGTGTATCGTGGCGTATCATGCCAGGATCAGCCATGTTTCTCTAAGCCGCATGCGGCCGGGGACAGTACTCGTGCGCAACGGCGTAGGGTACGACAATATTGATGTTGCCGAAGCTACGCGGTTCGGGATCATCGTTTGCAACGTGCCCGATTATGGCACCGAGGAGGTCGCCGACCACGCGCTCGCCCTGATGCTCGCACTGCTTCGCGGAATACCGGCAGCCTCGGCCGATGTGGCTGCCGGTAACTGGAGTTGGCGCGTTTGCGAGTCAAACCGCCGCTTCCGGGAGTTGAGTTTGGGCATTATCGGCTGTGGCAGGATCGGAACCGCCGTGGCAATGCGGGCCAAAGCATTTGGATTCGAGATTGGCTTTTACGATCCTTACGTGGTTTCGGGTTATGAGAAGGCCTTGGGCGTGGGTCGCTTCTGGGATCGTGACTTACTGCTCGAGCGGTCGGATGTGGTTACCCTGCATCTTCCCCTGACTGAGGAAACCCTCTACCTGATTGGGCCGGCCGAACTGGCCAGGATGAAGCCAGGATCGTTTCTGATCAACACGGCGCGCGGTCCTCTGGTTGTCGAGCGCGCACTGGCAGAGGCGTTATCGAACGGACGGCTCGCCGGCGCCGCGCTGGACGTGATTGAACATGAGCCTAAGCTTTGCGAAGAGCTGCGGCAGCAAAAAAAGTGTCTGGTTACTCCGCATTGCGCCTTCTATTCGCAGGAATCGCTCACGGAGATGCGCCGTAAATCCGCCGAGATCATTCATGACGTTTTGAACGGCAAGCCGGCTCGCAACGTGGTCAGCGGCTAAGAGCCGGGTTGCACAACCTGCGGCGGGGTTTCGATCAAGCGGACCAGCGCCTGCAGGAATCGCGCGGCCGGCGCGCCGTCGACCATGCGATGGTCGAACGTCAGGCTCAGCGTCATCTGCTCGCGCGCCGCCAGTTCGCCGCTCTCAAGCACCACGGGCTCTTTGCGGATCGCACCGACTCCAAGCACGGCTATTTCGGGAAAATTGATGATCGGCGTGAACGCGTCGATGCCGAATGCGCCCAGATTAGTGATGCTGAACGTGCCGCCGGTAAGGTCTTCGGCGCGCAGGCGGCGCGCGTGGGCGGCTTCGATCAGCTCGCGAGACCGGCGAGCCAGATCCGTGAGGCTGGTTGCAGCGACGTCGCGAAGCACCGGCACCAGCAAGCCTTCCGGAGTATCGACTGCGATACCGATGTGCGCCTTGCCGGAGGCCACCATATGATAAAAATCCTTTTCGAGGGCCATGGCAACAAGCTTGGCAAGGATGTCGGTGTAAGACGGCACAGGTCCGGTAGCCGGTGCGAGCTTCCATTGGCTCCGCAGCGCCACAAGCGCGGCCGCGTCGGCACGGCTGGTGAGCGTTACGGGCGCGGTACTCTGCCGGCTTTCCATCATGCGCCTGGCGATGGTCCGCCGCAGATTCGTGACCGGAGTCGCGCGCACGTCCGCCTCGCGGATCCGTCCACCCCGGCCGCTGCCTCGCAAGGATGCTGTATCGACGCCGAGTTCGGCGGCGATGCGGCGCGCGCGCGGCGTTACCGGAGTGCGGCCGTTGCGCACAGGAGCATTGGCAGGCATCGATGGAGCGGGCGTTGCGACGGCAGATTGCGGAAGCGGATCAGCGGCCGGCTGCCCTGCGGTTGCCGCTTCAGGCGCGGCCTCGCCTGGCCCCAGCAGAAATCCTAAACGTTGGCCAACAACTACGATCGCGCCCTGCTCAGGCGCGTTGGGCGGCAAGTAGAGAATACCGCTGTCGAGCGCCTCGACATCCATCGTCACTTTCTCGCTCTCGAGCGCAAATAATGGCTCGCCGGCAGATACCCGGTCACCGTGGCGCTTCAGCCAACCGGCGAACGTACCTTCCTCCATCGACCAGCCCAGACGCGGAACTGTGATTTCGATCGGCATGGCGCGGAGGCTATTCGTTCACTAATTCCCGGATCGCAGTGGCAATCGCAGCGGCGGTGGGGATCATAGCTGCTTCCAAGGTAGGGCTATAGGGCGTTGGAGCGAATTCACCATACAGGCGGCGGATGGGGGCGTCCAGATCGTCAAAGCCCGCGTCGGCAACCTGCGCCGCGACCTCGGACGCGAGGCCGCAGGGTCCGAAAGACTCGTCGACCACCAATAGCCGGCCGGTCTTCCGCACGGAAGCGAGAATCGCGGCAGTATCCAGCGGCGATACGGTACGCGGATCGAGCACCTCTATCGAGATGCCTTGTCCGGCCAGTTCATTTGCCGCGGCCAACGTGCGAGGCACCATTGCGCCAATGGCAACCGCGGTAACCTGCGTTCCCTCGCGATGAATACGCGCCTTACCGAATTCAATTTCGTAAGAGCCGGCCGGCACCGGACCTTTGGCCGACAGCAGCTCACGAGGTTCGAGGAACAAAACCGGATCGTCGCAACGCAGAGCGCGCGTGAACAGGCCCTTGGCATCATAGGGCGTGGCGGGCACCACCACACGCAGACCGGGGATGTGGCTGTAGATTGCATGATAGCTGCCTGAGTGATGCGTCGCAGCGGAGTGGCCTATGCCGATGCAGCCGCGCAGCAACACCGGCATTTTGAGCCGGCCGCTGCTCATGTACTGCATCTTGGCGATCTGATTGATCAACTCGCCGAATGCATCGTTAATGAAATCCACGAACATGAAGTCGACGATGGGCCGCGTACCGGTCATGCCCGCGCCGCACGCAAGGCCCACGAAGCCGCGCTCGGAGATAGGCGTATCGCGAAGCCGCTGTGCCCCATATTTGGCAAACAGGCCGACCGTGGTTCCGAAGTTGCCGCCGCGCACACCGACTCCTTCACCCAGCACGAAGATGCCCGGATTGACGCTCATCTCGTGATCCAGAGCCTCAAGCGTTGCTGCGGTAAACGAGATTTCCCGGCCGGCGCCGGCTGCGTCGCCGGGTTCAGCCCCAGGCGAGCCTGTAGCCGCGGCGTAGACGTGCGTGGCTGCCGCGCGTGCCTCAGGCCATGGCGCCTTTTCCGCCGATTCGCTCGCGGCCAGCACCATGGCGTGCACCTCGGCATCCAGGGCGTCGAGTTCATCGGCGCCGGCTTGCCCGCTCTTGATGAGCCCGGTGCGGTAGCGCAGAATCGGACACTTTTCGCGCCATGCAGCCACGTCCTCACGAGTGCGATAGGTGTAGTCGCCCATGCCTTCCGCGTGCGGGCGAGTACGATAGGTCTTGCATTCGATCAGCGTCGGACCCTCGCCTGAGCGGGCGCGCGCCACGGCCTCCCCGGCCGCTTTGGCGATGGCCACTACATTGTTGCCATCCAGTTGAACTCCCGCGATCCCGTACGCGGCCGCGCGCGAGGCCACCTCCGGATTGCCCGCCGCATATTGAAAAGGCACCTCCGTGGCGAATTGATTGTTTTCGCAGACAAACAACACGGGCAGCTTCCAGATCGCAGCCAGGTTCAGGCCTTCGTGGAACGCGCCATTGTTCACGGCGCCATCGCCGAAGAACGCCACCGCCACCTGATCGGTCTTGAGCAATTGAAAACTGTAACCGGCGCCTGCAGCCTGCAAGATGCAGGGCCCTACGATACCGCTGGTGCCCATCATCCCGACTTCGGGCGAGAACAGATGCATCGATCCGCCGCGCCCGCGCGAGCAGCCGGTGGAGCGGCCGAGTAACTCGGCGATCAGTTCGTGCGGCGGCAGGCCCTTGGCGAGCGCGTGGCCATGGCCGCGGTGCGTGCTGAAGATCGCATCATCGGGGCGCAGGTGCGCGCACACGCCTGTGGCGATGGCTTCCTCTCCTACATAAGTGTGACAGGCGCCGTGCACCAGGCCGCGCGCGTGCAAGCGCGCAAGCTGCTCTTCGGTGGTCCGTATGAGCTGCATGGTGCGGTAGAGGAAGGTCTGCTCAGCAGTCATGCGGTGAGATTCTCCCGCCGCAGCCGCACGGAACCGCCGCCGTTCAACGCCAGGTTGCCTCCATCCATCGGGATGAGCGCGCCGGTGATCCACTGCGAAGCGTCGGAAGCGAGCAATACCGCAAGGCCTTTGATGTCGTCCGGGCGGCCGAAGCGGCCTGCCGGGATCCCGCTCAAAAACTGGTCGCGAAGCCGGGGCGATTCAGCGATTCGTTTTTCCAGACTGGGATTGAGTACCTGCGCGGGAAGTATGGCGTTGACCCGCACGCCCTGACTCGACCACTCGGTGCTGAGCTCGCGGGTCATCTGCGCTACCGCCCCCATCGCCATGCTGTAGGCGATATGGCCTCGGCCGAGCGAGGTGATGCTGGCGAGCGAGCCGATATTGACAATGCTGCCGCGGCCGGCGGCGAGCATACGGCGGCCCGCTTCCTGGCAGGCACAAAAGCGTCCGAGGACGAGGTTGCGCCAGACCTGCTCCACATCTTCGAGCGAAATCTCTTCGGGAGTGCCGAGGATACCATCGCCGGCCACGTTCCCCAGGAAATCGATCCGCCCGAACTCCGCATCCACGCGCCGAAAGAGCTCGCGAATCTGCTGGGGGTCGGAGACGTCCCGAACGGCGAATTCACCGCGGCGGCCCAGTTGGGAGATGCTTGCCGCGGTCGCGCGCACGCCGGCTTCGTTGCGATCTACCAAAAGGAGATCGGCTCCGGCTTCCGCCAGTGCCATGGCCATGGCGCGCCCCATGCCTTGCGCGGCGCCTGTGACGACCGCCACTTTGTTACTCAGGTCAAACAGAGACGAAGTCATAATCGTTTTCAGTCACTCCCCCCGCGCTACGGCGAAGTTGGCCTCGCGCTCCACGCGCACCTGGCTGATAATGGCGGCGCCCACCAGGTAGCATCCGGCGAGCAATAGCAGGCCGCGGCTGTCACTCATGCCCCGCGAGCGCAGAAAGCCAAACAGATGATTGCCGAGATAACCCGCCAGGTTCGCGAAGCTGTTGATAAATCCGATGCTGGCAGCGGCGGCCGAAGCACTGAGCGTGATGGTGGGCAGCGCCCAAAAAGGCGGCGACCACGAAGTCACCACCAAACCCGTCAGAAATAGCCAGACCATGATGAGGGCGAACGGCTGGCCGGGGATGGTACTGGCTGCCAGCAGCAATCCGGAGAGGACCTGTCCCGTGATGCAGTGCCACTTGCGATCGCCGCTACGGTCAGACGAGTAGCCCGAGTAGAGCACGCCCACGACGCCGCACAGGTAGAAGAGGCCGCTGTAGAGCAGCGTCGAGCGGTCTGAACCGCCCGAAAGGCTCTTCACCGTGGTCGGCAGCCAGAACGCGAGCGCATAGCCGCCGGTGTTGGTGGCGAAGATTCCGAGCGCGAGCAGCCACACGTTCGGCAGGCGCAGAGCCTCGCTCACCTTTACTTTGCGGACGGCGTCCTTAGCGGCGGCTTCCCGCGCCAAAACGCCTTCCAGATAATCGCGCTCCTCCGGGGCCAGCCACTTCGCGTCGCGCGGCCGGTCGGTCAAGGCAAAAAGAGTCACCACCCCCATCACTACGGCGGGCAGCCCTTCAAAGATGAACAGCCATTGCCAGCCCGCCATTCCCCGCCACCCCACGTCGAGCAGGAGTGCCGATAGCGGCGCTCCGATGGCCAGGCTGAACGGCACCGCCACTATCAGGCAAGACATGGCCATGGCGCGCTCGCGCATGGGGAACCAGTGTGTGAAGTACACAATGATTCCAGGGAAAAAACCAGCTTCGGCAACGCCCAGCAGAAACCGCACGACATAGAACTGCATCGGCGTCCGGACGAACGCCGTGCAGGCCGAGATCAGGCCCCAGGTGATGAGAATCCGCGCGAACCACTTGCGCGCGCTCCATCGTTCGACCAGCAGCGCACCGGGAATTTCGAGCGTGAGATAACCGAGGAAGAAGATACCGATGCCCAGGCCGAAGACTTCGTCGGAGAATTGCAGGTCGCGCGCCATGCGCAGCTTGGCGAAGCCGACATTGGCCCTGTCGAGATACGCCACCAGGTAAAGAAGGATCACCAGCGGCATGACGCGCCAGGCGACTTTGCGCCGCAGCTTGGCGGCTCGGGCGGTATCGAACGGCATCGCGGTGCCACCAGACGATATCACATTGCGCGGAACTTTGAGTCCGCGGCGCGGCCGGCTGAGCTAAGCCGCCCCGCGCCGCGCGGACACCTCGCCCTGCTCTTCCCGCTGGATCCCGGCCGCGTGTTCCGCCAGTTCGCTCAGGCGCGGCGTCACCAGATTCTTGTCGAGATCCTCGCCGCTCTCGACCATGCGCTTCAGATGCGCGGCCGCCAGGCGCGAGCACCACGCATCGCTCATCTCGTGGCCCGTACGGCGGCTCAATTCCACCAGGTCCGCGTGCGGCATGGCAATCTGCTTCTCCACGCGCGTGTCGTCGCTCTGTAAAACAAACTTCGCATCGACCGTATCGCTGTGACGCAGGGAAATTGCCGTCTGTAGCCACTTGAAGGACACTTGCCATTTGCGGCCAAATGGGTCCGGCCCCAGTTCAAACTGGCGAAAATTGCTCATTGACGCTATCTTACTGCATTGGGCTTCATGCGCCCGCAGAATCATGCCTGCCTTTGAAAAAGAGTTGGAAACCGGCCGCGCCGTTGCGCGCAAGGCCGCTGAAACCGCGCTGCGGTATTATCGCACCGGCATCGCCTTCGAATCCAAACCCGATTTTTCACCGGTCACCGCCGCCGATCGCGAGTGTGAACAACTGATCGCCCGCGAACTCGAGCAAGCCTTCCCGGACGATGGCCTGCTCGGCGAAGAAGGCGCCCAGAAGAACTCACGCAGCGGCCGCCGCTGGATCATCGATCCCATCGATGGTACACGTGACTTCGTGCGCGGCAGTCCCGCCTGGGCCGTGCTGATCGGCCTGGAAGCGGAAAGCGAGGTAGTGGCGGGATTCGCCTGCCTGCCGGCCTTGGGCGATCTGTACAGCGCCTCCCGCGGTGGCGGGGCTTTCGTCAACGGAGAGCGCATACAGGCATCCGCGGTCTCGAGCGTCACCGAGGCGGTGCTGTGCCTCAATGGCTTCAATAATCTCACCGGTCAGATATTTGCCGGACAACTGATCGAATGGATGAGGCCGTTCTGGTCGGTGCGCAGCATGGGTGGCTGTCTGGACGCCATGATGACCGCCCGCGGTCACGCCGACCTCTGGATCGAGATCAGCGGCAAGCCCTGGGACTTCGCGCCACTCAAAATCATCGCCGAGGAGGCCGGCGCCCGTTTCTTCGATTTTGAAGGCAAGAACACCATCTACGGCGGTAACTGCGTGATCTGTGCGCCAGGACTGGAGCAGGCCGCTCGCCTGTTCGTCTCCAGGCCGGGTATTGGCGATATTACGGCTTAACGCTGGCGTAACAATGGCCTGACGCTGGCGTCCCGCGGTCACCTGCCGCTATCGTGCTGCTCGCGCAACACCTTCGGATCGTCCATCTTGGGTGACGGTCCAGGGTCCAATGGCTCGCGCGCCGCTTCCGGATCGAACAGCCGCGCGTCTTCCTTGAGCACCTGATAGCCTGCGTAGTCGGGGCGATCCGTGAAGCAGTCGCCCAGGCCGGATGCCACTGCATCGAACAGGTTTAGAGGCGGCAATCCCAGCAGCCGGAAAATAGTTTTCAAGAGTCCGGGAAAGCTGGTGTTCACGTGTGAGACGTAGTTGCGCCTGCAATAAGGCCCCAGCGCCATCAGCACCGTGCGATGAGCGTCGATGTGATCGCGCCCGCCCTGCGCATCGTCCTCCGTCACGAAGATGGCCATTTCGCGCCACCATGGCGTCTTCGATAGAAACTCCACAATGCGCCCCAGCGCGTAATCGTTGTCCGCCACAAACGAGGCCTCGAAGGGATAGCCGTCCTTCGGCCGCGGATTGGTCATGTGGTCATTGGGGAGGTGTATGTAGATGAATCGAGGAAACGCCTCCCCGCCCTTGAGGTATTTTTCCTGAATCTCATGGATGAATTGCGTGGCCCGGAACTGGTCGGGCACGTTCATGTTGAAGACCGGATACGCGCGCGAGGTGTTGCGAAAGAGTGGCTCGGGCATGGGCACATTGGTTACGAAGCGCCCGCCGGTGGGCTTGAGCCCTTCGCCTTCATCCACGCCGGCCAGTTCGAATCCTTCCCCGTAATTGCGGAACGGAATGCCGTGCCGCGCCAGGTGATGCCAGATGGTTCCGCCTTCCGGCTGCTCCTCGGGATGTACTGAAGAGTTGCTCTCGGCGAAGTTCAGCCTTCCAGGCGCGGTCGTCGGAAAACGAAAATCCTTCCCATCGGCGTAGGAGGCGCGGAACGAAGTTTCCGTCCAGGCATCCGGATAGGAGCCCACCAGCCAGTGGTGGCCATCCACGCTCACCTCCGAATCGGCGTAGAAATTGTCGCTGAAAGACCAGGCCAGGGCCATGGCGTGATGATTGGGCGTCACATCCACGCGCTGCAGGCTGAGCCGGCTGCGATTGCCGGCCGCGTAGCCGGTCAGTCCGAAACGCGCCATCGTGGGGGCCCCCATTGCCGCGCCGTTGGAAGCGCGCGCGATGTCGCCAAACACCTCGTCGTAGGTGCGGTTTTCTTTGACGATCAGCACCACGTACTTCACCGCGGCGGGCAGGGCGGCGGCAGGGTCCGGGCGCGGATCTAGTCCGTTCGCCTCCATCACCACCTTGGTATGGGTGGCGAGGGACGCCGCATCCGGCAGGGCAAAGGACGAGATACTACCCCGGCGCAAAGTGCCCATAAAAGTTTCCGCGCCCGGAAGCCATCGGCGCTCGACATTTGGCCCCACCCCCTCGCCGTTCACGCTGGTCACGTAGACTGCGCCGCCATCGAGCAGCACACGGCTCGGAAACCAGGCCGCCGGCAGATGCCCGATTACTTTGGGTTGCGGCGATTGCCGCGTATCGATCACGCCCACTGCATTGATGCCCGCCTCGGCTACCAGCAGCCAACCGTTGCTTTCGTCGTAAGCCATCCCGATAGGCAACACACCACGTAGCTTTTCGAGGCCGGGAATGCGGATCTCGATCTGCCCGGCGACACTGTTCGTCTTTGGATCGATGATCGTAATCGAATCGTTGTGCCCGTTGGAAACGAAAACACGATCCGCCGTAGCCACCACCCCTGAGGGGCTGCTGCCGCCATCGGTGCCCGCGCCGAAAGGTAGCCCGGTGTGAATGAACGCCTCCACCTTCGGCGCGGCGGGATCATCCAGCGCGATCACCGCCACGGAGTTGGCCTCCCGCGCATTGGGATCGCCCAAGCCGGGTACGGCCACAGGTCCCCTCGCCGTCTCTCGCCGCGCTCCGTCGCGCGCTTCCGGCGACGGAAAACCGAAGGCCGGAAACGGCAGGCCAGTCTCGCGAAGGTCGTGGCGGTCGACTCCTGGCACCGGCTTATACTCGAACATGCCGATGTTGGTCACATAAGCTTTCCGTTTGTCCGGCGAGAGCGCCAGGGCGAACGGCAAGCGGCCCAGGCGAACCGAAGAAAGTACGCGCTGCTTGCGAACGTCGATCGCCGCCATCCGGAAATTGGCTTGGTCCAGCACGTAGACCACGCCCCGATCGCTATCGAAGGCCAGATCGCCCGTGAAGCTATCCTCGAAGCCGTCCTGGTTCAGATCGAAGATCCTCTTGGCGCCGCCGGTAGCCAGATCCACCAATCGCATCCGGCCTGAGTTTCCCTCCGAGGCGTACACCGTGTGCTCTGTAGCGAACGCCAACCCCATGAAGACGCTGTGCCAGGCTTCGTCGTCCTTTTCGCGATCGGCTTCCTTCTCAGCCGGCTTTCTCCTCGGGGCAACCAGTTGGCGCACGGACCACGCGCCGCTCTTATCCTGCTCGAGCACCGTCAGAGAAAAGCGGTCGGGGCCGCTATTGGCGGATACCAGCGTGCGGCCGCTGGCGCTGATCGCCAGGCCAAAAGGTCCCGGACCGGCGATGTATTGATTTCCGAGCGGCGCAATGACGCGGCCGCCAGGGAGGATGCTGGACGCGCCGGGATGGCGTAACGCGGGCCGGATCCCAGCCGGCGCCGAATAGTCGGCGGCGAACGAAGGAATCGTCAACAACAGCAACGCGGCGCGCATGGGAGGTCTTCTTATCATACCCAGGCGGGCCAGCGCGTACCGGCATTGCAGCGACGCAGAATTTGCTTGGTGCGCAAGGTCTACACGAAAGCCATTTGTACTGTTCTTCACCGAAAATGGGGTTATATAATGTTTTAATCAGATAGGTCGGGTTTGTGAGATTTGGCACTAGAAATGCTTGAATCGATGCAACGATGGTAAGCCGTAAGAGAAATCTATTGGGCATCCTGTTTCTGTCGGTCTGCCTGCACGCGCAGAACGGCGAGAGCCGGCAGCCCTCGAAGAACACTCTCACTGGCTGTGTGGATGAGCGGGACGGCCAATACGTACTGACCAATGACACCGATCTTCAGACCCTGGCGCGGCTACAACCCGAAGCGGGATCTGCGGACGACAATTTTGCCAAGCATATGGGACATAAGGTGACCGTGCGTGGCAAACTATCGCGGGACGACAATCCGCCCGTGATGACGGTACGGAGTGTGGCTCCCGTTTCCGATACGTGCGCCGCCAATCCTGGGACGCATTGAGATGATGTCAGCTAAAAGAAAGGGCATTTTAGGAGGGACAGTTATGGCGAGTAGTATGACAGGGGTTACGATACAGAAGACGTTGGAAGATCCATTGGCCCATCTACCTTGCTCCAGCATTGTGGAGTTCAAGAAGGGACAAATGATTTATAGCCAGGACCAGCCGTCCACCAGCATCTACCTGGTGATCGATGGCAAGGTTAAAGTGTCTCGGCTGGCCGATGACGGACATCAGGTAGTGGTCGACATCTATCAGACCGACGAGTTCTTTGGCGAATCCGCCCTGCTGGGCTTGCCGCAGCGCGCCGAACAGGCCACTGCGCTCGAGAACGTCAAACTGATGACCTGGACCAGCGCCGAGATCGAGGACATCGTCATGAAGCGGCCCAAGCTGGCCGTGGCTCTGCTACAGATCCTGGTCCAACGGACGCTCGAGTTCGGACATCGCATCGAGAGCTTCTCAGTAGACAACATCGCCCGCCGGCTGGCGCGCTCGCTCATCCGGTTTTCCGAGCGGCTGGGCGTCGCCGAAGACGACGGGTCTATGCGAATGGTCCCCTTCACGCACGAATTGCTCTCCCAGTATGTAGGTACTTCGCGCGAGATCGTAACACACTATATGAACCAGTTCCGCCGCCAGGGTTACCTGCGCTACTCACGCAAAGGCATCATTCTGTACCGCCAGGCGTTCCAGGAATGGTTGCGTCAGAGCGGCCGGTAACGGCCGGAATCAGAACGTGATTTTGGTTGATTGCGCTGTTCCCGATGAGTTAGTAAGTTGAACCTCGGCCGCCACTACCTGGTCGGAATCGCCGGTTACCGGGAACAGCGCATGCAAAGCAAATACCCCACCCAGGTCCGACGTCGGGAAGTATTGTTGAAATGCGGCAGTGCCGTCCACGGTAATGTTTCCCGGCGCAATCAGGCTTCCTGAAGAGTCATAGAAGCTGAACACAATCTGCGAGGCTGTCCGGGTATTATCCCACCCGTTGATCTGTAACTCAATGTTAGTAGTGGTGCAGTAGATTTCCTGGGGAGCGCAACTGACGTCGCGTGCCGCCACTGCCGCATCGATGCCGATGACCGCCGCGGGGATGACCACAGCGCCGCTCTGCGCGGTGTTGGTTCCGATCGCTACATTGAAGACCAGCGTGCCGGCTGTGGTGCCGGTGCCAAACTGGAGGGAACTCGCCCCGCTGAATTGGCCGGTGGCAGATCCTGCAGTGACGCTGACCGGAGCGGAACGCGTTCCGTTCGAAAAGTTCACGGTTGGATCGTCGTTCAGTCCGTCAGCCGGCGTGAATACCAATGTGACGGTTCCGGTGGCATTCGCGGGAGAGTCCGCCGCCAGGCTCAACGTAATATTTCCCTGCTGCGCGCTTGCAACGGCCGGCAGATTCACTAGTATGGACGGTTGCGGCAATACCGGCGGGGCCGCGGCGATTCCGGTTCCTTGAACCGGGAAGGAGAGCACGCCAATGGTTAACAGGGCTTGCTGCGGGCCGGTAACCGTGGGAGTGAACACCACCTCCAACTCGACCGACGAGCCGGGCGGGACGGTTGGCCTGGAAACGGCGGCGCCCGCGACGGTGAAGGCGGCGGCCGTGAATGGTTGGAAAGCAGGAACGGTGAGAGCTGCCGCGGTCTGGTTGGCCAGCATCAACTGGACCGTACCGGCCGAGCCGACCTGTACATTGCCGAATGCTATGGTCTGCCCGGTCGCGACCGGCTGATTATTGAGGAGCACGGTCAGGCCGGGAGTACCCGTTCCCAGCAGATACACCTGTATGTTATCGACGCCCTGCGTGCCCCAGGTCAGCAGCACGGCACTGTAATCCTCCGGCTGCGTACCGATGTTGTCAGGCTGGAAGTGGATGGTGAAATCCAGGTAGCCGCTCGTTGGAAACGCCGCCGGCAAGGTTTGCCAGTCTTTGGTGGCAACCGAGAATCCGGCTCCGGCGACGGAGAAGTAACTAAGGTAGTAAGTGGCGGCGGTGCCTGTATACCTCAGGCGGTACACGACGTCCTCGGAGTCTCCGTTGGCTACCGAACCGAAATCGGATGACTCGCCGACGGGAGTCTCGACGCCGCCTTGCACCGTGAACAAAGATAACTGAGCGAAAGCCGATGGGGCCAGCGCGCACCCGAGCGCGGCGCCTAAAAAGAACAACGTTGCCTGCTTGGTCATGGTCATCCTCGTCACGGATTCGGGCTCCCTATCGTAATCGTGGGCGTGCCGATGGTAGCCGTGGTGTTGGTGCTTGACGACGACTTCGAACTGCTGGCGCGGCTGACGCCTAAAACGGCGGCGCCGGCGGCCACCGCCACCACTGCCACTACAATCCATTTCTTGCTGATGCGCGGGCCCATTTTTTGGGTTGTCGGCGTGATGCCGGGAGAATGCTCCGTGGCTGCGCCGGCGGAACGCTCCGCTGATGGCGGCGCCGGCGCAGCGGAAGTAGCCGAAGCGGGCGACGGAACCTGTGCGGCGGGCGCGGCTGGCGCGGGGACAGCCGGCGCGGTGACGGCCGGTGCCGGACCATTGTCATTGATGTACTGAACCGAGACGATACCGGCGCGAGCCTGCTCTTTGACCGCGGTGATCCGCAGGCGCAGTTGTCCGCTATTCCGGTTCAACTGGATGGCGTGAATGGTGGCGCGTCCGGCCGCATCGGTGATGACCAGATCGGTACGCAGGCCGTTCGAGAAGACGCCGCTCGCGCCTTCCGGCGGAAGCTGAAAACTGACCGCCGCCCCCGCCACGGGCTGGCCCGCCTCGTCCGTCACCTGCACCGTGACCGGCCGCGAAACCCGCGCGCCCGTCGGATGCGCCGCGCCTTCACCTTCGAGAACCTTAATCTGCAGGATGGCGGTTTGAGCGACCACCACGCAAGGAAACGCAAAAACCAGCGCCCTCGCGAGGAACGCCTTCATAATGGATCGGACTTCTTGGCAAACGCCGCGTTTCGAAGATACGCGATTACGCAGCGCGCAACAGCGCCGCCGTAATATTATCCGGACCACCTGCCGCACGTGCCGCCTCGATCAGGTGGTGGCACTTCAGCTCCAGCGGCTGGCCCGGTTCTCCATTCCGCAGGATGGCTTCGATGCGATCCTGTTCCACCACGCCGTGAAGACCATCGCTGCACATCAGCAGCATATCGCCCGTGCGTAGTGTGACCGCGTAATAGTGGATCTCGAGCGGAGCACCGACGCCGATCGCCATGGTCAACACATGCCGCATGGGATGCGTGCGCAAAACTTCTTCATTCAGGCCCAGAGGCCGGCCCACTTCATTCACCCAGCTCTGATCTTCCGTGATCGAGCGGAAGCCGCTGTGGTCCAGCAGATAAGCGCGGCTGTCGCCCACGCTGGCGATGGATAATTCCTCGCCAACCTCCAGCGCGACCACCAGCGTGGTGCCCATGCCCTCGAGTGCCGGGTCTCCCTGCGCCGCATCCAGCACCCGCCGGTTAGCCTCTTCCACCGCCGCGAGCAATGCTTGCGAATCCCGCCTGGGGGCCGCCAGAATGCGTTCAGAGACCGCCTCGACCGCCATCCGCGATGCCCGTTCGCCGGCTTTTGCGCCGCCCATGCCGTCCGCCAGGACGTACAACCCCACCTCCGGCGCAATCAAAGCATAATCCTCGTTATTAGCTCTGACGCAACCCTGGTCCGTCAGAGCGCAGGCTTCCAGCATGGTCACGCGCTCCGTAGCGTATTCACTCACGCACACGTCTGTAATTCTACCGAAAGCCGAAGCAATCTCGCGCAACATTCTCAAGCTCAGTAGTAGCCTCAGGCGGGGGATACTCTCACCGCGGGTTGTGAGAGGTATTACAGCACCACGATCGGATGGTACAGACTGGGCAGCACAGCCTCTCCAATCGCAATCAGCTCGCCCTCGCTCGAAACAGCTTTTACATAGCGCGACCCCTGCCCTGCACGAAAAGGCGATGCCGGGAAATTGCGGCCCTGGCGAATCTGACCCGCGGTCAAAGGCTCGACAAACACCGTCGGGAAATCGGGTAGCATTCGGGCGGCCGGCACCAGCGCTTCGCCCAGGCGGCTCTCTTGAGCAAGCTGCTGCAGGTCCGCGATGGTGTGCGCCTGTTCTATCGTAAATTCGCCCGAAGCCACGCGCCGCAGTTCCGCCAGATGCGCCCCGCAGCCCATGGACTGGCCCAGATCGTGGGCAATGGACCGCAGATAAGTTCCTCCCGAACAACGGGCGCGGATGTGCGCCTCGGCGTTCTGCACCTCCAGCAGCGTCAGCTCATGGATCTGCACCGCGGCCGGCGCCAGTTCCACCGGCATTTGCTTGCGTGCCAGAGTGTAAGCCCGCACGCCGTCCACTTTTTTGGCCGAAACCGGCGGCGGCGTCTGCATGATCTCGCCTCGAAAGTTGTTCAGCATCCGCTCCAGCTCGCCGCTATCGAGCAGCGGCTCAGTGTGGGCCGATGCCGGTCTTCCGCTGCGGTCGTAGGTATCGGTCGAAAATCCAAAGCGGATGCGCGCCTCGTAGATCTTATCGCTGCGCGTGTAGAAGCGCGCCAGGCGCGTGGCCCGCCCGATCACCAGCGGAAGTACGCCCGTAGCAATGGGGTCGAGGGTGCCCAGATGTCCCACCCTTCTGTCGCCCACAATGCGGCGCGCTTTGCTCACCACGTCGTGTGACGTCCAGCCCTCCTCTTTATTTACTACGATGACTCCATCCACGCTAAGATTCTCCCATGCGCATCAACCACGTCAAACAGGCCCTGGCCGAAGGTAAGGTGCAGCTTGGAACCGGATTCGGGCAACTGCGCTCGCCGGAAATTCCCCGCCTGCTTGCCGCGGCCGGATTTCAGTGGGCCTTCCTCGACACGGAGCATGGCGGCTTCGACCTCGAAACGGTGCAGGACATTTGCCGCGTGTCGCTATTATGCGGGCTCTCTCCGATCGTGCGTGTGGCTGATCTGCAATACGCTTTGGTGGCGCGCGCGCTCGATTGCGGCGCCGATGGCGTGATCTTTCCGCGCGTGGAATCTCCTGAACTTCTCGAGCGGGCCATTGCCTGGACGAAATTTCCCCCCGGCGGCGTGCGCGGCTATGGGTTGACGGCAACCCAGGTCGAGTACCAGCCGTTGACCTTCAGCCAGATCATCGAGCACGTCAACGCCAATACCATGGTGGTTCTGCAAATCGAGACCCGCAAGGCGCTCGAGGCGCGCGAAGAGCTGCTGGCAGTGCCCGGCGTTCACGCGGTACTGATCGGTCCCGCCGACCTCTCCATCTCCCTCGGCGTGCCCGGAGATTTTCAGCATCCGGTCTTGGTGGAGGCCATGGAAGCTGTCCGCGATAGCTGCAACCGCCGCGGCATCGCGCCCGGCACGCAAACCCGCTCGCCCGCCCTGGCGCGCTTCTGGAAAGAGCGGGGCATGCGTTTTCTCGGATGCAGCAGCGAGACGGGCATGCTGTACGAGCGCGCCATCGAGCTGGTGAAGGCGATATAACTACTCGGCCGCCACGAACGTCACGCACACCGGCGAGGGAACCTCAATTTTCTCCCCGCTCGGAGTGAGCCGGCCGTTCTCGGGATTTACCCGGAACACCACCACGGTATTGGAATTCTGGTTCGCGGCGAACAGATAGCGGCCCGTAGGGTCGAGCGCGAAATTGCGCGGCTCTTTGCCCCCCGTCAAGACGTCTTCGACCAGCGTCAGCGTCCCTTTCGCCGGATCGATGGCGTAAACCACGATACTATCGTGGCCGCGATTGGAGCCATACAGGAAACGGCCCGAAGGATGCACCGCGATTTCCGCTGTGGTGTTCTCGCCGGTGAATCCCTCCGGAAGGGTCGATATGGTCTGTATTTCATGGAGCGTTCCCAGGTCGCCGTTCCAGTCGAAAGCAGTTACCGTGTTTCCCATTTCATTAATGGAGTATCCGAACCGGCCATTCGGATGAAAGGCGAAGTGACGCGGCCCGGAGCCCGGTTTCACGGTCCCTGCCGGTGGATTGTTGGGTGTCAGTGTACCCTTCTGGGAATCGAAACGATAGACCAGCAGCTTGTCCAAACCGAGGTCGTTGACCACCGCGAAGCGATCGTTCGGTGAGAGCACGATGGAGTGGGCGTGCGGCTCACCCTGCCGCTTGGGATCTACGCTGGAGCCCAGGTGCTGCTTGAAGTCCGTAGCCTCGCCAAGTTTTCCGCCCGCTTTCACCGGCAACACGGCCACGCTGCCGCCCGTGTAGTTGGCTACCAGAACATTCTTGCCGGTCTTGTCCACGCTCACGAAGCAGGGGTCCGCGCCGCGAGACGACACCGTGCTCAGCGCCGTCAGCTTGCCGGAGTGCCGGTCAATCGCAAACGAGCTGACCGAACCGCTCTTAGTGCCGCTATAATCCCCGATCTCATTCGCGGCGAACAGGTAATGGAGTCCGGGATCCACCGCCAGGAATGACGGGCTGGCGGTCTCGCCCGCCAGTTCCACCGCTGTAAGCTTGCCGGAACCCGGCCGGAAGCGGCACGCGTAAATGCCCTTGCTGTCCTTGCCGGTGTAAGTTCCGAAGTAGACCAGATATTCCTTGGACGCCTTACCGGCGCCCGCAAGACGGGTACCCAAGGGCAGCAGTGCGGCAAAAGTCAACAGGAGCGTGGGGCTATACCGAGTGGGTTGCATGGGTACATAGTAAACGAATTGCGGCGTAGCGGCGCAAGCTCTAAGCCAGGCGGGCGCAGCGAACGGCGCGCACCTCGTGATCGATCCACTGCGGCACGCGCGTGAGAAACGTCTTCGTGTGCGGTAGTCCGGCATGTTTTTCAAATTCCCCTTCGTCGGCCCAGGCCGACTGTATGAAGAACGTGGCCTGGTCGCGCAGCGCGCGCGAGAGGTGAATTTCAAGGCAGCCCGGTTCTGCGCGGGTCGGTTCCACAACAGCAAGCAGACATTCGCTCAACGCTTGCTCGCAGCCTGGTTTTGCATGGAATTGCGCAACGACGTACATGGGCATACCAGCAGGTTAACGGAGCGCCGGCGGCTAAACAACCACCGGAATTTGGCGGTTATTTTTTTCGCAACCAGATGTAGCAGTGATTGCCTATGACCCCGGCCTGAGCCGATCGGAAAAAAAACAGGTCGAGGTAGCGTAGCGGAAACAAGAGCCAGCCGAATATTCCGTGCGCAAGAATGCGCCATGCCCGCCACGGAAACCAAAGTTTAAGGTATTCCAACACGAACATCAAAACCGTGGCGGTCGGTCCGGTTCGCCAGCCTTCGGCGACCACCTCCAGTCCATTACCCGCGAATTGCTTGAGCCCGTCCGGCGTGAAGCGGCGGTAATCGCGCGGGTATTGGTGAAAAGGATGGCAAAATGGCGTGACCAGATGCAGATATCCGCCCTGTGTCAACACGCGACTCAGTTCACGCATCACCTGATCCGGATGCTGCACATGTTCTAGAACGGCATCGCACTCAATGCACTGGAACAGGCTGGAGGGAAACGGCAAATGTTCCGCGTCGGCGGCCACGTCCACCCCCGGAAGAGCAAACAGGTCTATGTTGATATAGCCTGCCGGTTCCGAGCCGCCGCCACCGACATAGAGATTCCATCGGCCTAACGGAAAGTGGAGCGGTTCGGCAGGATTGCGGAGAAGAGGGTCTGGCGGTTTAAGCGCTCGATACAGCCTGCTGCGCCAGTCGCGGGCTCGTCTGCGGGCGTAGACGTTCTCCATCGACCTGCAGCCGCTCCGCCCTGCCCCTTCAGAAGCGAAAGCCGAAGTCACCGGTCAACGAGACCCACTCCTGGCTCGGCCGCCCGCCATCGCGAGAAAAGCGTACGGTTGGACCGATCCAGAAGTGGCGTCGCTTGTCGATCGCAATCCGGCCTCCGCCATTCGCCTGCCAGATCCACCGCGGGGAGTTGTAAAAGAGCAGTTCGTCATCGTCGGAGGTGGAGACGTGAACGGCGGCCGCTCCGGCAAGCAACTCGAGGCGCCCCTGATAAACGGGAAGGATGCCGTGAGCGCCCAACGAAAGCAAAGTGACTCGCTGCCTCAACGGAGGCCTGGGGAACTCCCCGTATTGTGGAACAAGCGGGATTAGATTAATCAGGCTCACTTCCGGCGCCAGGTACTTGCAGAGACGAAATTCATAGCTAGCTGAAAATGCCGCACTGTCCGGTATTCCGAAGGTAGAGGTCTGCTCGCCCCCGGTCGGAAAGCCTCCTCCGGCGCCGATGGCGACCATGTTGCGGCCTCCCTCCTGAGACAAGGCCGTGAATGAAAAACAGCACGTCAATAGTAGTAATCGATGGCTCGACATATTTGTCCGTGCTGCTGCCCCATCTCCTAAGACCCGAGTCGCCTCCTAAAAACTACAGGGATCTGGCCCCGTCTCCCAAGAAAAATTTCAGGCTGTGGTGATGTATTCGGCAATGCTGCCCGGCTGCGCGATCGCCCCCGCTCACGGTTTTTCGAATTCTTGTCGTGTTTTGAGTTTCTGCCTCGAGAGCGTAACGGCCGGGACTTGTAGCAAAAGGAAAAGCGAATCCCCGCTCTGGGCCGCAACAGCAAGGTCCAACCGGCCATCGCTGTTAAAATCCCCCGCGACCAGCTGGTTAGGGCCAGATCCGGCAGGCTGTGCTTTCGCTGGCTGATCTGACGGATCAAGCGAAAGCGAATGGAAAACCCAGTTAAAAGGAGGAAGCATGAATCGCCTTGAGCGCTCGCGCGTGGTCCCGGCGGTATCTTCTACGGCATGGCCTACAACGGCGGCGCGAACGGAACCGGCGCCATTTAGCAGCCAGGTCTTCGCCACCCACTTGTACAGGATTCTCCACGTCTGCCCAATGCTAGAGACTTCGTAAATGAAAACCGCCGTCCACGTCGATCACCTGGCCGGTCGAGTAGTCCAGCAGGCGGTCGGCAATGGCGCGCACCGCCCGCGCCACATCGGCGCCTTCTCCCATGCGCGGCTGGGGCAGCAGCCCGGCGGCGATGCGATCGTTATATGTTCTTTCAACCCCCCGGGTCATGTCCGTGCGGATAATGCCGGGTCGAATCTCGAAGACCTGAATGCCATGCGCGGCCAGCCGTTGCGCGTAGAGTGCGGCCGACATACTGAGGCCCGCTTTTGAAATACAGTATTCGGCGCGGTTCACCGAAGCTGCATAAGCCGAAATCGACGTGATGAAGACGATGCGGCCGCTACCCTGCTCGAGCATCCAGCGCGCGGCCATGGCCGTCAGAAAGTGCGGTCCCTTCAGATTGGTTGCGATCAGCTGGTCAAAGCTCTCCTCGGAACTCTCGAGCACATCGCGCCGCTCGCGCGGGGCAATGCCGGCGTTATTGACCAGCAAATCGAGGCTGTCGCACCGCTCCCGCGCCAGGCTGATCAGCGCCGCACGGTCGGTAGCCGAAGAGATGTCGCACCTCGCCATCTCGATGCCGGCTTCCGCCGTCAGACTTTCGGCGGCTTCGACATTGCTCTGGTAAGTGCCGATCACGCGATGTGTCCGCGCGAGTTCCACGGCGATAGCGCGGCCAATCCCCCGGCTCGCACCGGTGACAATGCTAGTGGGCCTGGGCAAGAGCGTCGTCGATGCCCTTCGAAATTTCCTCGAAGGTAAAGGTCTCGATGAAGGGCTTGCCGTTCACGAAAACGGTGGGAGTGTGCACTACGCCGCGCGACACGCCGTCCTGATAATCTTTCTCCACCAGCTCCGCGTAATGTGGATTGGCAAGCGCCGCGATCGCCTCCTCCTGGTCCACACCGTGTGCCTTGGCGAAACTGGCCAGCCTCAGGTTGAAGTTGGCGTCGTTGGTAACCTCAATGCCGGCCATGGCGTAACGGCGGTACTCCAAGGCTGCGTCGGGTTTGCGGTCCGCGAAGAACCGCGCTGCGATGGCGGCCCGGCGCGCCCAAGCGTGCTTGGCCAGCGGGAAGTCGCGATGGACGAACGCCACCTTGCCGGCGTAGCGCGGCAGGATCTTCTCATCCATCATATGGCGGAAAGCGGCGCAGTCCGGACACTGCAGGTCTTCATAGATGATCACTCGTACGGGACTGTCCGGCAGTCCTTCCACCAATGGTTTTTGTGCGTAGATGGCCATTGCGGAAGCCAGCAGTGCCAGCGCCAGTCTCATAAGCGCGCGGGGGCCTTTGGTCCCTTTTGAACACCGTCCGCGGCGGCCGCAGCGCCGCTGTTTGAGGGCGCGGAAGAGGCCGTCGCCCCAGCCGTAAACTGCAGCGTGGCGATGTCCGCTACGTCGTAGGTCTTGATCGAATCTCTCACTTCCATCTTCACCGTGCGCGCGGTCCCGCCCATATAGGTGCCGTTGACTACCTGGCCGTTGCGCAGTGTCAGAGTGTCCCCGAAGGCCGCTGCGGCGCAGGCCAGCGCGCATAGAATTGTAGCGAAGCGCATTCACTCATTGTATGATGAAGCGCACGCCGATGTTTCTGTTCCGGCTTTTTCGCTCATTCCTGCCCCTCCACAATCCCATCGGTTTCGGCGCTGACGACTTCGTCGAGCTGGGACTCGCCGCGCTGCTCGTTTTGCTGATCCTTTTCCACGCGCGCACGCTGGCCTTCTTGCAGAGCCTGGCGCGGCGTACATGGCTCTCGATGCTGGTGCTGGCCGTGCTGCCTCTCGCCCTGAGGCTGGCGTTGCTGCCGGAGAGCCCCATCCCTATGGCGGCCGGAGCTGACGATTTCGCCCACCTGCTGGTCGGCGATACCTTGCTACAAGGGCGCCTGGCAAATCCGACGCATCGCTTACATCAATTCTTCGAGACTGTCTTCGTCGTGCAGGAGCCGGCTTATAGCTCGATCTTTCCGATAGGTCAAGGTGTGATTCTGGCGCTTGGGAGGCTGCTCTTTGGCCATCCCTGGGCAGGGGTGGCGCTCTCGGTCGCCGCGCTTTGCCCGCTGTGTTATTGGATGTTGCGGGCCTGGACCGGGCCGGGTTGGGCACTGGTCGGAGGACTGCTGGCGCTAATGCAGTTCGGCCCACTCCGCTATTGGATGAATACCTATTGGGGCGGCGCCGTTTCAGCTACGGCGGGATGCCTGGTATTCGGGGCGCTGCCGAGGCTACGCCGCGAAAGCCGCACGCGTGATGCCATTTGGTTAGGTTTGGGCATCGGTATCCAACTGCTGTGCCGGCCGTTTGAGTGTTTTCTTCTCGTACTTGCGGTCATCCTGTTTTTCATTCCGCAGCTCTGGCGCCGCGCGGAATGGAGCAAAGTTGTGCGAACCGTGGCGATCGCCGTGCTGGCCGCGTGGCCCGCGGTGGGATGGACGCTGCTTCAGAACAAGCAAGTGACCGGAAGTTGGACAAAGCTTCCCTACATCCTCAGCCGTTACCAGTACGGCATACCGACAACGTTCACCTTCCAGCCGAATCCCACGCCGCACGTTCCGCTGACCATCGATCAACAGCTCGATTACGACGCGCAATCCGCGGTTCACGGCCAGAGCCCCGAAACCATAGGGGCCTACCTGCAGCGCCTTGCCGGCCGCGCGCGGTTTTTCCGCTTCTTTTTCCTGCCACCGCTCTATCTGGTGTTGCCGCTCTATCTTCTCTCGCTGCGGGAGTTTCGATTTCTTTGGGTGATCCTGACTCTATTGATCTTCAGCCTGGGCGATAACTTCTATCCATATTTCTATCCGCATTACATTGCCGCGGTAGCCTGTCTCTTCGTGCTCGTGAGCGTGACCGGGCTCGAGCGGCTCGGCCGTTGGAAAATCCGGGGAGATTGCGCGGGGCTCGCGGCGGCTCAGCTACTGGTCATCCTCTCTGTGGCGTCGTTTCTTTTTTGGTACGGCTTCCACTTATTCGCCAACGAGAATGCGTCGATCGCTATGCGCCAGTATGAAACCTGGGACTTCGTCAACCATGGCGACCCCGACGGCCGGATCGCGATCAACAACCGTCTCGCGTCGGCGCCCGGCAGGCAACTGGTATTCGTGCGCTACTGGCCGCGGCACCTGTTTGCGGAGTGGATCCACAACGCGGCGGATATCGACGCCTCACGGATAGTCTTGTCTCAGGACCTCGGACCCATCCAGAACGAAAAGCTGCGGCGTTACTATCCGGACCGCACGGCCTGGCTGCTCGAGCCGGATGCACAGCCTCCCAGGCTGGAGCCGTATCGTACGGAGCCCCCGCCGGTTGCTCCTCAGCCAAAAGCCCCCAATCCGGAAGAGAACGGCATACAGCTACTGCCCGTGCCATAGTGACGCGCTAAACTGAGAACGAACCTTATGGATAGCTTTCGCGTCACGCTCGAAGAGTTTAAGGTCCTCGGCAAGGAACTGGTGGACAAGGTCCAGGAGATGATCCACGCCGGCAACGTACGCCGCATCATCATCAGGGATGAAAATGGGCATACCTTCATGGAGATCCCGCTCACGGTCGCGGCGATCGGTGTGGTGGCTGCGCCCATCCTGGCCGCGGTGGGAGCGATTGCCGCACATCTGGCTCACTTCACCATCATTGTCGAGCGGATTCATCGGGAGCCTTCCCCCGAGCCCGGCGCCGCACCGCCCACGCCTGCCGCAGAGACCAAGGTTTGAGCGATGGCCAGCTATGACCACGAGCTGAGCCGGATCGTGGAAGAGCTGAACCGGGCCGCTCCCGGCTCACGTTCACCCGAGAGGCCGATGCCATCCGCTCCGCCCCAGGGTGACGGCTCGATTGACCGCCTGTTGGCCTTCGCCGGGCGGCAGAACGCGTCCGATCTGCTGTTGATCGCCGGTACACCCGTAGCTCTGCGCGTGAACGGAGCGCTGGCTCCCGCCGTGGGACCGCCGCTCACTTCCGACGACGTCCGCAATCTGGTGTTGCCGCTGTTGGATGCCCGCCAATACGACGAGCTGCAAAAGAAAAAATCCGTAGACTTCTGTTTCGCGCGCGATCCCCTGGGACGCTTCCGCGCCAACGTCCATCACCAGCGCGGCACCCTGGCCGCCAGTATCCGACTCTTGCCTGCGCGTATTCCCACGCTTGAATCGCTGCACCTGTCCGCCACCCTCGGGCGTCTCGCCGAGCGCCGCCAGGGACTCGTGCTGGTGACTGGCCCGACCGGCTGCGGCAAGTCCTCCACCCTGGCCGCCATGATCGACCTGATCAATACGCGCCGCCGCGCGCATATCGTCACCATCGAAGATCCCGTCGAATATCAACACGCCAACCGCAACTCGATCGTCGAGCAGATCGAGGTCGGCCACGATACGCCCGACTTCGTGAATTCGCTGCGCAGCATTCTGCGCCAGACGCCGGACGTGATCCTGGTGGGTGAGATGCGCGATCCGGAAACCATGGCCACCGTGCTCACTGCAGCCGAAACCGGGCACCTGGTCTTCTCCACGCTGCATACCAACGATGCGCCACAGTCCATCTCGCGCATCCTCGATTCGTTTCCCGCCGGCTTTCAGCCGCAGATGCGGCAGCAATTGTCGCTGGCGCTGGCGGCCGTCGTCGCCCAGCAACTGGTCCCGGCGGCCGATGGCGTCAGCCGCTATCCCGCGCTCGAGATCATGACCGCCACCGATGCCGTGCGCAACCTGATCCGCAGGGGCGATGACCACCAGCTTCGCAGTCAGCTCACCATCAGCCGCGCCGACGGGATGATCACCATGGAGCAGTCACTGGCAGAGTTAGTGCGCACAGGCCATATTCTGCGCGAGACCGCGTTCGGCCACAGCTACCGGCAGGATGATCTGAAGCGGGTGCTGGAAGGGTAGACTATCGGAATGTCACTCACGCGCATTTCTTTGTTGCTGGCGCCGATTGCTTTGGCGGCCGCCGCTCCGACGCTCTACGAGTCATATAAGGATACCGCTCTGCAGATCATCGCCGCGGCATTCACCGACGAGGCCGGGTACGCCAAGCTCTCGTTTCTTTGCGATCGTATCGGCAACCGGCTAAGCGGATCTCCGGCTCTGAATGAAGCCATTGAGTGGGCCGCTGCGCAGATGAAACGCGATGGGCTGGAAAATGTATCGACCCAGCCCGTGAAGGTGCCGCATTGGGTGCGCGGACGCGAAGAGGCTTCCATCTTGTCGCCGGTGCGCCACACGCTCACCATGCTGGGGTTGGGCGGCAGCGTGGCCACTCTGGCGGACGGCATCACCGCCCAGGTCGTCTCCGTGGATACCTTCGACGCTCTGAATGCCTTGGGCCGCGAGAAGGTCGCCGGCAAGATAGTGCTCTTCAACGTTCCATACGAAGGCTACGGGAAAACGGTGACCTATCGCGCTACCGGCGCATCGCGCGCTGCACGCCTGGGCGCTGTGGCCATGCTGCTGCGCTCGGTAGGTTCGCTCGCCATGCAGACACCGCATACAGGCGCGCTGCAATATTCCGAGGACGATCCCAAGATCCCGGCGGCTGCCATCACCCTTGAAGATGCCACGCTCATTCAGCGCCTCATCGATTCAGGCGAATCCGTGACTGTCCACCTGTACATGGAAGCGCACATGCTCCCGGACGCCGATTCCGCCAATGTCATGGGGGAGATACGGGGGCGCGAGCAGCCCGATGCGATAGTGGTTATGGGCGGCCACATCGACTCATGGGACGTGGGAGCGGGCGCTCAGGACGATGGCAGTGGGATCATGGCGGCGCTCGAAGCGGCCGCGATCATCAAAAAGCTGGGTCTGCGCCCGCGGCGCACCTTGCGCGTGGTCTTCTGGACGAATGAAGAGAACGGATCGGCGGGAGGCCACGCCTATCGCGCGATGGTGGGCAATGGCATCCACAGTCATGTAGCCGCCATCGAGATGGACGGCGGCGCCGAGAAGCCTGTGGGCTTCGGTATAAGTCCTGGCGGACCGGCGTTGGCGCGTGCAAAGGAGATCGGACGGCTGCTCGAGCCCATCGGCGCCGATACCGTACGGGAAGGAGGCGGAGGCGCCGATATCGCGCCGCTGATGCACGACGGCGTGCCCGGTTTAGGCCTGTTCACCGTCGGCGTACACTACTTCGATTGGCACCATACGCGTACCGACACGGTGGACAAGATTAACCCACAGGAGTTCCGGCTGAATATCGCAGCCATGGCTGTGATGGGCTACGTTCTGGCGGATATGCCCGAACGCCTCGACGAGCAACAGGAACATCAGTAAGGCGTCAGCTTCGGCGGCCGCGCATCGGGTTCGAGCAGCCAGACGCTACGGCCCGGATAGTAGTGGCGTAACTTTTCGTTCTCCGCCGCGCCCAGGTCGCGGGCCCAAACCACGCGCGCGCCGTCAATGTCCGCGCGGTTGTATACCCACTCGTCCTGAAAGATGTGCCGCGGCCAATAACGCACGAAGACCAGTAACTTGCCGGGAATTTGTGCAAGCCGGTGGTTGACTTCGATGCGCCGCTCCGGATTCTGGTGATTGACTGTTTGCCAGGTCTCATACTGCCGTATGGCGAGAGACCATTCGTCATTTTCAAATAGATGGGCGCTGTACCACACCAGAAACTGTACTATACACAAGAAGTAGACCACTTGGGCCGCTTTCATACTCATCCGGCTGAGTTGTTGCAGCCCAGTCACACTGATCAGGATAAAGAGGCATGTTACGCCGGACATATAGTGGAATTGAAATGCCGGAAAGAAATTGATGCCGAGCGCCAGGAGAAGAACGGTGACGAGCACCCACCAATATTTGAACCGCCCGAGAGTCATTAAGAAGGCCGGCAACACCAAATAGAGCGGGGCTAAAAAGAAGAAACGATAGAAGCGTGCGCGATATTCGAGCCGGGCTAGATAACTCTGGACTGTCTCCGCGTGTCCGCCGCGGAAGGCACTCTGCATTTGATAGTCTAATTCCTGTTCATGGGTAAGTTCGCGGTGGGGCACGAGAGTCTTTTCAAAGGTTAATGGCGCTGGTACCCCGTACTGGTATTGACTGAGTCTATAAGGCAGAGTTGTCCATTTGCCAGTGACTTCCTTATTCTGAAGCAGAATAATACCGATTGCCGGGATTACTACTAAAATTGCCACCAGGGCCGGCTTGGCTATAGCCCGTAGCTCCTCTCGATTACGCATCACGGGAACGAAGAACAGAATGATGCTGAGGACCAGGAAGATAGATTCGTAAGGACGTGTAAGTAAGTAGATTGCCACTCCGGCGCCCAACAGCACGCCGGGAAGCCCGCCGTCTGCGCGGCGCAATCTGGGCAGCGCTCCAAAGACCAGGCAGCCCGCGGCCGCGGGAAGTGCGCCCCCCCAATAGTCGTTCATCCACTGATTTAGCGGTCCAAATTCCATTACCGCGAGAAAGCCTCCGGCGAGGGCCCATCCCGGCGTGGTCCAGGCACGTAGCATCCAATAGCTGAGCGCACACAAGGCCGCCGCGGAAATCACAACTCCCGCCCAGGGCAGACCGAAGATGGTCCAGCCGAATGCCAACAACAGACCCTGGCCGATCGGATAAATCGAACTATAAGTCGGCTCCTGTAACACAAAGAAGGTTTCGAAGAATTGATGCAGCGGATGCATCGGATTTGCAAGGCGAAAATGGCGCAATGTATCCGCCACCAACAGGTGGCAGAATTCGTCGTAGATGTCCGGCGAGGGAACGGGATGGTGCGGCAGAAGCAACAAACGCAAGGCCACCGGCAATGCGGCCAGCAGCAGCATGCACCAGCCGGTTCTGGTGGCGAGCCGGGCGGCGTACGGCTCTATCCACGGGCGCCAGAGCAGGGCAGATGCCACCAGCAGTGCTGCCAGGACCAACTCCAGTATGTCGCTTGCGCCAAAGCCGAAGAGGTGCAACGGAAACATGCAGTCTCTTAAAATATGGATTCAGGTGGAGCGGGGGCGGGAATTGCGTGCGTCAACTTACAACATAGCAGATCAGGAGCGCATGGCCCACGCGAAAAACTACTTCGCCTGGCAGAGCCGCCTGGTAACTCCGGAGTTAGGGCAGCGCGTGGTCGAGGTGGGCTGCGGCATCGGTAATTTCACGCGCACGCTGCTCGACCGCGAGGCCGTGATCGCCCTGGATGGTCAGCGCGACTGCATTGAACGCCTCGTCGAACGATACCCGAACCGGCGCAACCTGCATGCCTTGGTATGCGACGCCGCGAGCGACGAATTCTCCAGTGTGGCGCGGTTTCACCCCGACTCCTGCGTGTGCCTGAACGTGTTGGAGCATATCGCGGACGATCGCAAGGCCTTGGCGGCAATGGCGTCTATCCTCGCGCCCGGCGGGGCGATTGTGCTTTTGGTGCCGGCCTTCCAGGCTCTGTATGGCCCCATCGATTGGAATCTCGGGCATTACCGCCGTTATAACCGCGCGTCGATCGGACAACTGGCCCAGGCCACCGGACTACTGATCGCCAAGCTCCACTATGTGAACTTCGCCGGATTCTTCGGATGGTGGCTGAACTCCCACATCTTCCGGCGCGAAGCCCAGTCCCGGGCGCAGATCGCCATATTCGACGCCTGCCTCGTGCCTATTTTGTCGCGTATCGAGAGTTGGGTGCGGCCTCCCTTCGGCCAATCGCTTTTCGCCGTGCTGCGGAAACCATGAAGGTGTCGATTCTCATCCCCGTCTACAACGAATTCCGCACATTCCCCCAGGTGCTGGAGCGCGTGCGCCAAGCGGCTTTGCCCGCGGGCTGCACCAAGGAGATCATCGTCATTGACGACGGCTCTACCGATGGAACCGCGCAGATGCTCGGCGAACATGCCAGCGCCGGCGCCATCGCCGAGCATCGCTCCGCTCCCCACGCCGGCAAGGGTACGGCCATCCGCACCGGAATCGCGCTGGCTTCGGGCGATATTGTGCTGATTCAGGATGGCGACCTCGAATATGATCCGAACGATTATGCGCGCATTCTGGCGCCGCTGGTGACGGGCGAGGCCGACATCGTTTACGGCTCCCGTTTCCTCGGCAAGCGCATAGCCATGGCGCTTCCGAATCGCGTCGCCAACCGCATACTGACCATTGCCGCGAACCTGCTGTACAATGCCCGCCTCACCGACGAAGCCACTGCCTACAAGGCCATCCGCACATCGCTTGTGCGCCGGATGCAGCTGGAGTGCCGCCGTTTTGAGTTTTGCCCGGAAGTCACCGCAAAGGCGCGGCGTCTGGGCTATCGAATTGTGGAAGTGCCCGTCAGCTACAATGCGCGAGCGATCGCCGAGGGCAAAAAGATTCGCGCGCGCGATGGCTTTGAAGCGCTGTGGACATTGGTGAAATGGCGCTTTCGCACACTAACATAGTAGAATTACAAACGTCTATAGTAAGGAAGGATGGCTTGCATGATGACACACGGTACAAAACTACGGTTGGCTGCCGCCGGAATGGTAGCGGTTGCCGGGCCCTTCGTGTTGGGCCTGATGGCAGCCGGCACGTCCCGCCCGGCATTCGAAGTTGTTTCGGTCAAACCGAACCACGGTGACGGAAGCAGGGTGATGGTCCGCATGGCTCCGGGTGGGAGATTTGTGGCGCAGAACGTCACCGTGAAATTTCTACTGGAAGAGGCATACGGTGTAAAGGACTCGCAGCTTTCCGGCACGCCGGGGTGGCTCGATTCTGAACATTATGATATTGAGGCCAAAGCGGAAGACGCTGCGGTGGAACGGGAACGCACGCTTGCTCCCGAGCAGCGGCACGAACAAGTGATGCTGATGCTTCAGTCCATGCTCGCGGATCGATTCAAGCTGGCGTTGCACCATGAGACCAAGGCTCTGCCGGTATATGCCCTGGTTGTCGCGAAGAGCGGCGCCAAGCTGCACGAGACACCCGCTGCGCCGGCAGATTCGGCTCCTCCAGAGCCTCTGGGAAAGCCTGGCAGCGGGCCGGCGCCCAGAGGTTCGATCATGATGAAGGGAAGGGGAAATCTCGAAGTGAATGGCATCGCTCTCTCGTTATTTGCCGACGCACTGTCGCGACAGCTTGGCCTCCTGGTAGTCGATCAGACTGGGCTCAAGGGCGAGTATGACTTCACGCTCAAGTGGACACCCGACGATGGCCAGGGACAGATGTTCAGAGGAGCAGGTGATCCAGGGACAGGCCAGCCCGCGGCTTCCGCGCCCACCTCCGATTCCTCCGGCCCATCCATCTTCACGGCGCTACAAGAGCAGCTCGGGCTGAAACTGGAATCACAAAAAGCGCCTGTCGACACGCTGGTGATCGACCATGTGGAGCGACCTTCCGAAAACTAAATGCTTGGTGAGTCTCTCCGCCATCGCTTGTCTCGCGGTATCCGCGGTGGCGGCTTCGGAGTTCCGTGGACAAGTGACCTTCGGCGGCCTGCCCGTCCCCGGCGCAACGGTGACCGTAACCAGCAACGATAGAAAGTCGACGGCGATCACCGATCTCGAGGGCTTGTATGCTTTTCCCGATCTTACCGATGATTCATCGGGTACGTGGACGATTGAAATCGAGATGCTGGGATTCGAGACCATCCAGCAGCGGGCGACCACCGGACCCGGCATGGCGCCGGCGAAATGGGAATTGAAGCTGCTCCCGCTCGATCAAATCAAGGCCGCCATTCAGCAGCCTGCTGCGCCATCGCCGCCGCCCGATGTGAGGGAGACCGAGCCGCGCAAGGTACCCGTGAAAGAATCATCTGCGGAAGATCTCAGCCAGCGCGCCGCCGATGGCTTTCTGATCAACGGCAGCACCCAGAACGGCGCCGCTTCGCCGTTCGCGCAACTGGCCGCTTTCGGCAACAACCGCAATGGCGGGAAGGGCCTCTATAACGGTGGTCTGGGCATCATTATCGACAACTCGGCGCTCGATGCGAGGCCATTTTCCTTGACCGGCCAGGACATTCCCAAGGCGGCATATAACCGCCTCACGGCCGTTGTGGCGCTGGGCGGTCCGCTGCAAATCAAGCATCTTTTCAAGAGTCCCCCTGTTTTTTTGGTGGCGTATCAGTGGACGAGAAACAACAGCGCCACCACGCAGTCTGGTCTGATGCCGAGCCTGGCGGAGCGCGACGGCGTATTCTCAAACCCTGTGCTCGATCCAAACACAGCAGCGCCATTTCCCGGCAACGTGATCCCCGAGAGCCGAATCAGTCCTCAAGCAAAAGCTTTGCTGAGTTTCTACCCACTTCCTAACTTTGAAGGGAATGCAGGCTACAACTATCAAGTCCAAGTTCTCAGCCCCACGCACCAGGACGCTTTGCAGTCGCGTCTCAATAAGACCCTGGGCCCCAAAGATCAGATCTACGGCCGCTTCGCATTGCAGAGCCTCAGCTCCGGCACGCCGAACATTTTCGGTTTTATCGATACGACTGACCTGTTGGGAATCAACAGCAGCGTCAATTGGTCTCACCGCTTGACGCAACGCTGGTTTCTGAATCTGGGATACCAGTTCAGCCGGTTGGCAACACACAGCACGCCTTACTTCCAAAATCGCGAAAATGTTTCGGGCGAAGCCGGGATTTCGGGCAACGATCAGGAGCCCAGGAACTGGGGTCCGCCGAGCCTGACTTTCGCCAGCGGCATCGCGGGTTTGTCGGATGCGGAAAGCTCGTTCAATCGCAATCAGACCAGTGGATTGTCGTATTCCATGCTATGGAATCGCGGCGGTCACAACATGATGTTTGGCGCCGATTTCCGCAGGGAGGAATTCAATTATCTTTCGCAGCAGAATCCACGCGGCATGTTTACCTTCACCGGCGCCGCCACAGGTTCCGATTTCGCCGATTTTCTGCTGGGTATTCCCGACACCAGTTCCATAGCCTTTGGCAACGCTGATAAATACTTTCGGGAATCGGTCTACGATGCTTTCCTCACAGACGATTGGCGCCTCAGTCCGGAACTCACGTTGAACGCGGGCGTGCGCTGGGAATACGGCGCTCCCATCACGGAGCTGTATGGCCGGCTGGTAAATCTGGATGTCGCCCCGGGATTTGCGGCGGTTGCACCGGTAGTAGCAACCAGTCCGGATGGCGCACTCACCGGGCAGCGATATCCCAGTTCGCTGGTGCGTCCCGACAAGCGCGGTTTCGAGCCGCGCGTGGGCATAGCGTGGCGGCCTGTTCCAGGATCGTCGACAGTGATTCGCGCCGGCTACGGAATCTACTACGACACCTCGGTTTACCAAACCATCGCGCTGCAGATGGCCCAACAACCGCCGTTGTCGAAGAGCCTGAGCGTGCAAAACAGCTCAGTGGATCCGTTGACATTGGCAAACGGTTTCATCGCCTCGCCATTGATCACCCCCAACACCTTTGCCATCGATCCAAATTTTCACGCGGGATATGCGCAGAACTGGCAGGTCACGCTGCAGCGCGATCTTCCCGGCTCGCTGCAAATGACCGCCACATATCTAGGCATAAAAGGAACGCGCGGACCCGAGGATTTCCTGCCCAATACCTATCCGGCTGGCGCCCCGGATCCCTGTCGCGCCTGTCCCAGCGGATTTGCTTATCTCACTTCCAATGGCAATTCAAGGCGCGAAGCCGCTCAAATCCAGTTGCGGCGCAGGTTACACAACGGCTTGACCGGTACCCTGCAGTATACTTTCTCGAAATCCATCGACGACGACGCAGCGTTGGGAGGCCAGGGAGCCAGCGCAACAGGGCAGAATCATCCTACTGGCGCCCCGCCCGAAACATCGGCGTCGAGTACGGCAGGCCCGCCCAATTTTGCGATCGCGCAGAACTGGCGTGACCTGAGCGCCGACCGCGGGCTATCGACTTTCGATCAGCGGCATCTGCTGAGCCTGCTGATGCAGTACACCACCGGCATGGGAACCCGCGGCGGAACATTTCTGAGCGGATGGAAGGGCTCTCTTTTCAAGGAGTGGAGCGTAGCCACTCAGATCGCGGCCGGCAGCGGCCTGCCTGAAACCCCCATCTATCTGGCTCCCGTACAGGGCACCGGCGTAACGGGCACGATACGGCCCGAGTATACCGGGGCGCCACTTTATGCGGCCGCGCCAGGTTTCTTCCTGAATTCCGCAGCTTACGTGGCGCCCCCGCAGGGCCAGTGGGGAAATGCGGGGCGGGATAGCATCACCGGCCCGGCCCAGGTTACTTTGAGCGCTTCTTTGGGCCGTACTTTCCGCGTCAGCGATCGGTTCAATCTGGATTTGCGCGTCGATTCTACCAATGCACTGAATCATGTCACGTTTACGGCCTGGAACATCATCGTGAACAGCACGCAGTTCGGATTGCCGGCCGCCGCCAACGCCATGCGCAGCATGCAAATTACCCTGCGCCTGAGGTTCTGACGAATGCGGGCAATCATCATCATGGTATTGGCCGCAGTTACTGCCGGCGCGCAGGAAGTTACATTCACCACCGGCACGCAGTTAGTCGTCGAATCCGTGACGGTCACAGACAAGCGGGGCAACCCTGTCGAAGGATTGACCGCGCGCGACTTCACGGTCATCGAGAACGGCGTACCGCAGTCGATCCGATTCTTCGCTCACCAAAACCTGCCGCAGACGGCCGGCGCACCGCCTTCCGCATACGGGCCTGAACACATCCATATCTATGACAAGCTCGGGCGAACCAACATTTCACGCGATCAGCCAGGAAGCACTCGCTACAAAGACAGACGTCTGCTGGCGCTGTACTTCGATATGACTGCCATGCCGCCCCCGGATCAGTTGCGCGCTCTTGCCGCGGCGCAGAAGTTCATACGGACTCAGATGGCGCGCGCGGACCTGATGGCTATCCTGCGCTATTCAGGGGGCGCCGTCGACGTTCTGCAGGACTTTACCGGCGATCATGACCGCCTGCTGAGTATCATCCAAACGATGATCGTCGGAGAGGGCCAGGGTATGGATTATTCTACCGACGACGCCAGCAGTCCCGATACCGGAGCTGCTTTCGGCCAGGACGATAGCGAGTTCAACATCTTCAACACCGACCGGCAGTTATCCGCGCTCCAGACCGCCGCAAATATGTTGGGGCAGCTCAATGAGAAGAAATTGCTGATCTACTTCGCCAGCGGTCTGCGGCTGAGCGGTCTCAATAATCAGGCGCAGCTCCATGCCACCATCAATGCGGCGATCCGGGCCGGCGTATCGTTTTGGCCGATTGACGCGCGGGGCTTGATAGCCCAGGCCCCCCTGGGGGACGCCACCGTCGGATCGCCCGGTAACATCGGAATGTATTCCGGCGCGGCGGCCCTGGCCGTAACGACTAACCTCCAGCAGTCACAAGATACTCTCTACGCCCTGGCGTCCGATACCGGCGGCAAGGCTCTGCTTGACTATAACGACCTGGCAAAGGGAATCCTGCGGGCGGAGCAGTCTATTTCGAGCTACTACATCATCGGGTACTACACCACCAACACGGTGCAGGACGGCAAGTTCCGCCGCATCAAAATTACGCTCAACGCCAACCTTGCGGCAAGTCTCGATTATCGGCAAGGTTACTTCGCCGGCAAGCAATTCGCCAAATTTACCGCCGCGGACAAAGAGCGGCAACTCGAAGACGCCCTGATGCTGCCGGATCCGATTACGGAACTCACCATCGCCCTGGAGGTAGATTACTTCCAGTTGAACCGCGCCGAATATTTCGTGCCGATAGTGGTCAAGATTCCGGGAAGGGAACTGGCGCTGGCCAAGCGGGGCGGCGCCGAACGGACGCGGATTGATTTTGTCGGCGAGATTAAAGATAACTACGGCACGACCATTACCAACGTGCGCGATAAGGTGGATGTCAGACTAGATGATCGAACGGCGCTCGAGTTAGCCAGGCGGCCCATAGAATATGACGCCGGCTTCACCCTTCTTCCCGGAAAGTACGTCATCAAGTTTCTGGCGCGAGACGCTGAAACCGGCCGCATCGGAACGTATCAGACTACCTTTTCCATTCCCAACCTGAACAAGGAAGAGAAGCGTGTCGCCATCAGTTCGGTGGTGTTGAGCAGCCAGCGCGTGGACCTGAAGGATGCACTTTATAACGCGGTAAAGGGCAAAGATCGAAGCGAGACGGCTAATCCGCTGGTTCAGAATGGTCAGAAGCTGATTCCAAGCGTGACGCGAGTTTTCAGCAAAGGCCGCGACATGTACGTCTATCTGCAGGCCTATGAGCAGGACGTGGCGGAGGTGCAGCCGCTCATCGCATTTGTGAGTCTTTATGCCGGCCAAAAGAAGGCCTTGGAGACACAGCCGCTCAAGGTGGAGAGCGGATCGGCTAACCGGCTGAAGACCATGGCGATCCAATTCAGCATCGCGTTGGAGGCGCTGCCGCCCGGCAAGTATGACTGTCAGGTGACCGTACTCAACCCGGCCGGACAGAAGGCCGCCTTTTGGCAGACCCCCATCCTGCTGGTGCAGTAGCTCGATATCATTTGCTGATTGAGGTATACTGGCCATCGCCCACTTATGAACCAACCTGACACTTCCCCTCTTGCGCGCACCGCCAGACGCTCGTTTCTAGCCGCGGGACTGGCCGGCGCCGCCGTTCTGCTCCCGAAGACCGCCAGCGCCCAACGCGATTGGAGCGGCAACGAACCTGTCCGCTACCCGGACCCGGACTTCAAGGTGCTCGACAAGCGCTTCGCAAAGTACAGGATCAACAACACCGCCATACGACGCCTGCGTACGGGCATGATGTGGGCCGAAGGGCCCGCCTGGAACGGAGCCGGCCGCTATCTGGTCTGGAGCGATATTCCCAATAACGTGCAAATGCGCTGGCTCGAAGAAGACGGCCACATCAGTGTCTATCGCAATCCCAGCAATTACAGCAACGGCAATACCTTCGATTACCAGAGCCGCGAGCTGTCCTGCGAACACCTGACCCGGCGGGTGGTGCGCTACGAGCCGGACGGCACGGTCACCGTGCTGGCGGACAAGTGGAACGGCAAGCCGCTCAACGCACCCAACGATATCGTCGTCCATCCCGATGGCGCCATCTGGTTCACCGATCCCGGCTATGGCATACTGGCCGCCTACGAAGGCACGCGCGCCGAGATGCAGTTGAAAGAAGCGGTTTATCGCATCGATGGCCAGACCGGCAAGATGGATATGGTCACAGACGAGATGTACAAGCCTAACGGCCTGTGCTTTTCGCCGGATTATAAGAAGCTTTACATCGTAGATACCGGCGCGACGCACTATCCCAACGCTCCGCGCAACATACGCGTCTATGATGTGGCCGATTCGCGCACGATTCGCAACGGCCGTGAGTTCACCTCCATGGGCGCCGGCCTGGCCGATGGAATTCGCGCCGACATCGACGGCAACATCTGGGCCGGCTCCGGCTGGGTTGGTCCAGGCTACGACGGCGTACAGATCTTCACGCCCGCGGGCGAACGCATCGGGCAGATCCTGCTGCCGGAGCCCTGCGCCAACATCTGCTTCGGCGGAACCAAACGGAATCTGCTTTTCATGACCGCCGCCCAATCGCTTTACGCGGTCTATGTAGAGACGCGCGGCGCGCATATCGCTTAGGAGGAGAATCAAAATGCAAACCTTATTTAGCCTGGTGTTTTGCGTGGCGATGGGTTCCGGAATTGTCTACGGACAAACCGCGTGCCTTCAGGACCAGTATGGCAACCAATACGACTTCACCATAGACACGACTCACGGCTACCTATATGGAACTGTGTCCAATGCCCAGAGTTGCCCTGCATCGACGTGGAGTCTCACTGGTAGCTACGTACAGACCACCTCGGGACTCGGTATCGAACTAACCGCTGCTAACCCCAATGGTACGTCGGATCCCTGCTTCCCGATATACACGCTGAAAGGAATCTGGCCGAATTTCGACTGGTACTACGCATTTGGGATCTCTACTATACCGCAGGCAAGATGGGTGGCTTGTGGTACGCCGACCTCGGATAAAGCCACTGGAAAGGGCGCGCG